>Ga0105053_10003371_pt1 | contig 24322 bp, 6 predicted proteins | sample BON01_FD_78093 | JGI IMG/M metagenome (GOLD analysis project Ga0105053, IMG submission 78093) | Freshwater microbial communities from Lake Bonney liftoff mats and glacier meltwater in Antarctica - BON-01 | ecosystem: Environmental > Aquatic > Freshwater > Ice > Glacier meltwater | place: Lake...
AGGGGCGAGCGGGGGCCGGGGGTGAGCCAGCACGGTGGAGACAGCGACAGACGGCCACAGCCGAGCCCAAAAAACCCCCCAACCCGCCGCGCCCCCCCCCCCGACCCGCACCCAAAAAAAACCGCAGGCCTTCAGGGCACCCTGCCAAAGGAGCTCGGCCTCCTGCAGCCCGAGCTCGAACGCATCAGCCTCGACGACAACTACCTCTCGGGCCCCGTGCCGCGCGAGATCTGCGGCACGGGCGCCGCCTCGTACGCGGCGCGGCGCGCGCCCGTGCCCCGCGCGCCCGACCCCTCGGCCTCGGGCCTGACCGACCTGGTCCTGCGCAGCAACTACCTCTCCGGCCGCTTGGACCTGGCCGCCTGCGAGTCCATCATCAACCTCGACCTGCGCGGCAACGCCTTCACGGGGCCCGTGCCGGGCCACGCCGCCTGGAGGCAGGTGCACCTCATGCGCGTGACGGACAACGGCTTTGACTCCGTGCGGCCGGGCTTCTTCGCGATGAGCTCGCTGACCTACTTTGACGGCGCCGGCAACGCGCTCCGGGGGCGGCTGCCCGAGCGCGTCGCCGACCTCGAGCAGCTGACCAACCTGTACCTGATGGACAACGACCTGCTCGGGCCCCTGCCCGCGGGCCTGTTCGAGGCGCGCCGCCTGTCGTTCCTCTTCTTGGACGGCAACCCGTCGCTCGGCGGCCCGATCCCCGAGGCGGTCGGGCGCGCGCGCGCGCTGAGCATGTTCTCGGCGTCGCTGACGCAGATCACGGGCGCGGTGCCGCGGTCGATGGGCGGCCTGCGCGCGCTGACGCACGTCAACCTGGTGGGCACGCGCATGTACGGGTGCGCCGACCGCTCGGCGGTCAACCGCAGCAGCGGTGGCGGCGGCGGCAGCGTCCCTTCGTGGGAGTCGGAGGGCGCGCCCGCGGGCGCCGTGCCGCTGCGGGGTTCGGCCGAGGGCATCTCCGCCGGCGGCGACGAGGCCGGCGCGCCCGAGAGCGCCCTCAACGCGTGCCTCCCGCCCTTCCTGGAGCTCGACCCGAAGCAGATGGTCCCGCCCCTGATGTACGGGTACGTCCCCCATTCGACCCAGCAGGGCACGGACTCGGCGCTGGCGCGCCTGCAGCAGGCCCCCTCGCCGGAAGCGGTGGGCTCAGCGGCGCGCTCGGCGGCGGCGGCGGAGGCGGCGGGCGACGGCGACGGCGTCGGCGGCAATGCCCGCGACCAACTCGAGGAGTCCGAAGACTGGGGCCGCGTGGGCGTGGCGGGCGTGATCTCGGCGGGCGACGCCGAGACGGCCGCGTCGCTAGCCGAGGAGGGGGCCCAACGCGAGGTCGCAGGCGGCGGCGACGGCGGCAACCTCGACAACGCCGACGACCGCCACGACGGCACGGCCTCCTCGGTGGCCACGCGCATCCGCGCCGTCAACGACTCGCAGATCACGTGTCCGACCGTGCGCCGCCGCCCCTCGACGTGGCCGCCGCCCGCGCCCGCCCGGCTACTCAGCCCGGAGACCGAGGCGGCGCGCGCGTCCGCCGCGACGGCCGACGGCGACCGCCCGCCCAAGCAGCGCTGGTTCCTGCCCTCGGCCTATGCCGGCTTTTCCGGGTGCGTGTGCGACGCGGGCTTCCGCGCCTCGTACGAGCGCGACTGGGCCGGGCGCGCGCTTCTCGTCTGCGAGCCGGACACCTCGTGGGGCGTCACGATCGCCGTCGCCCTGTCCGCGGCCTGCGCCTTTGTCCTGTGCACGGGCCTCGTCCTGTCGCTCGGGTGCGCGCGCACGTCGCGCATGGCGGCGCTGGCGCGGTCGTTCTCGCGTGCGCGCCGGCGCGCGCGCGGCGCCCCGACTAAAGGGTCCGCGTCGCTCGTGTTCACCGACATCGAGGGCTACACGGCGGTCATGAAGGCCATGCCGCGCGAGGGCGCGTCGGCGCTGCGCCTGCACATGGACGTGCTGCGGCGCGCGCGGTTCGACAACTGCGGCCACACGGCCGAGCAGGAGGGCGACTCGTTCGCGCTCGTGTTCTCGCACGCGATCGACGCCGTGTCCTTCTGCCTGCAGGCGCAGCAGGCGCTGCTCGAGGCGCCCTGGCCGCCCGCGCTGCGCGGGGCCATGGCCGACGCGCTGCTGGGGCTCGGGGGCGGAGCGGGAGGGGCGGGGTCGACCGTCGGCGCCAGCGTTGGCGGCGGCCTCAACCGCGCGGCGTCCGCGTCGACCGGCGGTGGGCGGCGCCAGAGCAGCGACTATGGCGACAGCGGGCGCGGGCGCACGCTCGCAGCGCTCGCGCTGGCCACGCTGCCCGAGCCCGAGGCGCTGGTCGCGGGCCTTCCGCCGCTGGCGTCGCCCCCCCAGGACGCGGCGAAAACAGCAGCAGCCCTGGACGCCAACGGCAGGCTGCTGTCGTCATCGCCGCCGCCGGACCGGGGCCTCGCGCGCTACCTGCCCCGCCTCGGCGGCGGCAGCGGCGGCGGGAGCGTCGCCGCCGGCTCTCCCGCCACGCCCAGGGCGGGCGCCCCCAGCCGCGTCCTCAGCACCCTGCTCTGGACGCGCTGGCCGCGGACTGTGCCGCCCGCGGGCGTTGGCCGCGCGATCAGCCCGAGCGCCTCGTCCTTCTTTCGCGCAGACCTCCTGCCTTCCTCTGGCGGTGGCGGCGGTCCCGCCCAGCTGCCCAACGCCGCCGCGCCCGGCAACGGCGACAACGCCGCCGCCATCGCCGCCGCCGCCAACAAGGCCGCGGCCGCGCAGGTGCTCGGCGCGCCGCCCGCGCCGCTCGTCGGGCCCGACGCCGAGCTCGGCGGCCCCGAGGCCGAGGCCGCGCGCCGGCTGCTCTTCTCGGGCCTGCGCGTGCGCATGGGCGTCGCCACGGGCTACCTCGCCCCGGGCGTCGCCCTGAAGCGCTCGCAGCTCTGGGAGCGCGCCAAGATCGTGTCCGACGCGGCCAACGGCGGCCAGGTGCTGGTCGACGCCTCGACCTTCGAGGCCGTGCGCGACCGGCTCGAGGAGCTCGGCGCCGTCGGGTCCGGCGGGTACAACCCGAGCGCGGCGCGCGAGGCGGCGCGGCGGGCGCGGCGCGCGGCCATGGCGGCGGCGGCCGAGGCGGCGGCGGGCCCCGCGTCTGCTTTTGGCGGCGGCGTTGGGGCGGATGACTGCGGCGGCGGCGGCGGCACTTCGCGCCCGGGCAGCGCCTCGCGCGGCCAGGCCGACAGCAACGGCGGCGGCGGCGCCACCACTCCCACCGCCCAGCGCTCGTGGTGGTCGGGCATCTTCCCGCCGCCCCTGTCGCGACGCGGCAGCTTGACCAACGAACCCAGCGTCGGCGGCGCCAACAACAACAACAACAAGGACTGCGGCGTTTCCGGGGTCGCGGTCGGCCGCGACATCGAGTCGGCCGGCGGCGGCAAGGAGGACGGCGGCGGCGGCGCCGCCGCCGCCCGAGCGGGGGGGGCCGCCGCCGCCGCGCCGTCCGGCCGCCGCCCGTGGTGGTCTTTCGGGCGGCGCGGCCAGCAGGGCGCCCCCGCCTCGCTCCCCCCCGCCGATTCCAAGCTCCAAGGCCAGCAGGCCCGCGGCGGCGGCGACGGCCGCGCCAGCCGCACCACCGCCCCCCGCCGCACCCGGCGCCGCTTCAAGTGGCACGACCACCACACGCAGGCCGACGCCGACCGCGCGGCGGCCGCCGAGCGCTCGGGCCACGACGAGGCGGTCGTGCTGTTCATGGGCGAGTACGCAGCGGTCGACCTCGAGGGCGCCGCCGAGGCGGTGGCCTACCTGGACGAGGACGCGGACGGCGAGGCGCAGGGGGAGGCCGTGGCCGAGGCGGGGCGGCAGCGGCGGCGCGAGGCGCAAGAGGCGGCGGTGGAAACAGCGGGGCCGCAGCAACCGCAAGCGGGGGGGGCAGCAGCAGCAGCGGGGGACGGAAAGGAGGCGCACGCTGCTCTGGCGGCCTCGTCGTCGCCGCCCGGTGGCGGCTCCCGGCCCTCCCGAGTTCGCTGGGCGACTCCCGCCCACCACCCGACGCCGGCGGGCGGCGACGACCTCGCCCACGACGCCAAGCACGACACCGACGACAACAAGGAAGGGGGCGCCGCCGCCGCGCCGCCCGCGCCGCCCGCGCCGCGCTTTTCGGCCGGCGGCGGCGCCCTTGCCGCCGCCGCCGCTGCTGCTCATCCACACTCGGCTGTGGTCGGGCGCTCCCTCAGCATGGTCGCCGCCGCGCCGCCCATGCCGGTCGAGTGTGACGACGGCCGGGCGTCCCGCGGCGCTCCCAGCGGCGCGCACCGCCGCTCCAGCATCGACGGGGCCGTGCTGGGCGCCGCCGCGCTCGCCGCGCGCCAGCCGAGCACGGCGACGCGCCTGGCTGCCGCGCGCAGCCGCGTCGAGGCGCTCGTCGCGCGCGGCGGGCCGCACGGCGCGCCCCGTCTGCGCCTGTACCAGGTGCTGGCCCCCTCGCTCGTCGGGCGCGCCAAGGTCTTTGGCAACCGCCTCGCGCTCGGCCCGGGCTTTGTGTGCGTGGACGCCCCCTACTTTGACGCCCCCGCGGCGTGGCGCGCGCCCCTCTGCACCATCCTGCTCGACGGCCCCGTGGGCGCGGCGATGCTGGCCTCGGACCCTTCGGCGCTGCCGCAGGGCGCGGGCGCGGGCGCGGGCGCGGGCTCGGGCGCGGGCGCCGCGAGCGCTGGCGGCGCGGCTGCTGCCGAGGCGGCGCGCATGGCGGCGGCCGCGGCCGTCGTCGGCGCCGCGACAGAGGCCGCGCTGGCCGAGGCGCGGGTGCAGGGCGCCGAGGACGTGGGGCGCGAGCTGGCGGGACGCCGGGGCGGCGGCGCAGGCGGAGGCGGCGCAGGCGGTCCCGCGGCCGCCGCCGGCCGGCGAAAGTCGGTCCTCGAGCGCGGGCGCGAGCGCGACGCCGACAGAATGGGCACCGTCCCGGCGGCGGCTGCGGCGGCCGCGGCGGCGGGCTCGTTTATGTACGCCGGGGGCGCGGCGTGGCAGCATCAGCAGCAGCTGCTGCTGATGCGGCAGACGGGCGGCGGCCGCCGGCTGAGCGACGCCGCCTCGACGGGCGGCGTCAACGGGGAGGGGAGCGAGCGGAGCATGGGCACCTGGGCCTCGCCGCCGGGCCGCGCGCCGCCCCCGCCGGCCCGCCTGCCCAGCGGCACCGGGTCTGGCGGCGGCGGCGGCGGCGGCTTTGGCAGCGCTTTCCTCCCGCTCGCGGCCGTGCCCGTCGGCGGAGGCGGCGTGGGCGGCGGCATGGCGCTGTCGATTCTGTCGTCGGGCAGTGCGGGCGGCGGCATGAGCGGCGTTGGCCCGGCCGCCGCCGCCGCCGCCGCCCGCGCCCGCGCCGTCGCAGAGCGGGCGCCCATCCGCCTGACCGCCGCCGACGCCGGCGCCGCCTTTGCCTGCTGCATCTCCCCGCTCGTCTCCCTGCCCCTGCCCCCCGTCGCCATGGTCTTCGTGGCCGTCGACGGCGCCGCCACCCTGCTCGCCGCCTCGCCGCGCGTCGCGCGGTGCGCGCACGCCCAGCTTGTCGCCGCCGTGCGCGAGGCGCTCTACGCTCTCAGGCCGCTGGGCGGCGCCTACCTGGTGCGCGACATGGACGCCGAGCTCAAGCTGTTGCTGGCGTTCGGGTGCCCCGCCGCGGCCGTCGAGTGGTGCCTGGCCCTGCAGGAGGCGGCCATGCACGTGCCGTGGCCCGACGCGCTGGTGGGCGCGCCCGTCGCGCGGTCGGCGGTGGCGGCGGCGGCGGGCGGCGACGGCAGCGGCGCCGCCGCCGCGCCCGCGACGGCCACGGCGCCCGGGGGCAGCAGCGGCGGCGGCGGGGGCGGCGGCGGCGGCGGCGGCTCTGGTGCTGCTGCTGCTGGCGCTGCGGACACGCCCAAGCAGCAGCAGGAGCAGCAGCCGCAACAGCCGCTCGTGCTGTGCGGGGACGGCCACCCGCGCTTCCGCGAGGAGCGCGACGCCGCGACGGGCGAGCTGCTCTTCCGCGGCCCGCGCCTGCGCATGGCCGTGTGCGAGGGCCGGCCGCGCGCGGTCATGCCCGACTTTCTGGGGCGCGCCGACTACTTTGGCAACGTGGTCAACCTGGCCGCGCGCTTCATGGACGCCTCGGCGCACGGCGGGCAGGTCGTCGTGACGCAGGCGCTGGCGCGGCGCGTGGCCGACTGGTGGCGCACGCACGGGTCGGCGGCCGAGTGCGCGCAGGCGCAGGTGCAGGCGGCGCGCGAGCGGGCGCGCGGGCAGCGGCGGGAGCAGCGGGAGCAGGAGGCGCAGCAGCAGCAGCAGCAGCAGCAAGAGGCGCCGTACGTGCTGTCGCCGCGCTCGAGCGCGGCAGCGATGATGGCGGCGGCGGGCGGACCCGTCGTCACGCGCAACGACACCACGCCCCGGCCGCAACACCCTCCTCCTCGCGACGTGGTGGACGACGAGCAGCCCAGCTCGCCGACGGGCGAGGAGGCCGAGCGCATGATGGTCGGCGACGACGGCGGCGGCGGCGGAGGCGCAGGCGAGGCGGCCGCCGCCGCTCCTGCTTGCGCCGCGATGGCCTCCCCGTCGCTCGCGACGCTCCCCGCGCTCTCCCCCAGAAGCGGCGCGGGCGGCGCGGGCGGCCATGGCCTGCGCGTCCTCGGCAGCTACGCCAACACCAACGCGGGCACGCCGCAGACTTTGCTGGCCGTGGCGGCGGCGGCGAGCGCGGCCGCCGGCGCCGGCGCCGCCGCCGACCCGGCCACGTCGGCCGCCGCCGTCGCCGCCTCGGCCGCCGCCTCGGCCGCCATCGTCGCCGCCTCGCGCGCCGTCGAGGTCCCCCCTCCCCCCAGCACGATGGGCCTGGCCCTGCGCCGCGTGCGCCTGCTCGACGCGGGCGTCTACCGCTTCCGCGGCGCGCCCGAGCCGCTGCCCATGGCTCACGTGGCGCTCGCGTCGCTGGCCGCGCGGCGCTTCCCGGTGCAGCCGCCGCGCGGCAAGGGCGTGCGCATCGCGCCGCCGCAGCGGGGCCTGCTGCACGAGGCGGAGCTGATGCTGCTGGACGCGGCGGGCGAGCAGCAGCGGCGCTATCCGTCCGCGCGGCTCGACTCGTGGGCGGCCTCGACGTTCGCCGGCAGCAGCAGCGCCGCCACCGTTGCCGCCGCCGCTCCGCCGGCCGCCGCCGGCGCCACCGACGCCGACGGCGCCGGCGCCCTCGCCGCTTCCGCGCCCAAGACCTGACCTATGTGTGGCCCTGTGCGCGCCCTCCCTCTTTCTCTATCGACCCACGGCTTGTTTCACTCTCTGCCGACGCACACGCGCTCTCGCGCGTGTTTACTACCCCTCCTCCTCCTCTCCCTGATTTGTTTCATGTGCTGCAGCCGCTGCCGTCGGCCCCCCGCTTCACAACCCGCTTCTTCCCCCTCTCCCCCGGCCCGTTGGGCTCTCTCTCGTCGCGTCGCTCTCTCTCTCTCTCGTCTCGGGCCTGTGTCTGTGTTTGTGACCTGACCCCGACCTTGCCCCTGTTCTTCTTCGTTCATTGGAGAGTCACTTCTCCTTTGGCTAAACATGTAAACGCTCAAACCAACCGCCGTCGGTCTTTGTCGTCGTCGTTGCGATCGCCGTCGTCTGCGCTTCCGCCGTCGCTCCCCTCGTCGCTGTCCTCCTGCTCCTCCTCGTTCTCGTCCTCCTCCTCCTCCTCGTTCTCGTCCTCCTCCTCTTCGTCGTTCTGTTCCTCCGCCACCGCTACCGCCCGGCCCCCGCTCGACGGAGCCGACGATGCAGCAGCGGCTGTTGCCGATGCCGATGCCGCCGCCGCTGCTGCCGCCGTTGCTGCTGCCGCTGCCGCTGCAGGGGGCGGCCGCACCACCACCGTCACGCTGCGCGGCCCCTTGGCCGGCGCCGCCTGCGCCTCGGCGCCCGGGTTGTCGCCGGCCAGCCGCGCCGACAGGTAGGCGGCCGCCTGCTCGGCCGCCTCGGCCTCGTTGCGCCGGAACCGCACGACCACGGCCACGCGCTGCCCGGACGACAGCCAGCGCGACATGTGCCGCATCTTGGTCGCCAGGTCGTGGTCGGCGATGCGCGGCGTGAACACCAACTCCTTGGGCCTCTCGAGCCGCGAGCGCACGCGCGCCTTGCGCTCGGACGCCTCCTTGGACAGGCCGCGCGCGAACGCCTCGCTGCCCCAGTCGCAGACGCGGGCGACGGGCGGGGACGCCTGGGGGGCGACCTCGACGAGGTCGAGGCCGGCCAGGCGCGCGAGCGCGAGCGCGTCGGCGCGGGACATGACGCGGGTGTCGGACGATTGCTGCTGCTGTTTGTTCGGGGCGGCGTCTGCGTCGCCGTCGTCGTCTCCGTCGTGCCTCGGGTCGCTCCTGCGCCTGCCGTCGCCGCCGACGCCGCCCAGGCCGCCGCCGCCCAGGAGCTTTGCCGCCACCTCGGCCGGGATCACCACGCGCAGCATCGGCGCCCTGATCTGCTCGTTGCGCCGCGGCTGCTGCTCGCGCTTTTGCTGCGCGGAACGCTGGTCCCGCTGCTGGCGCTGCTGCTTTGCGGCGGCGGCGCCTCCCTTGGATCCGCCCGACGCCGCCGGCGACCCGCCGCGCCCGCCACCGCCGGCCGACGCGAAAGCGCGGTGGTGCGCTGCGACGGAGGCCGTGCCTGTGCCGAGCCAGGGCGTGAGAGGTACTGGTACCACTCGTCTTGCCGTTGCTTCTGCCGCCGCTTCTGTCGCTGCTGCTGCTGCGCGCGCCCAAGGAGGAAGGAGGATCGTTCCGCGCAACGGAAGGGCGGGAGCACCTGGTCCTCCACAATCGGCCGCCGCACACCGCGCGCGCAGCAGCAGCAGGGAGCGCATTAGAGGGCGCGACATCGCGAGGCGGGGATGTTTTGTGTGAGGGGACGGCTGGGGGGGTAAGCGAGGACGCGTCCCGACAGCGTCGAATCGCCGATCGCCGCGGCCGCCGCGGCCCGCGGCGACGCCGCGGCGGCGTCACGTCGCGCCGCCCGTCAAAGCCGCGTGCGAGCGCTTTCGCCCCCAGCTCGATTCTTGGTCCCCAGTCTCCTTCCGGCTCTCACGCACAAGCCTCTCTCAGCACGCCCTACCTAGCTAAGCCTCTCTGGAAGAACCTCCTGCCTGGCGCACTCCGCACAACAGAACGTCACGACGAGAAGATCAGCCCCCCTCGGCGCTCCCCGCGCTCCCCGCGCTCCTCGCGCGCAGAGACAGAACAGGGGCCACTCATAACATCGCGCAATCTTGTGGGTGGCGCTCACCCGCGGTCACCAGCAAAGCACCAGAAACTTTTGCAGGGAGAGACATCCAACCACCCCCGTCTCGAAATGGTTCCGATGCTGTTGGTCCTCGCGCTGGTGCTGCTCGCGGCGATCGCGTACGCGGCGCACCGCACGCTCGAGTTCATCCGGCGCCTCGACGCGGACCTGGAAAACCGGCACCCGCTCGCGTTCGAGGACCCCAACTCGATCAATCCGGTGAGCGGGGGGCACGAGCGAGCGAGCGAGCGCGCGCCGTCGCCGTCGGTCGCGTTTGCGGTCGGTCTCTGTCGTCCACCCGGCTGTCGTCCTGGTGCTTGCGTTTTCGCCGCGCCCTCACGCCATCCTCCTCCACCGCCTCCGCAACACACACACACACGACTTCCCTCCCCCCCAAACAAACGACCTCAAAACAACAAAACAACAGATCCCCTGCCCCTCGATCCTCGACGGCCCCGCCACCGTCTCGCTGTCGGTCGTCATCCCGGCCTACAACGAGGAGGGGCGCCTGCCCTCGACCCTCGACGAGATCCTCCCCTATTTGGCAAAGCGCCACCAGCTGGGCCGGCACCCGGGCGCCCTGGACCCGCCCTTCACGTGGGAGGTGATCGTCGTCGACGACGGCAGCCGCGACGCCACCGCGCGCGTCGCCCTCGACTACGCCCGGCGGCACCCCTTCGCGCCCTTCGCGCCCTCCGCCTCCCCCTCTTCCCCTTCGCCCTCCTCCCCCTCCGGGGGCTGCGTGCGCGTGCTGCGCCTAACTCGCAACCGCGGCAAGGGCATGGCCGTGCGCGAGGGCGCCCTCGCGACCCGCGGCGCCCTCGTGCTCTTCTGCGACGCCGACGGCGCCACGCGCTTCCGCGACGTCGCGCTGCTCGAGGACGCGCTGGACGCCTGCTGCGCGGCGAGCTTTGGGGGCAGGGCCGGGTCGGCGGCGGGGGCGGTGCGGGCGGCGATGGCGGCGGCGGCAGAAGGGGGTGGCGCTGGAGCGCAAGGGGGCAAGAAGGCGGCGGCAATAGCAGCAGCGGCGACAGCAGCAGCGGCCACCCTGCCGGCCGACCCGCGCGGCCCGGTCGGCGCCGCGCTCGGCTCGCGCGCCCACCTGCAGGCCGCCGCCGTGCGCCAGCGCGCGCCCCTGCGCAACGCCCTCATGCACGGCTTCCACCTGGCCGTGCGCCTGGCCGCGGGCGAGGGCGTCGTCGCCCCGCCCGCCGCCGCCGAGGCAGGAGGAGGAGGAGGAAAAAAGACGGCCGGAGCTGCGGGCTGCGGGCCGCAGCAAGGTGGCAAGGCGGCCATCCGCGACACGCAGTGCGGCTTCAAGCTGGCGACGCGCCGCGCGGCGGCCCGGCTGTTCCTCAACCAGCGGCTGCAGCGCTGGTGCTTCGACGTCGAGCTCGCGCTCCTGGCCCGCCGCCTGGGCGTGCCCCTGCGCGAGGTGGGCGTGTGCTGGACCGAGATGCCGGGCAGCAAGATCCGCCCGACCAGCGTGCTGCACATGGCCTGGGAGCTGGCCGTGCTGCGGCTGGCGTACGGCGCAGGGGGCGGCGCACGAGGCGGCGGCGGCGGCGCGCTGCGGTCGTCGCTTCTGGGCCTTGGCGGGCCGGCGTGGTGCGTGCGGGGGGAGGCGGACGCGCGCCCCCGCGCGGGGGGGGGCGGCGACGGGGAGGGGCGGCACGGAGGCGGTGGTGGGGGTGGCAAGGACGAGTAGGAGTAAGGTTATGTCAATTCGGCAGCGCAAAATAAACCCGGGCGGGCGGGCGGGCCGACGGTGGCGGCGGGCGCCGGCGGAACGCGCGCCGTGCGCGGCCGCAAGAAGTTGTTGTCGCGCCCCTGCCCGGGGCAGGGCCTGCCCCCCCCCTTCTCGTCAACACACACAACATACACAGAGCGAGCGAGCCTCGGCGCCCTCCTCTCTCCAAACAAACCACGCCGAAGAACACCATCGCGCAAAGACAGAGGGCGCGCACCAACCGACACCTCCCTTTCGCGTCGGTGCTCTCTCTCTCTCTTTTCTGGGGGACGCGCGGCTGTCCTTGAAGACGCAGCACAAGCACCAAGGGCCCAACTCGGTTTCCCTCGCTCGCTCGCGCACGCGTGCGCCCGCCCGGCCCCGCAAACGAGAACGCGACGCAACAGACACAAAACAGCAAAACATGGGACACGCCGAGGGCGACGTGGTGATGGTCCCGAACGCCGACGGGCGCCAGTACGAGGCCAAGGTGATCCGCGCGCAAGTCCGGGCCGGCCGCGGCATGCACTACTTCGTGCACTACCAGGGCTGGTCCAAGCGGTACGACGAGTGGATTGCCGAGGAGACGATCCAGCGCGGCACGCTGGCGGCGGCTGCGTCGGCGGGCGGCGGCGGCGGCGGCGGCGGCGGCAAAAAGCCGGCCCCCGGCGGTGCTGCTGCTGCTGGCGGTGCTGCGGGCGGAGGCGGCTCGGCGGCCGCCAAGAAGGGAGCCGGCGCGGCGGGCGGCAGCGGCGGCGCCAAGGCGGGCGACAAGGGGGCTGGAGGGGGGGGCGCGGGCGCGCTCGCCGCAGCGGCGGCCGCTGCCGCCGTCGCCGCCGCCGCTTCAAGGGGCGGCGGCGGCGGCGCGGGCGACAAGCGCAAGCGCGAGATCGAGGGCGCGTACGGCATGGGCGCGCTTTCCGTGCCGCCTGCGCTCGAGGCGGCGGCCAGGGCGGCCGCCGAGGCGGCGTCGGCCGCGGCAGAGGCGGACGCGGCCGCGGCCGTCGCGCCCCCCAAGCGCAAGCGCGTTCGCCCGCCGGCCAAGCGCAAGCCCGCTGCTGCCGCAGCTGCCGACGGGGAGGAGGAGCGAGGGGGGCAAGCGGAGGGCGGGGGGGACGAGGCGGCGGCGGCCTGCGGTGAAGACCAGTCCAAGGTGGCGGCAGTGGCCACGGACGCGGCGGAACCCGCGCCGGCAGCGGCAGGGGAGGAGGCGGCCGCGGCCGTGTCCGGGGGCAGCGGCGGCGGCGGCGGCGGCCTTGGCGACGGCGGCGGCCTTGGCGGCGGCAGCCTTGGCGGCGGCGGCGACAAGCCCGCCGCGGCCGCCCCCGAGCCGCGCCGCCCGCGCCCCCCGGCCTCCTCGCGCCCCCGTGCGCGCCCCTCCCTCGGCGGCGCCGCGCCCTACCAGCCGCCCGCCACCGCCGCCGCCGCGCGCGAGACCCCGGACGACGCCGCCGCCACCGCCGCGCTCGAGGCCGTGCGCCTCTTGTCGTCGCGCGGCGGCGGCGCGCTGCAGCAGCAGCACCCGCACCAGCACCACGGCGGCGGCGGGAGCCTCCGCGGCGCCCCCGACTCTGGCGAGCTGCCCGCCCTGCTCAAGCGCCACCTGCTCGAGGACCACGACGCGGCCGTCGGCGCGCTGGGCGTGGCCGCGGCCGGCGCGCCGCCGGCCGCGCCGCGCTTCCCGCCGCTGCCGCGCGCGCCCTGCGTCGCCGACATCCTCGCGCAGTTTCTCGAGCACGCGCGCGGTGGGGGAGGAGGGGCAGGCGGTGGTGCTGGCGGCGGCGGCGGCGGGGGCGGGCGCAGCCGCGGCGGCGGCACCGGGGGCGGTGCAGGCGGAGGCGCGGCGGCGCAGGCGCAGGCCGCCGCCGCCGCCGCCGCCGCCGCCGCGCACGGCCAGGCGCTGGTGGCGACGGCCAACCCGGCCGACGACGCGGCGTTCGCGGCGGCCGTGCGGGGCTACTTCGACCGCCTGCTGCCCGTGGCGCTGCTGTACCGCGGGGAGCGCGAGCGCGTTGAGCGCGCCACGCAGGGCTGGCGGCTGGCTCCCAGCGCCGTGTGCGGCGGGGAGCACCTCGTGCGCCTGCTGGCAAAGCTGCCCGAGGCGCTGGCGCTGGCGACGACGGCGGCGGGGGCGGCGGCGACGGCGGCGGTGGCAGCGGAGCGGCGGCGACGGCCGAGGGCGCGGCGCTGGCGCTGCTCGGGGCGCGGCTGGCGCACCTGGCGGCCTTCATCGCGCGCAACGCGCACCGCTTCCTGGTGCCCCCCGCCGGCAACTACGTGCCGCTGCCGGCGCCGGCCTCGGCGAGAGCGGGCGCGGGCGGAGGAGGAGGGGGCGGGCGGGGACCGGCGGGCGCGAGCGACGGTGGCGGGCCGGCGGGGTCGGCCGAGGAGGCGCCCGAGGCTGCTGCCGCTGGTGGCGCTGCTCCTGCTGCTCCGGCTGCTCCTGCTGCCGCCGCGGATCCCGCGCCTCCGGCACCCGAGGCGGAGGGGAAGAACAAGGAGGACGTCGACGACGACATGGAGGGGGTAGAGGCTGCTGCTGCGGCGGCGGCGGCGCCGGCCGACGCTGACCAACAAGCAGCGGCGGCGGCAGAGACGGTGGCGCCGGCGGCGGCAGAGGCGTGAAGCGCGAGGCAGCCCTCGATCGGGGACACACACACACGCAGTGTCAAACATTCCACGCGCTGTTCGTTATACATGCGCCAGACCCGACCTCTCGGACGATCACGCGAATAAGAAAAAAGGAGCAAACCGCTTACTTCATCGCGCCATCCTCTTTCAACCCCCCCCCAACATCTATCGGCGCGCGCGGGCCGGGGCGCCGAGAAGGCACGGATGGCCCACGCCACCGTCTCGACGCGCGGCCGCGCGCGCGCGTCGGCCGCCCTTGCGCGCGCCGCCGCCGCCGCCAGCACGCCCTCGTCAGCGCCGGGCTCCCACCCGCTCGTGCTGCCCGGGTCGGACGCCGCCTTTTGGTCGCTGCTGCTGGCGCCGCTGCTCCTGTGGTGGGCCGCCGTCCTCACGGGCGCGGCGCACCACCCGGGCGGGTTCGACTGCGGGCACGAGTGCGCCCTGCGCCTGGGCAAGCCGGCGGGCGGCCACGCGCTCGAGTGGTACGACCGCGGCGTCGTGCGGCCGGTCGGCCCGCTGCTGCCGTTCGCGGTGCTGGCGCTGCGGGCGGCGGCGCTGGCCGCCGCGGCGCTCTGGTCGTCGGGGGCCGGCGGCGGCGGGGGGCCGGAGGAGGAGGCGGCGGGGGACGAGGGGGGGGTGGACAGCCACACCAACAAGGCCGCCGACCCCGCCAAGCGGGCCGTCTCGGGATCGGCCGCCGCCGCCGCCGCACCCCCGCCGCCGCCGTCCAAGGCAGCGCGGCGGGGCGGCGGCGGGCGCGGGCGCGGCGGGTTCCTGGCCGCCGCCGCCCTGGGCACCCTGACCGCCGAGTGCCTCGCGCTCTACGCGGCCGTCGCGGGCGCGCGCGTGCTCGCCTACCTCGCACACGCGGGCGCCCTCAAGAGGCGCTGGCTGGCGGCCCACGTCGTATCGGACCACCTGTTTTTGGCGGCGTCGGTGCTGGCCTGCCTGCAGGCCGAGGCCGCGTGCGCGCTGAGCGACCTGCGGCGGGCGTCGGCCGCGCGCCGCCAGCACGCCCAGTTGCAGCAGCTGCAGCAGCAGCAGCAGCGGGCGGGCGGAGACGGCGGCGGCGGCGGCGGCGGCGACTCTGGCGCTGTCGCCGGCAACAAGGCCGCCGCGCCCCTGGCGGGTGCGGGTGCGGCGGCGGGTGCGGCGGCGGCGGGTGCGGCGGCGCGCCAGGCGGCGTTGGCGCTGGCGCTGGCGGCGTCGCTGGCGCTCTACTGCCTGACGGCCGCCGACATGTACTTCACGGCGCGCTACTACCACGTGCCGCGCGAGACCCTGGCGACGGCGGCGGCGGTCTTCGCGGTGTTCCAGCTGCCCGTGCTGGCGTGGCTGGTCTTGCGGAGGGTGCGGGTGCCGCAGGGGGCGGCGGCGGGCGTGGCGGCCGGAGCGGCGGCGGCGGCCGTCGGCGCGGCAGCGGCGGTGGGCGTGTCGCGCGCCTTGGCAGGGCGGAGGAGGGCGTGAGCGGAGGGTATGGTTTGCGCTTTCTTGCACGATCTAGCAAAGACGTGAAACAAAAACTAGGAGAGAACACTCCTGACTGTGTCAGGAGCGGCCGGGCGGCGGTGCGGGGGGGCGTGTTTTTGCGAGCGCTTTTTTTCCGTCCGGCAACAAGGGGGGGCGGGGGGCAAGAGCAGGTGCGCGGCTTATGTTTGTCAATAGTGGTGGTGGTACAAACGCGGTCAACACGAGTAGCAAAGGGGGCGCTGCGTGCGCGTGCGCGTGCCTGAAGGTCGGATACCAGTACAATTGTGGGCGAGGGGCAAAGAGGGCCGCGAACAAGCAAGAGAAAAATCGTGAGGCGGGGGGGGGGGAGGGGGGGGACGGCGGCGGACACAGAGAGAGCCTCCTCACGCGCGGCCAGAGGCGGCAGCGGCGGCGGGCGCGGCAAAGTCCGGAGACAGGGACGACAAGGAGAACGAGGACGGCGCGCTCTGCTTGCCGAGCCAAGATGCGCGCCCGCTCGCGACCATCGCGCCCCAGAGCCGCAGGGCTCCGCAGGGGGGAGCGGGCGGCGGCGGCGGCGGCGGCGGCGGCATCGGCGGGCGCGGCGCCAGCGGCGGCGGCGGCGGCGGCGCGCGCGGCGTCAGCTGCGGCAGGGGCAAGTCGGCCGCGCGGGCACGCGGGACGAGGCCCCAAGCCCCCGCGTAGATCTCGGCCTCGAGCTGCCCGGGCGCCCAGTCGGCGACGCCGTGGAACACGCGCACTGGCGAGGGCAGGAGGCCCGCCGCGGCGCCGGCGTCGGCGGCGGCGGCGCCCGAGAGCACCCCCAGGCGCAGGAGCATGCCCGCGAGGAGGGCGGGCGGCGGCCGTTGTGCTTGCTCGTTGACGTTGTTGTTGTTGTGGTGGTGGTGGTGGGGGTTGTGCTTGACGTCGTGGTGCTTGGTGTGGGGCGGGTGCTGCTCCTGCTCCCGCCGGGGCTGCTGGCCGGGGGGCGGCCGCGCCTGCGGCGGCCGCTGGCGGGATCGGCGCCAGCGCGCCCGGTGCTGCTGCTGCTGCTGCTGCTCCTGCGCCTGCCGCTGGTGCTCCGCGATCGCGGCGTCGCGCCGCTCGCCCAGCGCCGAAATCAGCGCCGCCGCGTCGCCGCCCACGTAGGCGGTCTCTGCGGTGGCGGCGCCCCCGCCGCCGCCGCCGCCGCCGCCGCACCTGCCCTCCTCCTCCTCCTCTTGCTCGCAGCAGTAGAGGGGGCGCGCGCCCGCGACGCCGTCGACCGTGTGCAGCAGCAGCACCGACCGGCGCGCCCCCGTCGGCCGCTGCTGCTGCTGCTGCTGCTGCCGCTGTTGCGCGGACGCGGGGGCGCCGCCCGCCCACTCAAACCACCGCGGTCGGGGCGGCGCGGCGGGCGCGGCGGGGGGAGCCGCCGATGAGGCCGGCCCCGGCACGGGCGAGGGCGCCGAGCCTTTTGAGAAAGACGAAGCAAAGGCGGCGCCAAACCCGCCGAGGCCGACGGGGCCGCCCACAAAGTGCCGGAGCGAAAGCAGCCCGTTCGCCTCGCCCGCCGACAGCAGCGCCGCCTCTTGATCGTCGTCGCCGGCGTCCTCCTCCTCCGACGGCCTGTCGTGGTTGTTCCTGGCCCAGATCGCCGAGAAAGAAGGAGGTGAAGGCGGCGCGCCAGCGGCGGCCGCGGAGGCGGTGGCGGAAACCACCAAGAGGGACGCCGGAGGGGCGGCGGCCGGCTGCGTCAGCACGACGCCCCGGTACCTGCCCGGCCACGGCGCCGCCGAGGGGCCCGACGCGCACCCGGGCCCGGACACGACCAGCACGACCGACCGCGCAAAGGGCGTGCCGTCGAGGGCGCGCGAGGCCACGAGCAGCGACCCGGGCGCGAGGCCCGGCGCGGGCGGCACGAAGCGCGCGAGGCGGACGGGCGGCAGCAGGCCGAACGCGCCCCCCCTGCCGCCGCGGCCAGCTGAGGCCGCCGCCGCCGCGGCCGTGAGCGAAGCGGGCGCCAAGGAGGAGGACGGGGCGCCGGGCAAAGAGGGAGCGCCAAAGACGCCGCCGCCGCCGCCGCCGCCGCCGCCGCCGCCAGCCCCGCCTCGGCCGGGGCCGCCGGCGAGCAAGGCGGGCGAAGCTGCTGCCCCCCCGCCGCCGCCCCACGCGGGCGGCAGGGCGGCGGCGGAGGGCGCGTGCCCGACGACGACGCGCACGCCCGACGCGCACGCGATGGCGGCGGCGGCAAAGGCGGCGGCGGCCATGACGGCGAGGGCGGCGGGCGGCGCGCGCGCGCCCAGCGCGGCGTAGAGCGCCAGGCACGCAAACAGGAGGGGCGCGGGCGCGAGCACGGCGCACGAGAGGGCCAGGAGAGACGCAAGCAACGCCGCCAGGCGCGCGGCGGCGGCCGCCAGCGCCAGGTGCAGCGAGGGGGGCCACGGCGGCGGCGGCCAGACGGCGGCGGCCAGGTCGCCGGCCAGGTGCAGGTGCAGGGCGGCGTGGGCGTGGGGGAGGGGGTGGGGCGCGGGGTGGCGGTGCGGGGGCAGCGGCAGCAAGGCGTTGTTGCCGCCGCCGCCCGGCGCGGCCGCCTCGTCCCGCGGCCGCCGCTGCTGCTCTTGCCCCGTGGGTGCCGGCTCGTCGGTCGCGCCGACGGCGAGGCCGGGCAGCGCCGACCACGCGCGCCCGGCCAAGGCGGCGAGCAGGCCGACGAGGCCCCGGCCCCAGCCCCAGCCGCGGCCGCCCCCCCCTAGCAGCACGCCGCCCCCCCGCAGACCCGCCCCCAGCCCGCCCACCCCGCCGTAGCCCCCGTACCCGGGGGACACGGTGTAGCGCGAGGCGCACACGTTGCACTGCGCCTCGCGCACGTCGCCGGGCCGCGCCAGCGAGCGCACCTTTGCGCGCCACCGCGCGAGGCAGTGCGGGTGGACCCAGCGCAGGGACCCGCGGCAGCGGCAGGGGGAGATGAGGCCGTCGGGGGACGGTTGGTCCTCGAAGCATATTCTGCATCGGAACTCGTCGCCGTCGCTGTCGCTCCCCCGCCCCTCCTGCGGCGCCGGAGGAGCGAAGCCGATCGGCTGGCGGGGGGAGAAGGAGCAGGGCGAGGAGCCGGAGGCCGAGGAGGAGGCGGCCACGGCGGCGGCCGCGGCGGCGGCCGCGGCGGCGGCCGCGGCGGGCGACGGCGCCGGCGACGACGCGGACGACGACGGCGACGCCTCTGCTGCCGCCGCTCCCTCTGCTGCCGAGGCCACGGGCGTCGCGGGCGCCAAGCATAAAGAGGGGGTGGGCGAAGGCCCGGCCCGCGCGGCGCCGCCGGCGCCGCGCGACGCCGGCGAAGGCCGCTGGGCCGCGTCGCCGGCGACCGGGGGCGCGCCGGGCGTGCTCGAAGGGCGGAAGCGCGGCGGGGGCCCCGCGACCGCGCGCAGCTCGGGCGGCACGATGGCGGGCATCTGTCGTGGGGGGGGGTTGTGTCCGGGGAAAGAGGGGGTTTGCGATTAGGGAGCTGAAGTGGGGTCTCGGAATGAAGCGGAGGAGGAGGAGGGGGGAGAAGCTTCTCCCACGTCACAACTCGCGAATGAGCGCGCATTCTCTGCGCGCGCGCGCGATGACAATGGCCCCGCACGAATCTGCTCCTGCACTCGTGTTCGCGATCGCTGCTGTTACGAGTCGCCCTTCTCGCGGGAGACAAAGGATCGAGGGACGAAAAAAAAACGAGATCCATCTGCGACCTCGCGCAAATACGGCTCGCCTGGCGACGCTCCTCGCGACCCGCGCCCGCCAACATGACTTCAAGCTCACCATGAACACAGCGACGATGCGCGCGCCGGGTTTCTGTCGTCGTCGGGGTGGAAAGGGAGGGGAGTCCCAAAAGAGAAAAAAAGGTTTGGTGTGTGCCGTGCTTTTTTGAGGTGTGCGCGCCAGGCAGAACAAGCGAGCAGTGTTGCTGAACAAGGGCGCGTCGGACGATGCGGTCCGTGTGTGAGGCTGTGGCGTGTGCGAGTTGTTAAACGACCCTCGCTCCCTCCACTAGCGCTGCGTCGCGCGAGAGCGCCTCGTCGCCGCCACCCAAACCGCCCGCCCCTAGGCCGCCGCAACCTGCTGCTGGTGCTTGCGCTGCTTCTGGCGCACCTTCTTCTCGCGCCGCCTCTGCCGGCGCGCGCCCGCCGCCGCGGACGCCTCGGCGACGCCCGCGAGCGCCGGCCGCTTGAGCAGCGCGCGCGGGTCGTCCCGGTCCCCGGCCGCTGCCGGCGCGCGCTTCTTGGGCGGCGGAGCCGGCGCCGGGCCGTCTTCGCCGCTCTCGCCGCTCTCGTCGCTGCCCCGGCCCTCCTCCTCCTCCTCGCTCACGTCCCCGCCGTCCCCGCCGCCTCCCATCACCGCCGCGTCAAACTCGGCCGCGCTGATCTTGCCGCGCTTGAGCGCGCGCAGCAGGCGGTAGTCGCGGTCGAGATCGTCGGCCTCGTCGCGCGCCTGCAGCAGGCGGCGCTTGGCGGCGGGCAGGTGCTTGGCCTCGGCGGCGGCAGCGGCGGCCTCGGCTGCCGCGGCGGCGCGCGCGCCCGCCCCCCCGGCCTTGTCGCCGCCGCCGCCCGGCTGCTCCCGCCGCTGCTGCTGCTGCTGCTTCGGCCCCTGCGCCGCGTCCAGCGCCGCCTGCTTGCGCAGCGACGCCTGCCGCTGCCGCTCGCGCACGCGGTCGCGAAACGGCACCGCGTCCGGGTCCACCTCGGACGGCGCGAACCCGTCGAGCCGCGCGGCCGCGTCGCGCAGCGGCTGCGAGGAGACGGGCGCCGCCGCCGCCGCCGCCCTGCCGCCGCCGCCCTCCTTGCCGCCGCCGCCCTCCTTGCCGCCGCCGCTGGCCGCCGCCGCCGCCGCCGCCGCGCGCCCGAGCGCCTTGCGCACCTCGGGCATGCGCGGCAGCCTCAGCAGGCCGAGCGCCGTCGCCAGGGCCCCCAGCCTGAGGTCCTGCACGCGGAAAATGTACCGGCAGTGGTGCTCCTTGTAGCCGCGGACGTAGGACGCAAACGCGCGCGCGGCGCGCTCCTGCGCGGCGCGGTCCGTCTCGCCGTCGCGCCGCACGGCGCGCGCGACGGCGCGCGCGCCCCCGGGCGACGCCGCCGCCGCGTCGGGCTCGGCGCGCCGCAGGGGCACGCCGCGCACGCGCTGCAGCTCGGCGTACGCCTCCTCGGCGGGCAACAGGATGGCGCGCGCCTCGCCCGCGCGGCCCGCGCGCGCCGAGCGGCCCGCGCGGTGCAGAAAGGCCGCGGGGTCCTGCGGCGCGTCAAACTGCAGCACCAAGTCCACGCGCGGCAGGTCCAGGCCGCGGGCGGCCAGGTCAGTGGCGAGCAGGACGGCGCCGCCCGGGGCGCGGGAGAAGGCGGCCAGGGCGGCCTCGCGCTGCGACTGCTTGAGGCGGCCGTGCAGGGCGTGCACGGCGGCGCCCGAGTAGGCGGCGGCGGCGGCGGCGCCCGAGTAGGCGGCGGCGGCGGCGGCGCCCGAGGCCGGCTCCGCGGCCGGCTCGCCGTCGCCGCCGCCGTCGCCGTCGCGGCCTTCGTCGCCGCCCTCTGCTGCTGCTGCTGCTGCTGCTGCAGATGCTGCCGCTGCCGCTGCCGCTGCTTCTGGCGCCGCGGGCAGGCGCAGGAGCGCCTCGAGCGCCTCGGCGTCCTCCCGCAGCCCCTCCTCCGAGGGCCCGCCGTCTGAGGCGCCACCGGCGACGCCTCCCCCGCCTCCCGCTCCCGCTCCGCCGCCGCCCGCCCGCGCGCCGTCGAGCAGCCGCCGGAGCGCCAGCGCGTAAAACTCGACGCACGCGCACGTCAGGAAGTAGACGATCACCTTTTTTCGCGCGGCCCCCGCGTCCCGCAGCTCCGCCAGCAGCTGAGGCAGCTTGTGCGCCGACGACGGCACCACCGCGTACGACAGCGCCAGCGACGCCGGCGTGCGCTGCGCCACGGGCCGCAGCGCGCCGCCGCCGCCGCCGCCCTCGCCGCCGCCCTCGCCGCCGTCCCCCTCCCCCCTCTCTTCCTCCCCCCCGGTCACCGCCACCGCCACCCTCACGGGGTTGCGCAGCCCCGCCCGCGCGAGCGCCTCCACCGCCTCGGTCTGCGTCGCCGAGAACAGGCCTGTGCGCCGCTGGCGGGGCAGGCGCGCCATGATGCCGTCGAGCTGCGCGCGGAAGCCCATCTCCAGGAGGCGGTCAGCCTCGTCCAGCACGAGCACCTCGACCCGCCGCAGGTCGAGGCCGCCGCCGCTGGGGCCGTGGCCGCCGGTCAGGCCGCAGCACCGGCGCAGGACGTCGTCCAGGCGCCCGGGCGTGCCGACGAGCACGTGCGCGCCGGCCGCGCGGAGCCGCGCGGCGTCCTGCGCGGGGTCGGAGCCCGACCCCCCGACCAGCAGCGCCGAGGTGAGGCCCGGGACGCTCGCGACGAAGGGCAGGGCGACGCCGTGGATCTGGCACGCGAGCTCGCGCGTGGGGGCGACGATGACGGCGCCGACCTGGCGCGCCGTCAGGGGGTCGGCCGCGACGGACTCGCCCCCTGCGCCGCCGCCGCCGCCGCCGGCCGCCGACGCCCCGCGCATCAGCCGGCGCAGCTTTTCGACGACGGGAAGCACAAAGGCGAGCGTCTTGCCCGAGCCCGTGCAGGCGTCGACGGCGACGTCCTTGTGGCCCGAGAGCAGGGGGATCGCGGCCTCCTGCACGGGGGTGGCCGTGTCGAAGCCGAGTTGCTGCTCCAGCACGGCGATGGTCTCCGGGGAGAGGCACGCGAGGTCGCGGAAGCGGGTGGGGCCTGGGGGAGGGGGAGGGGGGGAGGAGGCCCTGGTGCGAGTCTTCTTCTTCTTGTCTTGCCCCGACGCCGCCGCCTGGACCGCTGCCGAGGGGTCGCCCTGTGCCTTGCCGCTGCCGAGAGACACGTCTGGCGCCGGCTCCTCCATCGTACCCTCCTCCGGCAACACGCGCGGACGCTTGGTCATCTTTTGCGCCGCCTGTCTGTCGTCCTTTGCTCTCTCAATCGTGTGCTCGATGAATGACAAGGGACTTTCGATCCGGATGTTGGGTTGTGCTGATCAGAGGGACCCGGGTGCATGTGTGTGCTTGTGTGTCTCTCCCGGTGGCGCGTGTGCGCTCCATCCTCTTCAAAACGACGACGGCTGCGTCTCTTGCTCGCCGCCGCCGCCGCCAAACCGGCGAGAAGCGCGATCGCGACGTCGTCGCCGCTGCGCTGTTCCTTTGATCGGCGCCGCCACCCCTCTGAAAGCTGTTTGTTCCCCCGATCTGGGTATCAAACTCGCTCCCGGACACTTGGCTCCCGTGCGCCTCACCAACAAGGAACCCTTGACGCTTGTCCTCGCCTCTCCGAAGAAACTCACGCCCCAATCAAAAAGCGCGTTCTCCCTCTCTCTCTTTGCTGCTTTCCTCGTCTAATCCTCCCGCGCGCGCAAGGAAACGCGGCGGCGCGCGCGCCCGTGGCCCGGTGGTTCAGCGCCCCTGCGCGAGCCGGTGCCACCGCCGTCGGAGAAGAGGGCAGGCGCGTCGCCAAGACAGCTCAAATTAGAAGGTGAATTTCATCCGCCACCACCACTGGGATGGCGCCCACGGGACGCCGGTTCAAGTCGGCGTCGCGGTACGCGCGCCTGCTGTCCAGCAGCGGCGGCGGCGGCGGTTCGTCGCCCGACCTCGACCAGCAGCACCTCCCGAGCAGCAGCAACCCCAGCACGAGCGGCGGCGGCGGCGGCGGCGGCAACGGCAGCAACGCGGCTCCCGCTGCCGCTGCCCCCTCCTGCGCAACCGCCGCCGACCCCGAGTCGCCCCGCGCCCGCCGCCGCCGGCTCGCCCGCAACGCCTGCGCCTGCGTCCTGCTCTTCCCCTGGTCCGCCCTCCTCGCCCTCTTCGGCCTCCAGCAGTACCTCTGGCGCGGCGTCATCGTCCTCCCCGCCGACCTGCCCGGCGGACGCGCGTGCGTCGGCTGGCGCGAGACCTACTTCTGCCACCCGTTCGCCGAGCGCTTCGCCGGCGGCGACAAGGGCTGCGACGTCGCCATCGGCCCGGCGATTAGCGGCTACTGCCTCTGCGAGGGCAACGTGACCGCGGCGCGCGCGGCCTGCGGGCCCAAGCGGTTCACGTGCCGCGAGAAGTGCATGGAGCTCGCGTTCAACCCGACCGACGCGCTGGAGCTGCCCAAGCCCATCTCGTGCCCGTTCGAGCTGCCCTACGCACCGCGCGACTACGCGCCCGAGGCCGTCCGGCGGCGGCGCGCGGGCGAGCGCGCCAACGTGGCGGCGGCGGCGGCGGCGCGCTCTGGCGGCGCAAAGGGCGGGGGCAGGGGCCGGCGGAGAGCGGGGGGGGAAGGGGATGACGATGGAGGCGAGGGCGACGACGCGCAGGAGCGGGGCCGCCTGGGCGCGGCGCTGGGCGCGTTCAACGGCAGCGCGGCGCGCGGCGAGGAGGGGCAGGACGGCAGAAGCGGCGCGCAGTGGCGGCGGAGGCAGCGCGGCCACGGCGGAGGCGACGACGACGACGGCGGCGGCGGCGGAAGCGGTAGCGGCGCCGACAACCCCTGGGCCGACCTGCTCGTCGACGCGCAGGCGGCCCGCGCCGCCGTCTCCCCCTCCTGGGACGCCCTCTGGGCCGCCGTGCACGCCCACCCCGTGCCCCCGGGCGTCGCCGTCCCCTGGGTCCGCAACGAGACGCACGACTTTGCGCGCGAGGGCCGGCGCCTGCCCGCGCGCGACGTCGCCGCCGTGCGCGCCGCGCTCGACGCTTTTTTGGCCGCCGCGCCGCCCTTCCCGCCGGCCGGCACCTTCCGCGGCCGGGGCATCGTGCTCGTGGGCGGGGGGCTCCGATACCTCGTCCCGGCATGGATCGGCGTGCACATGCTCCGGGCGGCCGGGTGCGCCCTGCCCATCGAGATGTTCTACCCCCTGGGCGATTACCCGCCCTCGGGCGCCGTCGGCGCCTTTGCGGCGCTCGGCGTCACCACCCGCGCGCTCGACTTTGTGGGCCTCGATATCCCGGAGCCGTTCGCGGGCGGGTCGGCGCGGGCGGAGGACCCGCAGAACATGGCGCGCTTCACGATCAAGGTGGCCGCCCTGGTGCTGAGCAGCTTTGAGGAGGTGCGCGAGTTTGTTTTTCTTTTCTTTTCTTTTTGTGTTTGCGTTTCCTCCGCGCGCGCCGCCGTTTGCATTCGCGCCGTCGTTGTTCGTTTTGCGTCGCCGGCCCCTCCCTGCTCACCGCTGCTTCTCTTCAACCCCCCTTTCTTTCCCCCTTCCCCCCCCCCCCCCCCCCCCCCCCCCCCCCCCCCCCCCCCCCCCACCCCCACC
>Ga0105053_10003380_pt1 | contig 24295 bp, 21 predicted proteins | sample BON01_FD_78093 | JGI IMG/M metagenome (GOLD analysis project Ga0105053, IMG submission 78093) | Freshwater microbial communities from Lake Bonney liftoff mats and glacier meltwater in Antarctica - BON-01 | ecosystem: Environmental > Aquatic > Freshwater > Ice > Glacier meltwater | place: Lake...
CCAAGGCTATCGAGGCATCTCGGCAGCGCGGCAACGAAATTCTGAACGATCACAACGCAACTGTTTCGGCGCAACTGCGCGACGCAACCAAAACGCACCGGGTGCCATTGTGAAGAAACGATAATCTTGTAAACTGCGCTTGAATACCCCCGATTTCATCAATGGGTTACGGACTTTGTGTAAACTGACGATCCCGACCCAAAAGTTGCGTGAAAAACACAGTCAAGAACGATCTTCATTTTCGGCCCATGTCGGCGTCCGAAATTTCATGCGATGATCGATGCACCAGATGTCGTTTAAACCTTATTCTAAAGGGGCCTGCGAGGCTTCATCCCAAATCATGCACCATCTTTTTCCGCCGCATTTTCCTCCAGATTGTGGGGTTGATATGTGGGGCTGTATTGTGGGGTCAGGATGTGGGGCTAAAGGGTATTCCCGGCATGCCTGACGACACACCTCCCAAACCCCTCACACTCGCCTTCTTGCGGCGCGTCCGAACCCCGGGACGCTACTACGACCGGGATGGCCTGATCCTGACAGTCAGCCCGGGCGGCGGCAAAAGCTGGAGTCAGCGGATCACGATAGGCGGCCGCCGGCGCGATGTGGGCTTGGGTTCAGCCCATCTCATCACGCCAGCCCAGGCGCGCAAAGCAGCCATTGCGAACCGCGACATTGTCCGTGCAGGCGGCAATCCCCTTGTGCGTAACGAACGTCAGCCTGAACGCCTGAGAGAGGGCAGGGGCAGGGCTGTGACCTTTGCGGCCTACAACGCCAACCGGTACAGGCGGCTCCGGGCGGTCCCTGCGCGTCGGGACGAGACAGAGCGGACCTACGCGAGGATCCGCAAGCATGTGAACCCCGTGATCGGCCGGCGGGCGCTGGCGGCGATCAAGCCGGATGCCGTGGCGGACCTGCTCGAGGCGTTGGCGGAGACAAGCCGCGAGACGGCCCGGTGGGTTCGGGCTGAGCTTGTGAAAATCTTCGCTGATGCGGAAGCTGAGGGACTGATAGAGATAAACCCGGCGCGGTCAGATGAGGTGCTGCAGGCACCCGGGCTCGTTCCAGTGCGCGTTGATCAGGCCCACGAATGGCGAGCCCTTCTGGACGCATTGCCGGCGTTTCTTTCTCGCATCGAGCAGGACCCGCGGCGACCGGCCTCGTTCCTGCTGATCCGGTTCTGCCTGCTGACCGCGCGCCACCCGATGGAGTGCCGCCTGGCGACATGGTCGCAGATCGATATTGCGGGCCGGATGTGGCGCTTTCCGGCCATGCAGAAGGCCGGGGGAGCCTTGGTCGAGGTTGCGCTGCACGATGGACTACTGGACATCCTCAAACGCGTCTCAGGCTTTGCGCATGGCGTGACCGCGGGTTACGTGTTCCCGAGCCGACAAGGCTACGACAAGCCATTCTCAAATCCGTCTCTCAGTATGTCGTTGAAGCGCGCCGGGTATGATCTTGTGCCGCTGGATTTCGGGCGAGCGTACAAGTGCTGGCGGGAGCAGGAGGGTGGGGGTGATCTGGTGACTTGGTGGGACAGATTGACGACTTCACGCGTCACGGATTAAATTTATTCGATCCGCAGGCGCCGGACGAAGCCAAGATCTTTAGCTTGATCATAGATGTCCATCGGCCGATGAGCCTTCGGTTGCCAGACTCGTCCGAATTCGATGCAGCATGAAGCTGGAGCAGCAGGAAAAACCAAGACTTCGACTTGTTCTCCGTGAACTTTCTTGATCTGGTTGAAAGCATTCCGAACCGCTTTGCGAAATCTGCTGAGATCTTCTCTCACGGAAATGACATCATATCCGGGATCGTCGCAGGTGATTTCCCAAATAGAAAGGTCGCCTTCACCAACCGCAGCGATGATACGGTCATCAGAAATACGATCAGTAATGCTGAGCTTTATCGCGACCCTGCTGGCACAACTTCGGCCTGCGGTGACGATTGGATTGAACTTTGACGGTCCGTCGTTCCATCGCCAAGTAGGCGATGGCTCGCGGTGGCGTGAAAATATGTCTATGTCATGCAAGTCTGGAAGTAGTCTCCCGAGCTTCATTAAAAGCGGCATTGGGCCAAAGCCAAATACAGATAGATGGCGGATTTTTCCTGTATTGAAAATTCCGTCAAGTCTTTTGTCGAAGAATCTCTGAAGCTCATCTGGCTCGACTGTCCAAAAAACATCGTCAGTTTCATGGTATCCTGAAATGCCAACTTTCAAATCGATTGCGTCAGAACTTGCGGGCGTCTTAGAAATACCTTGCATTGCCGATATGCAATTATCCAATGGAATTGACGTCTCGTTGGACTCGATCCTGTTTGTGAACCTGAGAACATGTGATTGGCTATTCTGCGTCATACCGACAGCGCGACGAACCCAAGCATCATGATTCGCCTTCATTTCCCGGAGACGATCCTCAGTATAAAGCTCTGGATGTTCCCGATCAATTTCTCGATGGCAAGCATCACATAGAAGCATTACGTTATCTGGGTTCTTAGCTTGAAGGGCGGACTGCTTCGCGTCGCCACGTGGTCCACTTGTGCTCGAACCAATGATATGAGCAACATACGCCTTATTGGCGTTGCGGCTGCCAGCCACTAAATGCTGGGTGAGATCCTCATTGCAGTTTTCGAACTGGCATCTACCTGCTGACCTTGCCCAGACAAGGTTCAACGACTTTCCGGTGACATTTCCATTACGACCATTCGGCTTTACTTGATCGTCTGATTTCATTCAGTGTCTGCCTCAATCATGCGCTTGGTCTCATTTTGCGACCTGATTTCGGCCACAGAAATTGGGCCAGGTGCGTTTGCACCACGCCAAACACCATCAAGGTGCCAGCACTCATAGTGATGAATCCACTCAGACGCCCAAGGGACCGTCGTGTCAGCGATCAGCATTGAAGTGTTCCACTCGCGTCCCTCGGGGTCGAAAAGGCAGAGCCCTGAATCTTCCGGGGAATCAGGGTCAAACATGAGATGCGGAATGCTTTCGAAGGTCTCGCCAACCCGAGGCCTTATTTTCGGCGATCTTACAAAAACGATTGGCGTTTGACCCTCATCAACCCAGTTCCAAAACACGGATATCCTATATGACATTTGAAAGCCGCGAATTGGCCCTGACCAGATTAAGTGACGGTTGTCTTGTGTCATCGAAAAATGAAGGGCAGGCCAACGCTGAGACATGCGGTTAAGCTGCGCATGCGGGGGCCGGGCCTTCTTTCGCGGCATCATTTTTTCAAAAGGCCAGCATGGAAGCGGTGTGCTGGTGCCTTGGATACTTGGACCGTTGGGGCAGCTGCAGCTGCGAGCAATCCTGGTGCGGCCACGAAGCCTTTGCCGCGCTCATATGATGCGGAAGTCGCGACTCCAGACAATCCATCCAAATAGCTACGAACAGCATTTTTGGTAATACGTTCACCGAAAAGACGATCGAAAATGTCTTGGATTTCCACAAAATCTGTCTGTCGAGCTCGAGCCAATTCTTTCCGCAAATGCGTCAAGTCAGCCCTAAAGACCTTCATGTCATTTTCATCTTTCGGCCATCTGTCGTTAAAGTTCTCTTTAAAAAAGGCAGGATTTCTCTCTTCGGGCCGAACGCCAACCTCGATTGCGTGTGCCATTCTCTTTTCGAGGTCAGTCGCGAAGGCTTCAAGTTGTGCGCATAGTCCGAATTGGTTCGGTGGAACCTCGACAGCAATTTTGGACAGGTAAATTGATACCGGGCGTTTCAGATTTCGTTTTGCATACCGGAGATTCAAGTAACGCTTCATCAATTTTAAGGCGATGACCTGCGGCGCATCCCGAATTGGGCTGACCGGAGCTGGAAGCTCGTCGATCTCAGCATCTGCAGTGATGGTACCCTTTGCAATCAAATCGGGGATCGCCATGCGCGACCTCATGATGTTGACTTGATCTTGGAAACGACGACTTGGCATCACGACTTGGCTTTTGAACCATTCTGCAAACCCATATGGATTCACGCTGAACCTTTCATCTGAGCCATGCTCTGGACTGTGGTAAATGTCCCCAACCCTTTCGGCGCGCGGCGCAGAAGCTGGGTCCATAGGCGTCACATCGAGATGCATGAAAGCAAATTGCAGTTGAATGCATCGTGTACACCTCACGATGTCCCTGACATCCGGAAACCCGTTGAAAGATACCTCAAGGTAGTCGAGAATCTTACCCGGAGACCAACCACGTGGCGTGCTGAACTCCAAGATTGCGTCGAGATCGAACCGGTCATCGGAATCGCCGTGAACGATAGTCGCACCGATTGCTCTGGATCCTTGAGCGTAGACCAGAGCGTCGTTCATGTGATTCCGGAGGGGACTCGACTGTCTCGATAAATGTCCTGGGATTATGCTGTAGCGTTTTGCAGCAACTTGAAGATCGCGAGCGCTAAGCTCCATTTCGAGTGCCGCACCAAGTAAAAGGGCGTCAAGCGCCGGACTTGTAGCGTCGAGAGGCATGTTCATCTCCTCCTAAGAGACCAAATACCGCTGAATTGCCTCCCTCAACCAGCGGAATTTCATCTGCATAAAGCGTATGTGGAAAAAATCAAGACTACATACTGCGTTTTGTTCCCCGTGTGTTCCTTTTCGCGGATTCGTTTCGCAAGAGAAGTTATGTTGTTCGCCCAGTCTCAGGCACCGCATGTTGGAAAATGAAACCCATCAGCATGTCCCGCGCCTCCTGATGCTGCATGAACGCGTTATGCTTCGCGCCGTCACGTCTGGACGCCGAAATCTTCCTGCGCATGAACTCAACATCAAACCGAGGCCGCACGTCACACCGATCGTTGCTGCGTACCATCTCGGCCAAGGCATCGTCCCCTAAGATACGTCGCAAAGGACGTCGTTAAGCACGTCTATTAAAAAATCACTCGGAAATCTGGCAGGTGGTTACAATGGAGCGATTACCAAAGAGCGCCTTGGTCGCATTACCAAGCCAGGTTATGATGATATCCGAAGCCTGTTGATCATTGGCGCAATGTTGCGACTGAACTGGTTTATACAGCGCCCCATTATGGCCGCAGCTGGCTGTCACGCGTGTCGACGCGCAAACTCAAGATGCCGGTCGCGATCGCGCTGTCCATTAAGATTGCCCGGCAAATCTGGGCAACACTGACACCTTAGACGAGATGCGCCGCTACATCGGGATCAGTCCTGCGCGGCAGTTTGCTTTTGGAGTATCGCCCAGGGATGGGCGGCGTAGTAGCGGCTCTCAAAATCCTCAATCCGGGGTAGGTCCTGCAGAGTTGCGGCAAGGTCATCGAGGCCATTGATCAAGCGGTGCTTGAGACCCCCATCAATCTTGAAATCCAGCGCATGGGGGCCGATGACAAGTCGCTGCGCAGGCAGGTTGATTTCGGCGGGTATATCGGGCTGATCGGTCAGCATGTCCGTCAGGCTCTGAACCGTCTTCACATCCAGCGCAATGGTCAGAAGGCCGTTCTTGCCCGCGTTGGATCGAAAGATATCGGCGAAACTGGGCGCAATGACAGCGGCGATGCCGTAGTCGAGCAGAGCATAGACCGCGGCCTCTCGCGACGAGCCGCAGCCAAAGTTGTCGCCTGCTACCAAGATCCCAGGTGCCTGAGCGAGATCCTTAAGCGGGAAGTCGGCGCGTGGCGCACCCGCCTCGTCGAAGCGCAGGTCGTAAAAGCACTGCTCGCCATAGCCTTCGTTGCGCGACCGGCTCATGAAGCGGGCCGGAATGATCTGGTCGGTGTCGACATTCGCGCGCGGCAGGGCGATTGCGGTGCCGGTCAGGGTGGTAATCGGGGTCATGGATGGGCCTTTGCGGACAGGGCGCGGGCGTCGGTGATGCGCCCGGTGAGGGCGGCCGCGGCGACCATTTCGGGGCTCATCAGATGGGTGCGTGCGCCAAGGCCCTGACGGCCGCGGAAGTTGCGGTTGGAGGTCGAGGCGCAGCGTTCGCCCGCCGCCACCTGATCGCCGTTCATACCGACGCAGAGTGAGCATCCGCTGGCGCCCCATTCCGCACCAGCAGCGCGGAAGATATCGGCAAGGCCCAAGGCCTCGGCCTCGCGCGCGACCAACTCGGACCCGGGTGAGACCAAAAGTGGGACAGCGACGCGATGACCCTTGAGGATGTGCGCTGCGGCTTTCAGATCGCCCAGTCTGCCATTGGTGCAGGAACCTATGAAGGCGCGGTCGATGCGGATGCTGTCGATCCGAGTTCCCGCCGTGAGGCCCATGTAGGACAGCGAGTCCGGCGTGGCATCAGAGGGGATGCGACCGGTGACCGGGGCGACCTCCTCGGGGTTTGTACCCCAGGTCACCATCGGCGCGACCGCGCAGGCGTCCAGCGTGACATCACGGTCGTATGCAGCACCTACATCCGGGGCGAGAAGGTGCCACTCGGCCACTGCCGCATCCCATTCAGGGCCGGTGGGGGCCATGGGGAGGCCTTTGAGCCAGTCGAAGGTAGTTTGATCCGGGGACACAAGGCCCGAGCGTGCGCCCATCTCGATCGTCATGTTACAGAGCGTCATACGCTCTTCCATGCTAAGGGCGGCGATCGCAGGGCCGGCGTATTCCACCGCGTGCCCAGTTGCGCCACCGGTGCCAATTTGGCCGATGATCGCCAGCGCCAGGTCCTTGGCCGTGGTGCCCCGCGGCAGATTACCAGTGACGCGGATCCGCATGACGGCGGGCGGCTTTTGCCAGAGAGTTTGCGTTGCCAGCACATGCGCTACCTCTGAAGCGCCGATGCCGAAGGCGAAGGCCCCGAAAGCGCCATGCGTTGCTGTATGGCTGTCGCCGCAGACAATGCTGAGGCCGGGCAGCGTCAGCCCCTGTTCGGGCATGGCGACATGGACGATGCCCCGGCGCTGATCGCCCATGCCAAAGCTGTCGACGCCGAAATCAAACGTGTTTCGCTCCAGGCGGGCGATCATGGTGACGGTGACCTCTGTCGCACGGGCCTGCGCCGAGGGTGCGTAGTGGTCGGCGACGCCGAACGTCAGCTCGGGGTGGCGCAGGGGGCGGTTGTCCTCGCGCAGGCGGGCGAAGGCGTGATGCGAGCCTTCGTGCAGGTAGTGCCGGTCGATCCAGAGTAGGTCGGAGCCCCCGTCCGACAGGATGCGGTGGGCGTCCCAGATCTTTGCGATGGTAGTGCGAGGTTTGGTCATAGGAGGGTCATACTCAAGAGGCAAGCGCGTGGCCACTGCGACGGCTGAGCAGGAGTACGCTCACCATCACCGCAAGGATCGCCAGCATCACAAGCGTGATCGGGCGGGTGAGCAGAAACGCCGGATCGCCGCCCGAAATCTGCCAGGAGCGCGTCAACTCTCCTTCGGCCATGGGGCCGATCAGCAGGCCGACGACAGTGGCGGTTACAGGATAACCGTAGCGCCGCATCACCCAGCCGAGTGCCCCAGCGCCCGCCACGGTGAACGGGCCGACCATCGAGCCGGTGATCGCATAAGCCCCCATCATCGAAACCGAGAGCACGAAGGGGATCAGATAGCTGAGGCGGATCTTGACGATAGAGCTGGCAAGAAAGACGAAGACCAGCCCAACTCCCAGCAGCAGGATCGCCTGCACGATATTGCCGAGGATCAGTGCATAGACCACATCAGTGTTTTGCGAAATGAAGCGTGGCCCGCCGGTGACGTTGTGCATCGCGAAGGCTCCGAGCAGAATCGCCGTACCCGCGCCGCCGGGCAGCCCGAGCGCCAGTAGCGTCACCATGCCGCCGCCCTCGGATGAAGAATTGGCTGACTCCGAGGCAACGACGCCATCTATGTTGCCTCGCCCAAAGCTGGCTGGGTCCTTGGACAGCCGCTTGGCGGCGGCGTAGGAGGCAAGGTTGGCAACGCTGGCCCCGACGCCAGGAATGATGCCGATAAGAGTGCCGAGGACCGAACCACGCAGTACATTTGGCCAGTTGCGGAGCGTCTCGACTGCGCCGTTGAGGATCGGCCGCAATCGCATCTTGCGCATCTCGCGGTCGGCGACGAGGTAATCGCGGCCAGTCATGTTGATCAGCTCGGACGCGGCAAACAGGCCGATCAACGCCGGAATCGCAGGGATGCCGTCGAGCAAGTACATAGAGCCCATAGTGCCGCGCATCAGCCCGGTGTCGGAATAGCCGACGGTGCTGATCAAGATGCCGATCATCCCCGCCCCCAGTCCTTTGGCCACCGAGGAATCGTTGAGCACAGCGATGAGCAACAGGCCCCAGACTGCCACGACAAGCATCTCAGTCGGGCCGAGTTGCAGCACCCAGGAGGCGACCGGACTGACAAGGAAAAGCAGTATGATATAGCCGAACAGTGTGCCGATGGCCGAGGCGACCAGTCCGGCGCCGAGCGCCTCTCCGTGACGGCCCTGTTGCGACATAGGGTAGCCGTCAAAGGCGGTGGCTACCGCGCTGGAGGTGCCGGGGATGTTCATCAGGATGGCGGGCACCGCACCGCCAAAGCCGCCTCCCGTAAAGATTGCCGTTAGGAACAGGATGGCGGGCAGGAAATCCATGTAGAGCGTGGCGGGCAGGAAGACTGCCATTGCGATGGAGATCGATAGGCCCGGAATCGCGCCGAAGATCAGCCCGATCAGCAGGCCGGGGATTACCACCAGCCAAGCCACGGGATCACTGCCCAGAAGAGTGAAAGCATCGGAAAGCGCGGTGAGGTCGAGCATGAGGAGACTCCCGGGTGGTCGTCAGAAAAACAGGGTCGGTAGGCGCACACTGAGGAGATCGGTGAAGATCCAAGTCATCAGTGCGGCCCCTGCCAGAGAGGCGAGGGCCAGTTTCCACCAGCTGCGTTCACCCTGAAGCAGCAGCGCCAGCAAGATAAACACCGCCGTGCCGACATCGAAGCCGGCATAGGGCGCGGCACAGGTGTAGGCTCCGGTCAGCACCAGCAGCAGGATAGGCTTGACGTCCTCGCCCCAGGTGCGCTCGACCACTTTGGTGAGGCCGGTGAGTGGCTTCATGTCTGCTACACCGGCCCAAAGGAAGGCCGCCGCGCCGATCAGCGCAACAGGCAGGATCAGCAGCCAGTCGGTCAGCCCGCGGGCAATCCCCATCACCGACCATGCGTAGACGAGCATGGCCAGCGCCAGCAGCGCGGCAAAAGCCAGAGGGCCCCAGTGGCGGCGGGGGGCGGAGGTGTCGGGATCTGTCGGGTGTACCATATGTCCGGTCCTGCTGGGATATGCTGCGCCGGGGCGGGCCTGGCGCAGCAGTGATGAAGCGGGGCGCGGGATCAGTTGATCACGTCGGTGAGCTTTGACAGCGCCTGATAGGCATCGTCGATCAGCTTCTGGCTGGCCTCAGGCCCGATCCAGTCGGCACCAAGGCCAGACTGCGCTGCAATGTCCTTGTATCCAGACGATTCCACGACGGTCTTGTAGGCCGTGACAAGTTTGGAATAGCGCTCGGGGTATTCGGTCTCGAAGGCGGCGGGCACGAGGAGCCCAGTGATATTGCCGCCGATGATCGCTGTCGGCTCGGCGCCAAGCTCCGTCAGGGCGTCGTTGAGCAGAGGCGCGTTCATATTGTCGGGATTGGTGTCATTGACCACGGCGAGCACGCGCAAGCTGTCCATGACCGCATCTGCACCATTTGCGGCAAGGACCTCGAAGTCGACCTGATTGCCGGCGAGGGCCGTGCGCAGCGGCGCGCCGCCGTCATAGGTGACGAAACGGACATTGACGTCGGGGATGCCGAGCGCTTCCATCGCGATGAGGGTCTGCAAGTGGCCGCCATTGGCGTAGATGATGCCGGAGGAGACCTTGCCCGGCTCTTTCATCGCATCGACCAGTTCGGCGAAGGACTTGTAGGGGCTGTCCTTGTGGACGGCGACGATAGCGTAGTCGTTCCACTGGGCATTGAGAAAAGCGAAATCCTCCCACTTGACCGGTGCGCCGCCAACAAGGATTGCGTTGGCGAGGTAGGGCGTCGCCTGCATCAGCAGCAGTGTGCTGCCATCGGGATCCTGACGGTTGACGTAGGTCGCTCCAAGCCCGCCCGCCCCACCGGGACGGTTTTCTACCACGACAGGGACGCCAAGCTCTGCGCCCATCGGTTCGGCCAGCGTACGCGCCATGCGGTCCGCTGAGCCACCGGCCTTGAAGGGTACGATGATTGTGATCGGGTCCTGCGGCCAGTCGTCGGCGGCGCTGGCCGTGCCAGGTATGACGGCGAGGCTGGTCGTCCCAAGCGCTAAAAATCCGAAGGCCGAGGCGGTGAATTTGATGAAGCGGCGACGCGCTTCGCCTGAAAATTTCTGCACGATGTCCTCCCTAGACATACACGGGCTGTGGCCCGATCACATTTGAGGCTACCAAGTCTTAATGTTATGTCAATATAACATTTGCACTTGGGTTTAATGGAATGATTGGGTAACAATCGCCTAAATGGGGTAAAATCCCGAAGGAAAATTTATGACAGATGTGCCCAAGGGCCTCACCCCATGCCCTATGACCGAGGACAGTCTGTGGCCGAAGCATCACCGTGTCTATCTCATCCTGCGTCAGGAAATTGAGGAGGGCATCTATTTCGGTAATGCGCCTATGCAGCGCGAACTGGCGTTGGCGGCGCGTTTTGACGTCTCGCGTATCACCATTCGTAAGGCGATGGATCGGCTATCGCAGGAAGGCCGGGTCGAGCGGCAGCGCGGGCGCGGCACCTTTGCGCGCGATGTGGGCCGTCCTTCGCCCGTCACGGCCAGCCTGTCAGGCAATATTGAGAACCTGCTTGCGCTTGGTCTACAGACGGATGTTGCACTGGTATCGCTGAGCTACGATGTCGTGCCGCTTCATATCTGCGCGGCCATGGGACAGCCCGTCGGCACGGTGATGCAACGGGCGGCACGTGTGCGCAGCCTGGACGGCGTGCCGTTCAGCCACCTCACCACCTGGCTGCCCGAGGCTATCGGGCGCAGCTTTACGCCTGAGGAAATGCAGCGCACGCCGCTGTTGCGCCTGATCGAACGTGCAGGACATCGCATCGCCAGCGCACGCCAGTCGATCACCGCCAAGTTGGCCACGCCCGAAGTTGCCCATCTTCTGCGGGTCGAGGTGGGTGATGCCCTGCTGTCGGTGCGCCGGCTGGTCTACGATGATGCGGGCGAGGTGGTCGAGTATATCAACGGCCTCTACCGTCCCGACACCTACGAACACGAGATGGAATATGACCGCAGTCACACCAAGACGGCGGATTTCTGGATCTCCAGAGACATCACGACCGGAGCCGACACATGACTGATCTGAAGACCCTTCTGGCCGACCCCGCACGCGGCATTGTGGCACCAGGGGTCTATGACCCCTTTACCGCGCTCCTGGCCGAGCAAGCCGGTTTCGACTGCTTGTATCTGTCGGGTGCCTCGATTGCCTATACCCGTTTAGGACGGCCCGATATCGGCCTCGTCTCGGTCTCGGAGGTGATCGCGACGATCGAGCTTATCACGGACCGCGTCGGCCTGCCGCTGATCGTGGACGGCGACACGGGTTTCGGCAATGCGATGAACGTGCAGCGCACGGTGCGCGGGTTCGAGCGTGCGGGCGCGCAGGCGATCCAGCTGGAAGACCAGAGCTTTCCGAAGCGTTGCGGCCATCTCGAAGGCAAGAAGCTGATCCCGGCGCAGGAGATGGTGGGCAAGATCCGCGCTGCCGTCGATGCTCGCCAGTCTGACCGTCTTCAGATCATAGCGCGCACCGATGCCATTGCGGTGGAGGGATTTGTTGCTGCGCTGGAGCGGGCTGAAATGTATGCTGACGCCGGCGCTGATGTGCTGTTCATCGAGGCGCCGCGCTCGCTTGAACATATGGCGCAGATTGCTCGGCGCTTTGCCGAGCGGCTACCGCTGCTCGCCAATATGGTCGAAGGCGGGCAGACCCCGATGGGCTCTGCCGAGATGCTGCATACGCGCGGCTTTCGGTTGGTAATCTTTCCAGGCGGCATTGCACGCGCGATGCTACGGCAGGGGCAGGCCTATTATGCCAGCCTGAAGGCCAACGGCAGCAACGCACCGTTTCAAGATCGCATGGCGCTGTTCGACGAGCTGAACGAGGTGATCGGTCTACCCGCTATGATGGAGAACTCTACAATCTACGAATGATGCAGTGACCCTGACGTTGTCAGGCAGCGGCGATCAATAGAGCAGCCACGTGACCCCGGGAGATGTTCATCGTGACATCAGTTCGAAATTTCTAACTGAATTTTTCATACGGAAAAATATACCGCTTTTTACGCAGCTCGCCCTGCGCCCCGCACCGCACGCTTGAACATCAACGCCATCAACATGTCCCGCGCCTCCTGATCCTGCATGAAAGCGTTTCGCATCGCACCATCGCGCTTGAACGCTGAAATCGATCGCCGCATGAACTCTGCATCATACCGTGGCCTCACATCACGCGGATCGTTGTTGCGCAGCATCTCTGCCCAGGCATCGTCGCCCAGGATGTCTTCGTTGACCGCCTCGAACCGGATGTAGTCCTCTTCCGAGAACTCGGTGCCGTGACGCGCGTTGAAGGCGGCGATGATCTCCGTGAGGGTCTTGGATTCCTCTTCGGTGTAGGGGTTTGCACCGAACCGGTCGATCGGGCTCAGGGGCGCGTTGTCATCCTTCCCGAGGCTGGCGTTCTGGGGGTCGCCATCCTTCTGAAGACGGTAGGCCGCCATATCCAGCATGTCGTCCGTCACATCCTCGCCCTGTGGTGCCTGGCGGGTCGGCAGGATGCGCTTCAGCCATGAGCCGTAGACATGCAGCTTTTCGAGGTTCGTGTCTCCGAGGTTCACGACCTGCGCGATGAAGGAGTAGAAGCGCAGGAAAGACGCCAGCACCTGCCGGAATTCCTCCTGGTCGGCCTCGCTCAGATTTTCGCTGAAGCGCGTCACAGCTTGACGGACGATGCCTTCGAGCACGGGGCGCTCATCGGCCCGCCGGGTTGCCGTCATGAACCGGTCGACGAACCGGTCGATCTCCATCTCGTCCAGCACGCCGAAGGCCTTCAGGCGGGCCTCGAGGTTGTAGACCTGGTTCGGGTCGGAGATGTCTTCCAGCTTGGTGACGTTGTAGTAAGGCTTGAATGCCGTCTGGATGTCCTCAATCGTGTTGCGAAAATCGAGGATGTAGGTGCGCTCCTTGCTCGGATAGATCCGGTTCAGGCGCGCCAGCGTCTGCACAGCCTGCAAGCCGCTCAGGCGCCGGTCGATGTACATCGCCACCAGCTTCGGCTGATCGAAGCCGGTCTGGTATTTGTCGGCGACGACGAGGACGTTGTAGCGCCCGCTGTCGAACTGTTTGGGCAACTCGGTCTCGCTGAACCCGTTGATGCCCGGCTCCGTGTAGCTCTGGCCGTCCACGGTGATCTCGCCTGAGAAGGCGACCAGCGCCCTCACATCCGTGTAGCCGTTGTTTGCGATGTAGGCGTTGATCGCCTGAAAAGTGCGGATGGCGTGCTCCCGGCTCGAGGTGACCACCATCGCCTTCGCATGTCCCGCGATCTCGGGCAGGACATGACGCCGGAAATGCTCGACGATGACCTCGGCCTTCTGGACCATCGACGTTTCATGGAAATCGATGAACCGGGCCACCTTGCGCGAGGACTTTCGCTCCAGAAGGCGTGGATCCTCGTCGATCGCCTTCTCCAGCTTCGCGTATGACCGGTAGGTCTGGTAGTTGCGCAGCACGTCGAGAATGAACCCCTCCTCGACAGCCTGGCGCATGGAGTAGAGGTGGAAAGGCTCTGGGCCCTCATCCCCCGTGCGGCCGAACCGTTCCATCGTCACGTTCTTCGGCGTTGCCGTGAACGCCAGATAGGAGAGGTTGGCCTGCGGGCCGCGCAGGCGTTGCAGTTCCAAGAGAGCCTGCTCCGTCGCATCGATCTCAGCTTCTTCCTCGGACAGCGCCCCGTCGGCCAGCACCCGCGCCATGCTGTCGGCATGCTTGCCAGATTGAGAGCTGTGCGCCTCGTCGATGATGATGGCAAACCGCTTGCCATCCTCGTTGCGCAGCACCGACAGCTGGTCGGTGGCGAACTTATGGATCGTGGAGATGATGATTTTCGCGCCGCGCTCGATGGCCGCCTTCAGCTGCCGCGACGTACCATCGATGGCGGCAACGTAGCCAGCCGTCCGTGCGAAAGACTTCACCGTCTGCTGCAGCTGACGATCCAGGATGACCCGATCTGTCACGATGATGACCGTATCGAAGATGTGGTTGTCCTGATCGTCGTGGAGCGAAGCGAGGTGATGGGCGGCCCAGGCTATCGTGTTCGACTTGCCTGAACCAGCCGAGTGCTGGAACAGGTAATTTTGGCCGGCACCGTTGGCCTTGGCGTCCTGCGCGAGCATGCGCACGGCATCGAGCTGCTGGAACCGCGGCCAGATCGTGGTGCGCTTCACAACACCGCCGGGCTGCTCAACTTCATCGACGAGCACGAAGGTGTTGAGGATGTCGAGGAAGACTTCGCGCGAGAAGACTGCCTTTCGCGCACCGATATCCCGGTAGAGGTAGGCGATCCGGAATTCGTCGGTCACGTCCGGGTTACCGGCGCCGCCGTCACGTCCGCGGTTGAAAGGCAGGAACCGTGTCTTGCCGTTGTTCAGGTGCGTCGTCATCGAAACGTTGTCTTGGTCGAGCGCAAAGTGAACCAGGGCACCGCGCTTGAAGGTCAGCAGTGGTTCACCGTTCGGGGACCTGTCCTTGCGGTATTGCGTCTCGGCCGTCTGGTAGGTCGATCCGGTGAGGGTGTTCTTCAGCTCAAGAGTGGCAATCGGGATGCCATTGACGAAGAGCACCACGTCGATGGCATTCTCGTTGCTCATCGCGTACCGGACCTGGCGCATGACCGTCAGCAGGTTGCCCTCATAGGCGCGCAGGGTTGTGGGGTTCAGGCCGGACGTCGGCTTGAAGGCGCAGAGCGAGATCTTGATGCCGGGGACGATTGTGATGCCCTGCTTCAGAACCTCCAGCGTGCCGACGGCCTTCAGTCGCGCCTCAACCTGGCGGGTCAGAGTTTCCTGCTCCTTGCCGGGATACTGATCGCAGAGGCGCTTCCACGCGTCAGGCTGCGTCGTGCGGACGAAGGTGACTATCATTTCGGGGTCCAGCGCCGTCCGGCGATCGAAGGCGGTGTAGGGGCGCTCCTGCCAGCCTTGGCGACTGACCAGCTGATCGACGAGATGGACCTCGACGGCTTCCTCCGTGTGGAGCTTTTGGCGGGAGATGGCTGGGCTGGTCATATCGGCGGTTCCAGATGAAATGATATTGGGGATATGCAGAGAAAATCAGGGATGCGGTGGATCGTCATTCGGATTGCGCACATCCGACCCCAGTGTGTCAGAGATACGCGCAATTTCCGGAAGCACCCTCACGTTCGTGCTGAGTGTGAGGAGATGCGCGCGATCAGCAGCGCTCAGGCGATGCAGATCACCTTCCTCAAACCATGTCAGGGCCTTGAGACTTTGGGAGGGCGGAAAGGTCTGCGGATAAAGCGCTGCTGCGGCTGCCAATCCTTCGGCGAGCGGCACGCCCGCGCTTGTGAGCGCGACGATGTCGATGTAGTCTTTCCATTCGATCCTCTGCAGGATGACCTTCAGCTTGGTGGCGAGCAGGTCAAGCGGCGATGCGACGCGCAGGATACCGTCGTCAGTCCAGTCTGGCGCGCCAACCCGACCCATCTGAAGGCCGCCGAAAAAGGAAAACTTCACGCCTGCGCCTGTGGTAGGGTCATCGACGATGGCCGTGTATGTGTTCAGACTGACCTGCAGTGGACGCGCCGTCTTGAGCAGGGCCAGTGATTGGACGAGATCGTCGGCATCGACCGCGAATTCTGTGAAGAAGTCGAAATCCACGGATTCTCGGTGTCCCAGCCGCAATGCAATCGCTGTGCCACCGTAGAGTGTGAACCCCTTTTCCGTGATGGCTGAGAGACTGCTCCAGAGGTTCTTCTGGGCGTCAGGCAGGATGTCGAGATTGGGCGCAAACACAGTCATGATGCGCGCCGCGCGGATGGCAATACTGGCACGGGCGTGCCGATTGGCCAGCCGAGACGAGCATGCCAGTAGGTCCAAGACGGCGGCGACAGAACCCCTGTGTCCGCGCCCTTCAGAATATCGAAAAGAACGCCGTGGTCGAATAGGCTTGGCAAGTCCAGCATATGTGCAGCCTCACCGATCTCCATGATCTGGAGGATGACACGGTCCGGTGATTTCAGGCTCTGTTCATGCGTTTGCCACCAGATATACCGGCGTGCGCAGGCCGTCAGATATGCCACCTGATCAGCGTCGAGGGCGTGCGCATCGTGAACCGGAGAGGTGTTGCTCATCCTGTGACCTCCGCGGCGATCCGGTCCAGCATGGCCGAGGTCGTGCTGGCCTTGGCGTAAGTGTCTACGTCGATCTGGCCGGTGACGGCGGCGGTAATCAGGGCGGCGCGGTATTCGCGAAGGCGTTCGATGGAGGCAAGCGTTACCTCGCTTACTTTTTCGGACCAAACTCGTAAACGTTCATACTCGTCTACGATCTGTTTTTGCAGATCCAACGGGGGGACCGGGAACTTCAGACCAAACAACGCATCGGATCGCAGTTTCTTTGTCCCGTGTGCCGCCTCTTCAATGAAAGACATCAGAACATCGCCAAAACCTTGAAGCATCCTTTGAAGGTAATCTCCGCGAATGACTGTTTTGCGGGGCAGCAGAGCCTTCATATCCTGATTGATTGTCGCAGCGACGCCAAGTCTACACACCGGCACGAAGCGCGCCAAGATCATGCCACGCACTACAATTAGCACGGCTTGTTCAGGGATCATCTGCAAAGCAGAACTATCGACTGCGGCTTCGGATACATGGTCCGGAACCTCACTGATGATATCTGTTTTCATGTCTTTCGGCGATACCCACGGGATTTCTCCGATCCAAAAATCCTCCCGATCTTTCGATGGTGTCGCCCCACCCATGACTGAAACAAGATGCTTGAGAGGCGTCAGGCGCCAACCCTCTGGCAGGCCCTGCAACCAGTCACCACCGAGACCACGCTGAACTGATGCTCCACCCAGAACCTTCATTTTGAGTGTGGCATTCAGACGGTTACGCTGCGCGTCAACCAACCGCTCCTTCTTCACGATCAGCTCATCAATCCGTGCTGTTTCGCGGTCAAGGAATTTGGCGATCCGTTTTTGGGTGGGGAGGTCGGGGACCGAAAGATGCACGGCACGAAGCCGACCGCGACCGAGCTCCATAAACGTCGTGCCCTGACCTGCGTTTTGGAGCGCAGGTTTCGCAGAGCTGAGCGCCCAGAATGAGAAATCTGGATTAAGATGCTTTCTTGGGATCAGCCCGCGACAGCCTTGATTGAAACACATGTCATTTTCAGCAACCGCCAAGTGACCAATCGGAGCGCGGATCGATAGGATAAGGGATCCCTTAGGGACGATTTGTGTCCCGCAAGATTTCAGTCCATCAATAGTGATTGATTTTGCACCCTGTGAGATAACTGCTTTTTCAAGGCGACCAAGATCCGCGGGTGTTACCCACGGCACTTCGCCATCCCAAAATCTGGTCTCGTCAGATTTAGGAGTCGCGCCGTTCTTCACTTCGAACAGAGCGCCAATGGGAGCGGTCGGAAACATCATGCTACCACCTCTTTCAGCAGCCCGGCAATCTCTGCCTCCAGCGTCTTCAGCTCCGCATCAATCTCGGCCAGCGGCCGCGGCGGCACATACTGGTAGAAATATCGGTTGAAGTTGATCTCATAGCCCACGCGGCCGACTTCGCCGTCCCGCGGATCGGTGTGTGAGGTATCCACCCAGGCATCCGACACGAAGGGCGTGACCTCGCGCGCAACGTAGGCCTCCCAGTCCTCCCCCAGCGGCACCAGCTCATGATCGCGCAGCTTGGCATCGGCCTCAACGTTGCCCTTGGCGTCAACGCAGACTTCCGCTTCCTCGTCGCTATCGCCGAAATAGGACACGATCGCCGTGACCATCGGCTTGGGCAGCTTGCCAGTGACGTCGTCTTCGTCCTTGGCGGCAGCTTCCAGCTCTTCAATGAACGCATCCCTGCTCATCCAGACGGTGCCAGCTTTGTCGTTGTCGCTGGCTTTCTTCATCAGCCAAATCAGCAAGAAATCAGCCTGCTCATCCGTCTTGGCCTTCAGCGTATCAAAGATGCCCTTGATCAAAATGTGCGGTGATCCGTGCATCTCGGGCATAGCCTGTACGAGCCCATTCAGCTTCTCGAGCGTGACCTCGATTCTGAGCTTCAGCGGCCGCTCCACGCGGATCTCGCGATACCCAAAGTCCGTGGTCTTGAAGATCTTCGACACATCGCCGAAGCCTGCGTCGCCGTTCAGATACTCGCCGTAGATGCGCACGATCTCGGCCCGGGCATCATCCCCGATCTGGCGCCGCTTGGAGCCCAGCGACTTGCGCATAGATTGCCAGAACCGCGCGCTGCTGGCATCGATCAGCTGCACCTTGCCGCGACGTGAGGCGGCTTTTCGGTTCGTGAGGATCCAGATGTAGGTCTGGATGCCGGTGTTGTAGAAGATGTCCGTCGGCAGTGCGATGATCGCCTCGACCAAGTCGTCTTCCATCAGCCAACGGCGGATCTCGCTTTCGCCCGATCCAGCCCCGCCCGTAAACAGAGGCGAGCCGTTCATGACGATGCCGATGCGCGACCCGTTTCCGTCATCGCGCATCTTGGACAGCATGTGTTGCAGGAATAGGAACTGGCCGTCGGAAATCCGCGGAAGCCCGCCGACGAAGCGACCCTCATCGCCATCTTCTCCGCGCTCTTCGCGGATCACGTCGGCGTATTTTTTCCAGTCCACTCCGTAGGGCGGATTCGACAGCATGTAATGGAACGTCTCGTTGGGGTGGGCGTCCTGCGTCAGCGTGTTGCCAAAGGCGATGCGCGAGGCGTCGTGACCCTTCACAAGCATGTCGGACTTGCAGATAGCATAGGACTCGCCGTTCAGCTCCTGGCCGAACAGATCGACGTTAAGGCCCGGGTTCATCGCCTTCATGGCCTCTTCCGCCACGGACAACATGCCGCCGGTTCCGCAGGCAGGGTCGTAGACGCGGCGGATGATACTCTTGCCGGACAGCGCATCATCATCGTTTGCCAGCAGCAGATCCACCAGGAGCTGGACGACCTCCCGCGGAGTGAAGTGCTCACCGGCCGTTTCGTTGGACATTTCCGAGAAGCGACGGATCAGTTCCTCGAAAAGATATCCCATCTCGAGGTTGGAGACCTCGTCCGGATGGATCGGCAGTTGGCTGAAGCGGTCGAATACCATCCAGAGCGAGCCTTTGTCGTCCAGATCTTTCAGGATTTCCGTGAATTTGAACTTCTCAATGAAGATGTCGCGCACGTTGGGGCTGAAGCCTGTCAGGTAATCTACGAGGTTGGCGCGCAGCTGCTCGGCATCCTGCTGCCGGAGGCTGGCGAACGTGAACCGGCTCTGGTTGTAGATCTGCCCGCCGGCCTGCGCAACATCCGTCAGGATGGTCATGCGCATCTGGTCGTCCATTTCTTCCGGCAGATCCGCTGCTGCATCGAGGACGTCCTGCTTCGTGGCTTCCAGCAGGCAGTCAAGGCGCCGCAGGATCGTGAAGGGCAGGACAATCTTGCCGTATTCGGATTGCTTGAAGTCTCCGCGGAGAAGCTCGGCGACGGACCAGATGAAGGCCGCGTGGGTGTTGATGGTCTCGCGGCTCATGCATGGCCTCCGGTTAGGTTTCGTTCTGTCACTCCGAAGCGCCGCCGGTCTTTTCGAGGTGCTCTTCCAGTAGCGTCGCCGCCAGTCGGAAACCGTCCACCTGGCTCATACGATGCTTGGCGCAGAGCGCCTTAAAAGCCCACTTCTCGTCCTCGGTGACCTTCAAGTTCACGTTCGCAAGCTTGCCGCGATCGTCTGTCATTTTGTTCATCTCCGTCACGATACAACCATTCCTTGTTTCTTCCAAGTAAGAAAGCAAGAAAAAAATGAAAGCAAGAATGGCTTTGACCACACGTGTCTCGTCATGTCCATCATCATCCACGGCGCGGCCGTTCGCGCAACCGCTGCTGGCATTTAATGCAACATTGGCCGCGCCTCCATCGCCTCGGCCCGCTCGAGAGCGCGCAGCGCTGTGCGCAGGCTCGGAGCGGTCTGGCTGGTCGCTGCCCACTGAAGGGCGATCATCGCTGCATCAAGGGCCGGGGCGCTCAGATTGCGGTGGGAACCCTCCCTCAACGTGAAGTCGATGACCTGTGCGATCGTCAATGCCGGCAATTCGATGGTGTTCACCCGGCTGCGCAGCGGTGCCGGGAGAAGCGATGCATCGTTCGCCGTCAGGATCCATGAGATCCAAGACATGTCGAACGGAAGCTGGAAGTAGGGGCACTGCCACGAATGGCTGCTCTCGCGCTCGAGGAGCGACAGCAAACCTGAGGTCATGTCATATGCGCCGCCACTCTGCGACATCGTTCGGCCGGCCTTCTCAATCTCGTCTACGACGAAGACAGGGTTGGCAATCTTGGTCCTCAGGATCAGATCCAACGGCTTGCCGGATGCGGCACTACTCCAACCCCTCTGCGTGCCGACAAGGGCAAAGCTGGAGGGCTCGGATGTCGCCTCGATGATGCCTGTCGGCACACCGATCAGCGACCCGAGCTTTCGTGCCCATGTTGTCTTACCGATGCCCGGAGGGCCGGCCAGCAGCAGGGGCGGGATGCGAACGCCCTCGGCACCGCGCACAGCAGACAAGCGCAGCGCCTGCCAGACGGCATCGGTCGCTGGCGCGAGCCAAGGGAATTCGTCATGCAATGCACCGGCGATCTCGTCAGCGGCTCGAGCGTCGCGGAGAGGCACAAGACGGATTCCTTGGTTGGCCGGGAGCAGCCGCTTGACCTGATCGTCGACGAGGTGGGCACAGTCCGTCCGCGCGTTCACGAGGGCTACCATGCGGCGCGCCCGCCTGCTGATCATTTCTAGATGTGCGTCGGAAAGGCGATGGTCTGGTGAACCACCCCAACCTGCACAGGTGATTTCGCCATCGAAGTCCTCGTCCAGCGCGAGCGCCTCGAAGGGCGAGCGGTGTGCGGGATGGCGCTTGCGGTATGCTGACAGGAATGTCGTGAAACGGGTCTCCAAAGTGTTGACCATGTTGCGGGGCGCGGGCAGCGACGCCCGGACGAATGTGAAAGATTTCATGGGCATGTCCATCATGGGGATGTTGGGTCCGGACCGAAGCCTGGCGTGCAGCCTTGCGGTCCACTCATCTACGTGCATCGCGGCGCGACGGTGCCCGACCGGGCACGGCACGCGCGATCAGCGTATGCGGAGGCGCATCATGCCGCGGTGGAGTGCAGTCTGGTCCATGAAGGTCATGCGGTTCATCAGTCGATCGTGAGATAAGCACAAGGCGTGAAAAAGCGCCCCGTTCGGGGCACTCAGCGTCGTGCAGGTATGAGGATGATGAAACCAAGCATGGCCGACAGTCATGCGGATCGCCGGCGGTCGCGTCAAGCCTGATTATTTGTCGACCATGCGCTGGTTGGCGGTCGTCAGCGTTGCGGTTCGGCATCGGTGATGTCTCGGACAATTTTCAGCGGCCAAAAGAAAGAATGCTTGCTTTCGTCTTTGAGGTGTCGCATGAATCTCTCCATCTCAAGGAAAGACTTCGCCATGATACCTGTTCATCACGTACCCAGCCGCGTTCGCGCCTGACCTCTCGTTGAACAGCGGGTGGTTGGCACCCTCGATATGACCGGAGCCAGCCATGTATCCTGAGACCTACGATCGCACGATCAGCCGACATGTTTCGATACCTCAGGCACCCTGCCTGTGCGGCGGGACCTGATGCGTCGGCCTGCGAACTTCTGACCAGACAAACCCATCGGCCCGCCTGACCTCCTCTCGAGATCGGGAACATCAACGTGTCGAATATTCATCACATCCACGGCGAAGCCGCGCCGTCACCACAGCCCAAGAGCCGTGGCAGCTATCGCAAGAAGGCAACGTCCGCCGACATCACCCGCGCGATCCGCGCCGCCGAGATGGCAGGCCTGACTGTTTACGGCTTCACTGTCGAAGGCGAGAGCGTTCAGTTGCAGACCAGACCTGGTCAAAATGCGATCGGTAACAAAGCCTCGTTGGCTGACGACTATTTTAACCGTCGTGGCTAAGCTCAGGGTCCACCTCAAAGGCGTCCACCGCGTCCGTAAGACGCTCGCCGACGGCACGTTGGTTGAGTACCACTATGCGTGGCGCGGTGGTCCCAGGATCTGGGACAAGTCGATGGCATTCGGCCAGAATTCGATCGAATACGTCGAAGCCTTCCGGCATGCCACCATGGCGCGCACGGTCACGAAAGGGACGTTTCAGAACATCATTGACGAATTCTTCAGCTCCAGTGATTTTGCGAAGCTCGCCGATCGGACAAAAAAGGATCACCGAGGCAATGTTGCCCGTAAAGGTGGTATTGAAGAAGAGTTCGGCAAAGCTCCAATTCAAGCATTCGAGGACAAGCGCATCAGGCAGGAGATTCTCCGATGGCGTGATAATTTCTCATCCGGTACGGGGGACAACCTCATGGCCACCCTTCAGAGGATCATTTCCTTTGCAAACCATAGGGGGCTTCTCGCTGAGCATTATCTACTTAATCTCAACAAGAACACGAAATCGAACCGTGCTGAAATTATCTGGACGCGGAAAGAAATCGATCTGATGGTCGATCAGGCACCGCGTTATGTCGGTCGCATTCTCATGGCAGCAGTCGAGACAGGTTTGCGACCGGGTGACCTTCAAATGTTGACCCGGTCCGACTTCCAAAAATCCAATCAAAACGATGGCCGGATTGTTATGATGACACGGAAAAGCAATGGAAAGAATGCTGCATCGATTCCAGTAAGCTGGAGGATGGCTCAGATGATCGAGGAGCTTCCTGTCGATCAGGAACGGATCGTTGTTGCCGGTGACGGACAGGTCTTTGAGAATTCGGATTCGCTCGGGAGGGCGATCTCGAAATGGCGAGACAGACTTGGCATCAGGAAAGCGTTGAGACTTTACGATGCCCGCGGCACAGCAGCCACACGACTGCTTAGAGCAGGATGCAACATGGCCGAGATTGCAGCCCACATGGGTTGGGGCATTCAGCATGCTGCTCAAATGGTTGAACGATACGCTGCGTTGGATCCGGATATGACGGACGGTGTGCGCGAGAAAGTCGAGCGGCGGGAAAGGCTTGATGCGGAGAAGGATTGACCCTTCTTGCGCAAAGAACGGGTTGTCGATGGCTACCCGGATGTTCCACAGTCGCTTTTTAGGGTGTTTCGAGGCGGAGTTTGCAGATGCAATTGTTTTTAATGTGTTTCATCCCAGGGTTTGCTGCCCTCTACCTCTATACACGACGGCGGCCCGGATCGGGCAACGCCGCCATCGGGATCGTTCTGGGCATCGTTGCGGCCTACGCCGCCGTGTATGTCTTGGGAAATTACATTCAGGCTGACCTGATCGCAGAGATGAAATACGTTATGGGCGAAGACCTTGCGGTGCGGACCACGAATGCTTTGTACGGCCGCGCACTGTTAAGCGCCTCGGGAGCGATCATCGGATGTGGCATTTCATTGCAGTTGCAGAAAAGTAAGGCAGGCCGGGCGGCGTCATAGAGTGCGAATACAGTAAAGTTATTTTGCGGCGTTCCATATAATCATCTCATGACAGCCATGAGCGAATTCAGCCGTGGAGACAGTGACCCCATCGGGAAGGTCAGCGCTCAGGATCAAGGCCCGCAAGCGCAGCTGACATTTTGTTTTCAGTTAGAAAGTCCGCATCAAGAAAATTATAACCATGTGGGCGCTGTAGCGGAGCTTGGCATGGGCGTTGGAACGCGGCCTGAGGACTATTATGGATCCGTAAAATAATCATTTTTAGAAGACTGAACTGTGTTCAGCAGTCCATCCCACGATATTGACAACGATTTTGCCCGTCGTTTTGGAAGTCATCCCCATGATACTCCCTGTTTGACAGGAATGCAGCGATGATGACTAAAACCAGCATCAGACCTATCGGATTAAGTAGCGCCTCAATCTTATCAGAGAACCATTTAAGCGCTGACCTCATGTCGGGTCCCTTACTTTCAGCGATCGACCGTGGGTTTCGTATGCCCAGAGTGCCCCGTTCAGCAGTCTTTGCAAATTGTCGGCCTCTGAGGGTGTTGCGGGGCCAGTTCAATACGGCCCTCGGATCGCCGGTATCGCCAGCTACTTGCAAACCTATCATTGCATCCCGGAGGAACGTCTTTCTCTGGTGTTGTCTGATCTGTTTGGCC
>Ga0105053_10003385_pt1 | contig 24269 bp, 19 predicted proteins | sample BON01_FD_78093 | JGI IMG/M metagenome (GOLD analysis project Ga0105053, IMG submission 78093) | Freshwater microbial communities from Lake Bonney liftoff mats and glacier meltwater in Antarctica - BON-01 | ecosystem: Environmental > Aquatic > Freshwater > Ice > Glacier meltwater | place: Lake...
AAAACGATCATCCTCCACGTGCAAGAAGACAAACCAACTCAGTCCAATTCCCAGCATCAATGCTATTCCGGTCAGATGAAGCCTCGTTGAGCCCATTTTCTGCTTCAGTACCAGACCTTGATAAATCCATAACAAGAGTGGAACAATCAGCACCACCGGCCCCTTTGTCAAAAAGCCAATTCCCAGAAAGACATAACATAAAATAAGCTTGTACCCAATTCTTTTTTCCAAAAAAGCAAACCAGAAATACAATGCCACCAACACGAAAAGCGCCAAAAAGCTATCTGTGGTCAATGCTCTGTTGGATATAATAAGGGCTGGAAATGAGGCGTAAAGCATGGCTGAGAGAAATGCCGGATTTGATCGTCTGAAGAAAATCAAAGCAATCTTATACACGAGCCAAATCTGAAAAAGGACAGAAATCTGCAAAAGGAATCTGGCCGAAAATGGCGAAATTCCCATCACTTTATAGCTTATCGCCGTCAACCAGTAAGTCATCGGTGGCTTATGGTAATGATAAATTCCCATCAACTGCGGGTGCAACCAATCGCCCGTTTCCACCATTTCTTTTGCGATCTGAGCGTAGCGTGCTTCACTGGATTCGGTCACGGAATAAGCTCCAAGATTGAAGAATAAAACCATTGCCGTGAAGACCAGCAACAAACCCATTCTCATACTTTTGATGCGGTCAAGAAAGCTGAGCTTTTCTGCATTGCCCGTACCAAAATGGATCATCAGATTACGAACATATACCAATATCCCAAACGCCTGACCTATAAAAAGTACAGAGTCTTTTCTTAAAATAGCATAGGAGGCGATCAAAACGGCGCCAACTAAACTGATATACCAAAAGCTCACGGGAAACTGGGAGTCCTTATTTCGCTCAGCATCGAGCCATTGCACCACAAATCTCGTCGTGAAAATAACCTGACCGAGTGTGCCCCAAGTGAGCAGCATTCCACTGATTTCAGGATTGTGTACCAGACTGCGAAAGTCATAGTGTGCATGCAAAACTAAATAGCCCAAAAATATCAGGGGCAGCAAGATAAAGCTCCAGCGCACCCACTTTGGGAAAACCTCCCAGGCATTTTGGATTTTCAGGTTTCTGATATAAATAAAATAGCCTGCCAACTGACCCCCTACAATCACCACGTCCTGGCGAAAAGTCCCATATACCAATAACAGAAAAGATGCGACCAAACTAAGTTGCCAGAAAATCACAGGTGAAAGTACTTTTCCTGCTTTTTCAGATTTAACCAATTGGATCAGAAAACGGGCAGAGAATAACCCCTGAGCGAGAAAACCCACTCCAAGAAGTGCCCAATTATTCATTGACTACAGGTTTAGGCCTTTTGATAGAGTTTTCAGAAATAGTGTATACTGCCTGACGATTGATCATCCACCGCAATGCAATGGTATCCTGTAGCGGCGACAACAGCCTGTTCCACACATTAAATTTGGATTTGCCGGTAATTCTAGGAAAATGACTAACAGGAATTTCAATCACCCGCCTTCCTTGAATCAATGCCAGCGCAGGGAAAAATCGATGCATCCCTTTGAAAAAAGGCATACCTAAAGCCACTGATCTTTTAATGATTTTCAGTGGACAGCCCGAATCATGAACTCCGTCATGCAGCATCGAATCTCTAAACCAATTGGCAAAGCTTGAAGACATTTTTTTCACTGAACTATCCTTTCGACCTTCTCTCCTACCTGTCACCAATTCATATTCCGGCACCATTGCTTCAAGCTTGAGAAAATCTATAGGATCTGTCTGTAAGTCAGCATCAATGTAACCGACCCACCTAGTAGTCGACTTTTCAAAGCCAGCCCGAATGGCAGCACTCAGTCCAGCATTTTTCTCAAAAGAAATAAAGTCAACCAACTCACTAGCCGCTACTATCTTCTTGATTTCGATTAAGCTGTTATCGGTAGAGCCATCATTCACCAATAATATATTTACTTCAAATCGTGACTGATTGATATAGCTTTCAAAAGCCGGTAAAAGTCTTGCAATCCCCTCAAACTCATTGAAAACGGGGATTATCACCGTTATTCCATTGGCTCTTTCTTTCATGCTACAGTCGATTAAAACTCCTAAAACTTATAACTGTATCCAACTCGAACTACCTGCGTCTCATAATAGTCCGCACTGGTATAACTAAAATCAGTTCCATCGATCGTCTTCTTAATCACCATGGTGTTCAGCAAATCAGTCGCATTGAAAAACAATTCGCCATTTCCATCTTGGACTACTTTTTTCAAGCCCATGTCAAGTGTAAATCTTTCTTGGATTTTGCCCTGAGGTATAATATCCGGCGCCAAATAAATGGCTGTCAACTGCCCTGTGAAATTCTCGGAAAACTTGAATTTGGAATTCCATTTTGCATTCCCTGAGAATATCTCCTGCTTATCTGCACTGAACGGATGAGGCTTTGGATAGAGGTTTTGAATCGTAAATGCATCGATTTGATTATGGTATCCAGTTAGATTTAGGTCAAAAGAATACCACTCGTTTACATCCTGATCCCAGATCAATTCAAATCCGGTATTGTAACTTTTCGCAGCATTTTGAAAGATTGCATAGATCAGTTTGCTATCTCCATAGGTAGAAGAAATCCGAGTAATCGTCCCATCCACCATTCGGTGATATGCTGCCGAATATAGAGATCCGCTACTCCAGCCCGTCTTCCATCCAAGTTCAAACGAGTTGGTAAACTGAGGTTTCAAGGCAGGATTCCCCACTTTAATAATCTCTGCATCATCGTACTTCGGAAAGATCCGGATATCCACTTCATTCGGTCTATCCACTCTTCTGTTGTAAGATGCAGTCACCTTATTCAGCTCGTTAATTTTGTAGGTAAATCGGGTATTCGGAAATGGCTGGAAGTAGCTATAGCCATCACTTTTGTAGGTTGGATGAGTTGGATTCACTTCATAATTCAACTTGATGTATTCCAATCTCAGCCCTATTTCAGCGTCCCATTTTTTGGATTCAAACACGTAATTGCCGTAAACTGCCGGAATAATCTCTTTATAGGTTGCAGCTCCTCCAGCCAGAGAATCAATCGGCGAGTTCTCTCCCGGAAAAAACTGCATGTTCGTCGGAATCCAACGTCTTCTGAATTTTAAACCCGTTTCCAGTCTCCCGCTCTTCATTGGCTGCACATAATCAAGCGTCACGTCAACTACATTCTCATCCGAAAGCAATTTGAAAGCATCTTCACCTGAAGAGGCGGGTAGAATATTGGTAAAGAAATACTGCTCATCCTCTCGGTGAAAAGTATAATTTAATCCCGCGGAAAGACTGTGACCTGGGTCGGTGAACTTATGCTGGAAAACTGCGGTCCCCATGACTGTGGTTTTCAACTCATCTTCGAGAAATTGCCACAAGCGCAATCGCTCTGAATAATTCCCATTAAAAAAAGACTGATCACCTTTATCAATGATTTTTTCACTACCGAAAAGTCCTGAAATTGTAAGTGTATTGTACGGGTTTATCGTCCAATCCATCCCTGCACGAGTCGTCAGAAAATTGGTGTTTCTATTTCGCTTAAGTTGCTGATTGATTACGGTTCCATCAGTATAAGTTCTAGTGACGAACTCATTTTTATTCAACGTTTGTGTATAAAGGTTATCTGCCGAAAGGAAAAAATTCACATCCTTCTTGCGGTAATTCAGAGAAAGCGAGGGATTGACCTTTGGCGTACCTTGATACTGAGGTCGGATACCTGGAAGATTTGCTTGTTTCTCCCAAAGTGCTCCTACTCCCAGCGCTAAGCCAACTTTCCCGTTGAAGCCTTCTTGCTTTTCCTTCTTCAGGATAATATTGATGATGCCGCCATTTCCATTCGCGTCAAACTTAGCAGAAGGATTATTGATGATTTCGATTCGCTCCACTGCCGAAGAAGGAAGATTGTCCAAGCCAGTTTGATTTCCAAATCCGGTCAAAGCGGTCTGCCTCCCATCGATCAAAACTGCCACTCGGTCATTTCCACGAATCTGAACTTTACCGTCTTGTACAGTTACCCCAGGAAGATTGGACATAGCCTGAAGGACAGATCCTCCACTTTGGCTGATATTCTGACCCAAATCGTAGGTTTTCTTATCCATTTTAGCACTGATAGCTTCCGCCTGCCCCACTACTTCCACAGCGCCCAATTCTTGAAATGAGGTGGACATTGCTACTTCACCAAGATTCAAAAATGGGGAACTTGAGCCGACGTACACCTCTTGACGAATGGTCTCAAATCCTATAAAACTCGCTACCAATTCGTAATCTCCCGGCTTCACATCAGCAAGCGTAAAAAATCCTGTTTCATCCGAAATTGCTCCTGTGACAAAAGCAGAATCCATAGATGTTCTGAGCACTACATTTACATAAGACAAAGCTTCCTGAGAAGCCCTGTCCTTAATTTTGCCCGATAGCTTCACCTTGGTTTCTTGGCCGAGTACAGCCTGAGAAAACAATAGTAATGCAATCAGGAAATAATTTTTAATCTTCATCTTCTTGTATCGCTTTTTTGTCAATGAGTTTCCCATTCGAATCAAACACCAATTCCCATTCTTGTTCACCTTTTTCTACCATCAGTTCATAGACGCTTCCATCGGATTTTTCTGAAATCTCAGCTTCTTCGATTTTGAATCCCAAGAAATCTTGAGCTAACGTTTGTTTGATCTCCTCCGGGATATCGGATTTGTTGATTTCATGCTCAGTTTCTTGCCATTTCCCGTCGCCTAAAAAATTAGCAGAATAACCTTTCCCGTCTTGTTTGAATTCAGCTTCCCACTCGGTCGGAGATTCCATGTCCCAACTTACTTTTTTTACAGTAGGAAATTTCTGAGAAAAGGCCGTTTTTACAACTGTAGGCACTTCTTTTTCGGAATTATTTTGAGCACAAGCGCTTGCGGAAAGCATAACGCCAATCGATAAAATCGTTAGGTACTTGTTCATTTGAAATCTGGGTTATGTAAAACTGATTAACTAAAAGTCACATGAGATTTAGAAGACATTTAGAATTTACCGAGGCGTACCGAAAAAATGTGAAAATCATCCAAAAAATCATATGCGATTTCCCAACCATTTTGTTTACATATCTCCTTAACGATGGCAAGACCCAACCCGCTGTTGGTGGTCTCCGCAGTGGAAATAGAGAATCGTTTGAACAGTAAATTTTGATTCAAGGGCTCTTTGCCTGAATTCTTAAAAGCAAAGCCAGTTTCATTCCACTCTACACCTATTTCACCTTGTTGAGGAGTATGTCTGATCGCATTGGAGAGTAAGTTGTTGACCAATGTTTCTGCTAAAAATTTACTGCATTGAAACACACATGTTCCCAGTGCTTTTTTCTGAAAAATCATCTTCTTTTCATCTAAATAATCCTGCAGCAGTTCTTCACTTTTGTCGATTTTATCAGAAAAATCAATTTCCGCCCCGTCAGAAAAATTACTGTTCTCTACTCTGGCCAGCAAAAGTAAATTCTTGTTCACTCGGGTAAGCCTAGCCAGTGGGATCTGTATAGCATGTATCAGTTCTGATTGCTTGGCACTGAGGTTTTCATCCTGAAAAAGTATATCCAGTTTAGATTTCAATAGCGCTATCGGTGTCTGCAATTCATGGGAAGCATTGGCTACAAAGGCTTTCTGCTGATTGTAGGCGCTGACATTTTCAGAAATCAACTTACTGACTGTCTGGTTCAGCTCTTCAAATTCTTCAATGTCAGAGGACTCAAAAGTCACTTCCTTACTCGTACTTAAATTAAAGGATTTCAAGTTGGAAAGTGTCTGGTCAAAAGGTTTCCAGACACTTTTAGAAATCTTACGGTTGAGCTGGATAAAACCAAAAACCAATATTCCATAGAGAACAACAGTCACCAGACCGATTGCAAAAATCGTCTCATAGGCTTCCTCCACATTGGTTTCAATATTGAGTAAATAATGCTTCTTGTCGATCTGAATTACAGTTTGCAAACCACGAAAACGATCCCATTCATCCTCGTATTCATTGTACCTCGTTGCTTCGTAAATACTATCCGGTCTAGTGATATTTTCCGTAATCCGCACGATAGAGGAACTTGGCTGCAGCGTATTCCACGTCTTTAAAATCATTTCCAAATCATGCCCGGACACATTAGCCTGTTCAAATCGGTTATCGATGCGCTCCATGATTATCTCATGATTATCGTCTATCTCAGTAACCCAGATCCAATCCACCACCAGAAAATAAATCGGAATACTCACCAAGAGTATAACCAAGGCGTAGCTTGTGAAGGCTTTTAAGGGTTTATCGAGAAGTTTGATCATATCTCCCATTTGTAGCCTGTACCATAAATTGTTTTGAGATAGCCGCCATATTCCTGTTCATTCAACTTCTTTTTGAGGTTCTTCACGTGTGCATAGACGAAGTCATGGCTATCAAACATATCTGCCAAATCTCCAGAAAGATGCTCAGCCAACGCACTTTTTGATAAAACCCGGTTCTTATTTCCTATGAAAAAAAGTAGTAGGTCATATTCCTTTTTGGTCAAAATGATGGGATTTCCTTCTACTTGAACTGTTTTTGAAAGCAAATCAATTTTAATCTCATTTTGGGTGATTAGGTTGGAGGGATCAAATTGCTTCCTACGGATGACCGAATGAATTCGTGCTGCCAACTCGGAGTGGTGAAATGGCTTAGCCAAGTAATCATCAGCACCGATATTTAAGCCTTTAATCTTGTCTTCCAGTGTGTTTTTGGCAGATATAATAATCACGCCGTCCTGCTTATTCTGGCTGCGTAAATGTGCCAAAATCTCAAACCCATCTCCTCCGGGCAACATCAAATCCAAAAGAATACAATCGTATTGATACAGACTTACTTTTTCTTTCGCCGTAGCAAAATCACTCGCCGTCTCACAGCGATAATCTTCCTCCGAGAGATATTTCACAATATCACTTGCCAGCTCCTTTTCGTCCTCAATGACCAAAATTTTCATCGATTCAAATTACAAAACGAATTTGGAAGGAATTTAGAAGTGGGGGAAAACAATTAATTATCACTATTCAAACTCAATGATCAAGGACGCAAGGAAAACACTTACCTGCGCTCTCTGCGTTAACCTCTGCGAAATCAGCGGTTATAAATAAATCAACGATTAAGTTTTTGTGAATTCTGACAAGCGGAGAAGTTCGTATCACTCGATTCTTTACTTTTGAAAAGCTAGTTGACATACTTATAACCTTACCTCATGAAAACCATTCTACTTATCCTGCTCACTTTTTTGATAGCCAGTTCTGCCTCTTTTGCCCAAAAGTCTTTCAACAAAAATAAAGTAATCGCACACCGAGGCGCCTGGAAAGCTCAAACAAATCCGCAGAATTCTATTGCTTCGCTCAAAGAGGCTGTAAAACTAGGTTGTGAAGGTTCTGAATTTGATGTTTGGATGACTTCCGATGGGATTTTGGTGGTAAATCACGATTCAGATTTCGAAGGAATGGAAATTGAAACCACCACCTACAAAAAGCTGTTGGCCAAGAAACATGAAAATGGAGAAAAGCTATCTACGGTAGAAGAATACTTAAAAGCAGGCAAAAAGCAGAAAGGAACTAAGTTGATTTTTGAAATTAAGCCCTCTAAAATCTCGGTAGAAAGAAGTATAGAAGTAGCTGAGAAATCAGTGCTGGCAGTGAAGAAAATGAAAGCGGAGAAGTGGGTGGATTACATCACATTCAGTTATGAGGGCGGACTGAAAGCAATTGAAATGGATCCAGATGCAAATGTCGCTTACCTCAACGGTGATAAAACTCCCGCAGAATTGAAAGAAGCCGGATTCTTCGGTTTTGACTACAATATCAATTTGCTAAAGAAGAATCCTCAGTGGATCAAAGAAGCGCAGGCTTTGGGACTGACTGTCAATGCATGGACAGTCAACACGCTCGAAGATCTGAATTGGTTTCTCGATCAAGATCCAGATTTCATCACTACTGACGAGCCTGAATTGCTATTCAAACTTATCGAGGAGCGGAAATAAAGCAGAGGCATTTAAACATCACCTCAATTTTGATCGGAGATCACATTCTGGTAATTTCCCATCAAACTTGATTACCATGAACTCCTCCAATCTCCTGAAAGTAGCCCTAGCTCAAATTTCACCCGTTTGGCTGAATAAGGCAGCGACACTTCAAAAAGTAAAAGCTTCCATCGCAGATGCCGCCGATCAAGGTTGCGAACTTGTTGTTTTCGGAGAAGGAGTAGTACCGGGATATCCTTTTTGGCTGTCCCTCACAAATGGCACTGCTTGGGATGATCAAGTGCAAAAGGAAATTCATGCCCACTATTTAAGAAATGCTGTTCAGATCGAAAACGGCGATCTCAAGGAGATTCAGGAGCTAGCAAAAAGTCTGAAAATCGCTATCTATTTAGGTATCATTGAACGTCCAATTGACCGAGGTGGTCACAGTATCTATTGCTCGTTAGTATATATCAATTCCGCTGGAGAAATTAAATCCGTGCATCGCAAAATGCAACCTACTTACGAAGAGCGACTCACTTGGGCTCCCGGAGATGGTAATGGCTTACAAGTTCATCCGCTTAAGGAGTTCACCGTGGGAGGTTTGAATTGCTGGGAAAATTGGATGCCGTTAGCTAGGACAGCTTTATATGGTTTGGGAGAAAATCTCCATATCGCAGTTTGGCCAGGAGCTGTAAGAAATACAGAAAACATCAGCCGGATGATCGCTCAGGAAAGCAGGTCTTTTGTAATCTCCGTATCCAGTTTGATGAGAAAATCTGACTTCCCAGTAGATACACCTCATTTAGATTTAATTCTTGAAAATGCGCCCGAAGTCTTGGCTGATGGAGGTTCATGCATTGCCGGGCCGGATGGCAAATGGATCTTGGAGCCAGTGGCAAATACAGAAGGGCTATTAATCGAAAGCTTGGATTTCAATCGGGTGTTGGAAGAGCGTCAAAACTTTGATCCAGTTGGGCATTATTCCAGGCCTGATGTGCTGCAACTAAGTGTGAATCGGGAGAGGCAGACGAGTGTTAGGTATGAGTAATATCATTATTAGCACGTATGCCAGTGGTAATAATTTCTTTGCTTATCCGGTCGGAAGACCGGTGACCGAAGTGACCTTGACCTTGCCTGATTTTGGTTGTCACCTAAATGCTAGTACTAACCATTTCCACCGCAGCGGTTCGTGTCTTCACGAACCGTCATATTTCATATGGATGAGTAATACGGTTATTGACCAATGCTCCATCGGGGCTACCTATGGGTAGCTAGTATTTTAAAAGTTGTTTTGCTGTGCCTTTAGGTACAGCGCTATATTAAATATATCACAGTGCCGTACTCAAAAGCACTGTTTTTAGCCTGATTATACTTTCTACCCAAAGTTTGTCCCTACCACCCCAGCAAACTCTAACGGGACAGGTTTACAACGAAGTTTTTACTGTAGCAATTGCAAATTCTCACCTCGGTTTGATCACCATGAACGGTATAATTTTCAATGGTCAAATTCAATGGTCAATGATCAAGTTGTCCGGCCACGGTTCATGTCCTATTTCAGCCCCGCAGTTCGTGCCTTCACGAAAGGAAAGTAATTTATCGTCAAATTCAATCGTCAAATTGCTCCGCCATCCTTCGTTTCTCACGAACAATTGAAAACAACTTATAAAAAACCCGCGCCCTCCGCGGTTAAATTATTTCTTAAAAAAACTATAATTTCCACATACTTAGATATTTCCCTAGATGTGACAGGAATTGATTCTATTTTTGACGTATGAATACCATGACTGTGGACAGAACCATTTCAATCCGTGGACTTTTCCGGATCAGCAGACCGATAAATCTTCTGATGGTGGGATTCGCACAGTTTATGACGGCCTATTTTTTAGTCGGAACCACCACTGCCGGTTTGTCAGTACTTCAGGATCCTAATCTCTATTTGATAATATTATCTACGTTGATGATCACTGCCGCTGGCTACATGATCAATGATTATTACGATGTCAAAATCGACTATGTCAACCGACCTCAGCATGTGGTGGTAGGCAAAGGTATCAAGAGACGTATGGTTATATTTCTGCATACACTGCTAAATATCACTGCCATTGGACTAGGATTACTCGTAAGTCCAAGCATAGCTTTAATCAATTTCGTCGCAGCTTTTTTACTGTGGCTTTATAGCAACCAGCTCAAGAGAGAGCCTTTTATCGGAAATTTTACCGTAGCTCTGCTCACAGGTGTATCCATCTATTTGATTGGGTTCTATTTCCAAAAATCAGAACTTCTGGTTTTGACTTATGCCATTTTTGCTTTCTTCCTCAACCTCATTCGGGAGATCATCAAAGACATCGAAGACAGACAGGGAGATAGGAAACACGGTTGTCGCACACTGCCCATCGTGATTGGCTTCCGCAAAACAAAAGCAGTTATATTTCTGATTGCAGCAGTATTTGTCTGTGCGATAGTAATTGTAATGTTTAAACTAAACCGCCCAATTATCTTCCTTTACTTTAGCGGCTTAGGAGTCTTTTTCACCTATTTCATCTATCGGATATACATGGCTGATCGCAAAGATCATTTCACAGAACTAAGCACAATTGCCAAGGTCTTGATGCTGGTGGGGACGTTGAGCATGAGTTTTCTGTAAATGCCATAATCCTTCCATTTTTTTTATTCCACATCATCAATGAATTTTCAGCAATGAATGTGAAACGCATAACGAACGACGATGAAGTTCCTTATTTCATTCATACTTCACCCTCATTTCTTAGCTATTCCACGCCATCTTGCCTACTTTCAGGCAAATTTTTCAATCATGCTAGACAGCAAATTACTTGTAATCAAGATCGGATCGAATGTGCTGACTCAGGAAAATGGACTTCCAGATTTGGAGCGCATGGAGAAGCTTGTGGCTCAAATCCAAGCAATGGTTTCTTGCGGAAAGAAAGTCGCTTTAGTGAGCTCGGGGGCGGTAGCTTTTGGGCGTCAAGCCATTCCCCTTCCTGAGAAACTGAATCCCGTGTTTAAAAAACAAATCTGGGCTTCAACAGGACAAATTCGTCTGATCAATCAATACCAAAACTTCTTTGAAAAGCATGGACAGCCTGTAGCCCAAATCTTGGTGACAAAGGAGGATTTTCGCGATAGAAAGCATTTTCTGAATATGAAGAACTGCGTGCAAGCGTTGCTTTCACAGGGTATTTTGCCCATCATTAATGAAAATGATACGGTTACTATTACAGAACTGATGTTCACTGATAATGACGAACTCGCAAGTCTCACCGCTGCGATGATCAATGCAGATACAATGATGCTCATGACAAATGTGGATGGTATTTTCACCGGAAACCCATCTGATCCAAGCTCCGAACTTATAGAAAAAGTATCTTCCAGCATGCCGGAAGTATCCAACTACATTTCGGCCTCCAAATCATCTTTCGGCCGCGGTGGCATGCTCACCAAGTATGCTATGGCTAAGAAATCTGCCGATCTGGGAATACAAGTTGTCATCGCCAACGGTAAGCGGGAAAATGTCTTGGGGGAATTTGCAGACAAAACACTTCGCTGTACCTGGTTTGAACCTCAAAAAGTGAAGCAGGGCGCAAAAAAATGGCTGGCTCACGGTGAACAGTATTACGTAGGAGAAGTAACCATAAATGAAGGGGCAAAAAGTTCTCTGACTGCTGAAGTGATCCGAAGTCTCTTGCCAATAGGAATCAGTAAATTGGAAGGAGAATTTTCCAAAGGAGATATCTTGCTTATCCGAGACGAGTCTGGCCATAAGGTCGGTCTAGGTCGCGCAGAGTATTCTTCCAAAATAGCCAAAGAACGGATTGGCCAAAAGAACCAAAAAGCATTAATTCACTACGATTATCTCTATATTTTCGATCATGACTGAGTACCAACCTATTTTTGAAGGAGTAAAAAAAGGAGCCAGAAAATTGACTGGACTCACTAACGATAAAGTCAATCAGGTTTTGCATAACCTGGCAATTTTGGCGGTGGAGAACACCTACTTTCTTTTGGAAGAAAATCAAAAGGATTTAGATCGCATGGATCAGGACAATCCCATGTATGATCGCTTGTTGCTTAACGAAGAGCGAATCCAGAATATTGCTGGCGAGATCATTCAGGTGAGTGCTTTGCCAAGTCCACTACATCATGTATTGGAAAGCAAAACGCTGGAAAACGGACTTTCTCTGGAGAAAACAACCGTTCCTCTTGGTGTGATCGGGATCATCTACGAAGCTCGGCCAAATGTAACATTTGATGTGTTCTCCTTGGCTCTGAAGTCAGGAAATGGCTTGGTTTTAAAGGGTGGTTCGGATGCCGATTTCTCCAATCGCGCCATCATGAGATTGATTCATCAGGTACTTGAGCTTAATGATTTGCCGACTTCAGCATTCCAACTTTTGCCAGCGGATCGAGCTGCTACCAAAGCACTTTTGGAAGCTATTGGGTTTGTGGATGTGATTATTCCACGAGGTTCTCAGGGTTTGATAAATTTCGTCAGAGAAAATGCAAAAGTGCCTGTAATCGAAACTGGAGCCGGAATTGTGCATACTTATGTGGATGAATCTGCGGATTTGGAAAAAGCGAAGGAGATTGCCTTTAATGCCAAAACCCGTCGCCCAAGCGTATGCAATTCCTTGGATTGCTTGATAATTCATGAAAGCCACTTGCCAAACTTAAATGACTTAATTCTGTCTATGCTGGAAAGCAAGGTTCAGATCTTCGCAGATGAAAAATCATTTGCAGCTCTGACTGTCCATGATTTGATCTCAAGAGCTGATGAATCTCATTTTGGAATAGAATTCCTCGGATTGAAATTAGCAGTCAAAACAGTGGCAAATCTGGATGAAGCACTGGATCATATTGCAGTCTATTCTTCCAAACATTCCGAAGCGATTGTCGCAGAAAATCAGGAAACCATAGATCGCTTTCTACTCGAAGTAGATGCTGCGGCTGTTTATGCAAATGCCTCCACAGCTTTCACCGATGGCGCTCAATTCGGTTTGGGAGCCGAAATTGGCATTAGCACTCAAAAACTTCATGCTCGTGGACCAATGGCTTTAAAAGAACTTTGCAGCTATAAGTGGATCGTGAGGGGAAATGGGCAGGTGAGAGGGTAGTGTTCAGTAGTCAATTTGCAATGATCAGTCTTCAGTTGGTAACGCTTCGACATTCGTTATTCATCATTGGATAATCGATAGTTGAAGAATTGAAAATTGAAAGATTGTCTTGAAGTCAAGACAATATTTCAGTATATTTGTCTTGACTTCAAGACAATTCCATGGAAGAGCTCTATTTATTCCAACACAATCTGATTTCTCAACTATCGTTAGATTGGAAAAGGTACTTATTTTCTAAAATCAAAGTAGATGAGAAATTACTTGGGTTAAAGGGCATTCGAGGAGTGGGAAAAACTACGTTACTTCTTCAATATCTAATTTCTTCCCCGCTCACTGCTGACCAAAAGCTGTATGTAACAGCAGATCATCCCTATTTTTATCAAAATTCTCTCTTTGATTTAGCTTCCCGATTTTATTCAGCATCAGGCCAACTCCTGCTAATAGATGAAGTCCATAAGTATAAAAATTGGTCTAGAGAGCTGAAACTTATTTATGATGGCTTTCCGAATTTGAAAGTAATATTCACCAGTTCTTCAGCTTTGGATTTATATAGAGGGGAATCGGATTTGAGTCGAAGATTAATCACACAAAATTTGGAGGGGCTTTCTTTTAGAGAATATTTGATGCTTACCCAAAAGTTAGAATTACCACCCTTTTCATTAGAAGAATTGATTGCTAATCATTTAGAAATAGCATCCTCTCTTCTTTCAAAATTTCAAGCTATTCCAAACTTCAAAAACTATCTCAACTATGGATACTTTCCGATAGTTAATCAAACAGCGCCAGAAGGTGTAAGTACTCGGATTTTCCAAATCATTAACACAGTACTTGAAAGTGACCTAGCCTTCGCAAAGGAATATTCTCCATCGAACATTACCAAAATCAAAAAACTGCTAGGTGTAATTTCAGTTGCGGTGCCTTTCGAGCCTAATATTTCAAAAATTGCAGAAAAGTTAGGATTAGGCAGAACGACGGTTTACTCATTTCTAGCCCATTTGCAAGATGCTAAAGTCATTCGGATGATCAACAAGCCAAATCGGGGTATTAACTATTTGCAAAAGCCCGATAAAATTTATTTCGAAAACACAAATTTTGCATTTGCCCTACAATCACACCCTAATGTAGGAACAGTCAGAGAGACATTTTTTGCGAATCAAGTTTCAAATGCGGGGCATACTCTTGAACTAAGTCCTAAAGGAGACTTTCTGATTGACGATATTTGGACAGTAGAAATCGGAGGAAAATCAAAAGACGTAGAACAAATCAAAGGATTGGAAAATAGTTTTTTGGCACTGGACGAACTAGAGATAGGCTTTGGGAGAAAGATCCCATTATGGCTATTCGGTTTTCTATATTAACTTAACCGGTCTTCAGCATATCCTCGAAAGTCTAAAATAGTATACATTCACACGCTCGAGATTTTACAAAACTCAACAGGTAATAACTGTTCGCCGCAACTCCTGTACTGTTGTCGAAGTGCGAAAAATTTACGTTCAATTTAAAATCTTCGAGTTTCAAAAAAACGCAAAGGTCCAATCACCTTGCACCTTTGAGGATATAAACCTTAATTTCGTGCCTCATTAAAAATCGAATATCCCTTTGAAACGTCTCGCAATCTTAGCCTCTGGATCTGGCAGCAACGCCGAAAAAATCATGGCACATTTCCAAAACTCCGAAAAAGCTGAAATTGCACTAGTTGCATCTAATAAGGCTGATGCTTTTGTGCTGGAGCGGGCAAAGAAATTTGAGGTTCCTACCTATACTTTTACCCGAAAGGAAATGGATGCTGGTGCTTTATTGGAGAAACTAAAAGCAGAAAAAATCGATTGGGTGATTCTGGCAGGCTTTTTATTAAAAATCCCAGTTGAGTTGACGAGAGCTTTTCCAGATAAAATGGTGAATATCCACCCGGCTCTTTTGCCAAAATATGGTGGGAAAGGAATGTACGGAAGCTTTGTGCATGAAGCGGTAAAAGCTGCCGGTGATACCGAAACTGGAATTACCATTCATCTGCTCAATGAAAATTATGACGAAGGAAGAATTGTTTTCCAGGCTTCTACCCCACTCACCGAATCAGATACGCCCGATTCCATAGCCGAGAAAGTGCATGCCTTAGAGCATAAACATTTCCCTGAGGTGATTGAAAGTTTGATGTGAATTGCTCCATTTATTCTTCGAATAACATCCATGGAAACAATTCTTAATTCTTTTAAAACCTCCAGAACCTTGCTTCCTCTACCGACTCTAAACTCTAATGCAACTTCTAACTAGGCATTATTAAGTAAACCATCCATCTTTTTCTAACTTCATGATAATAAGGGAGCTAGAAGTATTTGACCATTTTGTCAAGCAGCAGTTGACCTTAGATCGTCGATACTAAAAAACAACGGTGGTATTAATCAATTCTACTTTATGAAAAGTCCAAATCAAAGCAGATTGAAAGTTTTTACAGTAGTAAGTTTAGCCAGCTTATCAATTCCGCTTTCAAGCTATATCCTTTGGATTTATGTAGCTGAATTAGGAACCACACAAGCAGAGTGCGTTGCTATTTATAAAACTTACTTCCCAGACTTTCTGGGAGGAAGATGGGATACCACGCTTCTAAGCATAGTTTTTTGCGCAGTATCGATTACTTTCGGCAGTATGAGTTTGGAGCATTCTCAGAAAGTGTGGAAGATTTTAAACCTCACCATTCTAATTATCAGCAGCTTATTATTGGCATTAAATGTATTCTCAATGATGTAGCAGGACATCAGTTCGAATCACCCGCTTGAAATCCCACTCGGTTAGTTTCTCTGCAAACCGAAATGAACTTCGGAGTTTTGCCATTAGTGAAGACACCAACGGCGGCAAATAGAAGTAGGCATTAACTCTACTATAAACTCATCCCAGCACCATTAAACTTTAACCAATTCATTTGCTCTGTCTAGGTGGGCAGCATTTTCTTCAGTGGGTTCCAATTGAAAACTCCCTCAACTCTTACGTGGAAAATCAAGAGAATTCAACCCTCTACCCAGACTCCGATTCCCAGCTTTCCTTAGATTCCAAAGTAACGCGTACGCCTAATCTCGATATGACGATCGTAGCGCAGATTGCGAAGTGATTGGGGTTGAAGTTTGTGCCTGAGCCCTTCGAACTGCCCAACTCTCGTTGGTCAGGTGCTCAGGGTGACAATCCCTTCGACTTCGCACAGGGTGACACCCGCACCACCTTCGCGCCGATTGATTTGCTGGATTATATCTATGCGGTACTGCATTCGCCTACGTATCGAGAGACTTATAAGGAGTTTTTGAAGATAGATTTCCCGAGAGTTCCGTATCCGGATGATGTGGAGAAGTTCTGGAAGCTCGTGCAGCTCGCCGGCGACCTTCGCTCCCTGCACCTCATGGAAAGCCCAAGTCTGAATGATTACATCACCGAATACCCAGAAGGAGGCGATAATGAAGTCGAGAAGCCAAGGTTTGAATTGAAGACGAAAACAGACCTTCCAGGTTTTGAAAACCTGGAAGGTCTTGGTAAAGTCTACATCAACTCCGAGCAATACTTCGACAGCGTCCCGGAAGTTGCTTGGAAGATAAATTTCTCGGGCCGTACAAAGTCAAATGAGAAAACACTAAGGTGTAATCAAAGTTACGAACTACCTATTTTTTTTAACTCAGGTTAAAAACCCGCTGATATATCCTCAGAATTTGAAATTATTAGGAGCAATAAACAAAAAATGCCCCCATCAAGCTTATCGCTTTCTGGGGGCATTTTGATTTTAGCTAGGTGCTTTTTAGCTTTTTAATGTATATGATCACCTTCTTCAGGAACGTAATTAGCTTCCAATTCTGCTAATCCCTTTTTGCCGTAGGCGATTCTGGTAATCACCACATACAAGACCGGCACAAAGAAGATTGCTAAGAAGGTAGCCGCAAGCATCCCTCCGATCACTGTCCAGCCGATTGTCTGACGTGCCACAGCGCCTGCACCGTTGGATATTGCCAGCGGCAATACGCCTAGGATGAATGCCAGCGAAGTCATAATAATCGGTCGTAGCCTCAGCTTCACCGCATCAATAGTTGCATCGACCAGTGGCACTCCTCTATCCACTCGCTCTTTGGCAAATTCCACAATCAAGATCGCATTCTTCGCCGCCAAACCTATCAGCGTAATCAAACCGATCTGCGCATAAATATTATTATCCAGTTTTGGCAGAAAGTGCAAGGCTACTATCGCTCCAAATGCTCCCAAAGGCAAGGCAAGCAATACCGAGAATGGCACTGACCAACTTTCGTAAAGCGATGCCAGCAGCAAGGAAACCAGTACAATTGCCAAGGCAAAGATCAAGATTGTCGCATTTCCAGAAGATAATTCCTCCCTACTCAATCCGGAGAAATCATAGCCATAACCGCCTGGAAGCACTTCTGCAGCCACTTCTTCCAATGCCGCAAGTGCCTGTCCACTGGAATATCCAGGAGCTGCATTTCCATTAACTTCCGCTGATCTGAATAGATTGTAATGGGAAATAACTGGAGCATTTTCCACCACTTCGTAAGTCACTACAGCACTTAGTGGAACGGATTGTCCATTGGTCCCCATCACATAATATTGTTGCAAATCTTCTATGCCAGTTCTGTAAGAAGTATCTGCCTGCGCTACTACCCGGAAATTACGTCCGTATCTGGTGAAATCATTGACGTATGAACTACCCATTAAACCTGACATGGTCGAGAATATTTCTGTCAATGGAACACCAAGTTTTTTGGCTTTCTCACGATCCACAGTCACATGATATCCCGGTGTTTTCGCAGTAAAGAAGCTATAAGCCATCGCGATTTCAGGACGTTGATTTGCCGCAGCAAGAAACTGCCCAAGCACTCCTTCAAACTCTTTGATATCGGTAGAACCTCCACGATTTTCCAGCATAAAACTGAAACCACCTGTGGATCCCAAACCTGGAATCGCCGGAGGTGGCACCACCACAATTCTGGCATCGGTGATTGCGGCAAACTTCTGATTCAACTGTGCCATGATACCAAAGAGCTGCTGAGAGGGTTCTTTTCTCTCACTCCAAGGAGTCATCTGAATAAAGAACGTTGCAGAGTTAGACTTAAAGGAGAAGTTAATCACATTCAGTCCGCCGATTCCTGTTACATTATTGATGCCGTCGGTATTCAACAATATCTCATTTATTTCCTGCATCACAACCCTAGTTCGTGTACTGGCGGATCCTTCCGGCAGCTCCATAGAGATGTACAGTCTTCCCTCATCCTCAGTTGGCAGGAATCCTGTAGGCTTTGTCTGGAATAGACCAAAAGTAGCGGCATAAATACAGATCAAGAGTATCAGCACAAGTGGAGCTCTCTTGATACCTTTTTGTACCCCACGTGAATAAGAATTGGTAGTTTTCTCAAACCAAACATTGAATTTGTAGAAGAACTTATTTAAGCCTTTTCCATTTTCATTTACTTCAGATGGTTTAAGTAAAAGCACACATAACGCCGGAGTCAAACTCAAGGCTACGAAAGCAGAAATCAATACAGAGATCGCAATGGTAATAGCAAACTGCTGGTACATTCTACCTACGATACCCGGGATAAATCCTACCGGAATAAATACCGCCGCCAAAATCAATGCAATCGCAATTACCGGAGCAGTAATATCTTTCATCGCCAGTCGCGTAGCTTCTTTCGCAGAGATCTTCTTGCTGTCAATGTAATGCTGAACAGCCTCCACTACCACAATCGCATCATCCACGACGATACCAATCGCCAATACAAAGCCAAAAAGCGTCAACGTATTGATCGTAAATCCTAGCAGTGGAAAGAATATGAACGTTCCAATAATCGAAACTGGAATGGCCAATACCGGAACCAACGTAGCTCTCCAACTCTGTAGGAATAGGAATACTACAATAATCACTAGAAGCAAAGCCTCCATAAAGGTTTTTAGCACCTCATTGATGGATACTTCCACCACTGATACCGATTCAAAAGAAACGATGTACTCCATGTCTGGAGGGAAAGAAGCCTTCAAGTCATCCATAGCAGCATATACTCCTTCGGCAGTTGCCAGCGCATTACTTCCTGGAGCCTGATATACTAGTAGAATAGCATTATCCTCGCCATTCAGCATAGAATATCTACCGTAGTCAAACTGACCCAATTCTATTCTGGCTACATCTTTCAGGTAAACCAGCGAACCATCTTCAGGATTAGTTCTAAGAATGATATCCTCAAAATCCTCCGCTCTTTCCAGTCGACCATTCACTGTAATCGGATACTCAAAAGTTTGAGTTTCGTATTGAGGCATTCCGCCCACAGTACCTGCAGCTACCTGAAGATTTTGCTCCTGAATAGCAGCAGTTACATCACGCGAGGATATCTTGTATTGAGCAAGTTTATCAGGCTTGAGCCATACTCGCATACTGAAATCCTGACCGATGGCAGTAATATCCCCTACTCCTTCTACCCGTAATAAAGCATCTTTGATAAAGATGTTTGTGTAGTTGGAAAGAAACTTTGGATCATGCGTTCTATTCGGTGAGGTTAGACTAATCACCATCATAATACTCGGATTCCTCTTTCTTACGGTTACGCCTAGCCTCCTTACTGCTTCTGGCAAACTTGGCTCCGCAATACTCACCCTGTTCTGTACATCTAAGGTTGCGATGTTGATGTCCGTCCCTACTTCAAAGGTGACGTTCATTTGCATCTGACCCGTGTTGGTATTGTTGGAGGAAATGTAAGCCATCCCAGGAGTACCATTAATCTGAGTCTCTATGGGAGTAGCTACGGTTTGCTCCACCGTAGTGGCATCCGCACCGGTATAGTTGGCTGACACAGAAACTACCGGCGGGGTAATGTCCGGATATTGGGTCACTGGTAAGTTGAGGATCGCCAGAACACCTACTAGCACGATCACAATGGATATGACCATTGCGGTGACGGGCCGTTTTATAAAAACATCTGATATCATGTTATTTTTTGATCAAGTCAGTGAAAAATTTATTGTTGGCCTGGAACGGCAGTAGTTATAGTAGCTCCCTGACGAAGCTTTTGTATCCCACTGACTACAATTTCTTGTCCTGCTGTCAAGCCTTCACGCACGACGATATTTGATCCGATTTCCGTCCCCAGTTTCACTACCTGCTGCTTCACAGTCTGGTCTTCGCCCACTACGTAGACAAAGTACTCTCCCATTTGCTCTGTGACAGCTTTGTAAGGAATGATCAGTTGCTCGCCAAGATCCTGATTCAAGACTTGAAGGTTTACAGTCATACCAGCGATAAGCTCTCTGTTTGGATTCGGAAATTGCACTCGAAGTGCTATTGTGCCGGATTGCCTTCCTACAGCACGGTCGATCGTAGTAAATGTCCCATTGAAAGGATAGATACTGTCATCGCCAAAACGGATTCTGAATAGTGAATCTGGATTATCGTCAGATTTCAACATTTTATTGAATCTTGGAATCTCGCGCTCATTGATCACAAAATTCAACGCCATGGGATCGTTGGAAGAAAGTGTGTTTAGCAATGGTTGTCCAGGAGATACTTGCGCTCCCAATCTCACCTGAGAAATCCCCACCGTACCATCAAATGGTGCATTAAGCACCGAATAACTAAAATCTGTTCCTGCTGATGCGTACTGGGCTTGTGCTGAGCTCAATTGAGCTTTTGCTTCTAAAACGGCCGTTTCTGCATAATCCAATTGCTGCTTTGCAATCGCATCTTGCTCATCCAATCTTTTATATCGATCGTAATCCTTACTCAATTTAGCAAGATTCGCTTTGGCACTTTCCACCAATGCTGCTGCTTGCTGCTGTGAGGCGGCGTATTTGCTTCTGTCGATTTCATAGAGCTTTTGGCCCTTTTTCACTTCTTGTCCGTCTTCCACAAAAACATTAGTGATATAACCACCGATCTGAGGTCTGATTTCTACCTCATTCAATGGAACTAGCGTAGAAGGATATTCGTCCACACCAGTTACGGATTGATTAACTACCGTATAGGTTTCAACAGCTATTGCAGCCGGAGCTTGCTGTCCCGCCTGCTGCTTTTGCCCGCAAGAAAACCCTGCTAAAATCAGCGCCGAAAAAGCTACAAGTTTGTATGATAATTTCATATGTTTTTTATTGATTTTCAATGGTCATATGGAATCTCGCATGGTCAATAATCATCTCTGCGGATGTGGCCTGCAACATGCTCGATTTCATTTGGTATAAATTTTAAAGGGGATTCTAATTAATTGATGGTTCCTAATGCCTTTTCTAAGTCAAGTTTGTCTTCCAAAACCTGATAGAATGCATTGATATGATTAATCTGGGCTGTCTGAAGGTCAGTTTCTGCTACGACTAATTCCACGTAAGCTTTGATTCCTTCATCGTATTGGAGCTTAATGATGTCATAGACCTCCTCAGCCATTTCCATGTTTTCTCTGATCAGTTGCCATTCATAGACACTGCTGTTGTAGTCTGCCAGAGCAGTGGAATATTCCGTCTTGATCTGATTACTAAGGTTTTCGATTTCGATAACTCCCCTATCCACCTGAAGTTCGGCCGCTTTCACTTGGTGGATTCGCTTTCCACCCTGGAAAATCGGAATGGATAGATTGACCCCTACAGATGAAATTGGATAGGCTGTTTTATATAAGTTTGAAATATCTACATTGAAATAATTCCAGTTGTATCTGTAGTAAGCAGACAATTCGGGCAGGTAATTCCATTTTTCATAGCTTGTCTGAATTTCATTCAGGGTTTGCTGCGTTTGCAAAAGTTGATATTCCACGCGATTTTCCAGCATCAGTGGATCTGCTGCATCTTCAGCGATTTTGCCGGCAGCGCCTTGCTGATCAAATTCAATAGTGAAATCCAACTTATCCGGATAGCCCATCAATTGCTTGAGATAGTCATACTTGGCCTCGAAGGAATTCGCCACTCTATTCCGATCACTCTTCACATTGGTCAATGCAATAGTCGCACGCTGGTAATCTGTCTTGTCTACCAGACCAGCATCAAATCGGCTATACGCATCTTTGTATTGCTTTTCCAGACGTTCCAGGTTTTGATCGAGGATTTTAATTTGCTCTTCGGATAGCAGGATTGAGTAAAAAGCTTTGCTCACATCCACCACTGTATTGATCCGAGCATTCTCTATGACCTGCTGAAGTTGCTGCCGGTAATATTTCGAAGACTTGGAAGCGAAAAGCTGATCTCGGTTGAACAAGTTCTGATCCGCTTGCAGCAAAACATTTGAGTTATACTGCTGACCAAAAGTGATCAACTGATCGCCGATGATCTGCTGCTGAAGTTTGATATTGTAAGCGCCCGCCGCAGAGGCAGTGATCTGAGGATACCAAGCCGCCAAATTTGATTTGATATCACGGTGTCCTATCTCTTGATCTATCTGTGCTTGCCTGATGATTGGACTCTGCACAAGTGCAAACTCAACCACCTGATCCAAAGTCAATACACCTTGGGGCACATCACTTTCTTCCTGACTGTAGGCGGCCTTTGACAAGAGTAAAATACTCAGCCCGACCAACAGTAAACGTTTTTTGAACATGTGTGTAATAATTAATTGGTTTTGTTTTGAAAAAAGGTCTTTGGGTTAATCTACTTTAATCCCATCCCAGATCAGGTGAGATATTTCATCCAGCTCCATGTTGTTTCTGGCAAGTTTCTGTTTGAAATTCTTCTTTATTCGGACAATCGAATTCACGTTTGTATTCACAAGAATGGAAAGCACGATAGGATTTAACGCTTTAATTTCCCCTCGCTTGATACCTTCTTCGAAAAAAGCATTGGCGAAATCATGCCAGGCGTTGGGCTTATTCTGAATCTCCTCAGAATTATAAGGGGAATTTAAAAACTGATCATAAAAACCATAAATAGAGGGATTTAGCTTATAAAAATCGGTTAAATTTTTCCAATAATTATAAAATCTATCCTTAAATGATAAAGAGGTATCATCGCGCTCGGATACGTATATTTTGATTTCCTCCACTACGTATTCATAGATGCCTAGGATCAAATCGTCCTTATTTTCAAAATAAGTGTAAATCGTCCCTGCAGCGACACCAGCATTTTTGGCCACCATACTTACTGGACAACCATGAAAACCATGCTCTTGAATCAAATCAAGGGCACTTTTTATAATACACTTCCTTTTATCTAATAAACTACTCATGGGCAAATCGACTGAATGAACGTTCAATCACAAAGCCGTTTCAAAAGTTCCAGTGATGAGAAAAAGTTTTAATAAATTTTAAGAGTGACATTTTATCTTGTTTGTTTCAATGATCCTGGCACTTGTGAGATTCATTGCTTTGCGACTTCATTACCGATCACCGGAAAGTAGCGTTACTAGGGGTTGTCCGAAAAATGCCGTGGGTGTATCTATTGCTGGAAGAAATAAGGGTATTAAAAATCTGAGACTATCAGCGCTATTTTTCTGCTTAGATCTGCGGGAAAATAAATCAATAAGTGACACGACCTAACATTTTCTACTAATCGTCTTCCAAAGCATAGCTAATAAAAATAAATCATCTGAAAATGAATACGTTCTGTTCATTCTGTCCATTTTCTTAAATAGTAAGCACTTATTTAACCTAAGAATCCGTAAAATTGCATTCCAATAGTAAACAGCTGCGGATGTGGCGAAATTGGTAGACGCACTAGACTTAGGATCTAGCGCCGTGAGGCATGGGGGTTCGAGTCCCTCTATCCGCACTAAAACCTCTCAGGATTTTCTGAGAGGTTTTTTTTATTTTAGGCCTTCTCAAAACACATGATATTCTTTGCTATTATCCCTATTTTGAAGTTTCATTACCCCATTTATCCTTACGCATGAAAAAGTTCTTAATCCTTTTATTCCTTCTTCCCTCGTTCGTTTTTGCGCAAGCCAAAGTCGATACCATAGAGGTATTTAGTAAAGTCATGAATAAAACGCTGAAAGCGGCCGTCACCACACCTTCTACCTATGACGGTAGCAAGCAATTTGCTACGCTATACCTGCTGCATGGCGGGAGTGGCACTTATAGTGATTGGCATCAAAAGGTAACTGAACCTGAACTAGTCAATCAAATGGCTGAAGCGTACAACTTGATCATAGTCACTCCTGGAGTTGGACCGTCTAGTTACTATTTCGATAGCCCCATGATGGATTAGG
>Ga0105053_10003386_pt1 | contig 24267 bp, 29 predicted proteins | sample BON01_FD_78093 | JGI IMG/M metagenome (GOLD analysis project Ga0105053, IMG submission 78093) | Freshwater microbial communities from Lake Bonney liftoff mats and glacier meltwater in Antarctica - BON-01 | ecosystem: Environmental > Aquatic > Freshwater > Ice > Glacier meltwater | place: Lake...
AGCAATCTCGACCACCCTGCGCAGCGGGTTAGGATCCGGGCTGAGAATCGCCATCGCTCCCCTGATCTCCGACTCGGTAATTATTCTGCTGTCACTGACCCTGGTATCTCAATTGCCCGACGGTGCAATCACCGTCTTAGGAATTGTGGGTGGGATAGTCGTTGCAGCATTTGGTCTCGAGATCCTTTGGTCCGCCCACAAAATGAGTGACACCGAAGTCCAGATGGGCAGCAAGAAACCACCAAAACTCCAGCGACTCCCAGTACTCGCTCAAGGTGCATTGATCAACGTTCTCAATCCTGCTCCATGGATTTTTTGGATTACCGCTGGATCAACAATCCTGATCGGCTTTTGGCGCGAAAGCCCGACTCAAGCCATTGTTTTTCTTGTCGCGTTTTATTTAACTTTAGTTGGCGCCAAAGTTGCCATCGTAATCACGCTTGCAGCGACCAGGCATCGCATGAGTGCGCGGACCTATCGACTGATTCTTACGGCTTCGGGCATCTTGCTGCTTATCACCGCGGTCATCCTGATCCTGGCTCACGTGATGAACTAGTTACTAGGATCGCTCCGTGAACTACACCGACAAACTGGCAATTGGGACGGCCCAATGGGGGTTGGATTACGGAGCCACAAATAAGAGTGGGCGGCTGACAGACGTCGTGGTTCAGGGCCTACTTGATTCAATGCGGGCCCACCAAATCACACATCTGGATACAGCAGCGAGTTATGGTGACGCCGAGATTCGAATTGGGAATCTTGATACAACCGGAATTAGCATTCAAACGAAATTATCGGCCAGGCACAACACCTGCGACGACTTAATGCTAAGTCTGCGTGGGAGCTTGGCCCGGCTCAAGACTAATTCGGTCAACTCACTTTTGATTCACGACTGGTTCACTTTGGATCAACATGAAACTGAGTCAGTCAGTCAGTTCTTTGAATTATCCGTCGAAGAAGGCCTCACCTCACACGTTGGGATCTCTGCGTACGCCCTCTCGGATCTGGAGCGTGCACACCAAACCCTATCGATTTGGGACACGGCCCAGATCCCGATCAACATTGTGGATCAAAGATTTATAGGTGCGGCAGAATCATTTCCAGGGATTGCATTCCAAGCAAGGTCTATTTTCCTGCAAGGAATTTTGCTCTCACCTAATTCTGAACACGCAGCTGTGACTACCTTCCACAAATTTTGCCACGTGCAGGATGTGCGTCCATTGGCCCTCTGTTTGCAGTTCATAAATCAACAACAATGGTTGGATTCAACAATAATTGCTCCGACGAGCACCAATGAGTTTGATCAAATTATCGGTTCCATCAGCACACATGCACTGGGAATAGATTTCCGTCCGTTTCACTCTACCGACGAGGGATTACTCGATCCGCGAACGTGGGGCTAAATACTCTTACATGCCCGCTTCAAGAATTTGGTGGGATTGATGGCAGCAGATTCCCTGCCACTTTTCCAATATTCAAAATGGAGATGTACTTCGCCAGGAGAACCGGAGTCACCCATTTTTCCAATCACCTGACCTTTTTTAACTCTCTGGCCGGCCTTGATCAACACCTTGTCCATGTGACCGTAGTAGTACATTGACCCACCCTTGCCACGTAAAACAATTTGCAGCGCACCATTTGATTGACGTTTCGTTCGATTAATCCGACCGGCCTCAACGGCAAATATGGGTGTTCCCCTTTTGCCACCCATGTCCATTCCCTGATGAGAGCGTCGGCCGCGATCGGCCCCCCAACCTGCCCCCAGCCAGAAATTTTTCGTAGGACAGACGATGCTGTTGCGCTGCTTCTTGGCCTCGAGAACACGAACCTGCGCTGCTGCCGTGCCACCTACCGAGTCTGCGGCAACTGAAGGTGATGCCGGAAACAATCCCAGGACCATGACCGCGCAGGCAATTAATACACATCTTCGCACCGCCTTACCTTAAGCATGGATGTGAATCAATACAAGTCCATGACCCGATAAAGTCACGTTGTGAGCGATTTTATGATTGGACCTCGATGTGTTGGATCCGACCAACCAACCTATTTCATCGCAGATATTGCCGCGAATCACGACGGCTCATTGGATCGAGCTAAATCCCTCATGACGTTAGCGAAAAATGCCGGGGCAGATTGCGCGAAGTTTCAGCATTTCCGGGCCGAAAATATTGTCAGCGACTTCGGATTTAAGGCACTTGGCGGACAGCGGTCACATCAATCGACGTGGGAGAAATCCGTCTTCGAGGTTTATCAGGAGGCCAGCCTGCCGTGGGATTGGACGGCCCCGCTAGCCGCACACGCTCAAGCAATCGATATTGAGTTCATGTCGGCGCCGTACGACATTGAGGCGGTCGCACACCTTGGCCCTTTTGTTAACGCCTTCAAAGTTGGTTCGGGTGACATCAATTGGCTTGAAGAGCTTGAAGTCATTGCGGCATTGGGTAAACCGATGATTGTCGCAACGGGTGCGGCAACTTTCGAAGACGTTGAACGCACCATGAGTGTTCTTCTGCCCACAGGAGTTCCACTCGTCCTCATGCAATGCAATACGAATTACGAAGGAAGTCTAGAAAACATCCACCACGTGAACTTGCGAGTTCTACAGCAATACAATCGGGCGTTTCCCACCGTCACCCTGGGTTTGTCTGACCACACGCCGGGCCACCTCACCGTACTTGGGGCGGTTGCATTAGGGGCTCGTGTTGTTGAAAAACACTTCACCGACGACACGAACCTTCCCGGGCCTGATCACGGGTTCTCAATGGATCCACGGGCTTGGCGCTCAATGGTTGAAGAAACCCGCAAACTCGAAGCCGCCCTAGGAACTGGTATCAAAGGAATTGAAAGCAATGAGATAGAGACCATGGTTCTGCAGCGCCGGTGCGTACGTGCCCGACGGGATCTGCCCGAAGGGACCACGCTGGTACGGACCGACGTGGAAGTACTTCGTCCTGCTCCTCGGCAGGCAATCCCAGCACATGAAGTAACAGGGGTCCCCGGCAAAATCACGAGAAGGGACATCCCTGCAGGTGATCTGATCACGTGGGATGACCTCGCTTAACGGTTAATGGGCAATCCCTTAATGGACAAGACCTGTGTGTATCTCAGCGACACCGACGGAATTCATGACCTGCGCTGGCGCACTGCACTCCAATCCATGGGCTGGCGAGTCGATGTCGAGGTTTCTGACTCGCACACGCCCGTTATTGCCGGTCCACTCACAGCAGGGTCTCTCTCACGATTGGATCAACTGAGGAACCCGGTCATTGGACTGTCGTGGGGCTGGGATCTGCATGCCGCTAAGGACCATCAGCCGGCTGACTGGCTTGATAAACTTTCGGGACTCATCGTCGATTCAGTCCCAACGAGGGATATCGCACTTGATTTAGGTATGAATCCTGATTTAATCGCCACCATCCCATGGGGCATTGACCTAGACAAATTTCCGCCACGGGGCAGCGATCGCGCCGTTGATCTATCAATTCTTAGCCTGCGTGCACATGAACCTCTGTACCGCATTGACACTATTCTCGAGGCCGTCGCACTGCTTCAACAACGAGAAGTCACGTGCTCATTAACCATTGGCAATGACGGGTCCTTAACGCACAAGTTGAAACGTCAGGTGAAAGAACGTGAACTTCGCTGCGTCAGTTTCATTGGGCGTGTGCAAGAGTCACAATTGTCTCAACTTTTCAGCCAACACGGGATTTATGTGTCGGCGGCCGAAACTGATGGCACGTCGGTGACCCTATTACAAGCGATGGCAACGTCAATACCCGTGGTTGTCTCCGATAGTCCCGGGAACAGCGCTTGGCTCCACAGTGCACCTGGGCCGACCGGAATGCTCTTTGAACTCGGGAATCCGGCCAACCTTGCGCACACATTGCATGACATGGTTGCCCACCCGGAGCGGGTTAGCACAATGACACGAAATGCCCGCGCGCTCGTCGTGCGAGACGCAGATTGGAGTCAAAATATTTGGCGATTAGCTCAACTTTTGGATCTCACGTCGACGTAACCATTAATACGTGCTTCACCGACGTCCCTGGGTACTAATCTGAGCATATGCGCGATCAAAGAACGATTATTTTCGATTCAAAGAATATTTGGCGGGTCAGTTTCATCGTTCTTGCCGTCGTGGCGATCGCGCTACTTCTCGCGTTCCTGCTCGAAGATGGTGGCGGCGTAATCTTCATTGTCCTGATGGCGTGGTTTGCCTCAATTGCGATGGAGCCTGGTGTTAGTCGGCTGGCCAGACACATGAGGCGTGGGCTCGCAACGGCTACCGTGATGATTTCCATATTTGTTTTCTTTATTATTTTCAGTGCCACTTTCGGAAACCTGCTGATCAACCAGATCGCCGAACTCATTGAGAGTTTGCCGGGAATCCTTGACAGCGCACTGGCTTGGTTTAATCAGCGCACGAATTCCAACTACGAAGTTGCAGACCTCTGGGAACAACTCAATCTGACCCCGGAGAAGTCGGCGGAATATGCCTCTGCCGTACTGCAGGGGGTGCTCGGATTATTGGGCTCCCTTGCTCTCGGGTTTTTTGGACTCTTCACTATCGGTCTTTTTACTTTTTACCTTTCGGCGGACGCACCGAGATTTCGTCGCTACATCCGGTCACTATTTTCCCCAAAATTTCAGCCTCTTGCCGAGCAGGTGTGGGGTGTCACTGCGGAGAAGACGGGAAACTACGTCGCAGCGCGCATTGTGCTTGCCGCAATAAATGGTGGCACGACCGCGATAGTTTTCCTCGCAATTGGCATGCCATCGTGGCTGGCTCTGGGGATCTGGACCGGGCTCGTGGCCCAATTCGTGCCCACAATTGGCACCTACATTGCGATCGTGCTTCCTGTCCTCGTTGGTTTACTCAGCGGAAATCCATGGATCGGAGTCATCGCCCTGATCTGGGGGATTCTTTACCAGCAGGTCGAGAATCTCACCTTTGAGCCAAGAATTAGTGCGCGCGCCGTCAACGTTCATCCGGCCGTTGCTTTTGCCGCCGTCCTACTCGGGGCAGCACTCTTTGGCGTGGCCGGTGCCTTACTTGCGGTTCCAATAGCTGCCATGGCCATTAGTATCGTTGAGTTACGAAAATTACGTTATGAAGTGCCACTTGAGGAACCCGTAGAATTAAAAAAACCGAAAAAAAAGTGGTCAATGCCGTGGAAGAAGGAAACATGAACATTACCGATCAGAGTTTGCGCCGTTGGAATTTGATTGCCGGATTTGCGCATCTCACTCAACTGATCATCATTGTGGTGCTGGCAAAAGACTTCACTCTGCCTATCACCGCCACGTATTTAGAGGGTCCACCCGGGACAACTCCAAGTGAAACGGTCATCTTATTTAATTCCCCGATTGCTTGGGGTGTCGCCTTGTTCTTCGCGCTTTCTGCTTTCTTCCACTTCTTGGTCGCGAGTCCCCTGTCTTTCGCGAAGTATGTTGAAGGACTGAACCTGCAGCACAATTATTTCCGGTGGGTTGAATACTCGATTAGTTCTTCGGTCATGATTGTTCTGATTGCTCAAATTACTGGAATCGCCGACGTAACAGCATTGATTGCTATTTTTGGTGTCAATGCGTCAATGATCCTTTTCGGTTGGCTGCAGGAGAAATACGAGCAGCCGGGAAGCGGAGGAATGTTGCCGTTTGTGTTCGGTTGCATGGCTGGAATCGTGCCGTGGATCGCCATCACAATGTACGTCGTTTCACCGGGATCAACATCTGTTGAACAAACCCCCGCCTTCGTCTATGGGATTATTGTCTCGCTTTTCCTGTTCTTCAACTCATTCGCACTGGTCCAATACCTGCAGTACAAGCAGGTGGGAAAATGGGCCAACTACCGTTACGGTGAACGCGCCTATATTTTTCTCAGCCTGATTGCGAAGAGCCTGTTGGCTTGGCAGATTTTCGCCGGAACGTTGGCCACATAACTTTTTTGACGAAAGTTCACAATTCTGGGGAATCTATGAGTTAACGTCCATTAATCGCTTGTATACCGATCAAGGCGTGAAACGAGGACAGAACTTTGCCATGCCGTGACCGCGTAATGTGGGAAATATTTATTGCTCAACAGATCCCATGCTTTTCGTGCGACGTCCTCCGAAGCCAAGACCTCGATTCTAATATTGCCCCCCTCAACCTCGCTCAGACGTCGGTTTGCCGGACCAGCCCCGCGCGCCTGGGTAATTGTCCAACCAACCACACCGCACGAAGTCAGTTCATCAATGAGCCGATTCTCAACCAGTGACTCCGCGACAATTGTCAGCAAAACGACAGTTTGTAGGTCTTCGCTCACGTGAACCACCCCTCCAGGGATTGGGCAATAAATAGGTAGATCGGTATTCCTAGAATCAAATTAAATGGGAACGTCATGCCAAGGCTTGCGGTAAGAGTTATGCCTGGATTCGCACTTGGCAATGCAAGCCGAACGGCCGCCGGGGCTGCGATGTAAGACGAACTCGCACATAAAACTCCGAGTATCATGGCTCCGCCGACAGAAAGCCCGGCGATATAACCGCCAATTATTCCCAGGGTCCCCGCAAACAGCGGGAAGATGATTGCAAAAGCAATCAGCCCAAAACCTGCTTCTTTAACCGAACCAAGGCGGCGACCCGCCAGAAAACCAAGTTCCAGTAGGAAGAGGGCAAGAACACCGGTAAACAAAGATCCAAAGAATGGCTCAACCCGTTCGTACCCGTTAGCTCCGGTGAGCAATCCAATGATGAGCCCACCAGCGAGAAGCAGGATGGATTTGCCAAAAATGATTTCCCGCACCCATCCGTCCTGTTGTGAACCCGACCCGCTCCGGCTGAGGTATCGGCCAGCGAGTAACAGCCCAACAATGATGCCCGGAATTTCCAAGACGGTGAGAAGTGTCGGCATAAACCCTTCAAACGCGATGTCCAGGCTCTCAAGAAAGACGATTGCTGCCGTGAATGTCACGAGAGATGTTGATCCGTAGTGGGCAGCCATTGCTCCTCGGTCAACTGGATCGAGCTTGGTTAGGTATTTCAAAACGATAAAGACCAGGATTGGGATAAGCATTCCAAGGACGAGGGCGACCCCGATGGGGGCGAGTACTTCCGCTGGGTCAGAAGCTCGGAGGGCAACACCACCTTTGAGACCAATGGCGAAAAGAAGGTACATGGAAGTGGCTTGGTAGACCGCATCGGGTAAACGAAGATCCGTTTTTAGAGCAACCGCGATCAAACCAAGCACAAACGCCAACACTGGGACTGACGTAAAATTAGTGAGCGCTTGCGTCAATGAAGTAGCGAAGTCCACGGCCAGATACTAAATGCACGTAGATTCTTTCGTGCATTTGGGTTTCTTAACTGATTTTTGCCTCGGCGCGTGCGATCAACATGTTGACAACCAAGCCGAAACCAGAAAACCGTGGATTCGTGGTAGCCCCGGATTGAAACCGTGCCCAGATTTGTTGAATGATCACCGAAAGTCTAAACAATCCATAGATCTCATAAAAATCTATATGTGCTGTGAGTGATTTCTGGACTTCTCCACCCATAGCGGCGCCGTAACGTTCGACGACCTCTGATCTGGTCAGCATCCCGGGAGCATCCGTCGGTTGCATTCGAACACCAAAATAAGCAGGATCGTCATTAGCTTGAACCCAATACGCCAACGCCGCACCTAAGTCCATGCAGGGATCGCCGATAGTAGACATCTCCCAGTCAAGGATTCCAATCAATGCACCGGTTGAATCAAGAACGAGATTGTCAAAGCGCCAATCCCCATGGATGAGCGCGTGTTTGACGTCGGGTGGTTGCGTGCTTGCCAGCCAAGTCATCAGAGTCTCGGCATCTGGAACGTCCTCGGTGCGAGCATCGCGATAACGCTTGGACCAACCAGACACCTGTCGGGCAACGTATCCCTCGCCACGATCAAGTTCGGCTAATCCCGATTCGAAAATGTTCACTTGATGAAGTTGAATCAGTGCATCAACCATGGATTCACTCAGGGCGCGAACAGCTCTCTCACTCGCACGTAAATCCGGTGGAATCGAATGACTTAAAATATGACCCTGGATATACTCCATGAGATAAAAGGGCGTACCCAGTACATTATTTTCTTCGCAGTAAGCAATCACCTTAGGAGCGCAATCCAGAACCGGGCCGAGTGCTCTCAACACCCGGGCTTCACGTCCCATGTCATGGGCGCTGGCGGCTTTGACACCGTGCGGCGGTTTCCGTAGTACATAAGCCACGCCGACCGAATCGGTTACCAGGTATGTCAGGTTGCTCGCGCCACCTTGAAACTGTAGTAAGTCCAGTGGGCCGATTAGTCCCACTCCATTGTGGTTGGCCCAGAGAAGTAGTGCCTCCAGGTCAAGTGCGTCTTCACCGCGCACGGCTGAAGTCCGGGAAGGGAGAGTGCTAGTCACTCAACGTGCCTCTCGTCACAGCCTGTTTTTGGATTTCCAGCCGGGCAAGATCTCGCAAGTGAACCTCGTCTGGTCCGTCAGCAAAACGCAATGACCGAACGCCGGCATACATTCGCGGCAGGACAGTATCTGGTCCAATTCCAGCCCCGCCAAATGTTTGCATCGCTCGATCAATCACTTGCAGCGCAGCACGTGGGGCGACGACCTTAATCGCAGCAATTTCACTGCGCGCATTCTTTGCACTAAAATTCTCAATCGTCCAAGCGGCTTTGAGAGTAAGGAGTCGCGCCTGGTCGATCGCAATGCGCGATTCCGCAATCCATTCCTGCACCACACCTTGATTAATTAGGGGTCCACCAAAGACTTCACGCTTTTCAGCTCGTTCAACCATTAACGCCAGGGCGCGCTCAGCAATTCCGATCGTGCGCATGCAATGGTGAATGCGGCCCGGTCCCAGCCGCGCTTGCGCAATTGCGAAACCGCTACCTTCCTCACCAAGTAAGTTAGTCATCGGTACCCGGACATTTTCGAAAGTTACTTCGCCATGCCCATGTTGATCGTGATAACCAAAAACGCTGAGGTCCCGCACAATTGTCACTCCCGGAGTTTTGAGCGGGACCAAAACCATCGACTGTTGCAAGTGACGAGGTGCACTCGGATCAGTTTTTCCCATGACGATCATGATTTGGCAGCGCGGATCCATGATTCCCGAGGACCACCACTTGCGACCGTTTATGAGATAGTCATTGCCATCGCGTTCAATGGAGAGCTGAATGTTGGTCGCATCGGATGATCCGACATCTGGTTCAGTCATAGCAAATGCTGAGCGAATCCTTCCTTGAGTGAGGGGTTCCAGCCATGTTTGTTTTTGTGCGGGGGTTCCAAACATGGAGAGGATTTCCATGTTTCCGGTGTCGGGCGCCGCGCAGTTCATGGCCTCTGGCGCAATATCGAGTGACCAACCCATGCGTTCGGCCATGTAGGCGTAATCCACCGCACCTAGTCCGTCCGAGAGACTGGGGAGAAAAAGGTTCCACAAACCAAGTGTTTGGGCCTTGCTCTTCAATTCTTCAACAATTGGCGGGACCGAATGCGGCTGACCTGATGCAATGAGTTCAGCCCGCTGATCTGCATAAATCGACTCGGCGGGAAATACCTCACTGCGCATAAAAGCATTTACTTGGTCAAGAAGAATTGCACCGCGTTCACTGAGTCCTAGTTCCATGCGGCCATCATGTCGTACTTGACGTATCCGTGACCACTACGACAATCCGATCCTGGGATCGAAGCGCCATGACCAGGGCAATGATCCAACCAATAATGGTCCAGCCAAGGAGTAGGTTCACCCAGAAAACCCCCCAATGCCTGACATCACGCAATGCCGCAATCGCCCACGGCAACATGTACAAACCGGACACGATTGCCAGGATGATCGCCACGATTTTGGTCGCGGTCCATGACTTGTTCTGCGGAGCGATTGAGTACGCAATTGTGGGTTCATTTTCCATGCGGAAAATCTAACACCAGCCGCTACCATTGCGCCATGTCTGCGCCAATTGAAAACCTGATCACGGTCGTTGAACAAGGGCATGTTCTCCTGATAGGGCTTAATCGACCAGATAAATGCAATGCGATGAACCTCGCGGCAATTAACCAGCTGGCCCGGGCGTATCAAATCCTCGAGGACGCACCTCACCTGCGTGTTGGGGTCGTCCACGCCCACGGCGATCACTTCAGCGCCGGACTTGATCTTGCCGAAGTTGGACCCGAAGTCGCCAAACGCGGTCCCGCGGCGCTTTCCGGCAATACAAGTGTTGATCCCTATGGGCTTTGGTCCAATAAGGTGAGCAAACCAATCGTGGTGGCCCTGCATGGAATTTCCTACACCCTCAGCATTGAATTGGCTCTCGCCAGCGACATCGTTATCGCCGCAGATGATGTGCGCTTTCGACAACTCGAGATTGGCCGCGGGATTATGCCCTTTGGCGGCGCCACCGTCCGGGCGGCCCAACAACTTGGTTGGGGCAATGCAATGCGATTCCTGCTTACCGGGCAAGAATTCGGCGCCGAGGAAGCCTTGCGCATTGGACTGATCCAAGAAATCACACCGGTGGGGCACGACACCGTTCGTGCAATTGAGATAGCAGAATTGATTGCCAAACAAGCACCCCTAGGCGTCTACGCGACACTCGCTAACGCGCGCGTCGCCCGCGAACGAGGCGAGGGGGCGGCCATTGAGCATTTGCAAAAGACCCTACCCGCAATTTTGGCGAGTAAGGACGCCGAGGAAGGAATTCAGAGTTTCGTGGAACGGCGCGAAGGTAACTTCACCGGAGAGTAAGTGCACGGTCGAGCCCCGTACGAATATTTACTTGGAGTAAGCCTCGATGGTAAGTGTTTTCGCGCTCACCCAGACCAGTGTGCCCACGCTCAGTTTCAAATCCGCGAGGGACGAGTGGGTGATTGTGGCAACAACCGAAGGAGAGGCTTCAATGCTGACCCGAATTCGATCGTGCATTTGAGTGATCGCACGCACGGTTCCCTGCCACACATTGCGTGCACTGCCTTCGGGTTTATTCACGTGAAGGGTGATGGCCTCAGGGCGAAGCACAGCAAGGACTTCACCCTCCAACTGCTGCTGCGGTATCTGCAAAATTCCACCACCGTCGACGTGCAAAACACCGTCGTGTGCCGACCCACGGATCAGGTTGACACCCATCAACGCTGCGACGTAATCGGTTGCCGGCCGGGCCGCTAGTTCTCCGGGTGTGCCCTCCTGCGTGATGGCTCCGTCTTCTAAAACGATCACCCGGTCGGCGAGAATCATGGCATCGACCGGGTCATGGGTAACAAAAACCACGCAACCTTCGAAGGCTTTGATGTGCCGTGCGAGCTCGGTGCGCACACTCTCACGAGTCAGCGCGTCCAGTGCGGCAAGGGGTTCATCAAGTAACAGGACATCTGGTTCGGTCGCCAAAGCGCGAGCGAGAGCAACCCGTTGCGCCTGACCACCAGAAATGTGACTCGGCTTTCGATCCGCAATCTCGCTTATTCCCAATAAATCCATGTGCGAGTGCGCCTTTGCGTGGGCATCCTTTCTCGATGCTCCAAGCGATCTTGGACCGAAAGCAATGTTTTCCATGATGCTCATGTGCGGGAACAATGCGTAGTCTTGAAACACCACACCTACGGATCGATCTTGAGGTGGGACGTGGATTGACGGGGTGTCGTTCATCACTCGTTTACCAAAATTAATTTTACCTGAATCAATTTTTTGCAGTCCAGCGAGGACGCGCAGAAGAGTTGACTTTCCCGAGCCATTGGGGCCAAGGACTGCCGTTACTGTTCCCGAAGAAACGATCGTGTCAATAATCAGGGTGAAATCACCCCTCGTGGCGGTGAAGTTTGACGTAATTTTCATGACGTCCTCGTTTGCAGATACCTGCCACGTAGGCCAACGAGCACCCCAACGCTGACGACAAGTAGTACCAAAGAAAGAGCGATTGCAACGGAGCGGTCCGACTCGAGTGCCGTGTAGACCGCTAGCGGCATTGTCTGCGTAACGCCGGGGAAGTTACCCGCAAACGTGATTGTCGCGCCAAACTCGCCAAGTGCTCTCGCCCAACACAGCACGAGCCCCGCTATCGCTGCCGGTGCGACCATGGGCAGGGTTACTCTAAAAAAGATTCTTCGCGAACTTGCCCCCAGGGTTGCTGCCGCGTCCTCGTAACGCTGATGAAGGGAGCGAAAGCCGCCTTCAAGGGTAATGATCAAAAATGGCATCGCGACGAATGTCGCCGCAATCACCACTCCAAGGGTTGTGAAAGGAAACGTAATATCAAAGTTGTCATATAGGAATCTGCCCACCAGTCCACGCCTACCAAGCGCTTCAAGCAGGGCGACACCGGAAACAACAGGAGGGAGTAACAACGGAACAATCACCAGAGCACGCAGCAATCCAGTGAAAGGCAATACTTCTCGAGCCAGGAGCCATGCCATGGGAATTCCAAACAGTGCTGCGAGTGAGGTGGCCGCAAGCGAAGTTAAAAGTGAAAGCCGGAGCGCTTCCAACGCTTCGGGGGAGGAAATTATTTTTGGGAAAGCGTCCCACGGTGTTTGAGCAATGAGAGCGATCAGCGGAACAACCAGAAAGATCAGTGCGACCAGCCCAGGGACCAGCAAGAAAAGTGGGGCTCGTTGATTTTTCAATGTCTTACCAGGGCTTAGCGAAACCAAATGCGCGCAGAATCCCCTGAGAGGTGGTGTTGAAACGAACAAAATTCACGAATCGTTGGGCTAGCTCTTGGTTCTTTGAATCCGACACCATAGCAATTGGGTAAGTCGTCCCCACATTGTCTTTCAGCGGGATCTCGACAAACTCAACTTTGCTCCCAGCCGCTCTCACATCGGTGATGTACACGATTCCCACGTCTAGATCTCCGGAGATCACTTTGCCCAACAGCGACCGAACATCGAGTTCGCGCGTTACCGGTGTAACGGCGATGTTGTTCTTGCTAAAGAGTTCAACTGCGGCAGCACCACATGGGACGGCAGGATCGCACACTCCTAATAAGAGCCCACCGCGTTGTACATCCGCCAGACTTTTTATCTTTGCAGGATTTCCTGATGGTACCGCAATTGTCATGGAATTTTTAGCAAAAAGCAGGGGGCGAGCAACCAAAGCAGCGGCGACCCCGATGCTCATAGTGGGCTCTGACGCGGTTGCGATTACGTCAACCGGGGCACCCGTAATAACTTGGTTCATCACCGTTGAACTACCGGCAAAATTGAAGTTGATTTTGGTGCCGGGAAAACGTTTTTGGAATGCATCAGCAATGACTGGGAATACGTCGGTGAGTGACGCCGCCGCTGATACCGTCAACTCTCCATTCGGCTTCGTCGCTGCTCCAGATGCACTAGGGAAGAGGGCACCTAACCCAACTATTAAGGCCATGGCTATCAGTCCACGGATAATTTTGTTCATCAGTTCTGCTCCAACTCGATCACCACATTCGTTGATTTAACAACCCCCGTTGCCCGGACCCCCGGGGCCAGGCCAAGTTCGTCGGCCGACTCGCGGCTGATGAGCGACGTCAGCCGGTGTGGACCAGCTTGGATTTCAACCAAAGCCATCACGCCATCTCTTTCAACCCGGGTCACAATCCCGGGGAAGCGGTTCCGCGCCGAGGCGTGGACCGCCGTGTTCTCTAACCGGGAGGCGGCCGCCATGTATACAGCGAGGCTTTCCGCGCTGACGGTCCGCGGACCATTTCCCGGTGAACCGGCGCTGAGTTTGCCGATGTCAATCCAACGGCGGACGGTGTCATCGGAGACGCCCAGCATCGAGGCGGCATCGGAAATCCGTATTTCGGCCATAATCGGCAAAACTTAGCAGCATTTGCGACTAAATACATGTTCTTTCTTTTAGTTTACCCATATTTTTTTGATGAACTTGTAGTGCCTGAGTCACATGCTGGGTGCACACAAGAATGGCCCCCGGCGTGATGCCGAGGGCCACCCTTTCGAAGTCTGTATTAGACGATGCGAACCTTGTCAGCCTGAGGTCCCTTAGGGCCTTGGGTGATGTCGAATTCGACAGCTTGATTTTCATCGAGTGAACGGTAGCCACTTGAATCAATTGCTGAGTAGTGAACGAAAACGTCGGGTCCGCCATCTGCCTGCTCAATGAAGCCGAAACCTTTTTCCGAGTTAAACCATTTTACTGTTCCTGTTGCCATGTTGCTTTTTCTCCCTAACGTAAAACACGAGGGGCAACGTGCCCTTCGTAAAGAGGGCACATCCGATTCGAAAACCGCGCTGCGTCCACTGCCATAAATGTCCTCTGACCCCTCGCGCGCTTGTGCACCGCCCCCCAACAAGGGTGATTTGCCCCATAAGGGTACCTCTGTTAATCAGAGGGAATCCCGAACAAAGTCGCGGGATTCTCCCAGCTGACTTGCTACTTTCTGCCAATCGACCATCTCTTGAAGCAATAATGAAAATGACGATTGCACTAAAGGCTTACTGCCGGGCCGCTGAACATTATTTAGCTCAGGACGGCGGCCAACTCTTTCAATCGGTCCATGTTGAGCGTGTACCAGGTCCAGTATCCATCTTTCTCCCTACTCAGTATCCCGGCGTCGACCAATACCTTCAGGTGGTGGCTGACCGTGGGTTGGCTTAGGCCAATCGCTTCGGTCAGGTCGCCAACGCATGCGGTGCATTGGTCACTGTCTCGGATCAGTGAGATCAATTGGAGTCGAGTCGGATCGGCTACAGCCTTGAGTAATTCTGCGAGTGCCTCAGCAGACTTACGATTTATAGGCTTACCAATTCCATTGGGGCAGCATGCCGGTCCCCTTGCTTGGGTTTGCTTGTGAATAACGTTTTGCGTCATGAAATGTTCACCTTCTGTTTCACTAATACAGCATTAACCATATTGACGAGCATCTATGTACTCTGTGATAATACACGCAATGAATACAGACGAGCAGACAAATAAGAACGAAACGCAAGTCTTAAGAAATCTTTCGACATTGGATCGATTCTTGCCACTGTGGATTGTTTTGGCCATGGCATTGGGGCTACTGCTCGGTCGCGGAATTCCTGGCCTACAGAGTGCGCTGGATTCCGTTAAAATTGATAACACAAGCATCCTGATCGCAATCGGACTTTTCGCCATGATGTACCCGGTACTAGCACGAGTGAAATACGAAGAAATTGGTCACCTAGCCGGTGACCGCAAATTGCTGTGGCTCTCACTCGTTTTGAACTGGGTCTTCGGCCCACTCCTCATGTTTGCCCTCGCCTGGATTTTTCTCGCGGACTACCCAGAGTTTCGAACCGGATTAATCGTTATTGGACTGGCGAGATGCATCGCCATGGTTCTGATCTGGAATGACCTGGCGTGCGGAGACCGGGAAGCAGGCGCACTACTCGTTGCCATTAACTCTATTTTTCAGATTCTTGCCTATGCGCTGTTGGGCACCTTCTACTTAGCAATTCTCCCAGGCTGGCTCGGGCTTGATACCCAAGATGTGGCCTTCTCCACCTGGGGCATCACTAAAGCCGTGCTGATTTTCCTCGGTATCCCACTTGCCCTTGGTTTTCTGACTCGACAGGTGGGTGTAGCGAAGAAGGGCAGGGAGTGGTACGACACGACATTCGCACCTCGCATTGCCCCCATCGCGCTTTGGGGACTTCTCTTCACCATTGTGGTTCTCTTTTCATTACAAGGGGAAGCCATTACGACCAATCCCATGAGTGTCGTGCTGATCGCGCTACCGCTCATGATCTATTTCGCGATCATGTGGTTTGCCGCGATGGGGGCGGCGCACGCAATTGGGCTGTCCTATGCGCGCTCGACTACGGTTGCTTTCACCTCCGCTGGAAATAATTTTGAATTGGCAATTGCCGTCAGCATTGGAGTTTGGGGTGTCACTTCCGGGCAGGCGCTTGCTGGCGTCATCGGACCGCTGATTGAGGTACCGGCACTGGTAGCACTCGTGTATGTCTCACTATGGCTCCGACGTAAATGGACTTGGCGGGCTCAATCATGAGCAATGCACCAACGGTCTTGTTCGTGTGCGTTCACAATGCGGGACGTTCACAGATGGCCGCCGGATACCTCAAGCACCTAGCGGGTGATCGAGTGGAGATCCTTTCAGCCGGATCAATTCCGGCCGACTCAATAAACCCAATGGCGATTGCGGCAATGCTCGAGGAAGGCATTGATATCAGCGGAGCCCAACCCAAGCTCCTCACCGATGAAACGGTTGAATTGGCCGATGTTGTCATTACCATGGGCTGCGGTGATGCCTGCAAGTTCTATCCCGGTAAGCGGTATGAAGATTGGAAACTTGAGGACCCGGCGGGCCAAGGGATTGAATGTGTCCGTGCTATTCGGGACGAAATTCGCAGTCAGGTTGACGAATTGATGATGGAACTTGCCCTTGATTCTTGATGTGAACCAAGTTGCGACTCATTCATTGGCAACATGAATATAACGTTTGTTCAATTTTATTAACTCCAACGAACCGCAATCTCTGCGCTCAACCGGGGATTGCGGGGCCGCTGGCCGTCAGGGGCGCCATGTCCAATGTTCACCACATAAAGTGAGTGCCAGCTCGTGCCCGGAAAAAACTCATTATCCACCCCGGTCCGATCAAATCCAGCCATCGGACCCGCATCAAGTCCCACCGCTCGCACCGCCAAAATGAAATAGCCCGCTTGCAGTGTGGCCATCTCGCGAGCACTTGAAGCCCGTTTTTCGGGGTCCTGGTAAAAAGTTCCGGCATTGGGTACCTGCGGAAAATGGTCGACAAGCAATTTATGGAAATCGGTATCAAAGGCAAGGAGAGCCACTGCAGCAGCGCTTGCACTCTTGACTCGATTTCCTTCGTCAAGTAACGGAAGCAGGCGATCTTTACCTTGCTGTGTCCGAACAAATTGAACCCGAAGCGCTTGGCTGTTCATGGGCGTTGGCGCAAACTTCACCAGATCGTAAACGTGTTCTAGCTCCGCATCCGTTACTGGTTCGCTCGTGAACGAGTAGGTTGTGTGCGCATCGGTAAACAGATTTTTCTCGACAGAATCCATAGACCTTATTATTAAGGTAAGTGCTGTCGCTGCCACTCCAGATTGAACCAGAGAAATTTGGGCCGCTAAATCTAGCTGATTTCCCGTGGCACGAGTACGTCGGAGATTTGGCTGGACAGGATCAGCTCACTTGAGGGAGTTCCGTATCTGCTGAGGTTGTCAACGACTGATTCAAATTCATCCATCGTTCCCGCGACGACTCGCACAATCGAGCAATACGGGCCGGTAACGCGGTGAATCTCCAAAATGTGAATGTTCTCAATGGCCTTTGAGTCTCTCAAAATACAGGTTGCACCGTGACAATCAAGTCGCACGATTGCGTCGACCGTCCAACCGAGTGAACGAGGATTAACGTGCGCACGGTAACTCGTGATAACGCCGGCTTCTTCCAACTTGCGGGTTCGGTTCGCGACAGAGGGTGTTGAAAGGTGTACGAGCCGGGACAGGGCGCTGTACGAATACCTGGCGTCCCTTTGGAGTGCCTCTAGGATGCGCGCATCCATTTCATCTATTTCATCCATTGCTGGCGAGTTCTCGATCTGCTCTCTGGGTGAGGTCTGCTCGCACTTCCCACAACTCTTCCATGATAGAGCGATCACGCAGATTCCGAACAATCTCAACAGGTGTTCCCTGTGTTCCTTCAACGGTTCCACCAATCGTGCGTTCAATTACTTTCACATGGACGCTGCGCCAAATCATCAATGCTTCATCAATATCAACCAATAGTTCCACCAAGGAGTAGAGGGCTTCATGCGCTTCAACATTTAGATACAGATCCGTCAAAGTGAGATTTGCATCTGCTAAAGCGGCCTGCACGGCCCCAACGAGACCCTGAAGGCTCATTCGTAGATTGCGAAAGCCAGGGGAATCAAAACCCGAACCGTGACCCAATGCTGTTCGAACATGTTGGTAGTCCCACGGCGTCATTTTCTCCAGCATCGGCAATTGTGCGGTGGTGTAATTGATGCAATCCCGCGCCCGGAGAAGAAAGCGGCTCGCCGTTTGAATCGAGCCTTGGAAAATATTCAGTACTGCATGGTCGATTTCAGCAGTGGCCAACTTCAGCCATAGTTCAGATGATTGGTGGACCACCGTGAAAAGCAGTTCGTCGCGGTGCTTCCACGACCCGGGCTCCGGCTGAAGCGCGAGCAATTCGTCTGTGCGGATATAGACTTCGTAGTCGCTACTACCTTCGCCCGCAAACTTCGGCTCGCGTAAGTCATTCATGGATGCGTAGCTCCCTTCACCGATGGACTAAACCGTTCTGATGCTAAAGGTCCCATCTGAAAATTTCAACCTCAACAGGTGATTCTTACACGTTCGGAACGTAAAGTGTCCTTTGACGTTACAAAACAGCCCAAATGTCAGAATTTCACTGCAATTGCTTACACGATTCACCGTGCGGTCCTCGGTTTTATCTCGTGGCTGAGAAATAATTAACTTTCAGATTGAAACGTCCATCAGATGTTGCTCCCATAACGATGGGATTGCGCTAAAGGTTTGTCACTAGGTTGATCTGATTACGGACATTGATTTAATTATGGATTCTGCAGTTCTTCGCGCTGCGGAGAAAGCACCCTGGATATGCCCCGGTGAGTCAAGGGATGTTTCAGTTGATGCACAATGTAAACGACCACCACAATGCGCTTCTCGCAGGACTTGTGAACCAAAGAGTTGAAAATCATTTACTTCAAAGACACCCGGTGGCGAAGTGAATTCCGACCTACTCCAATCTTTGATTAGGACCGATCGGGGTCTTTTTGCTTCCGGGCCAAAAAGCTCAGCGAGCTGCGCGGTGAGAGCTCCCTGGGTGATTCTCCCCCGGCTAAACCCAAAGAGCGCACCAAAACTTCCACGCTGATCACTCACATCATGGATCTCTCGCAGTGGGCCAACATGACTCATGGCACTTCCTGCTAATCCTCGGGCACGCCAGAATGACGAGTCATAAACCGCCACTACTTTTGTCGTGGCCCCCATCCAGACCGGTGTGCGCGTAGCGATACTCGACACGTTTTCCGGTAGTCCTGGAATAATAGAAATATTGGCAAGGGCTGTCGCTGGCGGCAAAGCCAACACGACATGATTCGCCTTCCAAACACCTTGATCAGTTGTGACGGTGGCGCCGCCGTTGAACCGCAGGTCCGTCACCTTTGTTGACAAATGCAGCGTCCCAACCGGCAGACTCTGCGCAAGTCCGGTCGTGAGTTTTTGAGTCCCCCAACTATTCGCCAGGCCTGTTGATCAAGTGGGTTACCGTCAAGTTCCCGGACACTTCCCGGGATCTGATACATCATGTTGCCGTTCGCGTACTGGGGGAAAGACTCCACTCACATTCGGCAATTACTTCACGGACATCAACTTCGTTCTGCCAGAACCACGTTGCGCCCAAATCAACCCCCGGGTTCACCTAAAGTAAGCGTCCACCGACTCGATCTCGAGCCTCGAGTACGACAACCGAAATCCCCGCCTGGCTCAAAATTCCTGCGAGTCGTAGTCCACTTGCGCCAGCGCCCACGACAACTACGTCAACGCTTTGAGTCACGACGGAAGACTCATGGGCCAGCGGGTTAATTGCGTTTGCATTTCTCGGAGCAGTACTTCACCCGCTCCCAGTCCTTGTCCCATTTTTTGCGCCATTCGAAGGGCAGCCCGCAGGTGAGGCAGATCTTCGGTGGAAATCCGTTTTTCGTTTGCGCCACGCGGGTCATAGAAAAACGATACCCACCCCGCAGATTCACGAACAGAGCCCGGCAACTATGGTGGTTAGGTAAACCTAACCTAACCTGTTCCCTGAAAGGGTGTCATGTCACGCATTCGCCGGCCATTCCGGACTTCCAACTCCCCTCAACCCGCTCGCTCGCTCGTCGCAGGCCTGGCTGGGGTGGCTCTGCTGCTTCCGATCCTGGCTGCCTGCTCAAGTGATTCGACGTCCACCGCCGAAGCAACCGAATCTACAGCTACCGAATCCAATGAACTCGTGGTGTATTCCGGTCGAAGTGAGGAACTCGTTGGACCACTTTTTGCCGAGTTTACAAAAGCCACGGGAATCACGATCAGCGCACGTTATGGCGACAGCGCAGAGCTCGCAGCCCAAATGCTGGAGGAAGGTGACCGCTCCCCCGCCCAGGTTTACTTTTCCCAAGATGCCGGCTCCTTGGGTTCGGTTGAAGAACTCCTCAGCACGCTGCCAGAAAGTGTGACCACTCTCGTACCCGAGCAGTATCGAGCAATCAATAACACGTGGACGGGTGTGACGGGGCGCGCACGCGTGATTGCCTACGATCCAGAAAGTGTTCCAGCAGATCAGGTGCCCCAGTCCGTATTCGAACTGACCGACGAAAAATGGCGGGGGCAAGTTGCAATTGCGCCAACGAATGGGTCTTTTCAGGCCTTCGTTACCGCAATGCGAGTAACGCAAGGTGACCAAGTTACTCAAGAGTGGCTTACCGGTTTGGTCGATAATGATGTTCAAAAGTACGAAAAAAACGGACTGATTCTCGATGCGGTGGATAGCGGACAAGTTCAATTAGGTTTGATCAATCATTACTACTGGTATGAAAAAGCGGCAGAGGTAGGCCAAGAGAAAATGCGCGCGCAGGTTGCCTTCTTGGCTCCTAAGGATCCTGGATCACTGGTTAATGTGGCCGGCGTTGGAATCCTCAACGGAGCAGCGGAGAATCCGGCAGCCATCGAATTTGTTCAATGGCTTCTCTCGCCCAGTACCCAAGAGTGGTTCGTTACCAACACGTTCGAGTACCCGCTAATTGCAAGCGTCTCCTCCGCTGAAGGTCTCCCAACCCTGAATTCTCTCGCGGGTCCGGATATCGGCCTGGCTCAACTTTCTGACCTACCAGGAACACTGGCGATGTTGCAAGACGTTGGCCTACTCTAGACACGACCATGCAAAATACCGACAACGCGAAAGCGCCGTCTCCCCTTTTTTGGGGAGCGGCGCTTTGCGCGTGCATCGCTGCCATTCCGCTCGTGTATCTGGCAATTCGAATTGGTGGAGCCGGGGTCTCAGAAATTCTCGCAATTCTCACTCGCCTACGAACCTGGGAGACCGTTGCCATCAGTGTTGGTTTAGCAATCGTCGTGGTTGTGGCTTGTCTACTTATTAGTTATCCCACCGCACTTTTTCTCACGAGAACGAAAATTCCACTTCGCCGATTCTGGTTCACCACAGTTGCGCTACCACTTGCCATACCGTCCTATGTTGCGGCCTACGCGTGGGTTGCTTTGATTCCTGGCATGAATGGCTTCTGGTCCGCATCACTTATTTTGACCGCTGTCAGTTATCCGTACGTTCTCCTGCCATTACTTGTTTCACTTCGATCTGCCGACGTGGGGCTGGAACACGTTGCGCGTTCATTAGGGAAAAGTCCGACGGCTGCATTTTTTGCCACGTCATTTCGGCAAAGCATTCCCGCAGCAGCGGCGGGCTCGCTACTGGTCGCTCTCTACGTGCTCTCAGATTTTGGCGCCGTCGCGATCCTTCGAGTTGATGCTTTCACCCGGGTGATCTACACGTCCTACCGGGCAAGTTTCGATCGAAGTAACGCCGCCGTCCTCGCGGGCATGCTGGTGATCCTCGCTGTGATCCTGATCTCGCTTGAGCGCAAGGCCCGTGGACGTTCGTTACGCTTCCGATCTGACAAAGGTGTCGCTGCTCGAGCAGTGCCAAAAACTCTGACACCAGCCATGTCTGCCTTTAGTTCGCTGTGGTTCATTGCCTTAATGGTGGTGACCCTTGGCGTCCCAATCGTCTCCCTGCTGATCAGGCTCGCGGAAGGAACACGCCGACCCCTTGACTGGCTCGAGTTGGGGAGCGCTGTCGTCAATACGGCGTGGATTTCGGGGGTAGGCGCCGTGATTGCGGTCCTGTTGGCGCTACCGATTGCCGCACTTTCTTCACAGTTTCGGCGGAAAAGTTCCAGTGCGATCGAGTCGCTTTCCTACTCTGGTTTGGCATTACCGGGTGTAGTAATTGGACTTTCCCTTGTTTTCCTTTCAATTAATACGGTGCCCTTCCTCTACCAAAGTTTTGCATTGTTGGCATTCGCCTACGCCGTTCTCTTTCTTCCCAAATCACTCGGCGCATCCCGTAGCGCGCTGGACGCGGTTCCACCGGCCTTCGGGCAGGTCGCACAATCGTTGGGTTATCCGCGACTACGCGCCTGGCTTTATACGAGTGGGCGGATTTCCCTACCCGGGATTGCCGCTGGAGGCTTACTCGCCATGCTCACGGCAATGAAGGAACTTCCAGCAACTCTGATGCTGCGGCCAACAGGGTTTGACACGTTGGCAACTGAATTGTGGAGCCGAACCGAGCTGGCGGCATTTGGATCAGCAGCCCCATTTGCCCTCGCCTTGATTCTGCTTGCCGCGGTTCCCTCATTTGCGCTCTCACGTGGTTTCCTGACCAACAAAAAAGAAACTATGGTTACTTCGTGAGTGCGATTTGCGTCCAAGGACTCAGCGCCGGTTACGGCGGCGAAGCGGTCATAAATGACATTAATTTTGAATTGGAGCAACAACAGCTCCTGGCGGTCTTGGGTCCCAGTGGCTCAGGCAAATCCACTCTCCTGAAAACCATCGCGGGATTCCTGACACCGATTGCCGGGTCGATCACCCTCGATGGAAACCTGGTGGCTGGCAATAATTCACCCGTCCCCCCGGAAAAAAGAAATATTGGACTCGTCCCGCAGGAAGGCGCACTCTTTCCTCACCTTGATGTCAGTGCAAATATTGATTTCGGAATAAAACGCGATCCGCACAAGAAACAACGCGTCAACGAACTCCTCGAAATCATTAACATGGTGGAATACGCTCACGCGAGACCCCAAGAACTCAGCGGCGGACAACAGCAACGAGTTGCTTTGGCACGGGCGTTGGCGCCAAAACCTAAACTGATTTTGCTCGACGAACCCTTTACCGCATTAGACACCTCACTTCGAGCACAAATGCGAGAGGACATTCGAAGTATTCTCAACCTAACCTCTACCACCGCCATCATGGTGACCCACGATCAAGAAGAGGCACTCGCAACGGCTGATCAACTTGCCATCCTGCAGGACGGCAAACTCATTGCTTTCGGTACCCCGTACGCTCTTTACCACACCCCCGAATCGATAGCGGTCGCTCAACTATTGGGTGAAATCAATCTGATTCCGGCGACGGTTCAAACAGATCGCAGCGTGCATAGTGAATTTGGCGAAACGAAAACAAGTAGTCTGGAGCGACTCGTACCCGGAGAGCGGGGAACGTTGATCATGCGCCCAGAGGCCTTCGTCATCGAAAATAATGTCACCCCCAACGCAACTTTTATCGATTCGCTTTTTCACGGCCACGACTCACTCATCAGCGTTCGAATGCACAGCGGACAAGTCATTAAATTGCGCGAACAGACTCACACAACGCGTGTCCCGGGAACGCTGTGCGCGGTGACGGCGACACAACCTGGAATTTTCATTCGTTCCTAATTCACTTCAATTGGTACGGGCATCGATAATTAAAAATTGCGCTGGCCATGCTTGCCTCGATTATGAATTGCTATTAATTTCTCCCCTGCCTTGACAAAACACGTGTCGAGGGACTGAATTGATGCAGGAACAACAACAATTGCAGAGGAGACTAATCATGATCGTCTTAGGAATCATTCTTCTTATTATTGGTTTAATTGCAAATATTTCAATCTTGACCACCATCGGTGTCATTCTTCTCGTCATCGGAGCCGTCCTCACCATTCTTGGGGCGCTGGGTCGCGGAATTGGTGGCCGCAGTACCTACTATTAAATGAATCATCAGAACGAAGGTTGAGACGAGAATGCCACGCGTCTTTCCGAAGAAAGTTCGCGTGAAATAGGAAAATAATTAAGGAGATCCAATGAACATGAATAGCGATCAGGCAAAGGGCAAACTCAAAGAAGCAGCTGGAGTTCTCACCGACGACGACAAACTCAAAAATGAGGGTAAAACCGATCAAGTGGTCGGTGACGCCAAGGATGTCGTACAGAACGTTGCCGATAAGGCGGAAGAAGCCATTGACGGGTTAAAGAACGCAGTGCATAAAGATTAATCGATCTCGATTGATTGCCCAGGGGAGGCCACTTTCAATGATTAACGTTTTCTCAATGTCAAAAAGCGTGGCAGATCTTCACACGAGCGCCCGCGGACACCACGAAGGTCGAAGTTCGGTTTCCTTGCACGATGGTGAGGCTTGCGTTTTGCGGCAGACAGTAACCGCACTTCAA
>Ga0105053_10003387_pt1 | contig 24261 bp, 27 predicted proteins | sample BON01_FD_78093 | JGI IMG/M metagenome (GOLD analysis project Ga0105053, IMG submission 78093) | Freshwater microbial communities from Lake Bonney liftoff mats and glacier meltwater in Antarctica - BON-01 | ecosystem: Environmental > Aquatic > Freshwater > Ice > Glacier meltwater | place: Lake...
GCCTCCGCCTCCTGCGCCGCCCCCTCCTCCGCCTCCCCCTCCACCCCCGCCTCCCCCTCCACCTCCACCTCCACCTCCACCTCCACCTCCACCTCCACCTCCACCTCCACCTCCACCTGCACCTGCGGCCACCGCTCCGACCACGCCTGCTGCGGTTCCGGGCAATCTGGTGGTGTCGACCGCACTGGTCGATTTTGGCACCGGCCTGACCAGTGCCAGCGTGACATTGACGAACACCGGTGACCAGTCGCTGAACTGGTCGATCTCGGGCGCCATCGCACCATTCGGTGTGTCGTCGACCGCCGGCACGCTCGGACCCGGCGCGTCGAGTGCCGTCGACGTCGTCGTCGATCGTGCGGCCGCGCCCGAGGGGACGCTCTCCGCCGACGCCGTCGTCGTCAGTAGCGCATCGGGAGGCACCAACCTCACACTCCGAGCCGCCGTCGATCGTCCACCACGGGTGTCCATCATCCAGGATGCGCCCGTCCCGACGTGTCCGCCCATCGCGGTTTCGACGATCATCGCACGCGTGGACGACAACTCGCCGGTGTCGGTCGTGCTGAGCTGGTCGGGGCCCGGCGCTGCCGGCAGCACCTCGATGAGCGGTTCGGGCAACTGGTCCGGCCCCCTCGCCGTCGACTACGTCGACGGGGTCTGGAGCTACGTCGTCACCGCCACCGCCACCGCCACCGACACCGCCGGCAACGTCGGCACGGCAACTGGCACGGCCCGAGTCCAGTGCCCAGCACCGGGCTGACCCGTCGGTCGACGAACCGAGCCACCTCGAGGACTGGGGTCAAGGTCGTGCGGTCGACGACCGATGAAACCTGTGATGAACTCCGACGTGCTGCTCGACTCGATGCGCGGTCTGCTGCTTGTCGTGCTCAAGGATGGAACGATCGACCAAGCCCGCGGAGGCTTCGGGGGATTTCTCGGTGCCGAGGTGTCGTCGCTGCGCGGGACGAACGTCTTCGAGCATGTTCCGCCGGCTGCAGCGGAAGAACTGGCGCTGTACTTCATCGAAAACGCTGACGAGTCCGGAGAAACGATCGCTCTCCCTCTGCCCTTCCGCATGTCGATCCTGGGCGGGGACGGGTTCGCCCACCCGGTCGACATCATTCCGACCGGTCAGAAGATCAGCGACGACGACTGGTCGTGGAACGTGTTGCTGATTCCTGTGGCACTCAATGGTTCCAACACCCGATCGCTGGACTTGGAGATGGCCGGCGCACCGCGAGCTGCCGTTCGGGCGATGCTCTGCGAGGAGCTCCGTGTGGACAACGATCATTACACGAGCCGGTGGTTGCTGATCGACCTCCAGGAACGGGAGTCGCCAGGTGTAGTCGTCGCTCGACCGGATGATCAGTTCATCGCCGACGTCGTGGCAGCCGATCTCGACTCGGCGAAATGGAGGCCGTGGGAAGGGGTGCCCGCCGGCGCGACGCCGTCGCTGGACGTCGACTCGTTCCCCGACCGGACGCGATCGTTGCTGCACGCGCACGGCTGGACCCGATCGATCGTGGCGCCCGTGTACGTCCACGATCGATTGACCGCGGTCTTCCTGCTCGTTGGCAAGGTGCCGAAGAACTACGACCCGATGAGCGTGAAACGAAACGTTGCCACCCGCATCCATGGACTCGTTCGAGCGACGGCGATGCTCATCGAGCACTGGGGCGACCAGGACCGCTTGCGAGTCGCCGCGTCCACCGACGAACTCACGGGCCTGTTCAACCGTCGTGAACTGTTCGCCCGCTTGGAGATCGATCGACGAGCAGGTTCGCTGCTCTACATCGACGTCGATGACTTCAAGTACATCAACGATCGGCACGGCCACGCAGTCGGTGACGAGGTCTTGGTAGAGCTCGCTCGACGAATCGAGTCGGAGTGCCGTTCCCAGGACAGCATCGCCAGAGTCGGTGGCGACGAATTCGTCGTCGTGCTTCCAGGTACCGGGGAGGGGCAGGCTCTCGAGATCGCGCAACGGATCATCGATCGAGTTTCGGAACCGCACCATCTCATGTCCGGTTTGACCGTCTCTGTCAGCATCGGTTGCGCGCTGCTCGACGTGGACGATCCCATCGACGCCGCCGATCTCGCGATGCTGCGTGCCAAGCGACGCGGCCGCGGCCTGGTCGCGGCGTCCAACACGGCTTGAGCGCCCGGTGCAAGCGGTAGCGAGCGGCACAATTGGTACTCTCGCCGGGTGGTCGGCGCACACTGCTACCAGGGGCAGCACGCCGTGCTCGCCACCATGCACGACAAGGCCCCGCTCGTCGCGCCGGCCCTGCAGGCCAGAGTCGGTCTGATCGTGGAGGCGATCGCCGTCGATACCGACGTCCTCGGTACCTTCACCGGCGATGTCGTCCGCACGGCCTCGCCGTGGGACACGGCGGTCGCGAAGGCTCGGCTCGGTATGCATGCCGCCGATCGTCCGATCGGGATCGCCTCGGAGGGGAGCATCGGCCCCGACGCTGCGATGCCGTTCGTGATCTGCGCTGTCGAGTTGGTGGTGTTGGTCGACGACCAGCGAGGCATCGTCGTCGGTGAGGCCGAGCGAGGCTTCGACATCGTGACCGTCGCCGCCGCTGTCGTCCCTGGCGAAGACATCGACGACGTGCTCCGCCGGGGCCGGTTCCCTGAGCACGCCATGACCGTGCGACCTGCGTCTGGGTTCGGCGAGCCGATCTTCAAGGGGATCGTCACCGTGGAGGAACTCGATCGGGCGATCCGTTCGTGCGCGATGGAGTCGTCGGACGGGTGTGCGCTCGTCGAGACGGATCTACGCGCGCATCAGTGCCCCAGTCGCCGCCCGATCATCGCTCGCGCCGCGGAGCGTCTCGCCGCCCGACTCGCTGCGTGCTGCCCGCAGTGCGACACGCCGGGGTGGGGGATGATCCGAGTCGAGTTCGGATTGCCCTGCACCTCGTGCGGCCACGACGTCCACGCCCCACGCGAGGATGTCATGGGATGCGTGTCGTGCCCAGCTACTCGAACCGTCCCCCGAGCCGAGACGGCAGCGGATCCCCGACACTGCGAGTGGTGCAACCCGTGATCAATTCCTGGTGATCGCTGCGGTGCATCCGGACGTGCGCAACGCGGGCGTCGGAACGTTCAGCTGGGAAGGCGGATCGTTCGTTCTTCGGCGATCGAGTTTCCGCCGTCGATCACGATGCACTGACCTGTCGTGTAGGCCGCACCGGGCGTGGCCAGCCACGCGATCGCGCTCGCGACCTCATCGGGCGCGGCGCTGCGGCCGACCGGCGTGACCAACCCCTCGGCTCGCTCGTTCGGCGTCTGTGAACCGGTCTCGATCCAACCCGGAGCAACGGCGTTGACGGTGATGCCGTCAGCGGCGTGGTCCAGCGCGAGGGCCCTCGTCAGGCCGACGAGCCCGGCCTTGGCCGCGGCGTAGGCGGGTTCGTGCCGCATCGCCATCACCGGTCCCGACACGCTCGCCACCGAGATGATGCGGCCCCAACGCCGCGCCCGCATGTGTGGGATCACGGCGCGTGACATCAAGAACGCCGTGTCGAGATTCCGTTCGATTGCCGCCCGCCAGTGTGAGTACGACAACTCCGTTGCCAGGTCAGCTTCGTCACTTCCGGACTCGCTGACGCTGGTCATGCCGGCGTTGTTCACGAGGATGTCGACCACGCCGAGGGCCGCGACCGCCTCGTCGGTGATCCGCTGGACTGCCGACTCTTGTGTCAGATCACCGAACACCCCGTGTGCCTCGAAGCCGGCATGTAGGAGTTCGTCGACCCGCACATGGATTCGGTCGGTCGTCGAGGTGATCATGACGCGAGCGCCGAGCTCGGCGAGCAGTCGTGCAGAGGCGAATCCGATGCCGGTCGGACTCCCGGCCCCGGTGATCAGCGCAGTTCTCCCCTCGAGCGAGAACTGGCGTGGTGTCACGAGAGCAAGTTAGTGCCGCGTCCGGCAACGTCTGCCCTCTCCTGCGCTGGTTCTCGGGTGACGCGCCGCACGGCTCGACCGGTGCGCGAAACGGCACGGTCCGCGATCGCGTTCATGCCGGATGTCGTGTGATGGTCTCACCGATGGAGCCCAAGACCACATCTGCGGGGTTCGCTCATCGCAAGCAACGTGAGACCCATGGGCGCGACGCCCGTGCGAGATCGCCGTCTGCGGCGACCAATCGTCTCCCGAGGTTCTGACGTTCGCCCCTGGTGGATCAGCGGGCTGCATGCTCCAATGGGAGCGAGGGCGAACTCGACTCCACGGAAGGTGCGACATGAGGACAGAAGCAGCCGGCCTGACATTCGAGGGCATCGCGGCCGATGCGAACCTGCTGCAAACCTTGCGACGGTTGCTCGAACGTGATCCCGACCGGGTCGTCGCCGTGACGCGGCTCGCCGACGACGTGGTCGACTGGACCGCCACGCAAGGGGCCGACCAGGTCCGCTCCGTCGCGAAGGGACTCGTCGCAAGTGGCGTTCAACCGGGGGAGCGTGTCGCGCTGATGGGGTCATGATCATCGGCCCGGATGGAAGACCTCGTATCGGGAACACTGCGACGCAGCGCCTGCTCGGCTACCCGCCCGAAGAACTCGCGCACATTCCCGCCAAGGACTGGATCCATCCCGAGGACTTCGAGCTCGTGCCCGAGAATCTTCGTCTCGTCGAGCAAGATGAAACGGCGCAGCCGACCTTCGAGTTGCGAATGATCAGCAGTTCAGCTGTCGTCGTCACCGCAGCGTGACGATCACCGATTTCACCGATGATCCGGTCATCGGAGGACTCGTTGCGACCTTCCGCGATCTCACGCCCGAGCTCGAGGCCAACGTGTTGCTGGCACAGTCCGAAGATCGGCATCGTCGCCTGATGCGGGTGATACCCGACGCTGTGATCATCGTCGAGGACGGTGTGTTCACGTTCGGCAACGACGCGGCAGTCGCGATGTGCGGCGTCGCCTCCGAGGACGAACTCGTCGGGATGCCGATGTCGCGCTTCCAGACTCCCGATGTCGTCGCCGATTCGATGGTGTTCGGCCGACGCTTCCGGGAGACCGGTGTCACCGACGGCCCGCTCGTGGCCTGGATGCACCGCATCGACGGCACACCGGTCCGGGTGGAGTTGACACCGGCAACGGTGCCCGGCAACGACCGCTCGCTGCTGCTGGTGATGCGCGACGTGACCGAACACGATCGGCTGATCGCCGAACTCGCCGAATCGGAAGCAACCGGTCGATTCCTGACCGAGAACTCGACCGACATCCTCTTGCGGGTGAGCGACGACCATCGGATCGTCTTTGGTTCGCCTGCCATGCATGCCATTCTCGGCCACCACCCAGAGGATCTCGTCGGCATCGACATCCACGACATGATCGAGGCCGAGGATCTCGGACTCTTCGACGCAGCGCTCGAACAGGCGCTGGCCGCCGGCGCAGCGGAGCCGGTGGAGGTTCGGGCCACGACGGTGACCGAGGGAGGTTTCGTGTGGGTGGAGGCCTCCGTGCGCACCGTCGAGGTGACCAACGAAGATGACCTCGTACGCGGATACCACATCACGCTCCGCGATATCACCGGCGAACGCGCCGACCGTCTCGCCCTGGCAGCCAGTGAGCGCCGGATGCGAACCCTCGTCGGTACCGCACCGATCGGGATCTTCGAGTTGGACCCCAACGGACAGTGCACGTTCGTCAATGAGCGCTACTGCGAGATCGTCGGTGTGGACGGCTGCGAGGATGTGATGGGGTCGCAGTGGACTCGTCTGATTCATCGCGACGACAGAGACGCCATGTTCACCTACTGGAGCGAGGCGGTCATCACGCTCGCGCACGTGCATCTCACGACCCGATTCGTCCGACCCGATGGTGGCGTCGTCCAGACCGAGATCGGTGTGGTGCCGGTCCTCGACGGTGACACCATCGTCTCGTGGCTCGGTACGGTCGATGACATCAGACCGTGTCGCTCTCGAGCGTGCTCGCCGCGAGGCGGCGGACCTCTTCCTCGCCGCCTTCGACCATGCGCCGACCGGTCTCATGTTGATGAGCGCCGATCTCTCCGCGCCGCGACTGCTGACGGCCAACTCCGCGGCGATGCAGATCACCGGGCGCACTCTGGAGCAGTTGTCGAAGTTCAACTTCCGCAGCGTCACCCATCCCGACGACGTCACGGCCATGTTGGACGGCTGGGCTGCGATGGTTTCCGGCGAGATCGAGATCCGCCAGATGGAGATTCGCCAGCGCTTTCATGGTGATGCTTGGTGCTGGTACTCGCTGAGACGGTCACTCGTGCGTGACGCAGACTGCAGGCCGTTGCAGGTGATCACCCAGTCGACCGACGTGACCGAACGCAAGGAGACCGAGCACCGGACGTATCGGCTGGCCGTCACCGACCCGTTGACCGGCCTGCCGAATCGCCGCCACTTCCAGGACCGCCTCAACAACACCCACGCCCGCCTGTTGCGCTCGGATGCGCTGATCGGAGTGGTCTTCGTCGACCTCGATCATTTCAAGGTGGTCAATGACGAACTCGGGCACAAAGCTGGCGATGAACTCCTCGAGCGGATCGCACGACTGCTGTCGGACTCGGTGCGCCCGGGCGACACCGTGGCCCGTCTCGGCGGAGACGAATTCGCCGTCCTCGCCGAGCATGACCACGAAAATGAACTCCTCGTGATGGCTGAGCGTCTCCGGTCGGTCATCGACATCACGATGCCCCTTCTGGACGGCTCGCCAAAAATCAAGGTCGCCACCAGTGGGCAGTGGCGTCGCTGGTCTGATCTCGCGACCCCTCGGTCGGGAATCGCAGCGATAGCTCGTCAGTTGGTCACGACGACGGGGGCGAACCGGCTCGGATCGATCGCGATGAACGTCGCCGTCGATCGTGTGAGCACCTGACCGGTAGCTGCCACGGTGAGTTCCCCGGTCATGTACAGCTTGCGTCCGTCCTGTCGATCGAGACGCACCCGACAGCTCAAGGGCTCGCCGATGGAAACGCCCGCCTCGTACCTGAGCCACAGTTCGCCAGTGAACGCGACTTCGGCTCTCATCTGCAAGATGAATCCGTAGACGTCGTCGAAGAGTGCGGCGACGATCCCCCCGTGGCTCCTACCGGGCGCGCCCTCATGGGCGGCGCGTAGAGTGAACGCCGCGACCACCTCGTCGCCGTCGCGTCGAACCTCGATGTCGAGCCCCCACGGGCTCGACCGACCGGAGATCGGGCGCTCGTCGTAAGAGGTCATCACCGATCCGTCGGGCGGGGGTTCACCGACGTCGCCGTCGGTGCGTCCCTCGCCGCGCGTGCGGCTGCCGCCCTCGTCGAGTCGGTGGGTGAGGTCGTCGAGCCCTCTCGCGATCTCGTCGAGGAGGTCGATCGACGCGTGGTGACCGACCAGTGCGTGCCCGATGTCGCGGAGTGCACGCCCAACGCGGGCGCGCGCCTCGGCAACGTCGTCGGGATGGTCGGCCTGGGCGACGTGGACCAGTGGATCGAGGTGAGCGTCGGACATTCAGGCGACCCTATGTCTGCTCGCTGGCGTAGGGAGAAGTAGGTGGACGACATGTGATGAGCGAACCCCGCGTATGTGGTGCGGTCGCTCATCACCCGCCGGTCCCGACGATCATCGGCCCCCACCACCGCTGAAATCATCCGGGTGGCGGAACTCGTCGACACCGCACATGATGTGCCGAGGCCGAGGCATACAGTGCAGCGATGGAGGACGCGACACAAGTAGTCCGACTGTTCGGGGTGTACGACGCAGATCACACCATCCGCGGCGAGTTGAGCTACTGGGTCGGCGCCCGGCTCGGTCGGGCCCACTGTGCGTTGTGCGACATCACCCACGGGCTGCTTCGCCGTCGGTCCGAGTGGAACGCCTACGTCGCCGGCCTCGATGTGCGGTTCGAGACGTTCCACCGAGACGACCAACCCGACGCTGTGCGTGCGGCTAGCGGTGACCGTGTTCCGGTGGTGGTCGCCGAACTGGCTACCGGTGCGATGGTCCTGTTGGTCGATCCCGAGGCCCTCGACGCCTGTGACGGCTCCGTCGAACGTCTCGATGAGGCCATCGATGCAGCGCTCACCCGACAGGGTCTGCGCCTCGGACCGTCTCGGAGTGCATCGTCGTGACGTGGCAGTGATGGACCGCCGAACCTTCGTGTCCTCGGCCGTCGGAGGCTTCGTCGTGGTCCTCGCCGGTTGCGCCGACGACGATTCGAACACCTCTGCATCGAGCGGCACCGCCGGGGGAGCGGACCGCTCATCCGCCAGTGACGAACTGCCGAACGCGATTGTCGTACCTGAGCCGATCGACATGGTGCGCACGTCGTGGTCGACCGATCCGTATGCGGTCGGGTCGTACAGCTTCCTCACCGTTGGTGCCACCCCGCAGCATCGGGCTGCGCTCGCTGAACCGATCGGTGGCCGGCTCTTCTTCGCCGGCGAGGCAACCGATCTCGACAACCCGTCGACCGTTCACGGTGCCCTTGCGTCGGGACGGCGAGTGGCCGCTGCGATCGTCGAACTCGCCGAGCCGGGCGAGGTGGTCGTCATCGTCGGTGCCGGTATCGCCGGACTCGCTGCAGCGCGAGATCTCACCGACGCCGGATTCCGCGTGACCGTCCTCGAAGCGCGTGATCGGATCGGTGGGCGGCTCGACACCGTCCAGCCGACCGGCTGGCCGATCCCTGTCGAGCGGGGCGCGTCGTGGATCCACGATGCCGATGCGAGCGACCTGGCCGACCGCGCCGAGCGCCTTGGCGTGGCCACAGCGCCGTTCGACTACCGCCAGACAGCGCTGCGATCGGGGCAACGCGTCACCGACCCCGCCGAACTCTCGGCCGCGGCGTTCGACGAGATCGACCGAGCACTGGAACGTGCCGGCGAGCGCGACGACGACGTCTCGATCGCCGACGCACTGGCCTCACTGCGCGCCGACGATCCCGGCGACATCGACGACGCCACCCTCGACTGGACACTCACCAGCGAAATCGTGATGGAGTACGGCGCTGCGGCCGACGAACTCTCCGCCCACTGGGGCCTGGAGGAAGGATCCGACGGCGACGACCTGCTGGTGATCGGTGGCTATCAGCAGCTCGCGACCGATCTCGCCGCTGGCCTCGACATCGAGTTGCAGCGACCCGTGCGACGAATCGACGTGACGGACGGCCTCATCACGGTCACCACCGACGATGGCGGCCTTGTCACCGCCAGGCGCATCGTGGTGACGGTGCCGCTGGGGGTGCTCCAGGCGCGGTCGATCGAATTCCAGCCCCCACTGCCCGACTCGACGACGGACGCCATCGACTCGCTCGGCATGGGGCTGTTGGACAAGTTCTGGTTCCGCTTCGACCAGGTCTTTTGGCGCGACGACGCGCTCATGTGGACCTGGGTCGATCCGGGTGACAACCCGTTGAGCGAGTGGTTCAATCTCGAGCCCGTCACCGGTGAACCGATCCTCCTCGCGCTCGTCGGCGCTGGCACCGCCCGCGACGTCGCCACCCGTAGCGACGCCGAGGTCATCGAGTTCGCCCGAGCGGCACTCCAAGCGTTCGTCGACGCTCAGCCCAGCTGAGCAACCATCCAGTGGAACCAGCGCGGTACCGTCGAGTGCCGCGTTCAGACGAAGGAGTTCCGATGACCAGTGCACGCTTCGAGGGCAAGACCGCCGTGGTCACCGGCGCCGCTTCCGGGATCGGTCGAGCGATTGCCTGTCGGTTCAACGCCGAGGGTGGCACGGTCATCGCCGGCGACATCGACGAGAACGGGCTGCGGTCGCTGTGTGACGAACTCGGCAGCGGAGTCGACATTCTTCGCTGTGATGTCACCGACGAGGACGATGTGGCGGCGTTGATCGACCGTTCTGCGGAACGAGGTCTCGACGCGATGTTCAACGTCGCCGGCGGAACTCGGCCGGGGTTGATCACCGAGATGACCGAGGCGGACTGGGACTTCACCGTTGCGCTGTGTCTGAAGAGCGTGTTCTTCGGTGTCAAGCACGCCGCCCGCCAGATGATCGCCACGGGGACGGCCGGCTCCATCGTCAACATCGCGTCGTTGAACTCTCGGGTTCCGATGGTCTTCGGTGCTGCGTACTCCGCCTCGAAGGCCGGTGTTGCCAGCCTCACCGAGACGGCTGCCATCGAGCTCGGCGATCGTGGGATCCGCGTCTGCACGGTGTCGCCGGGCCTCACCGCCACACCGTTGATCGGACCGATGATGTCGATTCCCGGCGCCGAGGCCGCATTCATGCAGCAGATCCCGTTGCGGCGCCCGGCACAACCCGGCGACATCGCGGGCGCCGCTCTCTTCCTCGCCAGCGACGACGCGGCCTACATCACGGGTGTGAACCTGTTCGTCGACGGAGGGTGGGAGCACACCGCGTATCCCGACCTGCGACGAGTGATGGCGTCGGGTGCCGCCGCAGCTGGCGCGGAGCAATAGCACCGGGCCGTGCAGCGTCAGGAATCGAACGGTCCTCGGGGCGGCTGATCCTTCGGTTTCTTGGGCGGCCGATCGAACGAGTTGCTGCGCCGCCAGCGTCCGAACGGACTGGCCCCCGTGTTCTCGTTCGAGCCGGGCAGGCGGTTGAACAGCCACGTGAGCACCAAAGCGCCGCCGATGGTGAGGCCGACGACGATGACGACCGGGCCGAGACCGGAGCTGCCACGCGACCCGCCCTCGACACTTGCGATCACGTCCCAGGTACTGAGCGCGATGGACGACACGACGTCACCATACTGCGAGCGCCGCCGTTCCAGCTCGGCAAAGCAGAGCGAATCAAATTGTGGACACAGTATGGAATCGTGCGTATGCTGCGTTGCGTGACCGACGGCGTCGACCAACTCCTCCGAAACCATGGGCTCCAAGTGACCGCCCAGCGCATCGCCGTGCTGAACGCCGTGTCCGCTCAGCCTCACGCGACCGCTGACGACGTCCTCGCCTCGGTGAGCGCCAGCATCGGTTCGATCTCGCGGCAGGCCGTGTACGACACCCTCGCGACGCTCTCCGACAAGGAACTGCTCCGCCGGATTCAGCCCGCGGGGTCGCCGGCGCGGTACGAAAACCGTACGGGTGACAACCATCACCACTTGATTTGTCGCTCGTGTCGTGTCATGTTCGACATCGACTGCGCGGTGGGGGATACGCCGTGTCTCACCGCCGACGACGACCACGGCTTCGACATCGATGAAGCCGAGGTCATCTATTGGGGGCGTTGCCCGGAATGCCGAGCTGCGGCCGCCAACTCGTCGAACGAATCAACCGCATCACCAACATCAACCGGAACAACTACATCGAGGAGCGCACATCATGAGTGACACCACCGACGTCTTTCAGATCAACGACAGCGAGATGGGCTGCCCCGTCATGAACGGACCCAATTCGGGACACCTGGCGGTTGGTTCGACCGCCAACGAACACTGGTGGCCGAACCAGCTCAGCCTTCGCATGCTGCACCAGCACTCGCCGGCCTCTAACCCGATGGGTGACGACTTCGACTACGCGAAGGCGTTCGCCTCGCTCGACTACCCGGCGCTGAAGACCGACCTCACCACGCTGATGACCGACTCGCAGGACTGGTGGCCCGCCGACTACGGCCACTACGGCCCGTTCTTCATCCGCATGGCCTGGCACTCCGCTGGCACCTACCGGATCGAGGACGGCCGTGGCGGTGGCGGCAATGGCACACAGCGTTTCGCTCCGCTCAACAGTTGGCCCGACAACGGCAACCTCGACAAAGCTCGTGCGTTGCTGCTGCCGATCAAGCAGAAGTACGGCAACAAGATCTCGTGGGGCGACCTGATGCTGCTCGCCGGCAACGTCGCCATGGAGTCGATGGGGCTGAAGATGTTCGGTTTCGCCGGCGGTCGAGTCGACGTGTACGCACCCGAGGAGGACATCTACTGGGGTCCGGAAACCGAATGGCTCGGCGACGAGCGATACCACGGCGATCGCCAACTCGAGGAGCCGCTCGGAGCGGTCCAGATGGGCCTGATCTACGTGAACCCCGAAGGCCCCAACGGTAATCCGGACCCGCTCGGGTCCGCCCGCGATATCCGTGAGACCTTCGCTCGCATGGCGATGAACGACGCAGAGACCGTTGCGTTGATTGCCGGTGGCCACACGTTCGGTAAGGCGCACGGCGCCGGCGATCCGGACCTCGTCGGCCCCGAGCCCGAAAGTGCTCCCATCGAGCAGATGGGCCTCGGCTGGAAGAACGCGTTGGGCACCGGCAAGGGCGTCGACACCACCACCAGTGGCATCGAAGGCGCCTGGACGCCCACACCGATCACGTGGGACAACAGCTACTTCGACACCCTGTTCGGCTGGGAGTGGGAGCTCACCGAGAGCCCGGCCGGCGCCAAACAGTGGAAGCCGTCGAATCCCGAGGCGCAGGACATCGTGCCCGATGCGCACGACCCGTCGCGCCGTCACGCACCGATGATGACCACCGCCGACATGGCGCTGCGGATGGACCCGATCTACGAGCCCATCTCCCGCCACTTCCACGAGCACCCCGAAGAGTTCGCCGACGCCTACGCCCGTGCGTGGTTCAAGTTGCTGCATCGCGACATGGGTCCGGTCTCGCGCTACCTCGGCCCCGAAGTTCCCTCCGAGGAACTGATCTGGCAGGACCCGGTTCCCGCCGTCGACCACGAGCTGATCGGCGACGCCGACATCGCAGCACTCAAGCAGACGATCCTCGACTCAGGCCTCACGGTGTCCGAGTTGGTGTCGACCGCCTGGGCGTCTGCCTCGACCTATCGCGACAGCGACAAGCGTGGTGGCGCCAATGGTGCCCGAGTGCGCCTGGCTCCGCAGAATGATTGGGCGGTCAACAACCCGCCGCAGCTGCGTCGGGTGCTGGCCAAGCTCGAAGAGATCCAGGCGGGCTTCGCCAAGGCGGTGTCGCTGGCCGACCTGATCGTGCTCGGTGGCTGCGCTGGTGTCGAGGCCGCGGCGAAGGCCGCTGGTCACGACGTGACCGTGCCGTTCGCGCCGGGTCGCACCGACGCCACCGAGGAGCAGACCGACGCCGACTCGTTCGGGCCGCTCGAGCCGAAGGCCGACGCGTTCCGCAACTACGTCGGCAAGGCACCTGCTCTGGTGGCGGAGGCGCTGATGGTCGACAGGGCCCAGTTGCTCACGTTGAGCGCGCCGGAGATGTCGGTGTTGGTCGGCGGGATGCGAGTGCTCGGCGCCAACGCCGACGGTTCCGACCACGGCGTTCTCACCGACCGGGTCGGTTCGCTGACGAACGACTTCTTCGTCAACCTGCTCGACATGTCCACCGAGTGGGCGCCGACCTCGGCCGACGCCGAAGTCTTCGAAGGTCGCAACCGCTCCGGTGGCGACTTGAGGTGGACCGGCACCCGCTGTGACCTGATCTTCGGTGCGAACTCGCAGCTGCGGGCGATCTCGGAGGTCTACGGAGCGAGTGACGCCGGAGCGAAGTTCGTGCAGGACTTCGTGAAGGCGTGGACCAAGGTGATGAATCTCGACCGCTTCGACCTCGCCTGACCAGAGCATCTCGATTGGGGTCTGACCCCAATCGAGATGTTTGGATCAGGGCTTCGAGAGCACGGCGACGAGGAAGTCGGAGTCGGGGGTGAACGGGCGGAGGTCCCACGTCGACAGTCGCAGTTCGGCGACCAGGCCGACTGCCTCGACGTCGGCGAAGAATGCTTCGAACGGATAGTCGCCGCTCGAACCGAATCCGGTGACGATGCGACCACCATCGGCGAGCGTCGATGCGAGTCGTTCGAGCACACGTTGTCGCGTGGCCGGGTCGAGGAAGCCCATCACGTTGCCGGCACACACCACGGCGTCGAAGCCGGACTCGACCCCGAGTGCGGCCAGGTCGAGTTCGGACAGGTCGGAAACCAGCCAGGTCGGGCCTGGATGGTCCTGTTCGGCTGCAGCGATCAGCACCGGATCGAGGTCGACGCCCACGACGTCGTGACCGAGTTCGCCGAGATGACCGCCCACACGACCGGGCCCGCAGCCCGCATCGAGAATCCGTGCGCTCCGCCCCACCATCGCGTGGATCATCCTGGCCTCACCATTCAGGTCGACTCCCTCGGCGGCCATGTTCCGGAAACGTTCGACGTACCAGTCGGAATGGTCGGGATTCTCCTCGATCTTGTCGAGCCAACGATTGCCTGCCATGCGGCGAGTGTTCCACACCAGAGTGCTGCGGCCCCGACGCGCTCAGGCGGAGGTGGTCGCCTCGGCGGGGCGCTGCTCGATTCCGATCGCCTCTGCGTCGGGTGCGGTAGATCGTGTGAGGTTCCACCAGCCGTACAGGGCGGCAACGATGGCGGCGAACCCACCGATCAGCAGCGACACCCGGGCGCTGACGGTTTCGCCGATCCAACCCATCAGTGGCCCGCCGATCGGCGTGGACCCGATGAGCGCCATCGAGAAGATCGCCATGACACGTCCGCGCAGCTTGGGGTCGGAGTTGAGCTGCAGCGTCGCGTTCGACAGCGAGATGACCGCCACGCTCGCCGCACCCACGAACGGCATCACCATGAACACCAAACCGATGGTCGGCATGATCGCGGCCATCAGCACCGATGTGCCGAACGACGCGGCAACGATCACCAAGCGCTGAGCGGTGGGTGGCCCGCTCGACGCCACGACCAGCCCACCGACGACGGCACCGGCCCCCATCAACGCGGTCATCGTCGCGAGGCCGGTACTGCCGGCACCGAACGTGAACTCGGAGAACAGCGGGAGCGTCGTGGTGAACTCGTAGGTGAACGTGCCGATGATGGCCAGCATCACCAGCGTGACGCGCAGCGTCGGTGTGTTCCAGGCGTAGGTGAAACCCTCCCGGAGCTGGCCGGGCGCCCGGGCGATTCTCGCCGAGGGATGCAGCTCGGACGTGCGGATCAGCAGCAACGCAACGAGGACCGCCAGGTAGCTGAACGCGTTGACGATGAAGCATTGGCCGATGCCCGAGGTGGCGATGATGACGCCACCGATCGCCGGGCCGATGGCCCGCGCGGCGTTGACGACCACACTGTTGAGCGTGACGGCGTTGGCGACGTCGGCGGGGCCGACCATTTCCATCACGAACGTCTGGCGGCTCGGATTGTCGACGGCTGTGACCGCACCGAAGCCCGCCGCGATCACGTACACCATCCACAGTTCGACGGCTCCCGTGATCGTGAGGATGCCGAGCGTGAGCGCGAGCAGCCCGGCGATCGACTGGGTGGCCATGATCAACTTGCGCTTCTCGAATCGGTCGGCGATCACCCCGCCGAACGGTGCGAGCAGCAATGTCGGGAGGAACTGCATGGCCACCACGGCGCCGAGCGCTGTCCCGCTGCCGGTGAGTTCGAGCACGAGCCAGGCTTGTGCGATGCCCTGCATCCAGGTGCCCGAGAACGACACGATCTGGCTGAAGAAGTACAGCCGGTAGTTGCGGAACCGCATCGCGGCGAACGTGCGACTGGAGATGGCGGCGACGTGCTGGTTCACGATTCGGCCGCCACGAGCTGTTCGAGTGCGGGCAGTGCCGCTGCGAGCGCGCCGATGTGGGCGCCGTCGAGGTCGGTGAGTTGCGCCGCCAGCCACGAACGACCCGCCGCTCGGGCCTGTTCGAGGTAGGTCGATCCGGTGTCGGTGATCGCGATCAGCGAGCAGCGCCGGTCGTTGGGGTCGGATCGGCGCTCGACCAGCCCGCGCGCCTCCAGCGAAGCCACGATCTTGCTCGCCGACGGGGGTTGCACGTGTTCGAGCTCGGCGATCCGACCGATGGTGGCAGGGCCGTTCTTGGCGATCGACGTGAACACCGCCTGCTGTGACGGGGTGAGTTCGTCGACGGAGTTGGTGCGGATGCGCCGTGACAGTCGCAGCACCACCAGTCGGAGGCGCTCGACTTGATCGGTGGTGAGGGCGTCTGGGGAACGAGTCGTTACGGGCGGCACAATGCATAGCCTAGGAAACCTTTTCCAAGACTACGTACCTGGCGTGCTGAGTTCACGAGAAACGGTGGGAAATCTGCTGGGCAGAGGTGAAGCTGAGCGATCCGATCCGTCGGTTCCTGCCCGAGTGGCGCGACGTCGAGGTGAGCGTCGAGCGCCCCGATGGGAGTGTCGAAATTGACGGCGGTGGGGCCCGGCCGCTCGACCCATCGGCGACGCTCGGCGATCTGAGCCGGCTGCTCGCCACCGAGCCGCTGTGGTTCCAATCGGGCGCGCACTGGTACTACTCGCGGTCGCCGGACATCTGTGCTCGCCTCGTCGAGGTGATCGCCGACGAACCGGATGTGTCGGGAACCGGCACTGCAGTCGGGCGGCGGCGGCCTCCTCGGCACGCTCGACGACTATGTCCGGTTCTGCTCGGCCCGGCCGCAACCGCCGGCGTCGGAGCGGCCGGTGATTTCATGTGGGGTGGCGCTGCGTCGACGGCGTTCTGGATCGACCCGGCCGAGGACCTGTTCGCGGTGTTCGTGACGCAGCTGATCCCGAGCGGTGCGTCCGACTTCCGCGGCCAACTCCGCTCGCTGGTCCACGCGGCGATCACCGACTGATCATCTGTGCTGGCGTCGCCGACGTCTCACCGGTCGAATTCCGGCGAATGTCGACTCGGGGCTCGGGGGAGCAGTGTTCTGAGTGAGGCGTGTTCGATCTCGCCGTCGGGATCGACTGCGACCACGGTGAGGTCCGGGCCGGCGAGTTCGAGGGCGACCTGGAGGCACGCGCCGCATGGGAACGTGAGTTCATCGTCGGTGCGTTTCGCGCACACCGCCAGCACGACGGGTCGCATGCTGCGGGTCACGGCGGCGAACAACGCCACGCGTTCGGCGCACATCGCCAGCCCGAGCGAGACGTTCTCCACCAGGACCCCCTCGATGATCTCGCCGTCGGCGGACACCGCAGCAGCCCCCATCGTGAAGTTCGAGTAGGGCACATACGCACGCGACCTCGCGCTGGTCGCGGCGGCCGCGGCGGCTGCGATCAGATCGGCGAGCTGAGGTTCGACGTCGGCCATGTCTGCATGTTGCCAGGGCGACCAGATCGAAACCGTCTTTGCGCGGCACGCTCGAAGACCAGGGTGCTCCTGCTGATTACGCTCGCCGAGGTGACGAACGTCGAACTCTCCGAGTCGGACATCGCTGCGTTCGGGCGCGATGGCTACCTGCTGATCGAATCGGCGTTCACCGACCACGAACTCGACACGTTCCGTGAGGCGGCCGACCGGATCCTCGAGCTGTCGATCAACGCGACCGTGGCGCTCGGTCGCCGCCACCCTCGACTCGATGCGAAACTCCACGACGACGGCACCGTCACCGTGCGAAAGATCCAACCGATCAACGATCTCGATCCACGGCTGGCTGCGATCGCCGCCGACGAGCGGCTGCTCGGCCCGCTGCGTCAGCTGATGGGTGACGAGCCGATCCTCATGGAGGAGAAGCTCAACCCGAAGCAGACCATCGACACGCGACACGTCGACCTGAGCGTGCTCGCCGAGTCGTCGTTCAACCGCGAGGTCGGGATGGAAGGATTCCACCCCCACCACGACTGGGGCTACTACCGCCAACAGGGGTACCCCGAGAACACGTTGTCGTCGGCGTTGGCGATCGACGAGTGCGCCGGTCGTGGCCCGCTGCGGGTGATCCCCGGCTCGCATCTCATCGACGCGCCCATGGCCGACGACGATCCCGAGTCCGGCTCCGGCGTGGTGGTCGAGGGTTTCTTCTCCACTGACGATCTGGTGCCGCTCGACGTGCCGGCCGGGTCGGTGATGCTGTTTCACGCCAAGTTGGTCCACGATTCCGAGCCCAACCGATCTGGCCGGCCTCGGCGGGTGATGATCTACAGCCACTACCCGCGCTCGCACGACCCCGACGGTGATCCCGATCGTCGCAACGGCCCCGTCCGGGAGTCCTCCCGCGAGTTCGAGCAGCGTTACCGCGATCTCGTCGACTCAGGCGCGGTCACCCCAGGGTTGCGTATGTGACCGATCGGCCACGAAGGTGCGTCGACGCTGACGGTCGGAAACAACTGGTGAACTCCGGCGGCCCTGGTGACGATGACCCACCGTGACTGATCTTCGAACTGCATTACTCCCCGGGATGATCCTGGTGAGTCCGGCCGGCACTGTCCGGATCCTGCGTTCGCGCACCGCTGACGGTCATGGCTGGAACTGCTCCGACGGTCGGGCCGTGTCGGACATCGATGCACACGACCCCGATCACTGGGTGGCCTACAGTCCCGAGGAACTCGCGGCCAGGCTGGCGCTTGCGGCCGAGGTGTGTGACCTGGGCGGCTTCCGCGAATTGAGCGGAGGCCTGGCAACATGGGATGCCTGCTCGGGCCGACCGTGCGTGCTGCCAAAGCTCGCCCGCCTCATCCGCTGACCTCACCCGGCGTGGCCTGACATCACGGCGCGTCCTCGCGACTCGCGTCGTGTCGCAGCTGCTGGTGCTGTCAGCTGATGACCCCGATTCAGATGTCTGCCTCTTCGTCGACTCGCCAGGAGGCTCGGTGCTTGCCGGGTGTGCGTTCTACGACGTGATGCATTTCGTGCCCAACGACGTCAGCACCGTGGCGGCGCTCGTCATCGCACGCAAGATCGGTGTGGGAGTCGTGGCGGCCGGGTCAGGTCGGGTCGGGGACCATCTCCCAGTGTTCCGGTGAGCGCCACAGCGCCGACAGGGTGAGGTCGCGGATGGCGAGCAGTTCCTTCGGGAGTCGGTCGTACAGGCGGATGAACAACTCGTCGTGGGCGAGGATCTCCTTGTCCCAGTCGTCGCGGTCGAGCGACATCGCCTGGAGGAAGTCGTCCTCGCTGAAGTCGTCGAGCCCGGACAGATCGAGGTCCGAGAACCGCGGCATCCAGCCGATCGGGCTCTCGAGCGCGTAGGCCCGCCCGCGGGAGCGCTCGACGATTAACTCCAGCACCCGCATGTTCTCGCCGAAGCCGGGCCACACGAACTTGCCGTCGTCGTCGGTACGGAACCAGTTGACCCCGAAGATGCGCGGCGGGTTGGCGATGTTGCGACCGAACGACAACCAGTGGTTGAAGTAGTCGGCCATGTGATAGCCGGCGAACGGCAGCATGGCGAACGGATCGCGGCGCACCACGCCCTGCTCACCGAACGCGGCGGCGGTGGTTTCCGACCCATCGTGGCGGCCAGGTACACGCCGTGGGCCCAGTTGAACGACTGGTGGACGAGCGGCATCGTGCCAGAGCGGCGACCGCCGAACACGAACGCGCTGATCGGCACGCCGGCCGGATCGTCCCAATGCGGATCGAGCACCGGGTTCTGTTGGGCCGGTGCGGTGAACCGGGAGTTGGGTCTTCCGCCTTGCGGCCGCTGTCGGGCGTCCAGTCGGCGCCGGTCCAGTCGATCAGATGGTCGGGTGCTGGCGTGCCGTCGCCGACCGTGGTGACCCTCCAGCCCGCATCCGCAAAGGCCGGCGGCGGCTCGATCATGGCGAAGTTGGTCTTGCCGCAGGCGCTGGGGAACGCCGCGGCGACGTACGTGGTCTCGGCGTCGGGGTCGGTGACCCCCATGATCAGCATGTGCTCGGCGAGCCAGCCGTCGTCGCGACCCATCGTGGACGCAATGCGCAGTGCGAGACACTTCTTGCCGAGCAGAGCGTTGCCGCCGTAGCCGCTGCCGTACGACCAGATCGCACGCTCCTCGGGGAAGTGCACGATGTACTTCACCTCGGGGTTGCACGGCCACGGCACATCTGTGTCGCTTGCGGCGAGCGGCGCGCCGACGGTGTGCATGCACGGGATGAACACGCCGTCGTCGCCGAGGGCGTCGAGCACGGCAGTGCCCATCCGGGTCATGATCTTCATGTTCACCGCCACATAGGCCGAGTCGGTGATCTCCACACCGATCTGCGCGATCGGCGAGCCGATCGGACCCATGCTGAAGGGGATCACGTACATCGTGCGCCCCTTCATCGAGCCGGTGAACAGCTCCTGCAGGATCTCCTTCATCTCGTCGGGATCGGTCCAGTTGTTGGTGGGTCCGGCGTCGGCGCGAGTGCGGCTGCAGATGTAGGTGCGATCCTCGACGCGAGCGACATCGCTGGGGTCGGACCGGGCGAGGAAGCTGTTCGGCCGGTACTCGTCGTTCAGGCGAGTGAACGTGCCGGCCTCGACGAGTTCAGCGGTGAGGTGGTCGTACTCCTCCACGGTGCCGTCGCACCAGTGGACCTCGTCGGGCGTGCAGAGAGCGACCATTTCGTCGACCCAGCTTCGAAGGGTGTCATTGCGGAGAGCGGAGGGAATGTCCGTATGCCCCCACCCTCGTCCCGCGGACACTTGTGAACCAGTGCACAAAGTCCTGATCACCACCTCGTTCGTGTGCGGATTCGGGTGACCCACCCCACCGGAACTGTCACGCAAACGGTGTTCAGCCGCGGTTGGCGAAGTACTTCTTGTAGCGCTCGGCGGCTTCCTTCAACTCGGGGTCGGCAGCGAACTTGCCCTGGTACGACTCCCACGCTGCCTCCTTCTTGTACGGGATGTACTCACGCGGGAAGTAGCCCTCGTGCGGGCGGTACTCCTTGAGCACTCGGCGCGCAACGGTGGCCTTGTGTACCTCGTCGGCTCCATCCGCGAGACCCATGGTGGGCGCACTCGCGTACATGTCCTGCAGCGGCGTGAGGTTGGTGGTGCCGAGCGAACCGTGGATGTGCAGTGCGTCGAACGACACCTCGCGCAGCACCCGTGCCATCGTGAACTTCACTGCGGCGATGTCGGTGCGCGCCTCCTGGCTCGACGTGCGATCCATGTTCCACGCGGTCTCCAGCACGTACAGCCGCAGCATCCGGAGCTTGGCGTAGCTCTCGGCGATCTTCTCCTGCACCATCTGGTGTTCGCCGATGATCTTGCCGTGCGACTCGCGGCTGAGCGCCCGCTCGCACATCATGTCGAAGGCGAGCTTGCACTGGGCGATGGTGCGCATCGCGTGGTGGATGCGTCCGCCGCCCAGGCGTCGCTGGGCCAACACCTTGGCGCCGTCCTCCGGGCCGAGCAGGTGGTCGAGCGGCACGCGCACGTCGTTGTAGATGATGTGGTTGTGGTTGCGCGGCTCGGGCATGATCTCGACACCCGAGGTGGTGCGCGGCACCACGTACATGCCGTTGGTGCACATCACGAACAAGATGTCGGCGACGCGCCCGGCGCTGGTGAACCACTTCTCGCCGTTGATCACCCATTCCTCGCCGTCCTTCACCGCGGTGGTGCGGAACAGGTTGGGATCGGACCCGCCCTGCGGCTCGGTCATCGAATACGCCGAGAACATCTCCTGGTTGAGCAGCGGCGTGAGCCAACGGTCCTTCTGCTCGTCGGTGCCGTACGCGGCGAGCATCTCCATGTTGCCGGTGTCCGGCGCAGCGGCACCGAACAGCTGCGGTGCCGCCGGGTACTTGCCGAGGATCTCGTTGAGGAGGCCGAGCTTCAGCTGACCGAAGCCAGGGCCTCCGAGTTCCTCGTCGAGGAAGATCGCCCACAGGCCCTGGTCCTTCACCTGCTGTTGCAAGCTCTTGACGAGTTCGCGCACCTTGGGGTCCGGCGAGCGCACGGCGTGGGGGAAGATGTAGTGCAGCGGCTCGACTTCCTCCTTGCAGAACTGCTCGACCCAGTCGAGCTTCTTCTGGAATTCGGGCTCTGTCTCGAACGACCACATGACTGCGAACGTACTGCGAACGGCGCCCGGCTGCCGATGTGGAGCGTGGACTGGCGTCGAGCGAACCGTCATGCTGATCGTCTCCGGTCTCGCCACGCTCATCGGTGGCGGCGCGCCGGGGTCGGGCGCGGCTCGTCCGATGTGATCGCCCAGGTCAACCTCGGGACCAAAGCCGGATTCGTCATGCCACTGGCGATCACTCTCACCGTGGTGGGCGCCGCCGGGTGGCGCCAGCTGTATCCGAGCCGCCGATTCCCACCCAATAGTTCACGACTGACTAATGTGCGCAACGTGCGTACGAAGTTCATCGCCGCCGCCATGATCGTTGCTCTCCTCGCCGCCTCCTGCGGCGCCGACGACGCGCCCCCGGTGGGCGACGCCACCCTCACGGTCTTCGCCGCTGCGTCGCTGACCGCTGCGTTCACCGAACTCGGCGATGCGTTCACCGCCGAGAACCCTGACGCCGAGGTCACGGTCAACTTCGCCGGATCGTCGGACCTCGTCGCCCAGATCACCGAAGGTGCCCCGGTCGACGTGTTCGCCTCAGCCGACCTCGCCAACATGGCCAAGCTCACCGACGCCGGCCTCGACGGCGATGATCCCGTCGTGTTCGCCACCAACCTCGCCGAGATCATCGTCGAACCCGGCAACCCGACCGGCATCACGGGCGTCGCCGACCTGGCCGACGGCGATCTGGTGGTCGTTCAGTGTGCTCCCGAGGTTCCGTGCGGCTCGTACGCCGAGCAGATCTTCGCCAATGCCGGTGTCGCCGTCACGCCGTCGTCGTTCGAAGAGAACGTGAAGGCCGTCGTCACCAAGGTCGTGCTCGGCGAGGCCGATGCCGGCATCGTGTACCGCACCGACGTGATCGCTGCGGGCGACGACGCCGACGGCGTGACGATCGGCGACGACGTCAACGTGGTCGCCGAGTACCCGATCGTGTCGATCGCTGACGCCCCGAACCCGGTCGGCGCACGAGCGTTCGTCGACTTCGTGCTCAGCCCGGCCGGCCAGGAGATCCTCGCCGCCTTCGGATTCGGTTCCCCGTGACCGGGTCTCGTCGGAGGCGTCGCGTCGCGTTGCCGGTTCCGGCTCTCGTGCTCGCGATCGTCGCCGTTGCGTTCTTCGCGCTGCCGCTCGTCGGGTTGATCTGGCGGGCGCCGTGGTCGAACGCCTGGACCTACCTCACCGCCGACACCGCACTCACCGCCCTGCGCCTGTCGATGGTGACGTCGCTGTGTTCCACGGCGCTGTCGATCGTGTTCGGCGTGCCGCTGGCCTGGTTGCTGGCCCGGGTGGACTTCCCGGGTCGAGGCGCGGTGCGGGCGCTGTGTCTGTTGTCGATGGTGCTGCCGCCGGTGGTCGGCGGTGTGGCGCTGTTCTTCGCTCTCGGTCGCCGCGGCCTGGTGGGGCAGTACCTCGACCAGTGGTTCGGCATCACCCTGCCGTTCACCACGGCCGGTGTCGTGGTGGCCCAGACGTTCGTGGCGATGCCGTTCCTCGTGATCACCGTGGAAGCTGCGCTGCGCCAACTCGACCCTCGTCTGGAGGACGCGTCACGAACGCTCGGAGCGTCACGCTGGTACACGTTCCGACGAGTCACGCTGCCCGCCATCCGCCCGGCACTGACGGCGGGCGCCGTGCTCGCCTGGGCGCGGGCGCTCGGCGAGTTCGGCGCCACGATCACCTTCGCCGGCAACTTCCCCGGCACCACGCAGACCATGCCGCTCGCGGTGTACCTGTCGCTGGAGACCAACCCCGAGGAAGCAATCGTGCTCGCGTTGTTGATGATCGCCATCTCGTTCATCGTGCTGGTGGGCCTGCGCGACCGCTGGTTCGGGGCGGTCGGGCGACCTGCACAGGTGGCCGCATGACGCTCGACGCCCGCATCGGGCTGCGGCTCGGTTCGCTCGACCTCCAGGTGGAACTCACGCTGCAGCCTGGCGAGGTCGTCGCGCTGCTCGGCCCCAACGGCGCTGGCAAGAGCACGGTGCTGCGCTGCCTGGCCGGACTCGCACCGATCGACGATGGACAGATCTCGATCGACGGGGCCGCGGTCGACGACCCCGCAACTGGAGCGTTCGTGGAGCCCGAGGATCGCCCGGTCGGGTTCGTGTTCCAGGACTACGCGCTGTTCGAACACATGAGCGTGATCGAGAACGTCGCCTTCGGCCTGCGCGCCCGCAGAACTTCGAAGGGTGAAGCGCGCAAGCGTGCCGGGCAGTGGCTCGAACGATTCGGGCTCACCGAATACGGCAACCAACGGTCCGGATCGTTGTCCGGCGGCCAAGCCCAGCGTGTGGCGCTCGCCCGGGCACTCGCGCCCAACCCGCGTCTGCTGCTGCTCGACGAACCACTTGCGGCACTCGACGTCGGCACGCGGGCCGCTGTGCGTCGCGATCTGCGCCAGCACCTCGCCACGTTCGACGGGATGCGCATCGTGGTCACCCACGATCCGGTCGACGCGCACGCCCTCGCCGATCGGGTGGTGGTGCTCGAAGCCGGTCGCGTCGTGCAGACGGGCACCCTGGCCGAGGTCACGGCGCACCCGCGCACCCGCTACGTCGCCGATCTGGTCGGGGTGAACCTGGTGGCCGGCGATGTGGCCGATGGCGTACTGACCACGCCGACC
>Ga0105053_10003389_pt1 | contig 24253 bp, 25 predicted proteins | sample BON01_FD_78093 | JGI IMG/M metagenome (GOLD analysis project Ga0105053, IMG submission 78093) | Freshwater microbial communities from Lake Bonney liftoff mats and glacier meltwater in Antarctica - BON-01 | ecosystem: Environmental > Aquatic > Freshwater > Ice > Glacier meltwater | place: Lake...
CCTTGATTGAAGAAGTGAGAAATAAAGGATTTGAGCTGAAATTATAATATAATATAAATCAGTTCTTCGATCTCTAGATTATTCTAGCATAGCGTACACTCAAGAATCCATGGGCAAGCATGTGGCTACTGAAGTGATTAAGTTGATGATGCGCAAGGATCTGAAAGTGCTAGATTCCAAGGTCTTGATATTGGGTTTTACTTTTAAGGAAGCCTGCCCGCCGAAGGCAGGACTGCCCAGATGTACGAAACACAAAAGTGATAGATATTTATAATGAACTTAAGTCATTTGATATGAATGTTTGTGTATATGACCCTTGGGCTGATGCAGCAGCCGTAAAGCATGAATATGGAATTGATATTATCAATGGCGGTGCAAAACCTGTTTTGGAAGACTATTCAGCTGTGATACTTGCAGTAGGTCATCAAGAGTTTAAATCCTGGGACATTCGGAAGTCGGATCAACAGGTGGTGTTTGATGTGAAAGGGCTGTTGAGTAGGGAATTGGTGGATTCGAGACTTTAATAAAGCCAGTTATTTAATTTTAAAATTGTATAAATGAAAATTGCAGTAGTAGGTACTGGCTATGTAGGGCTCGTATCAGGAGCATGTTTTGCTGATGTCGGGATCGAAGTAACTTGTGTTGACATCGATCAAAACAAAATAGATAATCTTAAAAATGGCATGATGCCAATTTATGAGCCCGGTCTTGAAGAGCTTGTTATTCGGAATTATAAGAGTGGAAGGCTCAAGTTCAGCACTGATTTAGGGGAAGCTATTCAAGGTGCGTCGGTGGCGTTTATAGCTGTAGGTACTCCTCCGGGTGAAGATGGTTCTGCTGATCTAAGGTATGTTTTGGCAGTGGCAGATGAAATTGGTACCAAAATGACTGACTACATTGTAGTTGCTACCAAAAGTACTGTTCCAGTTACCACAGGAGAGAAAGTTCGTGCTGCTATTAAAGGAGCGTTGGAAAAGAGAGAATCTGATCTACCTTTTGCCGTAGCATCAAATCCTGAATTTCTGAAGGAAGGAGCTGCGGTAGAAGATTTTCTCAAGCCTGATAGAATTGTGATCGGTGTAGATGATGAGCGAGCTGAAGAAATCATGAAGCGGCTGTACAAGCCTTTCCAGCTAATAGGAGAGCGCATTATCTACATGGATATTCCATCAGCTGAAATGACCAAATATGCCGCAAATGCAATGTTGGCCACCAAAATATCATTTATGAATGATGTTGCAAATCTATGTGAACTAGTAGGTGCAGATGTAAATATGGTAAGAAGAGGAATTGGATCAGATCCAAGAATCGGGAATAAATTTATTTATCCAGGTGTAGGCTATGGCGGGTCTTGCTTTCCAAAAGATGTAAAAGCGATAATCAAAACAGCAAAGCAGTATGGCTATAATCTGAGAGTTCTTCAAGCTGTGGAGATTGTAAATGATGATCAGAAATATGTACTTTCCAAAAAAGTAAAGGCTCGCTTTGGAGAAGATCTCACAGGAATGACCTTTGCAATCTGGGGTCTGAGCTTCAAGCCAAATACAGACGATATGCGAGAGGCACCCGCTGGAGTAATCATCGATGAATTGAGAGCCGCTGGTGCAACAGTAAGAGCATATGACCCTGTTGCTATGAAGGAAGCTAGAGCACATTACATATTCGATAAGGTGACGTATTGCAAGGACGCTTATGATGCCTTGGTAGATGCAGATGCATTGCTATTGGTGACAGAGTGGTCTGAATTTAGAATACCAAGTTGGGAAGTAGTAGGCAGATTGCTTAAGAATAAAGTGATCTTTGACGGTAGGAATATCTATGACAAAAAATACCTAAAAACTCTTGATTTTGAGGTTTATAACATCGGTTCAAATTAAAAAAAGTTAATATGAAAAGAGTTTTAGTAACAGGTGGTGCTGGATTTTTAGGTTCACATCTTTGTGATAAACTGATTAATGAAGGAAATGAAGTTCTTTGTGTAGACAATCTCTACACTGGTAGCAAATCCAATATTCATCATTTATTGGACAATAAGAATTTTGAATTTTTAAGGCATGACGTCACTTTTCCATTATATGTAGAAGTTGATGAGATTTATAATCTTGCATGTCCGGCCAGTCCAGTACATTATCAATTTGATCCAGTACAAACTACCAAAACATCCGTATTAGGAGCTATCAACATGTTAGGCTTGGCAAAAAGATTAAAAATTAAAATCCTCCAAGCAAGTACTTCAGAAGTTTATGGTGATCCAGAAGTACATCCACAACCAGAATCCTACAAAGGGTCTGTTAGCACTACAGGAATCAGGGCATGTTATGATGAAGGTAAAAGATGTGCAGAAACTCTTTTTTTTGATTATCATCGACAACATGGATTAGCAATCAAAGTGATGCGGATCTTTAATACCTATGGACCTAGGATGAATCCAAATGATGGTAGGGTGGTAAGCAATTTTATTGTTCAGGCACTGAGAGGAGAGGATATTACGATTTTTGGAAATGGAAAGCAGACACGGAGCTTTTGTTATGTGGACGATAACATCAGGGGGATGTATTCTTTAATGAATTCAAAAGATGGTTTTACAGGGCCTGTAAACATTGGTAATCCGAGTGAATTCACCATGCTTGAGTTGGCAGAATTGGTAATAAAATTGACTAACAGTAAAAGTAAATTGGTTTTTCTACCTCTACCTCAAGATGACCCACTTCAGCGCCAGCCTATTATCGATTTAGCTAAAAAGGAATTGGATTGGACACCTAACGTGGACTTGCAAATAGGATTAGAAAAGACCATTAAATATTTTGAATCAATAGTATAGGTATTTTCTTTTATAAATGTTAGTTTAAATTGATTTGTCAAAATTGTGGTTCCAATATCTAAGAATTATATTACAGAGTTATTAGAATTTGTAACTAATATTTTTTATGAATTCATTGTTGCTGATCTAAAACTTAATAAAGTATTATTCTCAGAGTAATCATCTATGCCTATCAATCGTTTTTTCGATTAACGATTGAGTCGCTTAAAGTTTAAAAATCCATCAGACTATTCGATGCACTGTAATCATTTAATCTTTAAACCCTTAATCCTCTTTTCGATTAATAGTTCAATGTATTGACAGAATTGTTGTAACAATATTATACTTAATCCTTTTTTAACCATCAACCTTGAAAATTTAACTATTGTATGCTTACTAAATTGAAAGAAAATAGAGGCGCCATAATAGGCCTCGGAATTAATAGATAGCTACAAGGAGCTCAAATCATTTGATATGAATGTATGTGTCTATGATCATTGGGCTGATGCAGAAGAAGTGAAGCATGAATATGGAATTGACATGATCAATGGCGGTGCAAAGCCAGTTTTGGAAGACTATTCAGCTGTACTACTTGCAGTAGGTCATCAAGAGTTTAAATCTTGGGACATTCGGAAATCGGATCAGCACGATGATTTTGGTGTAAAATAAATGTTGGAAATAGTAGATTCTAGATTTTAAAAAATATTTTTCATGCAAATATTAGTTACTGGAGCGGCAGGTTTTATTGGGTTTCATCTATGAAAAAAACTTATTGATATGGGGTATCAAGTGGTAGGGGTAGGCGACTTGAATGACTACTATGATCCGAAGCTTAAATTAGCGAGGCTGAGGGAACTCGGTATTGATGGTATTAATTGGGAGTCTGAGGATATTTATAAGTTTGAAGTTAGACACTTCACTTTTTTAAAGGCAGATATTATTGATTAGGTACTTTAGGAATTGTTGGCAAAAGACTTTCGTATTTCTTCAATTATTCATTTGGCCGCTCAGGCTGGAGTTCGATATAGTTTGGAAAATCCAAAGTCCTACATCAAATCCAATGTCGAAGGATTTCTTAATGTTTTGGAGTTTTGTAGACAGCAAAAAATCGATCACCTGATTTATGCAAGTAGCTCTTCTGTCTATGGTATGGATTCTAAACAGCCATTTTCAGAAGATGAGAATTGTAATAAGCCTGTCAGTTTATATGCTGCGACAAAGAGATCTAATGAACTGATCGCCTATACTTATCATCATTTGTTTGGAATCAATTCGATTGGCTTAAGATTTTTTACAGTATATGGTCCTTGGGGTAGACCGGATATGGCGCCTTTTCTTTTCACTAAAGCTGCTTTCGAAGGAACTCCCATCAAGGTTTTCAATCACGGAGATCAAAAGCGAGATTTTACCTACATTGATGATATAGTTGAAGGGATTCTTCAGGTTTTGGAACATAAGGATAAAATTAAAGGGGCTGAAATCTGCAATATTGGACAGGGGAAGCCAGTAGAACTTCGCCGGTTTATGGAATTAATAGAAGAAAAGTCTGGCTTTAAGTTGAAGAAAGAATATGTAGGTCCCCAGCTTGGAGATGTCTCGATTACTTATGCAGACACCACGTTGCTTGAAAATAAATTTTCCTATCTGCCTCAAATCGGATTGGAAGACGGGATTGAGGAGTTTGTGAATTGGTTTAAAGAATATTATTTATGGTCAAACTAATTCAGCTACCCAAAATTCTCGATCAAAGGGGTAACTTAACCTTTCTACAAAATAGTGATCATATTCCTTTCGAAATACATCGAGTATTTTGGACTTATGATGTGCCGGGCGGAGAGAACAGAGGTGGACATGCTTACAATCATCAGCAAGAAGTCATTATTGCCTTGAGTGGAAGTTTTGATGTGGTAATTACTGATAAAGAAGGGATAGAAACAAAATATTCATTGAATAGATCGTATTTCGGTTTGTATATTCCTGCTCATACATGGAGACATATGGAGAATTTCTCCACCAATTCCCTGGGCCTACACCTTTCAAGTGCTCTATTTAATTCAGCCGATTATTTAAGGGATTTTGAATCTTTTCAAAAGTTAAAATCATGAAGCATACTACTGTTTTTGATTGTACTCTTTTGGAGCTTCCAAAAAATCATTCTGATAAGGGAAATATTACGGCAGTGAACAATGGTTTAGAAGTTCCCTTTGACATAAAGAGAGTGTATTACTTATATGATGTGCCGGGAGGTGAGGCGAGAGGAGGACATGCCCATCGGGAGCTTCAGCAATTAATTATCGCAGCATCAGGAAGTTTTGATTTAACAGTAGACGATGGAAAAGTGAAGCGAACCTTTCAATTAAACAGACCCTATCAAGGGGTTTATATGCCTGCCGGACTCTGGCGGGAGCTGAATAATTTTTCATCAGGTTCTATTTGCTTGGTGCTCGCATCGATTCCTTATTCTGAAAGTGACTATATCAGGGATTATCAAGAATTTTTAAAATCTAAAAAATTATGAAGTATTTTATTGGAGATTCAGCTCAAATGTCAAAGGTTTTCACATTTGAGGATGTTAAAAATTTCGCAGAGCTTAGTGGAGATATTAATCCTGTGCATTTAGATGAAAATTTTGCGAGTACTACAATTTTCGGAAAACCTATTGTTCATGGATTTTTATTTTCTTCGATGATTTCTGCCCTTTTAGCAAATAAATTGCCTGGCCCAGGAAGTATTTACATTCATCAGGAATTAAATTTTAAGGCTCCCGTCTTCCATGGAGAAAAAGTTACTGCGATTGTTGAAATTGAAGAAATTAAATCTGAAAAATCTATTTATATATTAAAGACAGAGTGCATTAAAAACGATAGTGAAATTGTTTTAACAGGTAAAGCTGTCATAAAGTTATTATAATGAATAAAATCCACGCTACCGCCATTATTGATTCAAGAGTTGAATTAGGTGAGAATAATATTATAGGACCTTATACAGTTATTGAGGGACCAACCAAAATAGGAGATAATAATTTAATTGGTTCTCACGTTGTAATTGGCTCTCCTGGCCAAGATACAAGAAGTCCTAGATATGACTCCAAGGAATGCTGTATAGAAATCGGGAACAACAATATAATTCGAGAATTTACAGCAATCCAAAAACCTTGTTATAAAAACCTAACAAAAATTGGAAATAATGTTTTTCTGATGCAGAGTGTTCATATACCTCATGATGCTGTTTTGCAGGATGATGTTGTAATTACACCCATGTGTGTGTTAGCAGGGATTACTAATATTCTTAAAGGCGCTAACTTGGGAATGGGTTGTACAATTCACCAATATTCAGTTATTGGACATTATTCTTTAGTCGCAATGGGTAGTGCTTTAACTAAAAATATTAAACCATTTTCAATATTTGTTCAAGGAAAACCACCTAGGGTTAATTCCTATGCAATCCAAAAGTTTGATTTCGCAGACTGCGAAGATGAAATTAAAAAATATGTGATTGAAGGTGTTTCACCTGTTTCATATAAACTATTAAGTATAGTTGAAGAATTTGAAAAATTACACAAAGACTCAAAAAGACCAATTTATTCATAATGATCTCTTTTTTAAATTTTGAACCCATGCACTCGGCTATAAAGCAGGAGATGCAGGATGCTTTTGAAAAGTTCTACGATAGCTATTGGTACATTCTAGGTGATCGACTGAAAGCCTTTGAAACCGAATACTCCGAATTCAATCAGGTAAATTATACCATTGGCATGAGTAACGGATTGGATGCGCTATACTTGGCATTGAAAGCTTTGGGAATCGAGGAAGGGGATGAAGTCATTATGCCCTCTAATACCTTTATTGCTACAGTATTGGCAGTTTCCTATACAGGTGCCAAACCTGTTTTTGTTGAACCAGATATCCAAACCTATTTACTGGATCCTTCCAAGATTGAGGATGCGATAACTCCCCGTACCAAGGCAATTATGCCCGTGCATCTCTATGGACAAGCCTGTGAGATGGATCGTATTATGGAGATTGCCAATCAATATCAGCTGAAAGTAATCGAGGATAATGCACAGGCACATGGTGCAAATTTCAAGGGTCAATTGACTGGATCTTTTGGTCATGTCAATGGCACAAGTTTCTATCCTGGAAAAAATCTCGGTGCCTTGGGTGACGCAGGGGCTGTTACCACAAATGATGAAGAGCTCGCGAGAAAGATTCAGATGCTTCGGAATTACGGGAGTAGTCAAAAATATAAGTATGACGTCATTGGTCATAATATGCGATTGGATGAATTGCAAGCGGCTTTTTTATCGGTAAAATTGAAGCATCTCCTAACTTGGACTAAGGAAAGGCAGCAGATGGCTAATTGGTATTCAGAAAATATGAAAGGAGTTGGAGATCTTATCCTGCCGCAAGCTCACCCAAACGCTACTCATGTCTATCACCTCTATGTGATTCGAACTCAGCGAAGAGATGAATTGCAGGAATATCTAAAAAATAAGGGAATAGGAACCCTAATTCATTATCCCATTCCTCCTCATTTGCAGGAAGCATATCAGGATTTAGGCTTTAAGGAAGGTGACTTTCCGATTGCAGAGGAGTTGGCAAATACGAGTTTGAGTTTGCCGATTTGGCCGGGATTGAAAGAGAAGGAAATCCACGTAATTTGTCAGGAGATACAGGGCTTTTTCAAAGATGTCTGAGGAGAAATCTTCTTACCGTCAGATTATGAAAGCCACTTCCATTTTTGGAGGAGTGCAAGTTTTTAATATTTTTATCGCTATCATCCGGTCCAAGGCTATCGCTGTTTTGCTTGGACCTGCTGGTATGGGAATAGCTGGTTTATTGACTTCTACTACAGGTTTGGTTTCTTCGCTTACCAACTTTGGATTGGGTACGAGTGCGGTCAAAGATATCGCACAAGCCCATGGTACAGGAGACGAAACCCGCATAGCCAAAACTGCAACAGTTTTCAAACGGCTTGTTTGGATTACAGGATTACTAGGTGTGGGATTGACCCTTATTTTATCTCCTTGGCTCTCTGAACTCACTTTTGGGAATCAAGATTACACGTGGTCTTTTATCCTACTGTCGGTGACGCTGCTGCTGGGACAACTGACCTCCGGGCAGAATGTGATATTGCAGGGAACCCGCAAACTCAAGTACCTTGCTTCTGCCAATATGGTCGGTTCGGTTTTGTCTTTAATAATTACTCTTCCCTTATATTACTTCTATGGATTGGACGGGATTGTTCCGGCATTGATTGTGATGGGAATCGCTACTTTTTTCGTCGCACAGTATTTTGGGAATAAGGTACAGATTCCTCAGGTTCAGGTAAATAAGGGGGAAGTAGTCGAACAGGGAAAGGGAATGTTGAAACTTGGCTTTATGCTAAGCTTGAGTGGATTGATTAGCACTTTGGTAGCATATCTGGTTCGTATCTATATTAGCAATACCGGTGGAGTTGAGGATGTAGGTTTGTATTCAGCTGGTTTTCAAATTATTGGAACGTATGTAGGATTGGTTTTTACAGCTATGGGAACGGATTATTTTCCACGATTGTCCGCAGTAGCAGAAGACAATCAAAAAAGAAATCTGCTGGTTAATCAACAAGGGGAGATTGCTATTTTAATCTTATTTCCTATTATTTTGATTTTCATAGTATTCATACCGTTTGTGGTTGAACTTCTCTATTCTGTCAAATTCCTACCAATCAATGAGATGATTATCTGGGCATCTTTTGCCATGCTCTTTAAAGCTGGAAGTTGGGCAATAGCCTTTCAGTTTTTAGCAAAAGGAAGTTCCAAACTATTTTTTATCAATGAACTGGCTACCAATATTTATTTATTGGGTTTTAGTGTAATTGGTTATCATTACTTTGGATTAACAGGCTTGGGTTATTCTTTCTTATTGACTTACATTATTTATGTAGTTCAAGTTTATGTATTAACGGCCCACTATTATGAATACTCGCATAATAGTAGTTTTTTAAAAATATTTTTGGTGGCTGTTATCGTATGTGGGCTTTGTTTAGTAATTGTAATGAATGCCACAAACCTATACAGATATATCTTGGGTATTTTACTCATCTTAGGGGCGAGTAGCTTTTCTATTTACCAACTCAACAACAAAACAGAAATCCTAGCAAAATTAAAATGGAGAAAGTAACAACTGCAAAAGACCCAAATCCCCTGGTGAGTATTATTGTCATCGCCTATAATTCGGCGAAATATGTCCTTGAAACCCTAGAAAGTTCCAAAGCCCAGACTTATCAAAATATTGAATTGATTATTGCGGATGATGCTTCTCAAGATGATACGGTAGAAATTTGCAGAAACTGGCTTGATGAAAATAAAGAGCGTTTTGTGCGTACGGAGATGGTGACAGTGGGGGAGAATACGGGAACAAGTGCCAATTGTAATCGAGGGTTGTATAAAGCAGAGGGAGATTGGGTAAAGTTTATTGCGGGTGATGATATTTTGATTATAGATGCAATAGAAACATTGATTGAATTCATAAGTGATAAGGATTTTATTCCCAAGGTTATTTCATCAAAAGTTTATATATTATTACAGAAGAAAGATGCTTTTATTCGGACTAATGAAGTCAGTGGGTACAATGAAGATAAATCCTTTATTGAAATGAGCTCGACCATATCCGCGAATGGTTTCTTTATTCCAGCTCCTGGTGTTTTTATCAATAAAAATTTTATAACATTTTTAGGGGGATTTGACGAAAATTACAGAAATATTGAAGATGTCCCACTCTGGTGGAAAATTTTACATTTAGATAATAAAATATACATACTTAATAAAGCAACGGTATATTATAGAAAACATCAAGAATCATTAACTGGTGAGCGTAGTCCCAAATTTAATTATGAAGAAGCTAAAATGCATATTGCTATTTTTAATAAATATAGAAAATCTCATTTGCGCAAAATTGAAGTATGGGAAGGCAGAGTTAATCAATTTAAGAATTATCTATTAATTTTTTTAAAAGGAAAATATCAACTTAAAATGCATGAAATTGATAGTTTTAATCATATTCTTAAGCCCAAATGGTGGAAATATCGTTATAATAAATTATTTCGAAAATGAAATTATCATATAAGGATGATCCAATAAAAATAAGTATTATTCTAAATGGTCTGGATTCCAATTAATTTTGCATTCTTGTTCAGAAAATAACCTATTGTCAGAAAGAAGAAAATATAGATTGTATTCGTACTCATAATAAGAATCAATACTTGACGAGAACATTCAACTTTATGAAATTAAAAAAAATAGAATTGATTCAAATGATTGAAAGTTTTTTTTACACACGTATAAAATGCTACAATTCTGACGAAAAAAGTTGGAGCTATCCATATTGGAGTGCTGCATAGTCTGCCAAAAGAGATAACAAAAATACTGTATTCAAGGCGACTTGTTGAATATACTCTTTAAAAAACAGATACTTCGTCTAATTTTTGCACATGAACATCCTATACCAAACTTACGGAAAAGTGCATTCCACCAGCGGTGGAACAGAACGCACCACCATCACCGTAGCCACGGCTTTGACAAAGCTGTATGGTGCCAGGTGCTTCTCCATCTATGAGGCACCTGCCGATACGCCCAAAGAGGAATGCTTCGTCAAAGAGTTCCTTTGGACTCCACAGAAGAAATTGGAAAAGAATATCCAAGTGCTTAGGGGTATCATAGTGGCGAACCGTATTGATTGTGTCATTGTACAGGGGGCATTCATTCACGTACCCAGATTCCGGGCTGCTGTGGAGAGTATAACATGTAAAATCATTATTGCACATCATTTTGAGCCACGATGTGAACTTGTGTTCGGACGCTTTGGCAAAATCATCAAGTACCACCCAAAATCTGTGGCGGACTTCGCCCGATGGATAAAAAGTATAATAATGTATCCATTGACGGCGATGCGGAGGGAACGGCAACTGTCATATGTCTATCGTGCTGCTTACGAGTGCGCTGACCATGTGGTGCTGCTCTGTCAAAGTTTCATCAAGCCCTATGGTGAATTTGCAGGTATACATGACACGTCGAAGTATGTGGTCATTCCCAACGGACTGTCATTCGATGTTACACCTTGCTTTGACAGGCTCTCTAAACACAAAGTGGCACTTATTGTTTCACGCTTAGACGAACCCCTAAAAAGGTTGTCATTGGCTCTTCGAATTTGGGCACGTGTGAAACAGGATCAACTAGCTAAGGATTGGGTACTTCGAATTGTGGGCGATGGTAATGACCGTGGGTTCTATCAACGCATAATTCACGACGAGCATATCCCTGATGTATTCCTCGTAGGCAGACAAGACCCTATTCCCTATTACAAAGAAGCATCCATCTTCCTGATGACGTCAAGGAGCGAATCTTGGGGATTGACGCTAACCGAGGCACAGCAGATGGGGGTGGTCCCTATTGCCTTTGATACCTATGCCTCATTGCGTGAGATTATTACCGATGGCGAAAACGGTGTAGTCATTAAGGAGGGTGATGTTGATAGTTATGTAAACAGAACTAAAGAACTGATGAGTGATAGTGTGTTGCGGCAACGTATGGCAAGGCAAGCTATCACTTCCTCGCAACGATTCTCACAGGAACGGATAGCGGAAATGTGGTGGGATCTGTTATCTGAAAAAATAGAACATTAAGCCAAATTTGGATAAAAATGATAAATGTTTTGTATGTAACATTTGCTTCAAAGAATTTTGACGGTGCGACTTATTCGCTGATGGACTTGATAAAATCAGTCAGAGAAAATGTTCATCCCATCGTCATGGTCAGAACAAAGGGATGCGTATATGATTACTTCACCAACAATGGCGTGGAATGTATTGTGTGCGACTTTAAAGAGGACTTGGTGGGGAAACCTGTGAAATTCCATCAACATATAAAATATTCCCTCCAGTTTATTCCAAACCAGTTGACTTTCTATCGGAAAAACCGCAAGTGTACAGAAAATGTTGCGCGAATCTTGAGCGGAAGAAAGATAGACATAGTACATACCAATAATACAGTCTTGTCAGTTGGCTATGGTATAGCCAAGAGTCTTAACTCAAAATCTATTTGGCACTTACGTGGCTTTATGGACTTAGACTTCGGGTGGATGCCATTAAGAGGATGGAAAAAATATTATAATACGCTAAAACAAACCGATGCTGTAATTGGCATTACCAAGCCCGTGCTTGAACATCATGTTCCTTTGGAGCGCAAGAATGCCTATGTGATATCGGATGCCGTACGGAGCAAAGACGAGACATGTCTTGTGATGCCAAAGGAAAAGTATTTCCTGTTTTGTGCGGGATTCTTGACAGAACAGAAAGGGTGTGGCTTTGCCATTTCTGCCTTTGCAAAGTCGGGACTGGCAGCTGATGGTTATAAATTGAAAATAATCGGTGAAGACCAATCCAATTATATGTCAAAATTAAACCAAATCGTGGCGCATGCAGGCTTATCAGATGCGGTGGAATTCCTGGGACGCAGCGACAAGGTAAAGGAATATATGAGCCGGGCAACGGCATTCTTGATGTGTTCCGAAAACGAAGGCTTGGGGCGTGTATCCATAGAAGCCATGTTTTATGGTTGCTTAGTCATTGGTCGCAACGCTGGTGGTACCAAAGATTTTGTGTTTGATGGCAAGACAGGGCTGTTATTTAACGACATAGATGGTTGCGTGGCCGCGATGCAAAAGACTGTCGAAACTGACCATCAAGACATCATCAGGTATGCCCAGCAATTTGCCCAAGAAAATTTCTCCATTGAGAATTACGGAGGAAAGATATTAGATGTATATGGTAAGATACTCGACCAAAACATCATGTAGAACAAGGATCACTTTATAAAATACTAAAATTATGAACTATAAGTTATTGGCTGTTTCTAAATTCCCCGATAATTCTGGGGTAAATATTGGAGATTATGTTCAAGCACTTGCTTCGTCTCAATTTATCCCGCAAGTAGATGGCTTTATCGATAGGGATGAAGAACTAAAAGATTATGATGGTATTCCATGTAAAGTAATTATGAATGGTTGGTACATGCACAGCCCGCAAAATTGGCCTCCATCAGAATTGATAGACCCGTTATTTCTTTCTTTCCACCTAAACAGTGGGGCAAAAGAAAAATTACTATCTCCCTCAAGCATTGCCTATTTGAAAAGTCATCAGCCGATAGGTTGCCGTGATCTTAAGACAATGGAGCTGTTGATGAGTAATGGTGTAGAGGCTTATTTCTCCGGCTGTCTGACATTAACGCTTGGGGAAAAATATCGTTCGTCAGAGAGAGGAAACAAAACATATATCGTTGATCCTCACATCAATGTGGAGTTGAATTGGGATAATATTATCAAAGCTATACAGATTACAATACTCCATCCACTTGACATATTAAAGCTTTATCGTAATAAGCAACTTTCTCTTCATCGAGGGCGTAACTTCATAAGCAAGGCATTAAAGACAGCTCTTTACTACAAAGAGTATTCAAGAATTTTTAGCCGAAAGCTGATTATGGAGTCAACATATGTGTGCCAAGAAAGTGATTTTTACAAGACGCATTTTAAGACGGATTTAGACCGCCTTAAAGAAGCGGAACGTCTTATACGCCTTTATGCTGAAGCTTCCTTAGTAATAACGTCGCGCATACATTGCGCACTTCCATGTCTTGGGTTAGAAACACCTATTATCTATTTAGAGAAAGGTCAGGATGTTGAAGAGAGCACTTGTAGGTTAGCAGGGATAAAAGAGTTATTCAATGTGGTAAAAGTGGACAACGGGGTTTTAGTCCCGCAATTTGAAACCACATTGCCTATTACAGTGTCTAACCACCCATCTAATAAAGACTCTTGGACAGATCTCGCAAATAATCTAAAACAAAGATGTCGGGATTTTGTAAGAAACGTCACAATGTCGAAATAAGGAAGATGAGAGTTTTATGGGTATCTTTGATTAAATTTCCTCCATTATGCTCCTACTTTGGGGAAGAAGCACCGGCACATTGTGGATGGTTATATTCCTCAGCAAAGGCTCTAATAAAAAATATGTCCGACCTGCAGTTGGGCGTGATAGTATATAGCTACGGAAGTAAATTCGAGGAACATCAAGTTGACGGTATCACTTACTACATGGTTCCATCGAAGAACATGTCGAAAACCGACAAACGTCAGGTGGTAAGTTGTAGTGAAGCAATGAGCCGTTTTCATCCAGACTTGATTCACATCCACGGAACCGAGCACTCTCTTGCTCAAGCGGTATGTATGGCAAACGAGGGTAAAGTTAGAACAGTGGCAAATATACAGGGATTAGCAGGCCCTTATACACGCTATGCAGACGGAGGCCTTTCATTCTGGGATAAACTCACCAATATCACTCCTCTCGATTTCTACAGGAATACATTCATTTTTAATGCAAAGCGAAGTTTTAGACATCGATCAGCATGTGAGAACTTTGTCATCACACATATAACGGATATTATCGGGCGCACCCAATGGGATCACGATCATGTGATGACAATTAACCCAAAACTTCATTATCATTTCATGAATGAAACGCTCCGTGATTCATTTTATAAGGAGCCTATTTGGAATCTCGACCGCTGTAAGAAACATACTATCTTTGTCAGCAATAGTGGTGCACCTTTGAAAGGAGCACATCAGGTCTTGAAGGCATTGGTTATCGTCATAAAGTCTTATCCTGATACTGTTGTCAACTTTTGTGGGAGCAATGTTATGAATTCAGATCTCAAAACAATGCTTCACTTTCAGGGCTATCACCTTTATCTCCGTAAGTTGGTGAAGAAACTTGGATTGAAAAAGCATGTATGCTTCCTTGGAAATTTGACAGAACCTCAAATGAAACAAGCATTCCTCGATGCTCATGTTTATGTGATGCCCTCTGCCATAGAGAATTCACCAAACAGTCTTTGCGAAGCTCAGATTCTTGGTTTGCCAGTAGTAGCATCCTATTGTGGGGGCACACCTACTTTAGTTGAAGAAGGTAAAACTGGATATATGTACCGCTATGAGGAGATTGAGATGCTAGTTCACACCATCATGCGTTTATTTGAGCAAAAAGACTTTGCTCAATTGTCTTCTAATGAAAGACAGACTGCTCTTGCTCGACATGATAGAGAAATAAATGCCAATCGTCTCGTCGAAATATATTCCGATATTTGAAATTCATAAATCGATGTATAAATTTAAAACAACATATTTAAAATATAGGTATTTTCTATATTTCTTTGCATTAGTGGCTGGTTGGCCATGTGTTTTTTATTTAATGGATTGGCTTCCTTTTTACAAAACGAACTATATTGTTTTATTTGTTCTTGTAGGAGTAACTGCATTAATTAAAAATACCTATCGATTTGTGCCTAAAACAATATTAGTTATTATAGTATTTCAAATAATGGTATGGTTATTATATTCATTAATCTATATAGATGGATCTTATCTGACAAGAGTTTTTCTTCTGCTTATAACTTTAAGCATTTTAGGAATTCAGTTAAGTTACCGAAATAAATTTGAGTTTATTAGAACCTATAATTTTTGGTTAGTCTTGCAAACAGTTGCCGGTGCAATAGGCTTTGTGCTAGTTCTTCTTGGCTTATTGTATCCAATATCACAATTTATCCAAATGGATGGTCGACCAGGGTATTTTTATGGTCTATTCACAACTAATGCAGTTTTTGATGGTTTCATTCGTAATGCCGGATTCTATGATGAACCCGGAGCTTTGGCGTTTTGGGGTATTTTTGCACTGCTTCTTAATAAACTCTATGTTGATAATAAAAAAATAGAATATCTATTGTTATTTGGCTTGATTTCGACACTTTCGATGGCTTATTTCATTCAAGTATTTGCGTACTTGTTTTTCTTTTACAAAAATCAGCGACAGAAGGTTATCTTTCCTGCAATTCTTTTTCTTCTTGTGTTAATTGGTATTGCATCATTTAGCGAGGGCTTGGATAATGCAATTTTTGGTCGTTTTACGGTAGATGAGCAAACTGGAACCTTGTCTGGAGATAATAGGTTAGACCTTATGGAAAGATGTTGGAGAATTTTCACAACTTCACCAATGATAGGAGTAGGTGCCACTAATTTGGCTACTGTTATTTCAAACAAGGAAGGCTTTGTGGGTGCTAATTTTTTCGTAAATTGGGCGTCTGATGGTATTTTAGGTGTTGTAGTTACATATGTCCCGCTTTTATTTTTACTAATATTAGGCCAACGTAAACGTCAATATAAATATGCCTTTATAATTTTATTATTAGGATATTTTCAGAGACCATATACAGACACTCAATTATTATATCCACTTGTTCTATATACTATATTACTATTTGCTTATTTAGACGTATATAATTACAATTTCAAACAGGTTAGTAATTCTATATTTAATAATCAATAATTGCAAATGGTGAGTAGTCGACTCTACTGGCTTGATATTGCAAAAGGCATTGCAATTCTATTAATGATAATAGGCCATACTTCAATACCTTCTGTTTTGTCTAACTTCATCTGGGCTTTTCACATGCCATTGTTTTTTATTGCATCAGGATGGGCAACGAATTGGCAAAAGACAGATTTTAAAGGTTTTACCAAAAGAAAGTTCCAAACACTATTAGTGCCCTTTTTTGTTTATTCATTAGTTGTATTATTGATACAAATACCTCATGGATGGAATGATTTCAATCATTGGATTTGCAATGGATGGGTGTCTTATGCACTATGGTTCATTCCGGTTCTGTTTTTAGCTTCTCTTATTGCTAAAAATATTTATAGTATTAAAAACAGATATCTTGTACTTTCATTTGCCTTTATGTTTGCTGCTATTAGTAGTGTTTTAAGCTTCTATAAAATTCAGTTTCCATGGTCAATATCTTCTGTTCCATTTGCAACTGCACTAATTGTAGTTGGCTCTGAATTGAAACGATATAGTTCTAGAATAGCAGATTCAAAACTTTGGCATATTTTGTTTTTGTTCTTTGTTACTGCAGGTATTTCACAATTTTGGAGACTGGATTTATGCTTTAATTCTATATTGCCCTTTCTACCTTTGACAATAGGAGCTATAGCTGGTACCTTGATGATTTTTATGGTATCATCGTGGATTGACAAACATCTTAAATATGTGTCTATTATGCTTCAAAAAGTTGGAAATGAAACTTACCTGATTGTTGCTTTCTCACAAATAATAATTATACTCCTCAATGAGTATTTCTCATTAAATGTAGTTCTAAAATACTCTTTTTTGCTACTGTCTCTTGTTGCGTTGAAATACATTAAAGATGGAGTAAATAAACTCGCTAAAGCAAACATATTATAATGCGTATTTTTCAAACATTTTTACTGCCAGATGAATTGGTAGCAAAATACAAATTGTCCTTTGCTGCCGCAAATTTCTCTCGAAATCTAATGTGCGGAGGCGGTTTTGATAAGGTGTATTCTTTGATGCCTTTAACTGTAAGAGGTGAATTGCCACAGATAACAGACGATGGTTATGAAGTTGTTTATTCTAATTGGAGAAAGAAGGATAGTGTTTTGGCAAAATTAGCAATCTTTCAAGAGCAGTGGAAGATTTTCAAGCAAGTAAAGAAGAGTGATTCTTTATGGCTTTACAATCTCAATATTATGAATGCCTTGTTGTTTATTTTGGTCAAGTTGTTTAAATCATCGGTAAAATTGAATATCATAATCCTTGACTTTACTCCTGCAAAGAGATGGAAGGAGCAAAATTACTGGTACTTGAAACTGATAAATAGAGCAGATGGAACAATCTGTTTAGCCGAATCTCCTTTGTTTAGTAGTAAGAATACTGCTTTACTTCCTGGGGTTGTACCTCCCAAAAGTGAAGAAAATCCTAACATAGACAATCCCAATAAAGAATTTTTGCTTTCTGGTGTTATCTCGCCTGTAATTGCGTCAACTCCTATGGTGTTAAAGGCTTTCTCTCAGATACCAGATTGTATTTTGCATATTACGGGTAATGTGCTTGAGGGGGAAGATATGATCAAGGAGTATGCAGCAAAGTATCCTAATATCAAATATCATGGTTCTGTATCTTTTAATAATTATTTGGATATTATGCATAGAGTTACATACCAATTTAGTACGCGCGACGAAAGCTATCCTGAGAATAAGTGTAACTTCCCTTCAAAGATTATTGAATCGCTACTTCATAACAGAATTGTGATTTCAACAATTGCATATAAACAACTGGGTGAAATAAAGTACTTTAAAGTGGATCCAAATTGTGAAGCATTCAAGAGGCAAATATCGGAAATATGCAGCAAGCCGAGTGAGGTTCTGATGCAATATGCAAATCAGGGAGATCTTGTAGCCAAAATGTTCAATACAGAAGTTTGGAATAAGACAATAGATAATATTGAGAATAAAAGAAAATGAAACTCGTATTCTTTTGTAATTTTCTAAATCACCATCAAGTGCTAGTGGCTGATGAGCTATACAGACTTTTGGACAACGACTACAGGTTTGTTGCTACAATGCCTGTGGATGAATCGTTACTGAAGGGTGGTTCGGACTATAGTAAGACAAAATCTTATTGCATTTGTGCATACAATGGTGGAAAGGCGTTAGAACAGGCCTTGACGCTTGCACGAGAGGCTGAGGTTTGTGTATTCGGTGGTGATGCATTGTCATTTGCTATAGAACGTGCAAGAAATGGAAAGGGATTGTCGTTTGAGATAAGTGAACGATGGCTAAAGAAGGGTTGGCTGAATCTGGCTTCTCCACGGTTAATGAAATGGTTGTGGAGTTATCACACCTTATTCCATAAGGCTGGCTTCTACCGTCTTTGTGCGAGTGCTTTTACTTTAGAGGATGATATGAGATTGAGAGCGTATAAAGGGAGAGCCTTTGAGTGGGGGTATTTTACCGATGTTAAAGATTTCGGGTTTGAGAATGGTAAAGATGTGATTAGAATGGTAACGAATGGTTCTATTTTAAATCAAACAAAACCAAACAAAACCAATCTAAAAAAATCGTCATTAACAAAGCTGATGTGGTGCGCACGTTTCATTGATTGGAAGCACCCCGAGATGGCGGTGAAACTGGCGAACAGATTGAAGGTCGATGGCTACAATTTCCAACTCGATATGTATGGTGATGGTAAAATGAGATCTGTAATACAAAAGATGGTGAATGGTTATGGACTTGCGGATTATATTTGCCTGAAAAAAAATGTTCCAAATAAGCAGATACAAGAGGCAATGGCAAATCATGATATTTTTCTATTTACATCAAGTAAAAAAGAAGGTTGGGGAGCTGTCGCTAATGAGGCTATGAGCAATAAATGCTGCCTCGTTGGTTCGGATGAGATTGGTGCAGTTCCTTATTTGGTGAAGGATGGTGTCAATGGAATGGTGTTCAAAAGCAAGTCTGTAGATTCGTTATATCAACAGGTGAAGTATCTACTAGACCATCCTGCTGATCGTCGGATGATGGCAGAACAAGGCTATCAGGATATGGTTAGCCTTTGGAACTCAAAACATGCAGCAGAGAGCTTGCTCACATTGATAAAAGATATTCAAAATGGGCAGTTATCTTCTATTCAAGAAGGTCCTTGTTCAAAAGCATAAAAAATGAGAATACTACAAACAATACCATATATGCTGGCATCGCAAGGTGGACCATCGACTTGCACCTGCGATTTGCTGGAAGGTCTATATGATATTGGGGCACAGGTGGATTTGTTGTCCTCAAAACCCGTAGGTTCTGCCAAAAGTAATAAAGAGGTGGTGTTAGGGGAAGGTCGTCCATGGATGAAGCTGGTCAAGTGTGACTACCGTACGCCATTGGCTTTATCGAAGAATGTGGACGGGTTTCTCCAGAGTACGGAAAAAGACTTGTATCATGCAAATACGTTGTGGCTATATGCTACTCATGCTACATGCCGTTATGCTCGCAAGATGAAAAAGCCTTACGTGCTGAGTACCCACGGGATGCTGTATCCGACGGCTCTCAATTTGAGTGGTTGGAAGAAGAAGCTAATGGGGGCGTTGTGGTACAACGAGGATATCATGAGGGCTACTTGCATTCATGCAACGTGCCAGCAGGAGATGGAGTATGTGAGGGCGTATGGATACAAGGGACCGATTGCTGTTATTCCGAATCCGGTGGTATTCCCACATGAGGTTAGCTTGAAGTTTAGAGATGAGAGCTTAAAGTATAGAATTCATGGGAAGAAGCAAATCGGATTCCTTGGTCGCTTGCATCCCATAAAGAAGGTGGAGAATATTATCTATGCACTGGCTTTGCTTAACGATGAGGAACGTAAGCTGCTTTCGTTACAGGTGATGGGGAAGTTCGATGAACGCTATGAGGATTTTCTGAAGGCAGAGGTGTATCGACTAAACTTGGGGGATTGCGTGACCTTTGTTGGATTCGTCAGTGGTCAAGAAAAATATAAACGCCTTTCTCAGTTATCCGCCTTGATGGTTCCAAGTGAGCAGGAGAACTTCGGCATGATTGTTCCTGAGGCACTGATTTGTGGAACGCCTGTTTATGCTTCTTTGGGTACGCCCTGGAGCGAGTTGAACGAGCATCGTTGCGGATGGTGGGAAGATAATGGACCAGAAACAATAGTGAAGGTAATCAAGGATATTCTTAGTAAGGATGATACCGAAATTCGTGAGATGGGAGCCCGTGGTCGTCAGCTAATGGAAGATAAGTATGAGCAGCATAAGGTTGCCGTAATGATGAGGGATTTATATCATTGGTTGTTAACTGGAAATAATAAGCCTGATTTCGTTTATACTTTGTAAGTTTTAGGTTTCAAATAGTTTTAACAAGTGGAAAAAACTGATCTTTCTAAATATGATAATTCCTGGTATCACCCGGGTAAAAAAGTCGTGTGTATCGTGTGGTATTTTGTAAACGTTTTGTTCTTCATATCACACATAATTCCATTGTCGGGCTTGAAGATATGGCTCTTGAAACTATTTGGTGCAAAGGTGGGCTTTGGGGTGGTGATAAAACCTGGGGTGAACATCAAGTACCCATGGAAGTTGGTGATTGGTGATTACAGTTGGATTGGCGAGGATGTTTGGATAGATAATCTGGCACAGGTTACCATTGGTTCTAATGTTTGCATTTCTCAGGGAACGATGCTGCTTACAGGCAACCATAATTATAAAAAAAGCACTTTTGATTTAATGATAGCTGAAATTATTTTGGAAGATGGCGTTTGGATAGGTGCTCAGTCTGTTGTTTGTCCCGCTGTGACTTGCTTCTCACACGCTGTTTTGGCAGTGGCTTCTGTTGCTACAAAAAATTTAGGTGCATATACAATCAATCAGGGTAACCCTGCTGTATGTGTAAATACAAGAAAAATTATGGAAAATTGAAAGTATCTTTAATTACAGTGACCTATAATTCTGCCGCCACCTTGCTGGATACGATTAATAGTATTCGGTCGCAGAATTATAATAATATTGAATATCTAATTATAGATGGGGGTTCAGGTGACGGAACTATCAATATAATAAATCAAAATTTGGATATTGTAAACTATTGGCTGTCAGAACCAGATGAAGGACTTTATGATGCGATGAATAAAGGCATAAAAATGGCTACCGGTGATATTGTAGGTATAATAAACTCAGATGATTTCTACCATAGAACGGACGCTATTTCAAAAATTGTTGAAGGATTTTCCCAAAATGATGTACAATGCGTTTTTGCAGATATCATGTTTGTAAATCACACTAATTTAGATAAGACTATCAGATATTATTCTTCAAAAAAATTCAATTTAGGAGCATTTTCCTGGGGCTTTATGCCTGCTCATCCTACCTTTTTTACGTTTAGAGAAAATTTTGAAAAATTCGGATGTTATAAAACTGATTTTAAAATTGCAGCCGATTTTGAGCTTCTTGTTCGCTTTTTGTACAAGCATCAGCTATCTTCTAAATATTTACCAATAGATTTGATGAAGATGAGATTGGGAGGATTGAGCACCGCGTCTTTGAAAAGTACCTGGATTATTAATCAAGAGGACCTTAGGGCATGTCGAGAGAATGGCTTAAAGACAAATTACTTTAGATTATATTCAAGATACTTCAGAAAAATATTTGAATACATTCCATTAAAATTTTGAAAAAGTTTCTAATTTTTTTCTTATTCATTTTCTCGTTTTCGGCGGAATTGTTTGCTCAATCTATTCCGGCGGGATTTCCATTGCTTGAGGAGTATATCAGGAGAACTCAACTCCGAGCAATTGATTCAGTCAGTAGCTCTTTTTTACTTCGCCCAATTTACAATACGGATACTTCCTTGTATGGAATTACCCAGAAATTTGAAATACCTGTGCCTGGACTGGAGGTTAGCTTGCTTCCATCCCTTGCGACAGTAAGATTTTTGTCAAATAGACCTTACGGTTGGGCAGATTATGGAATGATTCCGAACCCGGGTTTGCAGACCTATCTTTCGGTAGGAATTCAGGCTAATTATAAATTTATCAATTTCACTTTTCGTCCAGAAATTGTAATTGCTCAGAACTCTGGTTTTGAATCGAATTTGGATCAGATGACACCTGCCCAAATTCAGAATAGGTTTCTTTTATGGAATGTTGGAGATAACCCAGAGCGCTATGGTAACACTACCTATTCTCGTTTTTGGTGGGGACAGTCCAAACTTACGTTTCAATACGGCGCTTTTGAACTAGGAGGATCTACTCAGAATATCTGGTGGGGACCGGGTCAGTTCAATGCACTTACCTTCTCCAACAACGCTCAGGGATTTCCGCATTTGACGCTGAATACCACCAAACCGGCCAAAACCTTTCTCGGTAACTTTGAAGGGCAGTTGATCATGGGTCGCTTAGAAAATTCAGGTTTTGCTCCTGCCCAAGACCAAGAGTTAAATAGCCTGTACTTCCTACCTTTCTCTGGTGATTCCCGATATTTGAATGCAATTACGTTTACCTGGAATCCTAAGTGGGTCAAAGGCTTCTTTTTTGGTTTTTCACGTACTTTCCAACAGTACAATGCGAACCGTGGCAACTCATTTAATGAATGGTTCCCAATAGTTGAAAGCTTTCAGAAAATAAACTTTTTTACCAATGGCAATTCCGTAGATTTTGATGCCGATGGTCGTGACCAAACAGTTACTTTGTTTGGTCGTCCCTAAAACTAAGTCAGAACTTTACTTTGAATATGGTAGGAGGGACCATGCATTTACATGGAGAGAGTATATCCTAAATCCTGAGCATGCCAGAGCCTTTATTTTCGGGTTCAATCAACTATTTGAAGTTCCTGAGTGGGGAAAAATAATCCAAATCCGATCAGAAATTACTCACCAATAAGAATCGATTGGACGGATTATTCGAGATGGCATATAGGGTGGTTTATCTTGGCATACACATTCTCGAGCAAGAGGTTTTAGTAATTATGGGCAACCACTTGGCGTAGGAATCGGTACAGGATCAAACGTTCAAACTCTAGAAATCTCACTAGTCGATGGGGTAGATAAGCTAGGGTTACTTTTTGAGCGATTGGCCAATAACCAAGACTTCTACTACAAGGCTCAGCTTCAGGATACCCAACGGAAACCCTGAATTGATCTCTCACTCGGTTTCCTCTACGATAAGAAATTTGACAACCTGCTCGTCAGCTCCAAGCTTCAAGTCATCCATGCACGAAACTACCAGTGGCAGCTGGATCCGGCCAGTACTCCGGATTTCCCTAAGGGACAGAATCTGACCAGTGTGATGGGGCAGGTGAGTTTGATTTATTTCTGGAATACGGATTAACCACGGAGGAATATTGAACCACTGAGGGCACGAAAAAAAAGGGTAAACCACTAAGGACACTAAGAGCACGAAGGAAAGGGAAGAAAAAATTCTTTGTGTTCTTTGTGCTCTTTGTGGTTTTAAAAAAAGGGTTAAACCACTAAGGACACTAAGGGCACTAAGGAAAGGGAAGAAAAAATTATAAATCTTTGTGCTCTTTGTGGTTTTAAAAAAAGGGTTAAACCACTAAGGACACTAAGGGCACTAAGGAAAGGGAAGAAAAAATTATAAATCTTTGTGTTCTTGGTGCTCTTTGTGGTTCAAAAAAAAGGGTTAAACCACTAAGGACACTAAGAGCACGAAGGAAAGGGAAGAAAAAATTATAAATCTTTGTGTTCTTTGTGCTCTTTGTGGTTCTAAAAAAAGGGTTAAACCACTAAGGGCACTAAGGAAAGGGAAGAAAAAATTATAAATCTTTGTGTTCTTTGTGGTTCAAAAGAAATTTAAACCACCAAGGACACTAAGGGCACGAAGGAAAAAGGAAGGAAAGAGAAGGAAAAATTATTGATATTAGTGTTTTTAGTATTTATAAAATATATAAATCATGGACTCTACAACTGAAATTAATTTCAAGAAACTTTTAGATGCTTGTTTTAAAGTTCATAGTCAGCTTGGACCAGGATTATTGGAAAGCTCTTA
>Ga0105053_10003391_pt1 | contig 24246 bp, 14 predicted proteins | sample BON01_FD_78093 | JGI IMG/M metagenome (GOLD analysis project Ga0105053, IMG submission 78093) | Freshwater microbial communities from Lake Bonney liftoff mats and glacier meltwater in Antarctica - BON-01 | ecosystem: Environmental > Aquatic > Freshwater > Ice > Glacier meltwater | place: Lake...
CACCTCCCCCTCCTCCTACACCGAGGACGTCCCTGAGCCCATGCTCCAACTCCCCCCCCCCCGTCGAAACGCCTCCTCCTCCTCCCTCCCCCCCTCCCCCTCCTCCGCTTCCCCCCCCCCCCCCCTCCCGCCCCTTTTCCGCCCCGCCCCCTTCCTCCCCTCTCTCCCCCCCCCAAAAACAGCAAATTCTCACCGTTGGTCGAGATGATTACGGCGATGATGAGGCCGTAGATGCCGAGCACGCCGGCCATGACCACGGGAACGATCGACTTCATCACGAGCTCGGGGCGCATGACGCCCATGGAGGCGATGCCGACGCCCGACTTGGCGGTGCCGTAGGCCGCGCCCATGCCTGAGGGTTTCGGATGGCGATTGTTTTTTTATTTCGGCGGGAGCGGGGGGCGTTGAGCGAGGGGGGGAGGGAGGGAGTGGGACGTCGGCGGCGGGCATCGGCGGCGCGGCGTGCTCGTTTCTGCTCCGTGCGTCGCCGCTTTCGTGCCGCGCGCGCTCGCTCGGCGGGTGAGCCGGCAGCATACATCGGACGCGAATGCGTCGCGCGACAGGAGGGTCGCCTGCATCGGCGCGGGCGAGAGAAGAAGCGAGAGACAGAGAAAGCCCTTGTCTCAAGCATCATCATCCGCGCGCCCCTCCCCGCTGGCTTCTTGCCACGCCCGCGGTCCCAACGCGCCGATGCACCCCGTTCGAGATCGCGCGAGTCCGCGTCGCGCGCCGGGCGCGAAACGCTCAAGGAAGAGGCGCGGGCACGCACGAGAGAGCGGGGGGGGGAAGAGCTCACTCGCGCTCTCAACTCGACGACTCACAGCTGAACACCAGCGCCGAGGCCGCGCCCGCAAAGCCGAAGAAGCTGGCGACATCGTTGTTGTCCCCCATGGTGGTTCAGTCAGGTGTGTGCTTATACGGGTGACGTTTGACGGGGGTTTGTTCTTTTTGGGAGGGGATGAGGGGGTGGCGCGCGCCGGTTTTGACGCGTTTGGCCTGCGGCGACGACGCCCTCTCGGGCCAAAGGGCGTCGCCGGCAGCGGCAGCGCTGCTCACATCAACCCCCCCGCGCGCCAATCAATCAATCAATCACCCACACCTTGTCCTCCCGACATACTGACAGGCACGCCGCGCTCCGCAGCAATACACAGCACCACAGAGGGACGCCAACTGTCTCGACGTTCTCCGCCAGTTTCCTTCACCTCCGTCCCCATTTGCCAAGCGCGCCGGCACGCACACGCACACACACGCGCACTCGAGTGCGTGTGTGAGCGCATCCTTGCACCTTGCACCTCCTGCCATCGACCCGCGTGCGTCGGCGGGCAAGGAGGGCCGCCAAGCGATCACGAAAAAGAGAGAAAGAGGGGGGTGTCTCCCCCCTTTCTCGCCTTTCCGGGAGCGCCAACCGACGACAGAAGGGAGCAGCGCGGCGTGGGCACCACGGCAGGGCGACGACGGGAACAGGACACCGAACTGCTTCGACCCCTCTCGCGCAACTGCGTGAGACGATGAGGCGACACGCGCGGTTCGCCGCCGTCGCCGTGGCGCTCGCGCTCGCGCTCGCCGCCGCCGCGCCAATCGCAGGCGCCGCCAGCGCGACCACGGCCGCCCTCCCCGCCGGCGGCCACCCGCTCACCTACGTTGACCTGCGCATGCCCGCCGACTACGTGACCACGCAGCCCGACGAGTACGCCTGCACCACCGTCGAGCTCCCCTCAGCGCCCCACAAGGTCGTCGCCGTCGAGCCGCTCGCCGAGCAGGGGACCGTGCACCACATCCTCCTCTTTGGCTGCCGGACGCCTCACGTCGCCCCCTCCGCCGCCAATCCCCGGCCAGTGTGGCCGTGCCGCCACGTGCGCGCCTGCGCGGGCAACTCGGAGGCCGTGCTCTACGGCTGGGGGAAGAACGCCCCCGCTCTGCAGCTGCCGCCGGGCGTGGGGTACAGCGTGGGCGCTCGCGGGTCCGACATACGCTACGTGGTGGCGCAGGTTCACTATTTGCAGCCAAAGCCAAAGGGGGACGTCTCGGGGGTGCGGCTGTCGCTGTCGCCCGCGCCGGCGCCCTTTTCCGGCGGCATGCTCTCTTACGCGTCGCTGTTCGCCATCCCCCCGCGCAAGCCTTCATTTTTAGTGCCAAACGCGTGCTGCTACCGCGGCTTCCAGCCCCTCGTGCCGTTTGCGGTGCGCGTGCACACGCACGCGCTCGGCCGGCGCGTCGCGCTGGTCCGGCACCCGCCGCTGCCCGCCGGCGCCGCCCCGAACGCCGCCGCCGCTTTCGCCGCCGCCCGCGCCTCGGGCCGCGCGGCCCCCGAGCCCATCGCCTCGGGCGACCCCCAGGCCCCCCAGGGCTTCAACGCCTCCCCCCCCAAGATCCTGGTGCCGGGCGACCCGCTGACGGCCACGTGCGAGTTCGACTCGTCCGGCGTGGCGCGCGAGACGCAGGCGGGGGCCACGCACGGCGACGAGATGTGCAACCTTTATCTCATGCTCTACTCCCCCCTGCCGCACCTGGAGATGTGCGCCGACGGCGCCGCCCTGGTGGACGACCGCTCGCCCGGGAACCTGCCGCCGGGCCGCACGGGCGCGCGCTTCCTGCCGGACCCCTACCCGCGCTGGCGGCCGCCGGCGCTGCCCGCGGCCAACCCCCCGGCGGCGGCGGCGGCAGCGGCGGCGGCGGCGGCGGCAGGCGGCGGCGGTCCTGGCGGCGGCGGCCAGCTCGGCGACGGCCCGCTCGGCGACGTGGCGTCTGTGGCGATCGGGCCCGACGGCACGTTGTGGGCCCTGCACCGCGGCGCGCGCCGATGGGGCGCAGACTCGTTCGACGCTCAGAACAAGGCGACCGACGCCACCGCGATCGCCGAGAGCGTCGTCGTGGCTCTCGACCCCGACACGGGCGCCGTGAAAAAGCGGTGGGGCGCCGGGGTGTTTGTGATGCCGCACATGATCACGGCCGACCTGCGCGACGGCTCGCTGTGGATCACGGACGTGGGCAGGCACCAGGCGCTGAAATTCTCGCCAGAGGGCGTGCTGCTCGCCGAGCTGGGGGAGAGGGGGGTGCCGGGGCGCGGCGAGACGCGCCTCTGCAAGCCGACGCAGGCGCGTCCGCTGCGCGACGGCGGCGTGGTCGTGTCGGACGGCTACTGCAACGCGCGCGCCGTGCGCTTCGACGCGTCCGGGAAATACGTGCAGGAGTACGGCGTCGGGGAGGGGTGGGAGTCGCGCCGGCGGCCGGGCGCGACGAGTAAAGGGGCGCTGGCGGCGGCGGCGGGCGCGCCGCGGCCGGCGCAGGGCGGCTTTTCCATCTTTGCGGGCGAGGGCGAGTCCGTCGGCCCCGAGCTGGCCGAGGCGCGGCGGGTCGCCGCGTTCGCGGCGACGCGCGAGCAGAGCGCCTTCGCCGCCGCCCCGCCCGCCAGGGGCTACGACGGCAGGGGCGCCGCCGGCGCCATGAAGGGCGGCGACGACGACGACGGCGGCGGCAAAAAACGACGCGGCCGCGGCAGCGGCGAGCCCGAGCAGATGCTGGTCGTGCACAGCGCCCTCGTCGACGAGTGCGAGGGCGTCCTCCGCCTCGCCGACCGCGAGGGCCGCCGCGTCCTCGCATTCGACCTGGGCACCGGCGCCTACTTGGGGAGCGTGCGCGCAAAGTGGCCCGTCTGGGCGCTGCTGGCGGGCCCCTACGGCCGCTCGCTCGCGTTGATCTTCGACCCCGCCGCCAACGCCGACGCCGAGCTCGTCGACGCCGACCGGCCCGGCTCGGCCGCCTGGCCGCTGCTCGGCACGGCGGGAAAGTGGCCGCACGACGTGGCGCTCGGCGCCGCGCCCCTGGCGCTGACGGGGGCCGGGGAGCGCCTGTTTGCCTTGTGGAGCGCGCCGCTGTGCCCGGACCGCGCGTGCGGGCCGGTCCTCAAGCACGTGCTCTTCCCGGCCGGGTTTGGCGGCGCCGGCGCCGGCCACGGCGGCGTGGGCGACGAGGACGCGGCCGAGGCGGCGGCGGAGGCCGGGCAGCAGGAGGGCGGCGGCGGCGGCGGCGGCTCGGGGGATGGCGGCGGCGGCGGCGGCGACGACGACGAGGGCGAGTCGGCGCTCTTGAGCTACGGCTCGGTGGCGCGGCCCAAGGAGGTGGCCGCGCACCTGGTCGTGCGAGGGCAGCCGGGGCGCGGCAGCGGCGACGGCGCGGGCGACGCCGACGCGACGGCCGAGGAGGCCGGCGCCCTGAGGGAGGGCCTGCGCGTGGTGGCGGAGGAGCTCGACGCGCACGCGCTGGCCGGCCCCGGCGCCGGGGAGGACTTTCGGGTCGTGCGCGGCGGCGCGGGCGCGCTCGGCGCGGCCGGGGCGGGCGGGTCGGCGGGCGGGCTGGCGCTCATCGTCGCGGCGCTGGCGGCCGTGCTGGTGGTGGCGGCGGCGCAGGCGTTTGGTGGCGGCGGCGGCGGCGGCGGCAGGGGCGGCGGCGCGCGGCGCGGCGCGGGCGGCGCCGACGGCGTCGCCGGCGCGGACGACGGCTTCACGGTGGCGCGCTACCCCTCTGCCTCGCGCGCGCATCCGCACGTCCCGCTGCGGGCGGACGACCCGGACGCCGCGCCCCTGTTTGGCGGGCATGGAGGGAGCAGCAGCAGCTGCGGCGCCGGGGGCGCAAGGGTGGGCGGCGGCGGCGGCGGCGGCGGAAGCGGCAAGCCGCCGCTTCCGCCGGGCGACAGGAGGGGGGGCGGCGGCGGTTCGTTGAGTTGAGGAAAGGTCGTCACTTGGCCAAGCACCTGCTGTTACGACGTTTCATTGTATTCGCAAAGGGGGTCACTTCATGTTTTTGACTGAGAGAGAGATGAAGGAAAAAGATGCGCCGCCAACAAAGATGCGCCGCCGACGAAGAAGGCAAGGCGGGTCGCCGCCTCTCCGCTTTCGCTCGCTCGCGGGACGGAAAGCCAAAAAGCGGCGGCGGCGCGCTCATATTCCCTTCTTGATCGGCCGCTCGCTCGCGCACACACACAGCAAATGCCAACATTCTCGCTCCGACTTTCGTGCCGCCCTCGAGCACTCGCGCGCCTGATTCAGCGACACCACCCACACCATTCCAAGACAAAAAGAGAGCAAAGAACAGGGATTCCCCCCCTCGGCCGCCGAAACACAAAACGCGAGCTCTTGTCGCCGACGCTGCCACCGCCGTTTTCTGCCCTTCCTCCTACGTTCCAGCGCGCGCGCCTTTGCTCGTGGCTCCTCATTTGAGGTGCCCAAGCGCCCCTGCTCGCTTTTGGAGCGCACAAGTAGAGCAAAGCAACAACGAGCCAGAAGCAAAGAGCAAAATGTCGTCGTCGGCTGCCGGCGGAGCCCCGCTCGGCACCGACGACCGCGTCTACCGCGCGGTCGCGGCCATGGGGAGCGTCGACGAGGTGCGGCGCGCGATCGAGCGCAGTCGCTCGACAGCGGCCGTCAACCAGGCGGGCCGCGATGGAGAGACGCCGCTGCGCGCCGCGCGCCGGCTGCGGCGCAACAACATAGTCGGCCTTTTGCTCGAGCACGGCGCCGAGGGAGGGGACGGCGATCGGAATGCAGCCGTGTGCTGGTGCGTGCACGAGAACGACCTCGCGGGGCTGCGGCGGCTGATCGAGGCGGGTGCCTCGGTCGACTCGGCCAGCGAGTCTGGCACTACGCCCTTAATGTTAGCCTGCAATTTTTCGCGCCGAGCCGACCGCGGTCTTTCGCCGCTCATCCGCTGAGGCGCGGCGGGCCGTGATGACCAACGGCTGCAGTGCGGTAGACTATATCGAAGACATCACTGACCCGCGGCCATGGCAAGCCATGATGATCGGCGAGCTGCTGGCGGCGGGCGCCTCCGTGCTGCGGCGTACAACGTGGCCCGCGTGGTGCCGTTCGCGGCCGCGCACGCCGCGCGGCGCGAGGCCGAGCTCGCCGCGCTTCCCCCGCTGGCCCACGGCTGGCGCGCGCACGAGGCCTTTGTCGGCCTGTCGCTGGACGTGCGCGACCTGAGGGACGCCGAGGGGGCAGTGCAGGAGCGGCGCGCGCGCCTGGAGGTGCTCGAGCGGTAGCTGGGCGGCGGGACGGACGGCAGCAGCGGCAGCGAGAGCGAGGGCGAGAGCAGGAGCGAGAGCGAGAGCGAGGGGGGCGAGGCGACAGGGTCGGGCGGCGGCGGTTAGGATTGAGATATCAGGGAAGGTCGTCACTTAACCAGCCATAACAAGTATAGCGCTAGGGTGAACGAAAGGCGCATGTGAAAAAAGCGGCGCGCCCTATGATCAAGCAAAGGCGGGTCGCCGCTCCGCTTTCGTTCGCTGCGGGACGGGAAAGCGGCGGTTGTGTTGTGCACTCCTTCTCTCATCGACGCTGCTTGTCACGCGCGGTGCGTCTTGACCGTGTCGTAAACCTCCTCCACTGCTCTCTCTCTGTCCGTATCTGTTTCGCAACAAGGGCAAAAGAAAACACGATCGCCGCTGAAAAACGCGCCCCCCCAAAAAAGCAACGGCGACCGAACCGACCCTTTTGGTTGATTTGCTTGCACTACCCTCACGCGCCCCCTTGTCCCCGAGCTCTTGTCGATCGTACGATCGAGCCACGTCCTAGAATCCGAGCCGGGCCGGGGGGCGGGCGGCGGGCGGCGGACCCCGACGAACACTAGCAGGCACAGCCCAAAAAGAAATGCCGCCGCCGCCGCCGCCTGCCCCGCGCGCCCCGCCGCCGGCACGCCACGCGCACGCCGCCGCCCTCGCGGCCGTCCACGCCGTGCGCAACGTGCCCGTCCTGTGCGCCAAGTTTACCGCCCTCAAGTGGGTGTTCCTCATCAGCATCGCGGTGGTCACGGCCGTCGTCGGGTTTGCGCAGAGCATGCTGGTCGCCTCGCTCTACAAGGTGCGCTCGAGCGCGCTGCAGCGAGCGAGGGGGAGGCCGGGGGGGGGGGGCGCCAAGACCGCCGTCGCGGCTCGGATGCTCGATCGGCGAGGCGACGCGCCTTGTTTTCTCGACACATGAAAGCAAGGGGCGTCGAATCACACGCTCTCGTTCCCCGCCCCCAACCTCGCCCCTCCCCTCATCCGCCCCCCCAAATACACCAACAGGTGAGGACCGAGCTGCTGTACCGAGCCGTGGCGGCGTCGGCCGCGGGCGGCGCCGGCGCCACCGCCTCTCTCGTCCTCCGCGTCGCGGGCCTCAACCTCCTGCTGGCGGTCGGCGCCTCGCTCTCGGTCTGCCTCATCTCGCCCGCGGCCGCGGGCTCAGGCATCCCGGACGTCAAGGCCTTCCTCAACGGCGCGGACACGCCGCGGGAAGTCTTCCGCGACTTTTTCACGCTCAGGACCTTTGCGGCAAAAGTCCTTGGTTCGGCGCTCGCGGTGGCGTCGTCGCTCGCCGTGGGCAAGGAGGGGCCCATGCTGCACGCCGGGTCGATCCTGGCGGTGCTGCTGGGCAGGCACGGGTGGTTCAGGCGCGGGTTTGCGGGCGAGCGAGGGGACGCGGGCGCGGGGGCGGACGACGAAGACGACAACGGCGCCAACGAGAGCGACGAGGGCCACCGGACACGCGACAACCATGGTGGGGGCGGCGGCGACGGCAAGGGGAGGATGGGCGGTGGCGGAAAAGGAAGCGGCAACGAGGGCAACGGGGGCGGCGGCGGCGGCTCGTACGGCTGCTACGGCCCCGCGGCCTGGGGCGGCGGCGGCCGCGACCTGCGCGACCTGGTCGCTTGCGGCGCCGCGTGCGGCGTCACGACCGCCTTTCGCGCGCCGGTCGGCGGCGTGCTCTTCGCCATGGAGGTGAGCACCCGCTGGAGCAAGGAGCTGACGTGGCGCTGCTTTCTCGCCGCCGCGGTGTCCGTGCTGGCCGTGCGCGCGAGTGTCGCCGCCTGCGCCGCCCGGGGGCTGTGCGGGCAGCTGCGCTGGTCGAGCCTAGCGTACCTGGACGCCGCCTACCCTCCCTCCGTCCCGCTGTCGCACGCGCCGCAGCTGCTGCTGCTGGCGGCGGCCGGCGGCTACGCGGGCGCCATGTTCACCGCGCTCAACACGTGGGTGTGTCTCGCGCGCCGCCGCTGGCGCGCGAGCCGGGCGGCGCGGGTGGCCGAGGTGGCCGCGCTCAGCCTGATCACGTCGGCCGCGCTGCTGTCGCTGCCGCTTGTGGCCGGGCGCTGCGCGCCTTGCCGGACGGGCGACCCCGACCGGTGCGTCGGCGGCGGGGCCGCCAGCTTCCGCACGTTCCGCGGCTACGGCTGCCCCGCCGGCAGCTACAACGACCTGGCCGCCCTGACCACTAACCCGCAGGGCTTTTTGATCCAGGCGCTCTTCGCCGCGCCGCCGGGCGCGCTGCACGTCGGCTCGCTCGCCGCCTTCGGCGCGCTCTATTTCCTGCTGGCCGCCCTCGCCTACGGCGCCTTCATCCCCTCGGGCCTCTTCACGGTCGGCCTGATCTTTGGCGGGTGCCTCGGCCGCGTGTGGGCCGACGCCCTGGCGTGGGCGGGCGCGCTCGACCACCCGTCCCTGTCCGGAACGACGGCGGCGGCGGCGGCGGGGGCGGGGGCGGGGGCAGCGACAAACACGTCGGCGGCGGCGGCGGCGGCGGCGGCGGCGGCGGCGAGCGCAGCCGACGCCGGCGCCCGCGGAATGTACGCGCTGCTGGGCGCGGCCGCCTTTTTGGGCGGACTCATGCGCATGTCGGCGTCTATGTGCCTGATCCTGATGGAGATGACGGGCGCGCCCCAGATGCTGCCCTACCTGATGGTGACGCTGGTCGTGGCAAAGGGCGTCGGAGACCGCTTCAACTATTCCGTTTTCGACCACCAGATGATTCTAAAGGGGCTGGGGGTGGTGGGCATGGGCGGCGGCGGCGAGCCGGACAAGGCCGTCGCGCGGACGCGGCTGACGGCGGGCGACGTGATGCTCGCGCCGCGCTCGCCGCCGCCGCCGCCGTCGGGCGCTCGGCGGGGTCGGGAGGGGGAGACGGGGGGGGCGGCGTCGTCGGGGGCGGCAGCCGATCTCGCCGCGGCGGCGCCCGGTGCTGGAGGAGGAGGAGGAGGGGGGGAGCTGGGGAAGGGGCGCGCGCTCCTGGCGGCGCCTCGGGCGCTGCGCGTGCTCGAGACGCGCGCGGCGGTGGCCGCGGCGCTCGAGGCGCACCGCGACGCGCCCGCGTTTCCCGTCTGCGCGCTCGGCAAAGAGGGGGGCGACAGCGGCGACGGCGGCGAGGACGGCGACGGCGGCGACGACGAAAACGGCAGTGATGCTGGCCCCGCCTTTCTCGGCATGGTGTCGCGCGGCGCGCTGCTCGACCTGCTGAGGCAACAGCAGCCGGCAGGAGAGTCGACGGCGGTTAATGAGCCGCATCAGCAACAGCACCAACAGCAACAGCAGCAGCAGCGGCGGCGCCGCCCGGACGGCGCGCTCCTGAACCTCGCCCCGCGCGTCGAGGCGCCCCCGGTCGTCGTGCCCCCGTCGATGCCGCTCGCGTTCGTGTACGCGCTGATGCAGGACCAGGGGCTCGACTGCCTGCCCGTGATCCGGCAGCACGGCCCACTCGAGGGGCTGATCACGAGGTGCGGCTGTTGCATTGACGCTTGGGGCGCGCAAAAAGCGGGGCTTTGCTCGCTCCCTCGCCTTTTTTTTCTCTTTCGGCGCATGCTGCGTCCGCCAAGGCTCACCCGCTCGTTGCTGTCCCCCTCCCCCCCGCCCCCCCAAAAACGACAAACCACACCAAACAAACCACATAAAAACACCCAGGCCCGGCATCGTCGCCGTGCAGCACCGCCTGTTCGACCCTCTCAACCTGCGCCGCCGCCTGGCGCAGCAGGAGGCCGACCTGCGCGCGGGCAGGGTGTTTGCCTCGCTGCAGCTCGAGCAGCAGGCGAGGGCGCTCGGCGCGGCGGTGGCGGCGCCGCTGGCGGCGGCGCGGGACATCCTGATGGCGCGGGAGCCGGCGCCCGCTGGATCGGCGGCGGCGGGGGGGGAGGGGGGGGGGGAGGGGGGGGGGGGGGGACCGAGGGCCGCGTCGCCCGGGGCGGCGGGCGAGGGCGAGGGGCCCGGCGGCGGCGGCGAGCGGGGAGCTGCGGCGGCATCAGCGGCGTCGGCGGCGGCATCGGCACAGGCGGCGGCGGCGGCAGCGGCGGCGGAGGCTCGGAGGAGGCCGCCGGGGGGCGCGGCGGCGGCCGAGCTCGGGCGCGCGGCGCTAGAGCAGCAGTCGGAGCCGGGCGAGGGAGGGCACGGGGAGGAGGAGGAGGAGGAGGAGGAGGGTGGCGCCGGGGGGCCCCCCCAGGCCACGGCGCGCCTGCTGCCGCCCGGGGGAAGGCCGCCGCCCAGCGACCTCCCGCCGTGACAAGAAAGCAGAAACAGATACCAAAACCCCGCGCGGCACCCCACTCGCACCGCCACTGCCACCCAACCCTGTCCCTGTCGGCGGTCGATGTTGACAGACAATGATTCATGAGCAGATGCAGCTTTGTTTTCTTCTCTTTCGGCCTTTGTATTGTTTTTTTTGGTTTTTTCCGAAAGCGGGAAAGGAGCAGAGAGAAAAAGGGGGAGCGTTTGTTCGTGCGTGTGCGTGTGTGCGGCGCGAGTGTGTGTGTGTGGTGCGTGTGTGATCCTCTTCTTCGGCTGCTGTCGTCTTCTTCAGCCTGCCGGTGCGGCGAGGGGCAAGGACAAAAAAAAAGGGGGAGAGCAGGGGACGAGGGCGCGAGCGACAAGCGCCGCAAAAAAACCAAATGAAGAAGCGGAAAGAAAAACACGAATCCTCGCGCGCCCAAAACGTCGTCAAATCCTACCCCCCCCCCCCCTCCATCGTATCCTCTCACAGGTGCCCCGCCTGCTGCGGCGTGTCGAACCGGTGCCCGACCAGGTACTGCACCGCCCGCTTCCCCGTCCGGCAGCACAGGCCGCACTGCCTCGCCACGATCGACCCGCCGCCTTCCTCCAGCACCATGTACTCCTCCGTGATCCACTCGACGCGCGAGCTGAACAGCCCCTTGACCATGACGCGCATGATCATGACCCCTGTAGTGGTGTAGTAGACCTGCCCGTACGAGCGCCCCGGGCGGACGTCGCGCCGCATCAGCCACGTGGTGGTCTCTCCGGCCTTTTTCGAAAAGTGCTCGTCGTAGGTGACTAGCCCCGGGATCGCCAAGACCCGCGGCCTGGCGCACATGTGAAACTCTTTGCCCGTCTCGGTAAAGTGGATGCCCGGGATCGAGTCGTGCGCCGCGCGCACCAGCGCGTTGACCCCGAGCATCAGGTCGATCGGCTGCGGCGGCGGCGTCGTGCGCGCCTCGTCTCGCGCCCAGTAGTGGGCAAACGGCGTTTTGGGGGGCACGAGGGTGTAGCGCATGCCCGGCTCGGCGAACTCGAGGGGCGGGTCGGGGACCCAGGGCCCGGGGCCCGGGTCGGGGAGGGAGCGGGGGACCGAGGGGGCGGGGATCAGGGGGCCGGAGGGGGCGGGCGTCGCCGAGCCGCTTGCGCTGGCGGCGGCGGCGGCGGGGGCGGCGGCCGCGCCGGCGGCGGCGGCGGCGGCGAGGCCCGCCGCGGCGGCCGCGGCGCCCGCGGCCGAGGCGGCGGCCAGGGGGGTGCCGTGGGCGGTCGGCGAGCGCGGGTGGTGCGCGCGGGGCGCGTGCGCGGCCGAGGCGGCGGCGCTGCCGCCGGCCGCGGCGAGCGTGGCGGCCGCCTGCTGCTGCTGCTGCTGCGCGGACGAGGCGTCCTTGCCCATCTCGCGGACCATGCGCGCGAGCTCGCGCTCCTCCTCGGCCGTGCGGCCCGTGCCGGAGGACGCGGACGAGCCCTCCCAGTGGGTGAGGACCTCGTGCCAGTCGGCCTCGGAAAAGGCGGCGCTGCCGGGCGGCGTCGCGGCGCCGCCCGCGCCAAAGGGGCCGCCGCCGCCGCCAACGCCGCCCGCGCCGCGGATCGGCGTCCCAAGCTGCTGCAGGTGCAGGTGGAAGCCGCCGTGCACGGGGTGCGCGTGGCCGTGCCCGGGCGGCTCGACCTCGGCCGCGTAGGCGGCGCGGCGGGGGGACGCGAGCGGGTGGGTGCGCGCGAGCGGCGTGCCGCCGGCCGTCGAGCCCCCGGCGGCGGCGGCGGCGGCGGCGGCGGCGGCGGCGGCGGCGGCGGCGGCCGTGGCGGCGGCTGAGGGCGGCGGCGGCGCGGATATCCACTGCCCCTCGTCGGCGACGGCGGGCGGGACGGCGCAGCAGAACAGCGCGCCCAGGCCGCGGCGGGCGGGGGCGGGGGTGGGGGCGGTTGCGCCGCCCGCCAGGGACGGGCGCCCCGAGGGCCCGCCACCGGCCGTGGCGCCGCCGGCCGTCGACGAGACGCCTGGGGCCGCCGCGGGGCCGGCAGAGGCGGCGGCGCCGTTGCCGCCGCCGGCCGCCGCCGCCGCCGCCGCCGAGGTCGCCGCCCCCGCCGCCCGCTGCGCCTCGTCCCCGTTGACGAGCGCGCGCTGCTGCCGGTGGTAGCGCTCGAGCAGGTTCTGCTTGTTGTCGTGCGCGTCGCGCGCGCCCTGCTGGTGCCGCCGCAGCTCCTGCGCCTCGGCCGACGCCGCGTTGCCAGTCAGAATGGGCGCGGGCGCCTTCAGCGGCAGCGGCGCGGCGTGCGCGCTCCCGGCGCCGGCCGGCGCCGCCGCCGCGGCGGGGGGCGCGGCCGCCATCTTGCTGGCGGCCGCCCCTTTTCCTCCTCCTCCTCCTCCTCCTGTCGTCGCGGTGAGCTGGACCTGCGCGTGCGGCGCGGGGGCGGCGGGCTTGGCGGCGAGGGCGGCGGCGTCGGGGGCCAGGCGACTCATGTGTTGTTGGCTCCGGCGGTCACGGCCTTGGTGCGTCGCGCTGCCCTCCCTATCTGCTTGCTGCTCAGGGGCGCGCCCGTCGGCGTCGGCGTCGGCGTCCTCCGGGCGGCGCGCGGACTCCGGCGCACGAGCGCGGCGCGAGGAGTCCTTGCGGTCGGACGAGGGGGCCGACCACGCCGATGCCTGGCTGCGGCGGCGATCGATCGATCGGCGGGCCGAGGGTGGGTTGCACTGGGGGCGGGGCCGAAGAGGGCCTCCTCTCTGTTGCTGTTGTGCCCTCTCCTCCTCCTCCTCTTCGGCAAAAGAAGAAGAAGGACGAACTGCAGTGGGATTCTGTCGGATTTTTCGCGTGCGTTGCGCGCGGGTGACAGGCACGGTCTGGACCGGCGATTGGGCGGAGAGGGTGGGGGCTCGTGAGCGAGGAGGGCGCGGGAAGAGAGAGGAGCCGAGGAAGTTAAAAAACCACCCCGAGCTCCCGCAACAAACGCTGCCAACGCCCGCCAAACGCGACGCCCGGCGCATCAATGTCGCAATCCACGCGGCGGGTGCCGATGATACCCGTGCGCGCGCGTGTTTGGAGCAGGCGAGCGGGCGTCTCGAAAGGCGGCGCGCGCGCCGCAAAAGCACAGCGGGGGAGGTAGTTAAGAGGGGGCGCTCGATTGCGCGGCCCGCTCTCATTGCGCTTGGTTTGGGCGCTTACCTGGGTACGATAGGCAATGATGCGATAGTAGGGGAACGTCACTGGCGTGCGATGGTGTGTGTGTAGGTCGAACGGGGCTGTTGCTGCCGCCGCCTCTTTAGTGCACGCGCGTCGGCGGGCGGGCCGGGGGGCGGCAGCGCCGGCGACGGCGCCGAGCCACTCTTTTCGCGGCCCCCCATCCATCGTCCTCCTCTCTCTTTTTGCCTCTTGCTCCTCCCCTCCCCCCCCCCTCGTGCCGTTTCTGCCTCCCGCTTTCCCACCCTCCATGATGTCTGTCTCTTAAGCCTCGATCACGGCCTGCTCGAGAGGCGAGCCGCCCTTGGCCAGGGACCTCCGTTTCCCCCGGGCGTCGGCGGGCGGGCGGGCGGCCGCCGCGGCGGCGGGGTCGTGCGTCGCCCGCCGCCAGACAAAGACGACAGACAAACCAAACAGGGGAGGAGCGCGAGTCCGCAAGACCGCAGCGGCGGCCCCTGCACGGCGTACGCCGCCGCGGCCGAGACTGGAGGCGCCCCCATACCGTGCCTGTCTACGACCCCTCCTCCTTTTTGACGTCGGCCGCCGCCGCCGCCGCCGCCACGGCCGCCTCCGCCACCGCCGCCACCAAGGCCGCCCCGCCCCTTCCCCTGTCCTCCCCCTCCTCCTTCTTCGGGGCCCCCGCAGGCGGCCCCTCTCCCGCCGCCGCCCCTTCGGCCGCCGCCGCCGCCGCCGCCACCGCCCCGGCCAGCGGGCACCGCGCCGTCCCGCTCGCCAGCGCCTCGGCCGCCGCCCGCCCCGCCGCCGTGCCCAGCCACCCCCCGGCCTCGCCCTTGCCCGCCGTTGTCGCCAACCTGCCGCCCCGCGCGCACGCGGGGCACCGCTTCCCGTGCTCCACCAGCAGGACGTGCAGCGCCACCTTGCACGGTCCAGGCACGCGGGCGTTCAGGTGCGCGTAGGCCTGCTCGCGCGTGGCTTGCGGGGGGAGCCAGCGGAGGGGCGGGCGGGCGGAGATGAGGAGCACATGGGTGTCAACCGGAAAGTCCGCCCGCCCCAAGGCAAAGGCCAAAACGCACGACGCGGACTTTGGGCCGACGCCGTTGTGCCGGACGAGCGCGGCCTTGGCCTGGTCGTCCGGCAGGGCGCGCAGGTGCTCGAGCGAGGGGCCGACGACGGCGGCGGGCGCAGGGGCGGGCGCCGCTCCTGCTGCTGCTGCTCCGGCTGCGGCTGCCGCCGCCGCGGCAGCCTCGAGTTCCTGCTTTTCCTCGCTCACGAGCGTGTCCAGGATGGCGACGATGCGCGCGGCCTTGATGTCGGCCAGGCCGCCCACGCGGATGCTGTCCTCCATCCTCCCGCGCGGGGCGAGGCGCGCGCGCTCCCACAGCGCCTGCTCGGCGTCGCCCGTGCCGCCGGCCTCCTCGGCCGGCGACAGCGCGAACTCGCGCCGCAGCGACGCGTAGGCGCGCGCGGAGGTCGCGTCGGTCGTGTTCTGCGAGAGGATGGTGCGCACGAGGGCGCCGAGCACAGACCCGCCCGCGACGTTGAGGCAGCCGTCGCTGCCCTGGACAAAGCTGCTGCTGCTGCTGCTGGCGGCGGCGGCGTCGTTGCTGCCGCCGCCGAGGTCCGGCGGCTCGCCGTGCAGGCGCGCCAGGGCGGCGCGGACGGCCCAGCACTCCGAAGGGGTCGGCCGCGGCCACGCGGGGAACGGGTCGTCGGCGTCGGCCTGCTTCTTCCTCTGCTTCTGGTCGCCGGCGTCGGCCTGCTTCTGTTTTTTGTTCTGGTCGGCGGCGGCGGAGGGCGACGGCGCGCGCTTCGCGTCGGGGCGCGCGGGCGGCAGCGGCGGCGACGCAGGCCGCGGCTTGGTGAGCGACGCGGCAGGGGCCTTGGTAGCCATGGCCGCAGCTCGGCTGCGGGTCGTGCGGTGCATCTTATGAGGCGCGCGGGGGTGATGGTGGGTGTCTGTCGTTTGTTTTCAAAGGAGGATCAAAGCTTTTTGTGTGTGTCGCGCTTCGCGTGACGCGGGCACGGCCCTCGAACCGATCGATCGTGGTCTGCGCGAGGTGCGGCGGAGCCGGGGAGGGGGCGTGGGATTGTGGGCACGAGACACCGTGACAGCGCTCTTTGTGTGAACGCCGCAGTCGCCATCGGCAAACCATGAAAAAAGCAAACGTGGCGTCGCCCTCTCTGTCTCACACCGATCTCGCGTCACTTTGAAGCTCAACAACTCTAGCTCTACGCGCGCCGATACCCCTCGGGCAGCTCGCTTCAAGCGCGGAGAGAAATCGGCGTGAGACAGGGAGTGCGGCGACCACCTCCGTCCTTCCCTCTCTCCTCTCTCGAGCGCCCGTGCAATCCTTCCCCCTCAGTACCCGAAACCCGCGCAGGGGTCTGCATCGCGCTCGTTTACGCCCGCGCGCGCGCCCTTGGAGACAGGCACGTTCTTGATTTGCAGGAGAGGCGCGCCACCTCGCACTCCTCGAACCCGCCCGTAATCCACTCGCGTCCCGCTCGCCCTCCCGCGTGTACGGATTGCCGCGCGCCCAGGCCCCTCGCATCGGCCGCGGACGCGCGGCCAAAACGCCAGGGAAAACGCATCTGCGCCCCCACCACCCGCCCAAAAAAACACCCGCGAAACGCGAGAATCGTCTGCGCCTCGTCGCCGTCGCCGGCCGTCGGTCCCTTCTCGACCGAAGCCAAAGCCCAAGGCCAAAAAGCGACAACCGAGGACCATGGACCCCCTCGAGGCCGTCGCCCTGCCCCCGACCCTCCCGGTCCTCACGCTCGTGGACCAGGTCCTCCTCCCCACCGCCCTGGCGCGCGTGCAGGTGCCGGCGGCGCCCCCGGGCCCCGCCGCCGCCCTGCTGGCCCACCTTCTGTCCGCCGGCGGCGGCGACCCGCTGCTCGTCGCCGTGCTGCCCGCGCTGTCGGCGGCGGGGGTGGGCGCGGGGGCGGCGGCGGCGGGGGCGGGGGCGGGGGCGGGGACGGGGGCCGCCGCGAGGGGCGGCGAGGCGAGGGGCGCCCGCGTCGTCGCGACGGCCGCGCGCGTGCTGCAGCTGTCGCGCCACCGCCGCGCGGCGGCCGGCGGCGGCGGCGGCGGCGGCGGCGGCAGCGGCTACGGCGGCGAACAAGAAGAAGACTGCTTCGTGGCGCTGCTCGAGGGCCTCTGCCGCGTGGAGCTGCTGGGCCCCGCCGCCGCCGCGCCCGCCGACGGCCCTGTCTCGGGGTTTGACGTGTCGCGCATCGCGCAGCTCGAGCTGGCGCCGCTCTCGCCCACGGCGGCGGCGGCGGGGATGGCGGCGGCGTCGACGGCGACGGCGGCCGCCGCCAATGCCTCTTCCTCCCCCCCTCCTCCCCATCCTCTGTGGTCCGCGCCCCCCGGCGCCGACGACCCTGCCGTCGAGGCGCTCGGCGCCGAGCTGCGCACCGCCACGCGCGACCTGCTCGGCCGCCTGGGCCGGCGGGCGCCGGCGGGCGCGCCCGCCGCGCGCCGGCTGCTCGCCGCGCTCGAGCGCGCGCCGGCCTGGCGGGCGGCGGACGTCGTCTCGGCGGCGCTCGGCGGCGGGGCGGGGCCGGCCGCGCGTCTGGCCGTCCTGCGGGCGGTCGACCCGGCGGCGCGCGTAGCCCTGGCGGCGCGGCTGGCGGGGGCCGCGCTGGCGGCGGTCGAGGAGCAGGAGCGGCAGCGGCAGCCGACCGCGGCGGCGGCGGCGCTGCCCGCGCCGCCGCCGCCGCCGCGCCCGCCGCGTGGCCCCCTGACGCCGCGCCTGCCCCCTGCCGCCTCCCGCGGTGGCAAGCCGCCCGACCCGCTCGCCGGCCTGCTCGGCGGCGGCACCGGCGCCGACGACGACGACGAAGACGGCGGGCTGGCGGCCCTGCTGCAGCGGCTGCAGGCGTCCCGGCCGCCGAGAGAGGTCTTGAAGGCGGCGGCGAGGGAGGCGCGGCGCCTGCGGCAGGCCGGGGGCGAGCAGCAGCCGGGGGCCTCGGCCGCGCGGCAGTACCTGGAGGTGCTGGCGGACCTGCCGTGGTCGCGCCTGTCGACCGACGCCGCCCCTCCCCCGGCGCTGCCGCCGTCTTTGCCTCCGTCGCCGCTGCCGCAGTCTTTGCCGCCGCCGCCGCTGCCGCCCCGCCCGCGCTTTGACTTGCTCGCCGCGCGGCGCGAGCTGGACGCCAACCACAAGGGCCTCGAAGGGGCCAAGCGCCGCATTCTCGAGTACCTAGCCGTGCAGAGCCTGCGCCACGAGCAGCAGCAATCGCAGCAATCGCAGCAGCGGCTCGCGTCGGGCGGCGGCGGCGGCGGCGGAGGCGGCGGCGGCGGCGGCGGCCCGCTCGCCCCCTCGCCCATCCTCTGCCTCGTCGGCCCGCCCGGCGTCGGCAAGACGTCGCTCGCCCGTTCGATCGCCGCCGCCCTGCGCGTCCCCTACGAGCGCGTCGCCCTCGGCGGCGTGCGCGACGAGAGCGAGGTCCGCGGCCACCGCCGGGCCTACGTCGGCGCGTCGCCCGGGCGCGTCGTGCAGGCGCTGAGGCGCGCCAAAGTTTCCGACCCGCTGCTCTTGCTGGACGAGGTCGACAAGCTCGGCCGCGACGCCGTACGCGGCGACCCGGCCTCCGCTTTACTCGAGCTCTTGGACCCGGAGCAGAACGACGCCTTTGCCGACCACTACCTGGCCCTGCCGCTCGACGTCTCGCGCGTGGCGTTTGTGTGCACGGCCAACCGCGCGTCCGACATCCCGCCGCCCTTACTGGATAGGCTCGAGGTCGTGCAGCTCGGAGGGTACACCCCTGCGGAAAAGGCGGCCATCGCGCGGCAGCACCTGATCCCGCGCTTGCTGAAAGACCACGGCCTGGCGCTGGCGGGGGCGACGCAGACGGCGGGGTGGGCGGCGGCGGCAGCGGGAGCGGCGGAGGCGGGGGCGGGGGCGGGGGCGGGGGGTCGCGCTCCTGGGGCGGCTGCTGCTCCCGCCGCCGCTGCAGCTGCAGCCGCCGCCGCTGGCGCTGCTGCCGCGCCCCCTCCCCCATCGGTGGCGTTTGCGGAAGGCGTTGTCGAGGCGCTGATCGGGGGCTACACGCGCGAGGCGGGCGTCCGGGGCCTGTCGCGCGCGCTGGCGGCCGTGTGCCGGCACGTGGCCGTCGGCGCCGTCGAGCGGCGGCAGCAGGAGCAGCAATTGCAGCAGCAGCAGCGATCGCAGCAGCAGCAGCGGCAACTGCAGTCTTTGTCGCCGCCGCCCATGCCGCCACCAATGCAGCAGCAGCGCGCCTCGCTCTTTTCCAGGGCCGACGACGCGGCCCCGGTCGGCCCACCCTACCCGCCCGACCTGCTCGACCGCCGGCAGCAGCAGCACCAACAGCAACAGCAGCACGCGCAGCAGCCGCCGCCGCCGCGCCCGCCCGCCGCCGCCTTTGCCGCCGCCAGCGCGCCCCGCCACTCCCTCCCCCCCCTCCCCGTCCTCGTCGACGCCGCCCTCCTCGAGCGCGTCCTCGGGCCCCCGCGCCACCCCCCGGGCGGCGCCGAGGCCGAGGAGCGCGTCGCGGGCCCGGGCGCCGCCGCGGGGCTCGTGTGGACGTCCGCCGGCGGCTCCGTTCAATTCGTCGAGGCGCTGCGCGTCTCCGAGGGGCAGCGCGGGCGGCCGGGGCGCCTGACGCTGACGGGGCAGGCGGGCGAGGTCCTGGGCGAGTCGGCGCGCATCGCGCTGTCGTGGATCCGCGCGCACAGCCGCGAGCTGGGCCTGTGCGGGCCGGGCGGGCGGGACGGCGGGGGCGGCGGCGCGCAGGGCGCCGCCGCCCCCTTGCCGCCTGCTCTCTCCTCTGCCGCCACCGCTGCCGCCGCCGCTTCCGCCGCCACCGCCGCAGCCGCCGCCGCGGACGACGACAGCGGCGGCGACGGCGACAGCGGCCCGGCCAGCCGCTGGGACGTCCACGTGCACCTGCCCGCCGGCGCCGTGCCCAAGGACGGGCCCTCGGCCGGCGTCACCCTCGCCGTCGCCCTGGTCTCCCTGTTCTCCGGCCGGCGCGCGCGGCCCGACACGGCCATGACGGGAGAGCTGACGCTCCGCGGCCTGGTGCTGCCCGTCGGCGGCCTCAAGGAAAAGCTCCTCGCCGCCCGCACCTTCGGCCTCTCGCGCGTGCTGGTGCCCCTGCGCAACGCGCCCGACGTGCGGACGGACGGGGGCGAGGCCACCGAGGGGCCGGGGGGTTTGGAGGTGGTGCCGTGCGGGCGGCTCGAGGACGTGCTCAGGGGCGCGTTTTACCCTCCGTATGAATTGTGGCCCGCGCTGGCGTCGGCGGCGTCGGCGTCGGCGGCAGCGTCAGAGGCGGCGGCGGCGCCGGCGCCGGCGGGCGCCCCGGCTGGCGGGGCTTGGGGGGAGGGCGTGGTGACCGACGTGGCGGCGGCGCGCCGGGCCAAGCTCTAGCGGCCTTTCGGGGCATGGGCTTGTTTGTGTGTGTTAAACATGTGTTGATGGGCGGCTTAGATCGGTCGGGTGGCGGCGATGTGCTTTTCTCTCTCTCTCTCTCTCTCGCGTGTGGCGGCATGCTCGCGACCGACCGACCGACGGCCCGCCGGCGCCCCCCTCGGCCGCCGCCGCTCCTCTCGTTTTCCTTGTTGATGCTGCCTCCCTCGCCTGTCCCTCTCCACAGTCACAAAGTCCCTTGCCCAATCGAGCGCAGCCCAAAAGCAGCAGCCCAGGATGATGGGGCCCGTCAGGGACTACGTGCGGGAGCACGTCACGCCGTGAGTCGACGGCGCGCGCAAGAGAGAACGGACAGATGGCCTGACGAGACCCCCGCCGCTCTCTTTCGTCGTGCTGCGCTGCTCCCCACCACCGCGCGCGCCCACCACGCGCGCGCGCCCTTGTGGAGGCTCGCGCCGCGGCACACACGTGTTGTGCGATTCCGGGCACTACACGCGCGCCAGGGAGAGCCGTCCGATCGAATCGCGGACGCGTCCCCCCCCGTTTTCGATCGATCGCTCGCGCCGCTCGCCGCTAAAAAAGAAAAAAACGCCCTCGCCCGCCGCCGCCGCCGCCGCCACCCTCTATTTAATTCCACATAAAACAGCAAAAAGGTGCGCAGGTTTATGTACAAGCAGAGCCTACCGCTGGGTACGTTGGGGTGGGCACGCCGCGGGCGCTAACACTCCTTAAAGATCCAGAGAGATAGAGGGGGCAGGGAGGGGAGGACGCCAAACGCAGCGCCGTTGTGCCCGCCGCCGCTGCCTCACGCCCCCCCGCTTGCCTCGTCGTCCCCGGGGCTCTCGCCTGCTCCCTTCCCCGCCCTAAACAAAACAACAAACAGGCTTCCTCGTCGCCATCCTGGTCGGCATGCTCTTCCCTCGCCCCGGAGAGGCCGTCGCCCACTACACCGTCAACGGTTGGAAGGTCGCCACCACCGCCAACATGGCCGTCATCTTTTTGATCTTTGGCGTCACGCTCGAGACGCGCGAGCTGGCCGACGCCGCGCGCGCCCGCTGCGCCCTCGCGCTTGGCGCCGGCAGCATTCTTTTCCTGACGCCGCTGACCGGGATTCTGGCCGCGCGGCTGCCTTTCAAGCCGCGCGAGTTTGCCCTGGGCCTGGCCGTCATGGCGTGCGCGCCCACGTCCCTGTCGAGCGGCGTGACGCTCGTGGGGCAGGGCGGCGGCAGCGGGGCGCTGGCGCTCCTCCTGACAGTGTCGACAAACGTGGTGGGCATCGCGACGGCGCCGCTGATGGTCAAGCTGGCGCTGGGGGGCCTGCCAAACGCGGGGAGCGCGGCGGCGGCGGCGGCAGAGGCATCCTTGTCGGCGGCGGCAGCGTTGTCGGCGGGGGCGGCCTTGTCGGCGTCCCCCGTCTCTCTCTCTGCCTACGCGCCTCCCCCCCCTCCTTCCTTTCTGTTGGGCGCCGCCCCCTCGTTCTACAACCTCTCTGCGGGCGTCGCCCCGCTGCCGGGCGGGCTCTCTTCGGCGCTGCCGGCCACGCCCGGAGGAGCGAACGGCGGCGGCGGTGCCAGCGGACACGCCAACGGCCTGAACGGCGGACACGGCGGCGGCGGAAAAAGCGGCGGCGCGCACGTAGACACGCTCGACCTGCTCGTCAAGCTGGGCACGAGCATCCTCGCGCCGCTGATCTTCGGCAAGGTCGTGCGCGAGGCGGGCCCGAGGTCGTTCCGCGACGTCACCGTCCCAAAAAGCAAGTCGATCTTGTACCTGGCGAACAATCTCCAGATCTCGATGATCGTGTGGCAAAAGATCAGCGCCGCGCGCTCGGTCCTGCTCGCCCAGGGGTTTCTGCCGGTCTTTTTCGCGTCCCTGGCCACGGTCGGCTGGCACTTCCTGCTGCTGGCCATCAACGGCCTCGCGTGCGGGGTCGCGCGCCTGCCCGAGCGCGAGCGCAAGGCGGTCGTGCTGATGGCGTCGCAAAAGAACCTCCCGACCGCAGCAGTGATCATCTCCTACTTTGACGCGGCCTCCGTCGGAGATCTAGGGTTGATGACCGTGCCCTGCATCGTTTGGTACGTGGCGCAGCTGTTCGTAGACGCCTACCTGGCGAGCGCGTGGGCGAGCAAGTGGGAGCGGCTGCAGGGGCTGGAGGAGGCTTATAAAGAAGAGCTGGCGGCGGTGCGGGGGGAGGAGCGCGCGGCGGGCGGGGCGGGCGGGAAAGAGGACGGAACGGGGGGCTTGGCGGCGTTGGCGGCGGGGGAGGCCGCGACGACGGGCGGCGGCGGCGGCGGCGGCATCAGCAAGGGGGCATCAGCCTTCCCCCGTGTCGTCGTGGCGACGGCGAGCGCGCGCCTGCTGGACGGGTGCGCGTTTGGCGACAGCAGCGTGGCGGCGGGAGCAGGGCTCTTGAGGAGGCGGAGCAGCAGCAGCAACGCGGCGGCGGGCGACGGCGCCGGCGGCGGCCCCGGGTGCTTGCTGCCGCTGCTGCCGCCGCTGTCGGCGCCGGGGCGGGGGGCGGCCGCCCGACCGCCTGCGGCCCCCGCCTTGCGGCAGCAGCAGCAGCAGCAGCAGCAGCCGCAGCGACCGCCGCTGTTGCCGCCGCCGGACGACGACGACGACGACGACGACGACGGCAGCGTGCTTTGAAGGACACGAGAGCGAAAGAAAGAAAATAAACGCGCGACGGCGCCCGACCCCGCCAAAAGAATAAGACACGTCCCAAGACAACCCCCCCCCCACTAACTCAATCCAATCGTTGCTTGTCTGTTGCATCCTGCTTGCCTCCCTGAAGACCCTTATCTGTTCACTCGAACGGCGCCGCCTGCCGCAGCAACGGGTTGACCAGCCGCGCCCGCACGCGCCCCGCGGTCTCCCCCGCCTCCCCGCCGCGCGCCACCGCCGCCGAAAGCCAATCTATGTAGGCGTCCTCGAAGACGCCGTCCGCGCGGCGCTCGCGCGCGGCCTCCCAGAAGGCCATGCCAGAGCCGTCGGCGCCCATGGCCTCGACGAGCGCGGCCAGGAGCTCCTCTCGGGAGGGGCGGGGGGCGCCTTGTCCGTTGGCGGCGGCGGAGGCAGACGCGCCGCCGCCAAACGCGCCGCGGCCCGGGGCGGCGGCCGCTTGGGCGGCGGCGGCGGGGGCGGCGGCGGCGGGGGCGGCGGAAACCGGGGCCGGGTCCTCCCACTGGGTGACGTTGGTGTCCCGGTTCCACCAGTAGGCTTTTTGCGTGGCCGCGTCGACGACGGGCTGCCAGGGGGACGCCGGCGACGCGGGGCCGGCGGCGCCGGCGCCGACGGGGGGGCGGCGGCAGCGCGCGGCGACGGCGACGAGGGGTCCGGGGCGTCCCGCGATCGCCGTCGTCGAGGCGGGGCGCACGCCGCGACGGAATAGGAGCGCCTGCATCGCTCGATCGATGGCACTCTGGCGTCGATTGCCTGTGTTGGAAGTGCCTGTTGGCGTGGGATTGGTTGTCTGGTGTCCGTGTGATCGACCCCGCGCGAGCTGCGTACGTGGACCGACGCCCTGTTCGATGAGGGGGCTATGATGGTTGTGTGCGAGAGTGCTAGAGGTGTTGCTGAACGAACGTGGGCTTCAAAAAGCGTGTTTGCACGAGTGGTTGCTGTCTCGTTTTCTCGAGGGACGGAGAGGAGGGGAGGGGAGGAGGGGAGCAGAGAAACCAAAAACCAGCTCCCTCTCCCTCACCGCGATCTCCCACTTTTCCATAGCAAGCAACTCAAAATGGCGACGGAGGTACGCACACCGCATCACTTGCTCCTCCAACGGCGAGCTTGACGCGACGGACGCCCTCCATCGGCGCTCCTCCGTTTCTGTGTGTGCCGCCCCTCTCCCTCGGCCGCGCGTCCTCTCACGCGCCGCTGGCAGGCCCCGGCGCCGCCCACGCGCGCGGACTCGTTTTTGATTCGTACGGATCATCTTCATCGCGCGCGTTGCTGGGCGCTGCGTCGCTCGCTTCTGAGGAGGAGGCGGACAGGAAAGGATCGAGGGTGTTGCATTTTTGCTTCGCCGCCTCTCTCTCTCGTCCGCGGCCTCTGGGAGGAACGCGCTGTCTCTTTCCCGTGCGGCGCGATCGACGCGGCGGGATGCGCGATCGACCGAACGCGTTTGGACCGCGCGCGCCCTGCTGTCGCTGCCTGCGCCGTGGCGGGAGCAAGAGAGAGAGAGCGCGCCGCTGCCGTCGAGGCGACGGCGTCGGCGGCGGCGGCGCTGGCGGGCAACGACGGCCGCCGCCGTCTCGCCGCGCTGCTCCTGCCCCGAGCCCGTGCGCACGCAATCACCGCCGGGGCGGGGGTCGGCGGTCCATCGCCGCCGGCGCCGCCTCCGGGCAGTCAGCAGACCAGACAACCCTTCCTCCCACCACAAAACAAAACGCCACGACAACACACGCCGCCGCCCTCACCCACCCCCCCC
>Ga0105053_10003399_pt1 | contig 24222 bp, 19 predicted proteins | sample BON01_FD_78093 | JGI IMG/M metagenome (GOLD analysis project Ga0105053, IMG submission 78093) | Freshwater microbial communities from Lake Bonney liftoff mats and glacier meltwater in Antarctica - BON-01 | ecosystem: Environmental > Aquatic > Freshwater > Ice > Glacier meltwater | place: Lake...
GCTGAAACACTGGCACAACAACAGGCTGAAACACTGGCACAACAACAGGCTGAAACACTGGCACAACAACAGGCTGAAACACTGGCACAACAACAGGCTGAAACACTGGCACAACAACAGGCACTCGAGCTAGCGCAACAGCAGGCTGAAACACTGGCGCACCAGCAGGCACTCGAGCTGGCACACCAGCAGGCTGAAATACAGCAGGCGCATGAGATGGCCATGGCAGAAATTGCGCAAGATCATCTGGCAACAATGCAAGCGACTAATGCACGCGAACAAGCCCACCTCGATTCAACGACCAACATGCAAAATGCGGCACGAAAAGCCAACGAATCTGCCAATAATTTGATGCGAATATTGACAAAAGCACCAAACCAACCATCGTTTGATATTGGCTGTGTCAACATGCAGTTTTTTCTGCGCATGATTGTAGAGATGCCGGGAGCCGACAATAGTTATCTTTTTTCCAACTTTTTCGTCTGTAGACAGAACACGGTGAGATACGCACAAAAACAACGCCAGTTGAACTCAGAAAGGTTTTCATTTAGAGCTGAGTATCCTCTCGTTGGGTTGATGCGTAGCATATATTCAGTCCTGGAAACCGAATGGATGATCGTGTCCCATCGATCAAATACGGCATATTGGACTCCAGCCCAGCAAAACAAAAACATGTGCATTCATCTTGCACTGATCTGGTTACTGTTGTCTCTGCCACTCGACGCGCCAGTCATGACAGAGACAGATCCGAGATTCAATCGGGCTCAATGGTTTTCATTTTACGACCACGTGATCTCAAAATTTTCTGAATCTCACAATGCAGCAGTGTCCACCGTACTGATGCAACCGCAGACAAGGGCGTGTCTGGAAATGGTAATGCAAACTACCACTGCATTTTCAATGCCCGATAGACAGTCATTCGAAACCCTCATCTTCGAGATGTTACCATCCAAAGGTCGAGACGATTTGCACAATGTTCTGATGATTGTGCAGCGAATTATGTGCCAGCTATCTGGGAAGGAGCTGATACAAAAATGACCACGCTCCGATGGTCTCGGTTTTCAAAATCAGTCTATTTTGGGCGTTGTGAACAAAAACACTTTTTAGAAGAGCCAGAGTGTGACATCTACGTATTTCCGCAGAATGTCCGGCTCCTCGGAGTCCTCGGAGTTTGGGGCAGCGTCACTGCATTTGTTGCACACACATGTGGAGCAACTTATTCCAGCCGGTATGACAACAGAGGTGCTACAGTGCATTCCTTTGTCTGTTCTCTGTTTGAAGTCGGACCGCCGTCTTGAGCTCGATCTCGCTACGGTTGGCTTGGCTGGACCAGATGCTCGTCATGCCGTCAGCAACAATGATGATGATGGCCAAATCAATGTCATAAAGATTCGTCAATTGAGCTTCAACACCGAACGTCCCCAGTTCATGACGCATTTCTTGCCATATACGGCGAGCACACACGTGCTGAGTCCTCGTAAACGCAACCTGAGTTTGGACGAAGCCGAAGGGTTCATTGCCATCGACGACAACAATCGGTCGCACAACGTTATCAGCTCGGTAAACGCTGCGTACTTTTTGCAAGATCGCTGCAGCGCCTGTGGATGCGAACTCGACAGCGACAAGAAAGTGGGACATAGTTGTGCCTTTTTTTGTATTGCTGCGTGCCAGCTGGAACCCAGCAACCTGACAAAAACCGTTGTGGCATTTGTTGAGTTCAATTTGATTGCAACGGCACGCGAATGTCCGACAAAAAACGTGCCATGTGTGTCAGTGCATGTGCTGTCGCCGTCGCGGATGGTGGCAGCGTGTTACAGTGTGATCGACGCGTTGCAGATTCTGCTTCGCGCTGTTGTTGTTGGCGGCGGTGACGGTGCACTTCACAACAGAGAAACCACGATACCGCTGCCTTGTCCGACTTTCTTGCGCAAAAATATGTTGCAAGTGGACGTGACATGTCTGCACACTGTCATTTCATTTTACATGAAAACGGCAGTACCAGTGGGACTCGGTGCTCGGAAAAGAGCGGCCATCTGCAGTATCTTACTAGCTGTGGGGGAGTACGTTCTTCGCTCCAGCGTCCCGAAGCCAATGATAGTGCCGTTTGTCCCGACCAGCGCGGAGACTGTGGTGGACACATCCAAGCACTGCGTGTGGCACCCGATGCGCCAGATTGTACAAACGCTGCAAGCGAGCAGGATCAAGTCTCCACCAGGTTGCGATATTTCTCATACTGCAGTGCAAGTGGCGCCGTTGACAAAATCAGGAGAGAAGCAAGAATTCCTTCTTTTCATGTCGCCGTTTTCGACACATGGCGTCGAATTTGCAAGTACATTCCGCGAGTGGACTGCAGCGCATGCACAGAGTCTGATGGGCAATGAGCTCCAAAAGTACGCTACGCAGGGAGAGCCGCCCGGGCCCGGCAATGTTCCACTGAACGAACTGCTGTACGCGGTGAGGTGTTTTTTCTACACCAATCAACAAAACTTTTACCGCGAGGACTTGCAGATTGCAGACCCACTGGCGTTGGTAACAAACAAGCAGATGGAAATCGAGTTGCGATTCATTCTTTTGCTTTTCCGCAAGGGGCTGTCGCGTAGACACATTGAATTCGACCGCAAAGATATCTGCAATGTCATCGGTTTGCAGTCGTGAGGCGGTTCAGCTCTACAGTGCAGCTATAGTACCGGCAGAGTCTGGTTTTGTCGTTTTTAAGTGTTTTATTGCGAGGAGAATACGGTGGTGCTGCTTCTTCAACGAGTGAATCTGAACAGCCGAGAGGATGTGCCTATCAAGCATGCTCTGGTAGTAGATGCATTCCACCCCGAGCGTGTTGATGGCGTGGATGTGTTGTTCGTATGTCCTCTTCGTGAGTGGTGCGCTGCTTGAGCTTTTGTGTTGTAAGGAGGGTGTTTTGTTGTTGCGTTGCACAATTAGGGCGTGCATAGCATCGATTGCGCTCTGCTGTGCAGCGATAAACCCCTTGTTTTTGAGTAAAGTTTTGTTGAAAATGTGACCAACTTTAATTTTATGGCATAGATCCGCCCACACTTCAAAATGAAGAATGACATCGCTATACTTGCGGTTTCTCCAAGACCGTGGCTTGTAGTCATAAAAACTGCCAAGTACCAAATCGCTGTCACTGTCAAGGGAAAAGCGAAACATTTCTTCATTACGCTCGGCATGCATCCGAGCCATGTGAGTTTCGACCATTTGCTTTGTGAAGTGCAGACGTCGCAACAAAATCGGGTCTAACCAATCACATCGTACGGGTGGAACATGTAAACCAAGTCGGCCGAAACTCATGTTCAAGTGTGAGATGTAGATGAGTATCAACTGTGTGTGTGAATATATATATATGTGCAAAATGACCAGCAAGAAAGGTGTCCTTGTCATACACATCCCAGCATTTGACTTTGACCATAACTTCCTATATTGCTCCGGCCGATCATGTCTTTGTCGGACCATTTCACTCGCAGTGGACAGCAAGCACATTCCCCTATCTGTCCCACGCAAGATGCCCCCATGCCACCAGCACCATTGCGACATGGAGCAGCGCTTGGTGCCGGAAACACAGCGCTCGGTCTGCAGCACGGCGAGAGCTTTGTATTGCTGATCATGTTCTACGAGGTGTTGGAGGAGCGTATTGATCGCTTCAATTTTCTGGCACGCCTGGTATCCTCGTATGAACGATGGACAGGCAAGGGAAAACACAGACACGTCGGCATTAGCATTGGCGTGCGCAAAAATACGCAGCAAATCGCCGTGCTGCCGTACGATCTCAGCTGCTGGAACTCGCGGTTGTCAGGTATTGGGTATATCACGTCGGAGAGCAAATCGCACCGCCAAACTGATGCTAGGGGGGGGCACAATTGCATCTCAGCGAGTGACGCATTGTATGTCGACATTGACGTCACCATGGTAGATCAGATTCTGCAAAACTTCCAACTCGGCAGTGGCGCGTACACATGGAACAGGTTACCACGGAATGGAATCGTGTATCCTTCGCTGTGGACGATTCTTCGCGATCATGTGATGTTTTTGCTACACAACTACCGAAAAACCGTCGATTTGCCTCGGATCGATATGGAGATCGACGCTGCAAACCAAGAAGCACAGTGTGCACAGTACGTCTTGATGCTTCTGGTATTCATGTTGAAACAAAATAGTGTGCAGGGTGCCACTGAGAAACACAAGAATTCCATTTATGCGCTCGTCTTCCGCAAAACATCGTTGCACCCCCACACGCTGTGGGAAGTTCTGGTCGCCACAAATGTTTTCTTTGGCGTCCCCGCCAAGTGTAAGGTGACAACGTTGCAGCAATTTACTCGCAATCAGAACACGCGCGACGAGACTCGAAAGCTCACTGATATCATACTCAGCGATCCCTACCGCACAGAGATTGCCCTCAACGAAATCCTTGTCTGGGAGTTCAAGTACACGCACTTATTCCCGTCTTGAGGATTCAAACCAAGGACGCTAGAGACCGAGTGCCGTTTGCAGATTACAGAGCTGTTGTGCGGTGGAAAAATCCATGGTAACATGGGTCTATTAGATCCTCTTTTCGGCCGCCTGCGTTTGCAACAAAAGTTTGACGGCAATTGCCGTGTCCTGTGAACTCTTGGCGTCGTTGAGCAGATTCATGAGCACTGAGTTGCAGATGATCATGCGCACTGTGGCTTCTCGCGGCGCAATACAGAACATGACATGCCGGGTGATTGCGTCGTCTGTGTGCACGGCTGCGTTACTACCTGATGGCTCGAGGCGATCACGTGTCTTGTCGGCTTGGCGTTGGTGTAGGTTCGAGACAAACGACGAAATTTCCTGAATCATGCTACTGAGCGTGTGATCCTTGGTTAATTTCACGACATACTCGGTCAGAAGCTTGCTCTCGTCAGGACCTAGTCTACAGCAGATGTCACATTTTTTCGACAGGCTGGTTGCGACGTCCGTAGTGTTAGCCACCACTTCTGCGTCGCCTTCCATTTGATGTGGGATGTAATCTGTTTTGCAAGCTCGATGCGTAGCTCATTTAACAGCGTTTATATACCACGCACAATAAAAAATGTCTTCTTCCACTGGTTTCAACCCCAACGCACCGTGCCAAAACGCCCCCGCCTCACGCCAAAATTGCGCCGAAAGTCGCTCTTGGTCAACCGCAAACACACTGCATGTACGAAACGGGTGGGGCGCCCAACTCTCCCATGAGACACTTTGTCATTTCATTTTGCAGCAACGGACTCGCTTGTGCCATACCACGCACAATAAACAATGTCTTCTTCCACTGGTTTCAACCCCAACGCACCGTGCCAAAACGCCCCGCCTCACGCCAAAATTGCGTCGAAAGTCGCTCTTGGTCAACCGCAAACACACTGCATGTATGAAACGGGTGGGGCGCCCAACTCTCCCATGAGACACTACGTCATTTCATTTTGCAGCAATGGACTCGCTTGTGCCGCATGTGCCTCGGCGGAGACGGGATGCACAGGCGCGCGAGGATTGTCATTTGGTACAAACGTCCCATCAGCGTCTCTGCCCTCAATCGTTTTATACGCCTCGATTAGGGCACACGACCCGCAACATAGCGATACCACACAGTTGCGACAGCTGGATTCTCTGCTGTTGATATGCGACCTCGTCACGCAGATCAGACAGCATGCGAAGCCGAGCGCATCAACGATTCCAAATAGCAGAAAGTTGGCACAGAAGTTGCTTTTCTTGTTGTTTTTTTGTTGTATGCTGGCGAATGTGTAGCATGGCACAACACAAGACATACATGCATCAGCCGGTGTGCTGCTCTCTTCATTTGAACACCAACTGCAGCATATATCCCCACCTTTCCACTCTTCGATCACTGGCATTGGGTTATTTGTAGTAATTATAATAGTCGACGTTTGTGTACACACGTACCAGTTTATATACCTTGACAACGTCGTGTCACACCCCATTGTATAAATATATAAGGACCGCCACTGAGTCGCGTTTCAGCAACATGTTTGACCAAACGCACGCAACATAACAAGCCAGCTCTTGTCTGCCACGATAGCCCGTCGACGGAACAGGGGCCTGCTGCAAAATGCACCCTGGAAAAAGTCGGTGTTTGAGTACATTTTGGTACACAAATGTGTGGTCGTGTCCGTCTGTGGATCACAGTATTTTGTCTGGTCATTCAAACCTATATAATATCGGCATCCAACAACGTTCGGGCGTTTTGCGATGCAATCACAGCATGACACTATGCGAGATTTACAAGACAATCGCTTATTACACGAATACTGGTACGTATTTGTACAGCAACGCTTTGAAATCGAACAGCAGATGACCGAGGTTCCGGGAGGGTATTCTGTGGTTTTCCAAACCCCCGGGCATACCAACGAGAAGGATATGTACACGTATACCATATTGTACATGGACAAAATCTCCCAATTCTACACAATAACCAAGTCAGCACACGAATGGAAACACCTGTGGGCAGACTGGTTGTTTCACCGCGGAAACCTTCCTAGTCTGGATTTCAGTAATAATATAGAATACGAAACCCTTTTTCAGACAACGCATGAAATTATTAGCGAAGCTGACAACACGATGTGCGAAAATTGGAATACCATCTTGAGCGCTGGTGTGTATAAAACTCTTGAAGTGTTGAAACGAGGAATCCGAAACGTTACAAACGCAAAAAATTTGCACGAAAACGAGCAAATCAGGGGAATACACGAACTGCACAAGTCGTCGCAAGAGGAGCCTGGACATCATCTGGGTGTTTTACAAGTGCATAAGAGAAAATGCATGCAAGATGTCAAAGCGATTGTGCATAGTGTGAACTGGGAGCATACATCAGCTGTACTTACCCTCAAGACTCAAGAAGTAGCATCGACAAACTTAAAAATTGACAAAGACAATTGCACGGAGGAGCTACTTCACCTCTTGCGTGTTGCCTCGTACAAATTAGGCCAGCTCATTGCCGTGGCCCTTGCTTCTGGCATTTTTGGTTCGTCTGCAGATGGATTTGAAGAAATGTACACGAGAATACTCGAATCTGCCAAGAATGACATGATGCGTTTTTTTCATAATCGCGAAACAACACATCACAATCACGACATAACTGATCATGACGGAACTTCGATGGAAGAAAACGAACGTGAAATTACACAGTGTACGGCCGAAATCGCACATCTCGACGGACAAGCACAGCAGAAGCATGCTCAGCAAAAAAATGCTCTGGATATATTGCAATTAAAATATCAACAAAGTATCGCTAGTCTGAATGCATTGCAGGAATTACAAAATCAAAGTAATCCGACATCTGGCGGTGGTGCGCCAAATGATCAAGATCCTGTTGTGCCAAATGGCGATTCGTTGTCTGGTGGTGATGTATATCACAGTGGTGGTGAGCAAACTGCGGGTGGTCATGGTGGTGCTTCACAAGGTGATTCACAAACACATCATCAGCAGAATGAGAGTGGTGGACAACATGTGGGTGGTCATGGTGGTGTTTCACAAGCACCTGGTGGTGAACAGCATGCGGGTGGTCATGGTGGTGTTTCACAAACACATCATCAGCAGAATGATGTACAACATGAGGATGGTTATGGTGGTTCTTCACAAGCACATGATGAAGCTGGTGATGGACAACATGTGGGTGGTCATGGTGGTGTTTCACAAACACATCATCAGCAGAATGATGTACAACATGAGGATGGTTATGGTGGTTCTTCACAAGCACATGATGAAGCTGGTGATGGACAACATGCGGGTGGTCATGGTGGTGTTTCACAAACACATGATGAAGCTGGTGATGGACAACATGCGGGTGGTCATGGTGGTGCTTCTCATGGACCAGAAGCTACTGCTTCACCACAGTTGCCATATCCGGCTGAGACCGCTGAAATGCAGGCTGCACGTCTGCACTTTGAAGCCGCAGAACAAGCATTGCTGAGTGCGCACGCGGAACAATTCGAATCAGAACGTGCCCACCATGAGGAAAATTCAATACTTCTACAACGACAAAGCGCATTGATTGCAATGCAAAGAATGCTCGCAGAGTCGGCGGCAGGGGCATTGTCACAGGCATATTCAAGATTCGGCAATGCAAGGCTTCCTGCCAGTGCTCTGTTGCGAGAAACCATTTCCAGTGTCTCACAGTTTGGCATGTCGTATATGGCGGCGTCAGTGGCAGAGTGTGTCAGGCCTGCCGTTTCAGCACAACATATGGGGGCCATCACACAAACACACTCGACAGTGTCGTCTCATGGAGGAATCGGTATTCGATCCCCAATTGTTGTAAGCAGAAATACACCGCTCCCACCATCTATGCACGCTGCTTCAAGCCCCAGTGTCAGCTTTCATGGTTCCCATGCTTCGGGATCCAGCCACCACAGTTGGGTTTCGCAACCGCAGGCTGCAATTAGCAATGGAGATGGACATGATCCACATCACGTCCAGGCAATGGCAGACACGTTTCGCGCGTATATTGCCAAAGTGGATACTAATACAGTGTGTGATTGGATCGCCCTTTCCGGCCGTGTCGATACCGTCATTGCTGGGTTCATTGACATTGCATTTGAAGTGTTCACCGGCATTTGGGAGGGACAAAGCACGCAGATCAAATTCGATGTACTTGCAAGTTTACACCTTGCATTTGGTCTAAATTACCCTACAAGTTTGGCCTTTAATCACCGAGATAGCATTCGAGCCGTGAATGCTAGGTTGAAATCAGACGTCACATTTTTGGTGGAACGTCGGGGATGTGTCGACATGAGCACAGCGCGGGAGTATGCGAACAACCTGAACGATACTACAGATTGTCCTGCCTATGATCACGATGAAAGTGTTGGTATCTTGAAGGACTTGCTGTCAAGGTAAGGTCTAGGACAGCATGTGGTACAATAAGTTGTCGTGTACAGCGGTTGCGTTTGTGACAATTTATTATAAATCAAATCAACGACTCAGATGAGGGCTTGGCAGTGGCATATGAGACAAACATGTCTGCTTCAATTACATATTATTGCACACAACTCTCACCGGGAAAAGAGTCCAGTATGTGGAGAGGGCGTAAATGACAATCGCCGCCGAAAGCGGAAGAATGCGCACCAGTACAGTGGGTTTTGTGTGTGGCGTTTCAGAATTGAGCTTTGACAGGGCTATGCAAAGAATGGAAAGCGTGACAAGTACGAAGGCCACACCGAGCATACCAATGTAAAACTGTTTTTGTTTGCTCTCGTGGTAGAGAATCGACACAAAAAAACCCTGTGCAAGCAGACCACAGTACACACTGAGAGCCAGGAGGTAAAAGGTGTAGTCTGTGCTGACGGATGGCACGGACATGCATGCATGCTCTATACCAACAATCATCAAAAATGTGGATAGCAACGAGAGCACGACACCCGACCGGCACAACTGGTGGAAAATAAGCGAGAGACAGAAAATATGCACGGTGATGCCTGGGAGTCCGCACAACAGTCCAAAATAAAACAGATTGCATTGATATGGCAGTGCCAGCATTTCGGCCGAAAACGTCGGCGCAATCAACACACCGTACACCGACACAAAAAGCGGCACGAGAGAGCCCAGTACACATGCTGCCCAGATGGTATCAATCTTCAGCGACGATGGTGCATCGTGCGGCGTGAATTTGTAAGACGTGTGCTGTGTCGGCTCCACGAGTCCTTTGCTTGCACTAGTCGGCACCACAAACGGCAATTCCGGAGGACGTTCAGTTGATGTGTTGCCGTTCACAAACCCAAGCACGCTGGTACAACCTGCATTGACACTCTGCTGTGTGCCAGACCCAGCCCCTGGCACCCCCGACCCCGGCCCCTGCGCTCCAAAAATACTACGCGTGTGCCGAGTGTCAAGCACCTTATTTTTCCGTCGTGAGGTGGCGATGTCAACGTCGTCGAATATACTGCTCATTTCCAACGATATTTACAAGGTGTCGTCTTTTGAAAACCTGCTGACATTGTGAATCTATTATGGCTTTATATATATACCATACATTTGAGGCCTGGGTTCGCACACATACACGAAAGGTAGGTTGAGTTCTGTTTTAATTATGTCAGACGACTTGGAAAAACAGAAACCTGTTTCCGTCGGCGTGCCCACTTCACAGTCTGCGCCACCCATCTCATTTCTTGACTGTGAAGTCTCATGCCCCGTGGTGATTTCAGCCGGCCAAAACAATCCGTCTAGTTGCGGACAGAAGTGGTTTGTGGGCTTTCAAGTTGTTGTTGTGTTGCTCCTCGTCGGCCTTGTCTCCGCCAAAATGATCATTGACATGGTAGTGGAAACCACCATCCTGCAGCAACTCCGCGATCGCACACTGACAGCTGCGGTTTCCACATAGGAATCATCGGCTCTTCTTCCAGTGATTTCGACAGTCGAGCCCCGTATAGGCACCCGCATTGTCAAACGGGTGTTTTCAATCTCCTCCTCCGCTTCTTCGTTCGTAGGCCATTTTTCGAAAAAACACGTTTTTGATTTTTCGGCGAGAATAGAACAACAAAAATCGATCAAACAATCGATCAAACGTGGCCGTCATGCAGGTGGAGGAAGACACCAAGTCAGAAAGTCTGTACGCTTGCCGACTTTCCCCGTTACCACTGCGTTGCGCGGTGCTCATTAATAAAAGACTCTTTGCATTCGTTTTGTGTGCATTTTTGCCGCTGCAAATTAGATCACTGCGATGACCGCATTTTTGTATATAACACGGCTGTATTCGTCGTGAGAATCAACAGCAGAGATGGATCCAAAAACACTTTTGGGACAAGACGTCTTGCCGTATGTCATGGGTGTTGTTCCGCCGTCTCGCAGACAGATCGAGTATCTCCGAGAACTGCGGCTCGTATGCAAGGACTTTGACCGCGCTGTGGCATTTTGTGTCGAAAACGAAGAGTGGATGCGGCCGCTCACACAAGATGCAGCAGACTTCCGCGGGGATGTCGCCATGACCGGGATTGTCAAGCCGCCATTCTCGCTGAACCGCGGCATTGAACGATTGCTGCGAGCAGGAAATTTGCACCTTATAGGAAGCGGCATGCGCGATCACATCTTAGACAGCACAACGCAAGAATTCCTCATCCAACGGCTCAGAAAATCTCTTGCTCCGCCCTTGACGCAGGCGAGAATTGGACGCAGAAGAGCGGCCAGCGAATTCGTCACTATGCAAACGGTAGCGTGGGCAATGCGAGTGCACTCTACAAATCGCCAGATACAAATTGATGGCATCCATCTGATGAGTTACATGACCCACGACCCCGCTCCCGATGATACAATCATAGTTTTGGGCGATGGTTGGCCTACCAGCAAGCTATCAGCCTACATCATTGACACCGTAGCTGTTCTCATGCACGACAATTTGGCTGTTCTTGATGTACAGCGTGCGTGTTTGAAAACTCTGGCCAACGTCCTTCTCGAAATTGATGGTTGGGTGAATGATGATGTGGTGATTGACTTGTTTGCACTGATACAGAACGACACACACAACATGCTGGCACTGGTAGTTCGTGTCATAAACGCGCACGGAGATGACTACCATCTGCAACTTTTGGCCACTGGCCTACTGCACACTTACTTGTGCATATTGAATAGATTGGAGGATGTGGAGCCGATGCCGGATTTTATCGTGCACGAGGTCGAATCAGCAATACTTACCAGCATGCACCGACAGCTCCACAGTGCTGGTGGCCGTACTGCTGATGAAGTGTACGCGTCTGTGCAGCAAAATTGCATATTCGTACTCGAGCAGCTCATGCAATACGACTTTGCGGGTATGCATCGTGTAGCAGACTTCATGCAGTACACAATCAACGCCGCTATGTGCAACATCTGGGAGTTGGCGGAGGACATGGAGCGTGTATATCTTGACATAATGCACAGATTGGACGCCTCCGGTAGTGCGACTCCGCTTCAGATGCAACGCCTGCAGAACATTGGGGCCAGTAGTGGAATGATGCAGATTTCCGTGTCATTTATGCACAACTGTGTACGGGCTGGCACACTTCGAGGAGCGGATTCCGACGCGCATAAGATGCTCTTAAAAATATGCACTGGGAACGCAGCCACCACGGCACTTATGGTACAGGCAGACGTTGTCAGATCAATTGACGAGGCGTCTCAAAATGTACATAAAAGTAGGGCCTGGCTAGCAATTCGAGAAGAGGTGATAGCTCTGCTTCGTTTGGGCGGTGGGATTGCTCCGGTGCATGCGGTGTGAAAACACACACAAACACACAACAAACACGTCCATTTCCGCTATTTTATTATTAAAAGACACGTCTCTCTCCAAACAATGAGCAATTGTCTGGACTCTGTGCAAACAAAGCCAAAAAATGTTAGCAAAATACACCCATGAAAACAATTTAGTATTTGAAAATATGTATTACAAAGTTACGGCGTGATTTTGTTCAGAACTGAAATTCAAAAATGATTGAAAATCGTATACTTTGTTCGTGTTTTGTAGTGAAATCTTTGATTTTCAGGATTTTACTAATCAACAAAGCCAAAAATGTTAGCAAAATACACCCATGAAAACAATTTAGTATTTGAAAATATGTATTACAAAGTTACGGCGTGATTTTGTTCAGCACTAAAATTCAAAAATGATTGAAAATCGTATACTTTTTTCGTGTTTTGTAGTGAAATCTTTGATTTTCAGGATTTTACTAATCAACAAAGCCAAAAAATGTTAGCAAACATCCACGGATTCACGGGGTGTGCAGGTGACAATTCCGAGCCTTGCAGTAAACCTAAAGGCCGCCGCTGCTCGCGGCTCCCCCCCCGCCGCTGCTCCCTGCCCCCGCCGCTGCTCCCCGCACTACACTCTGAATTCGCGCCTGTGCACGAGATCTTTCCACCTCTGACGCTAACTTGTTCTGTCTTCGTTGATCCCGCGCAACAGCGTTTTCGAGAGCGATTGTCTGTTCCAATGCATTTGCCTGGGCCAGCAATTGTGCTTGTTTTTGTGCACGATTGACTCGGGCCAACTCCTCTGCCCGCAAGAAGTCCGCTTCCTGGCGGCATGTGCTCATGTACCGTTCGTATTCAGTTTGAAGCACATCTTCGTCGTTCTGTAGTGATTGTGCGAGTTCTATCTTCATTAAGTGTTCCTCTTTTTCTCGCTGCACTGCGCGATGCGAATCTCTGACCACAGTTTTATGCCACCCTGTCACCATGTCGGCAATCATGCCAACCAAAATAGGACTTGTATTGAGTATGGCCGAACCCTCGCCGAGACGGCTGTGCTGTCCGCTGGCAAATGCGAATATTTTCGTGTGCATCAAGTACCAGTGTCTTATAATTTGGCCGTCGTTCCAGTTCTTTGCAGCATCTGGCAACCCGAGCCGCAGCACAAATTTCTTGAAATTGAAAGGCGCAGGCGGCGGCGGGAGTGTATGTTTGAATTCCGAGTATGACATTTTGTTAATACGCGCCTCGGTTTCCCTCATCGCACCTTGCACGTTCTGGCGCGTGCAAGACAATTGACAGTAGCCCATGATCGGAAAATTAACGTCCTTCAGGTTCAGGAACGGCAGGGGCCAGGCTTTCAATGCCAGACCAATGACCACCACATCGTCGTCACACTCCTGTGTTGTTCGCGTGTCGGGACCGCGTAGACACAATTTCTGTAGGAATCGCATGTTTGGCAGACAGTGTGCCACATCCGCCATTATGGGACAGGCAGAACCCGGGACATCCGTGGCAAGATCCTGATGAATTACTAGCTGCTTCAGATTGGTCAGTCGCCCCAACGACAAAGGAATGCCTGCCAGGTCACATTTTGAGATATACAGCCCCAATAGACTCGTCAACTCACCCAGCGTGTGGGGTAGAGATCTACAGCGCAGACTATGCAACTGCAGTATTGACAATTTCGGCAGTCCAGCACCCGTGAGCCCCGGGAGCTCGCGCAGATTCCTGCAATGGCTAATGCGCAGAAATACAAGGGATGGAAGCGAGAATTCTGGCAGACTCATCACGTCGCAGTTGATGAGATTGAGTTCTTTTAAATTGGGCATCTGAAAAATTTCAGGGTGTATAATCATCCTGACGCGGTGGGGAGTGTCGTAGTGTCCATCCTTCAAATTCACCAGATGCAGCACGGACAGACGTGTAAATGACGCAATCGCCGCTGGCATCATCCGCACACCAAACAGTTTTAAGATGTGCAGTGTTTTTAGATTCGGAAAAGTGTCGCCGTGAATCCAAGCTGGTATATTTTCACATTCAACATAATCATTGCCTGTCATCTCAAGTTGCACGAGAGAAGGCATCGCAGAAGTGACTGGCGTGCCAAAATCCCCATCCAGAAACATTTGAAGAGATTCCAGCGCTGTAAGTGTGTGCATTTGACTGCTGAAGCCACACACACCCGACACCTTCTCTAGATTGGGCATTTTGTCGGCCGTTACGTGAAAAAGTGTTTCAGAATTTACGTAGTTGTCTATGGAAGTTGCGATCCGGAGCGCTCTCAATTTTGGCATCAGTGGCATATTGTTCATTTGCGTTATCACACAACTACCAATAAGCAAATCCTCGAGGGTGGGGGACAAATCTTTCAATAGTTGTGCTGGCACATGGTCGTCTTCGTCGTCAGATAAATCCTGCTCGTCACACAAATGCAGTTTCTGGAGTTTCCACTGTCCCACGCGATCGGGCAGATCGAAGGCAAGTCCTCCTGCGAGTCTCAGCTGGCGAAGCGCTGGCATTGGCCCAAGGTCGGGTAAAAGCAAGAGTTTTGGACAATTCGCGATAAGGAGGGATTGCAAGTTCGTCAACTTCGCTATGCTCGCTGGAAGTGCAGTGATTTGGTCCATATTAATAAGTGTGAGTTTCAGCAGTGTCCCCAAATTGCCGATGGCTTCCGGAAGCGCCAGCAACGTACCGTTTGTCTTGGGCTGGTCGTATCTCAAAGGCCGTACACCGTCTATGTATTCTGGAAGTACCTTATTTTTCGTTTGTAGCGGCATGACAAAAAAAGTATCTCCGTCGAGCCAAAGATCCGTGAGAAGAGAAAAACGACCAACCCAGTCGGGAATTGCCCTCAATAGACCACAGTGCATGGAGAGTGATGTCAATTCGTCGACGAAAGCAAACAAACCGACCGGCACAGTTCTGAGTATGTTAACACCCGATGGATTCTCAGAGTTTCTTACGACAAATAACGACATTAAGTCCAAGTTCACATAATGCAGCATCACTCTCTGCTGCTGGTGTACTTCGTTGCGTAGCGGCTGAAACGCTTCCTCCAATGCCCTGGCGTTTGTATTTTCCAGCTGTAGTCGTGCTATGCGTACCAGGTTCTCCACAAGTGGGGCCAGCCGCTGGTTCTGTGCAGGCGTCATTTGCAAGTCAGCGGGTGTACTGCTGTGGCGAAGGAATTTGGTGGTCATATGGTCAATTCGCGAGAAACGAGAGGTCGGATCAATTTCGCCAGCAGCATTCCGCTGAAATTCGTGCCGGTACACATCGGTTCTCAATTCAAGACTCAGCAGTGGTCCTCCACATCGAAGTGCGGACATTCTCCTTCACCGCTTACCGCTGTCTTACCGCTGTCGGTGTTACAGTAGCTCCTCGTCACTTGCTAATATAAGATTTGGGCCCAAGAGCTTGAAAATTTTTTTACGACCTATACTTCCACGTTTTCGCGCCAAAATGGGCCGAATACACTGCAGCCGGCCCCGGAGACCGGAGGAGGCGAAAGAAAGAGAGCAAGATGGTTGATACGATTCTTTTATTTTCAGCTCAAGTGAATAAGCATTCTCGCTTCCCACAACCTCGTTGCTTAGTGGTGTCTCTTTCTTTTCGGCGAGTGGACCTCTGTAACTCATCGGCGTCGGCGTTGGGGTTGATAGTATCCGGCGCCATGGTCCAAGCTCTCGTCCATGCCATCCCAATCGCAGTATTCGTGCATTCCCCAAACCTGCATTCTTCCAGCAGCATCGTGCGCGTGTTTCTGTTGAAGTTCGATCCGTTTTTCTTCCCTGATGTGTCTGAGATGCTCCATGTACACCGTCGTGGTGGGTGGGTTGTACTCGAAAAATCCATCGACGATGCGCGAATTCTCCCGCTGGCGCAGCATGGTGTGGTGCAGACGCTCCTCGCTCCTCATGTCGCTGAAATATTTCGCCCTGGCCTGTGTCTCAAACTGTAGATCGGTTTGCAGATCCGACATGTCGTGGTCTCCACGGTCGAAATCTGCACTCGGCTGGGGCTGTGCGACACCATAGCTTGACACAGGAAACACGTGGGTATCTTGTGCCGCGATTCCAGCCGCACTGGCTGCATCTGCCGCAGCGGCACGAGCATTAGCAGAGGCAAATGTGCTGCGCCCGACGGGTGTCTTGGGTGTCGGATGTGTCTGAACCCGACAATCTGCCGCGTCATGAGATTTTTGGCGAGACGTCATGTACGGAGTGGCGACACCACCAGAAAGTGTAGAAGGAGGAACACGCTGGGTCTCACTATACACTCGTTTCGTCGCATGTAACAGTTCGAAGAGGGACAAACGCAACTTCCGCACGGAGCCAGCTTTATTATTCATGATCATACCATTTTCCAACCGGGCCTTGATGTTGATGTAGATCGCATGTATGATTTGCTCGACAGACATTTGCCTGTGTATTGGGACTGATCCTTCGCACACTTTGGCGAACGGTAGAGTGAACGCGGCAAGCTGGTCGATAATTTTATGCAACCCCCATCGCGGCATGTGCAATCGGAGTACTGCTTTCAAAGCAGGTAATATGCCACTTTCCTCATTGTAGATGAGTTCCCAGTCCTCGTCGATTTGTTTTTTCCGCTCTTCAAGAGTTGCCATGGCTGTGGTTGATTGTGCAGCTCGTGCATTGGATGTATTATATAGCAAATTTTGCCGAGCCAGAAACGATTTGTTCGCAATCTGTTTTTGATTTCCGTCGTGTTTTATCAAGTAAACTGCCCATGTTCACACCCGTTGTCGTATGGCGTATCTTGCAAGAATTCTGCGATGCTTTGCAGTGTAAGGTGTGAAAAATATACCAAAGGCACACATAGATAAAAAATAAAGAAGCGCAGCACATAAGACTGTCCAGACTGTGTCCCCAGCAAGTATACGAAATAAAACACCAGGGGCGCGATCAGTTCGTAGTACAGTAGCCACAGTATTAACCGCTTTCCAATGCTGTTGTTCATGACAATATCCGCCAACAAAGAAGCCACGAGCAGCGCAATGTTCAGATACAGGCCAATTAGGTAGCTGTGGTGTATGGGATTGAAATGCACATCGAATGTGAAGAATGTCGCCGTGCACAGCAAACCGGTTTGTACAACGGCATGAGCCACGTGCATTTATTCGTGCGGTGTGGTGCAGTGCGTTATTTTTTGCCCGCGCTTTGAGTCCGGTGTATCCGTTATATATACATATGAACACACAAGAGATGGGCATTGGAGTGCAGAACATGGATCAGCATTGGCTTGTTTATTTGAAAAGACAAAAAGCACAATCATTTGGTGGTGGTGGGACAAGCGTCGATCTTGATAAAATTATCCTCACACAACACGCGAACGCACAGTTGCGTGAGAGTCTCCGACAAAACTATCAAAAAATCATCGTCTTGTGACAGTAATGTTTTTTTTTGCTGTTTCCGCTGAGCCTCTATTAGTTGCAAAATGCCACACAGGGAGTGTTTCAGTTTTTCATACATCTGCTCAGTATCGTAGCAGAATGGCGCCAGAATGAAAACACATGCGAGTTGGTCGACTCGTGTTTGTATCATGCCCAATGTCTGTCTGTATGCTGCAGTCACTGGCGTGGGTCTGACCCCGACCTCGTCTTTGTACTTGGACAAGTCTTGGGCAACAGTATGTAGTTCTGGTAGGAACCCCATAGTTTGCACGGTAAGTTTGGCTTTCTGCTGAGAGGGGGGGAGGGCGCTTCGCCGCTCCGGACAACACTTGCAGTAATTTTCTTTTTATGTCGAAGCAGGGGCAGCAACTTTGCGCTTGCGCACTTTAGGATTCTGCGAGGTGAGCTCTACTGGCGTGGTTGATTCAGGGAAAACAGAGGTGTGTTCCGTTTGTTCTGCTTGTTCTTGATACATCTCTATTTGTTCTGTTGTTGATCCTGGGTAGGCATCGGTAGGAAGAAGGGATAAATTTCCGCCTTCAGTCTCGCCACCGCCACCGAAAACACCACTGCCACCGCCACCGAAAACACCACCGCCACCGCCACCGAAAACACCACCGCCACCGCCACCGCCACCGCCACCGAACACACCATTGAAAGCGTCGTTATTGTCAAACGGTGCTTCCGATGGCGCTGCAGACAAACTGCTGGAATCGACTTGATCTGGTTTGGAACTTGGACCAACGGCTGTACTGATTGGCGCGACGCGAGACACGTCCAAAATATGCTGTTTCGGCAGCGTGCAAAAGCCAAGTCGCATGTACATTTGTATTGGCGCGGGTACGATAGGTGCACATGCGTCACACGCACTCTGTAGCGCGCTATTGAAAATATTCGAAGGCCTGCTGACCTGATCGCAGATGCCAAACTGCAGAAACGCATTGTCACGTTCTTCCGCCCCATTGGCTCCACGCGAACCATGTGTGTTGACTGGGTCGCGTTTGCGCTTTGATGGCACAAGTAAACTATACCCACCAAGATTTTTGAGCGCTCTGCTCACCGGAGCAATTTGTTCATTTTGTGTGCCTTCGTTGGATGACAGTCGAAACTGTAGCGGGGGGTCGGTCTCTGAATTCCCAACGAAAAACTTGAGTTTATATCCCAGGATGTCTCCGCTGCTCGTGCCGCCCTGGCATGCCGACCACATGTTGCGAACCTTGAAATTTTTACCAGCCACTTGTAGCACGCCAACATAGTCTGTCGGGGCATAGGAGCACGGGTTGGGGTTGCCGTAGTGTGCACCGCCCTGATTGTCGCTGCCTATAAAAATGCCCCCGATCTTTGCATACGTGTTGATAAAATCCCACAGAAAAGCGTCCATGTAGCGCAGGTATGCCATTTTTTTTTGTTCGTTGGTGTCGTTCGACCGGAGGCATGCCTTGTAGCCGTCATAATAGTGCTCCTTGAGCATGACCGAAAAATCGTTGCACGAGATATTGTTCAGAAAGAGATACCACTTGTAGCGCGCTTTCATGTAGGGTTCATACGACCTTTTCCAGTCGTCCTTTCGTTGCGTCCACATGGCAGCAAATATCTCCTGTGAATCGCAGTCGGTATCGTCGATGATGTCGTACAGTTCTGCCAACATCGTCTGAATGCCAAAAAGAAGATAGTTGATGGTCGCAAGGTTCGCACAATACACGAGGTCTGGCATGTAGCGGTTAATCACGGTTGTTGCGTCGCCGTTGAGCAGCATGGTGTCGTTGTAGCGCAATTGAAACACCACATCTCCCGCTCCGACACACTTGGAAACAGACACATTCCGCGGCTCGCTGAAATGAGGGATGTTGATGGGCACAACAAGGCGTGGAATATTAATGTACAAGGTCATTACGGTCTGGTTGGTACTGAGGTTCTTCGACATAGAGCGCATGCTGCTGTCCGAGTTCTGCAGCGCCGAGAGCGGGCCATCCTGGTCATTGAACTTGCCCGAGGGCCACAAGTTGCTGCGAATGCGTTTGGCATTCACGCCGTCGTTGAATGCTCCGCGTTGGTTGAATTCGCCGGGTGGAAATCCCTTTTCTGGCCTGCCCATCTCCCCGCGAATGTTCCACGAGGAATTAGCCATGGCAAGACGGTTGCTTTGATTTCACGTTCTTGGCCTGTGTTTATATACACGCGCCTCGTCGTAAAAGACAAATGTACCAACCATGTCGACCCGCGCTACTCACAGGACACGACATACACACTTATGACAAAGCTCCCGAAAGCGGGGAGTGGGGGGATAGAGTGGCGGAAAATCGTTCTTTTGCGGAAATATAGTTCAGAGAGATGAAGGGGAAGACGCTCTCTTGTGCGTCGTACGCCTTTATTTCAAGTCGGATAATTACACGAATACCCCCCAGGTGCTACTGCCTCACTGTCTGATGTTGCTTGTGCGTTGTCCCTTTCGCCCGTTGCGGACACATATGGATAATACCGTGTCCGCACTTCCTCCACCATGTGCATGACCACGACGAGAATGATTCCAATAAACACCGCCAGGAAAATTTCATATAGTGACAACAGACCAGTCTGCTTGTCAGGACATACGTTTTTCTTGTCCTGGAGCGCTGGAATGCCGTAGTTGATTGCAACGGATAGAATTGCTAGCATCAACACATTGAAGAATAGCGAAAATCGCTGCACGTATGGTACCAGCCGATTGCCGAAGCCGTCTTGATGCGAAGCTTTGCTGATGTAGCACGCCGTCGACACAATCCACAGCACCATCGCCGACAGACTGTAAAACGCAAAGATGCTCTTGTGCCACAGCACTGTTTTGTAGCAACGTTTGTAATCCACCATTGTCGGGTATGCGGGAGAGCACTCCAGTACTCGCGCAGGGTTGCCTATCACTGCAGATGTTGTCCCGGCAGCGGGGATCACTACCACACTGTTCACGCCGTTGATTCTGTTTGCGTTCATGGCGGCTGTAACCTCTGCATCTGAGCAGAAGTTAGTGTTGAGAATGTGCAGATTGTGCTCGTAAGTCCACATTGGCGACGCAATTGCCACGCCTTCCTTCTGGAGGCCCGTGAATTGGCGATTCTTCAATTTTTCAACCATGTGAGGTTCTGCATACCACGCATGCAAAAGCATCATCTTGGTAGCATCAAGACCAAATATTTTTTTGGGGGCCTTCGATGGTGCTGTCTGCATGACTTGGTAGCTGCCGAGGGTTTCTAGCGACAGCTTGGCGGGTGGCGGCTTGAGGGCGGGCGTAGTGGCACGTACTCCAGGTGCCGCATACATTACCCCCGAAGTGTACGCTGCTAGTAGCACCGCGAGGTAGGGTGCGTCGACTCGCTCGACATCCACGACATCGACTTCTCGTGGCTTCTGCAGCCAGAACATAAAAGCTAGAACGAAGAGCACGAAATTCACAAGAATGTAGGCCCAGGAATACGCATCCCTCCTCCAGTTTAAATCCATGATGTGTATGCGCTAGACGAATGCAACGTGCTTTTATATGAAAGGAGTATCTCACCGCAATGAAAATTGCCACATAGAGAGTCGCAGGCAAATGTATACAAAACCCATAAGAATTCCCGTTTCTGTGATCTTGCTCGTGTCATCCCTGAAACAGCTTCCAAAACAGCACCTGATGCGGGCAGAGGCAGTTTCAGAATCGTTGTATACAATGATTTTACAGGGGCCGTCCCGTGCGCGAAGGGCACGCTTTCCGTGTGCGCGTGGAAGGGGCACCACCCACCTCCTCTCCTCTCCCCTCTCCCCCCCCCCCCCCCCCGCACGGTCATGAACATGTGTATATGCGACCTTATTCGCCGAATATGGGCACAAATGAGACATATGGGGATAGAGGTGTTGCACTTCCTGGCGTAGAATTTACAGCAGGGGGTAGCAATGTATATAAACATGCGTTGTCGCCGAGCAGTATACTTGCGCACTTTCTACTGCTGTGATGTCGGGAATAGCGAGCATCGGCACGGCCACAAATTCCAACCTGGCAGGAGCAGGTCCGTCTATCAACATCACATGTCGGACTGATCTCACCACCATCAGCCAGTTTTCCCTCAACGACAACGACCTTAAAAACGGACAGCATGACATCCGCCGACACGAGCTCTGTCTGTCGGTGCCTCAGCGGCAAATCCAAGCTTATGGCGCTGTGTTTTCGTTCGACCCCTTTGTTGAGATGCCAGTGGTACTGTCAGCCGGTGTCGACTTCATCTCCCTTCCCACCGACGGTGCGCGTTCTCGGCTCGACATGAACATTTCGCGTTACTACCAAGACGTCGGTGACGCTCGCAACGACCTCGAGTATATCCTCGCCATGAATCAGATATCGTTACACTCGATGAACACCACCATCAATGCTGCTCTGTTAAAGATGCAGGATCGTCTTCTCACACCCATCACGGGTGCCGCTGATCATTACTTTCATCGCCGCAACGCCATTTATCTCGAGACAAATCGCGAAGTCTTCACTGCGCAAGACGACAATCACGATGGCACTTGGGTGCAGGTGGAAGGTCAGCCTAACATGTATACTTTCATAGGACAAGGCCCTGCGATCACCAATTCAAACAGTATGATATTTGGACTCGTCGTCGACATGGCGGCGGACAACTTGGACCTAGCCACACACGTGTACTGTCTGGAAGTCTCACTCGATGTGATCACGCGACACATCATGACCATCAACGAGCCCAAGGTACATACGAGCAAAAACACGAAAAGTGCACCCATCATGCCCCCCGACCTGGTGTACGCTGGCATCGCATTGACGGACGCCTGCGCCCACCCACAAAACGGCGACACTGCTGTCACCGTCAACATATTCTCCGCGCTTACGGTGGACAACGGTCCTTTCAGCGTGCTCATTAACGACGATCTTATGTGGATCCACGAAATCGAGCTCGCCGACTTTGAAGTCGACGGCATGCGGCGACTTCGTCTGGTACTCGACCTGCATTCCATTGTGCGCTGTATGCACCTCGGCACCACAGAGGAAGCTTGCCAAGAAATCACTACGCGCTACGCTCGTTTCCAGGCAGGTCGCAATACAAAGGGCATTCCCCTAGCTTTCAAACACAAGCCAGGCAACCCTTCTCGTAAAACGTTTTTAATAGCGCCACAGAAAAAAGGGTTTGGAATCCTCAAAAGATCTTCCATCAAGGACAAGATGCGCCACATTGGCACGTCGATTTCGTCGTGTATGCCCTCAAAGCGCCTCGATCTCGTCAACGGTGCTGTCGCGAAGTTTTGAGTGCAAAATGGAACCCAGACAGCAAAGTCTGCTCGCCTGTAGCAAACCGCCGCTGCCGACGCTGTGGTCGCTCACACACTCTATAGAGTCATCGTCATCGTCGACACCTGTGAACGCGACAGATCGACACAGGGTGAGAATGCAGCAGCTGTGTTCTACGAGATGGTTGATGGTGAGACATGAAAACTGCGCTATTTTCGCCATGCCGATCACGGCCCCGTTGTTTTTGCGCATCGCAGATATCAAACACAGCGCAGCCATCTCGGATGGTGCAGTCAGCACGTACTCTTTGCTCGATATGCAAGTCGCCAAGATCTCGCGCGCCTCGACCTGGTCGGCGTTGCACACAGCGAAATGGTAGCACATCATGCGCAGGAAAGGGATCGGCGTATGAACACGAAACAGTCGCCACTCCAGTTTCTCCAAAATGTCGCGCTCCACTGTGATAAAGTCAAACACCTTGTGCCTGCCAAGATGGTGGCCAATGCGTCGCATGTCGCTGATGATACATTCTGGTTTGACCATCATGTCAAAATGACTCTCCTCCATTTTCGCTGCCATGCAAAGACACGTCGTCGCAATTAGCAGATGGTTCTTCTCGCGCACCATGTTGGATTTGAAGTCTTTCGATATTTCATACCGCACGTTGATGTTGGTGACATCCATCCTCATATTCATCACCATTCGCCCTTTATACGGCAAAAACGAACCCCCGCCACTTTTCCTCACATGAGCAATATACGTATAATACAAATAAAGTCCCGTGTAAACTGTTTCTGTTTTGAGACTGTAATTGCTTGCAATTTGCAAGATCCATCCAGCCATCTCGGCCGAACTTTTTGCATCGTTGTTTGCAAGACCAAGGGCCTCGTATATGTCCCTCTGGCCGTCCCTAATATCAGAGTACGTCGCGAGCATCATGTTGTTGGCTCCGACAAGCTCGTCCGCCTTGTGCGCCATCGTCTCTTCTGTTTGCTGTGCACTGGCGCTACTCTTGCCAGAATAGTCATTTTCGGTGGACATGGCTCGAAAGTGCTTCTTGATTTCATGCTCGGTCGTAAACGAGCGCGAGCGCTTGATACATGGGGTTTTAAGAAGCATTGCAGTGACACAGTTTGTCAGCACCTCGTGATCCTTGCCAACTAAGTGTCGCTTTTGTACATACATTTTGTTTTATAGTGGTTTGTCGGGGGTGTGCTATTCTGGGCGTCGATTTCTCCACTATTTGACAAAATCGTGTTTCGCGAGCGTATTAATTGGCTGGCATTTCTCTGGTGGTGGCAGCATATTGCTAGCTGCACCAAATCCCATTGCAGCCCGACCAACTTTCCCCAAAATGTTTGGCAGATCA
>Ga0105053_10003407_pt1 | contig 24183 bp, 18 predicted proteins | sample BON01_FD_78093 | JGI IMG/M metagenome (GOLD analysis project Ga0105053, IMG submission 78093) | Freshwater microbial communities from Lake Bonney liftoff mats and glacier meltwater in Antarctica - BON-01 | ecosystem: Environmental > Aquatic > Freshwater > Ice > Glacier meltwater | place: Lake...
AGTCGTCAACTTTTTGAAAGTTGACGACTGTCTTGTTTTGGTCGCTTTGCAACCCATCCGTTTTTCGGATATACATCGTGGGGCTTCGGTTTCTATTGGCTTATATTTGTGTAAAGCAAAAAACAAGATGAAAGGAGTAACATTCATTACAGACGAAACTCACAATAAGCGCTTTGTGCAAATAGACCTCGAAAGGCTAGAAACTCATCAGGGCGAAATAGAAGATTTGCTGGATACTATCATTTCTGAGAGCAGAAAGAACGATGATGAGATAAGTTGGGAAGAATTGAAAACTCAACTTAAGACGGAAGGAAAATTATAATGTATCGCATTATCTTTAAGAAGAAAGCGGCAAAAGAACTTCGCGCATTGCCGTTGTCAACTTTAAAGAAAGTTTCTACCTCAATTGATAATCTGGAAAAAGACCCAAGACCAGAGGGGAGTAAAAAACTCAAAGGAGGTAATGAAAACACTTAGCGAATAAGAATTGGTGATTACCGTGTTATTTACTTAGTTGAGGATGTTGTCAGGATTGTGGAAATTAGAAAAATCGGGCATAGAAAAGACGTTTATCTTTAATGCCCCTCCTGGCCCAGTCAAGGGTTCTGAAGAATCTCTTGTTCGTTTTCCATCGCAATCCCAATGGCGTGCGTTTAACTTTTCGCGTAACGCGTGCCTTTGATGCAAGCCATCGAATTAACCATTTAGTGCGAAGACCCGCTGACACACAGGTTGGCTAGAAATGAGAGAATAACCCCTCGCTTCAATTTTAGCTCTACATTCGAGCGCATCCATGAACTATTTGAAGAAAGCGGCTCGTTTGCTATTGCTCTTTTGCGGCATAACTGCTATCGGTATGATTGCCTTGGCATTTACAGATGTTCCCTATTTCGCGTATCACCAGTTAGGAACACATTGCAAGCGACTGAAAGAAAACCCTGAAGTAATTGTTGTACTTGGTGGCAGCGGTATGCCAAGTGCCGATGGGCTGATAAGAACGTATTACGCATCGGAAGCTGCAATCAAATTTCCACAAGCTGAGGTGATTATTGCGCACCCTTACGATAATGATAGCCTGAGCACGTATCAGTTGAATCTGATGGCGAATGAACTCATTATTAGAGGTGTAGATAGTCTGAGAATCCGTTATGAACCAATTGGTACCAATACACAGTCTCAAGCTTCGCATATTTCCGAAATGTTAAAGGCACAATACGATTCCCCGGTTTTGGTAATCACCAGTCCAGAACATATGTATCGTTCCATTCGCTCTTTGCAAAGGGCTGGTCTGAAAAATGTTGGCGGACTTCCATCTTTCGAAAAGCCGATAAGCGAGCAAAAACTGAAGGGCGGAAAGAAAAATGGACAAAAAGTATCTCTAGCTTGGCGCTACAATTTTTGGAGCTATTTGAGGTATGAGATTCTCGTTTTAAGAGAGTATTTCGCCATTGGGTATTACAAACTCAATGGGTGGATTTAGATAAATCGACTAAACGGGCAACCACATTTCGCCTTTCTCAGATCTTGTCATTCCGAGGAACGAGGAATCTTTGAGACGCTTCCTTCGTCAGCGTGACAGACGAAACCTGTCAAATAGCACGGATTTGAGCAAATAAAAAAGCCCCACCAAATCTGGTAGGGCTTCTCTTTACTCAATACTTATATCCTAAATTAGGAAAGCGCTTCTTTTACCTTCTCCGCAGCTTCTTTTAAAGCGATGGCAGACATTACTTTCAGTCCACTGTTATCAATAATCTGCTTTGCCTCAACAGCGTTGGTTCCTTGCAAACGAACAATAATTGGAACGTTGATTTCGCCCATGTTCTTGTATGCATCAACCACACCCTGCGCCACTCTATCGCATCTTACAATTCCTCCAAAGATGTTTACCAAAATGGCTTTTACATTCGGGTCTTTTAGGATGATGCGGAATGCTTGCTCAACACGCTTGGCATCGGCAGTACCTCCCACGTCCAAGAAGTTTGCTGGCTCAAAACCCAGCAGTTTAATCATGTCCATTGTAGCCATTGCAAGTCCGGCACCGTTTACCATGCAACCAACGTTTCCGTCAAGTTTCACATAGCTCAAACCAACTTTTGCAGCTTCTACTTCGGTTGGGTCTTCTTCAGACTCATCGCGCATTGCTGCGTATTCTGGATGGCGGTAAAGTGCGTTATCATCAATAGTAACCTTGGCATCAACCGCCATAATTCTGTTGTCCGAAGTTTTCAATACTGGATTGATTTCGAACATGCTGCTATCGCTGCTCACGTACGCTTTGTACAATGCCGCAACAAACTTGGTCATGTCTTTAAACGCTGCGCCAGAAAGCCCAAGATTGAAAGCAATTTTACGTGCTTGAAATCCTTGTAATCCCAAACCTGGATCAATCTCTTCGTGAAAAATTAACTCAGGAGTGTTTTCAGCAACAGATTCAATGTCCATTCCGCCTTCGGTAGAATACATAATCATGTTTTTACCCGTAGCGCGATTCATCAGAACGCTCATATAAAACTCTTCCGTTTCCGATTCGCCCGGATAGTAAACATCTTCTGTAATCAGAACTTTGCTCACCAATTTGCCAACGCCATTTGTTTGAGCGGTTTCAAGATGTCCACCTAGGATTCCTTTTACAACTCCCTCAACTTTATCGATGCCTTTTGCAAGCACAACTCCGTGAGAACCAGTTTCTTCAACTGTTCCTTTACCTCTACCACCAGCGTGTATTTGCGCTTTTACCACAAACCACTCTGTGCCTGTTTCGGCATTCAGTTCTTTGGCAGCTGCAACCGCATCTTCCAATTTATCTACAACTTTTCCTCTTTGTATGGTTACTCCAAATCCGCTTAGGATTCCTTTCGCCTGATATTCATGAATGTTCATATTGATTTTGCTTTTTGGAGTGCCGAAAATAGGTCTTTTTGAACGGCTGAACGCCTGATTCACGTTATAGTTTTCAATTTCTGTCCATCACCCGAAAACAATAGAAATGGGCGGCAGGAAAACCCCACCGCCCCAATGCCCATGTTATTTACCAGCATTTCCGTACCAGTTCACTTTCCTACTCCAGATCATGATGGTGGCAAGGATGATGAACAGCCCGATACTGCCTACCAGCAAGGCGGTGTCTTCCAACTGAAGGATGGTATAAATAAAGGTGTACATCGCCACAAGTAATCCAGCTAGGAAGGCAGTGAGTTTGCCGCTACTCAGAATACCTCCACTATAGATTGTAATGAGCAAGGTTGTGGCCAACGCGCCAACGCCATAAGCTCCATTAAAACCAATGAACTCAGATAGGGAAACAATAAGCACGAAAAAAAGCGAAAGTGCCAAACCAACCAAGATGTATTGAATGGGGTGAATGCGTTTCTTATTGATGGTTTCCATGAAGAAGAACACCATGAACGTGAGCGAAATGAACAGAATCGCATACTTGGCCGAACGCATACTCTGCTGATAATGGTCGTTTGGCATAAAGAGTTTGAATCCAAAAGATGATTCATACATGCCTTCTCTTCCTTCTTTCCATTCCTGCGGGAAATTACGGTTGAGGTCAAGTACTTTCCATGTGGCCGTGAAACCGTCTGCTGTTACATTATGCTCATCAGGAAGGAACGAGCCTTCAAAACTTGGATGAGGCCAATCGGAGGTCATGTTTATCTGCGTTTCCTTACCGATTGGCACAAAGTCGAGTTGCTGGCTTCCTTTTAAATCGAGGTCGATGGTAAACTTGAAATCATTTCCTTCTCCAATCGGCATTCTCACCGAAATTCCTTCTGCAAACACATCGGCAGTTGGAACGCCAGGGCCAAATTCGGCCAGTGTGTCATTTAAGTTAAGACTGACCTTCTCGCTTATCCCACGCATGTCGGGAATTCCCATGCTCACAATGGCATCCTTTAAGAGAAACATGCTTGGTTCGATGCCTAATCTAATGGGGTCTGGCCTCCTGAAACTTCCCGAAAGCTTCATCTTGGTGTTGTAAACCACCACTTCATAAATACCACGCTTTCGCGTTTCGGTTCCAACATTGGCATCAACCACCAACGATTCGGGCAAAAAATGACTCCAATGTTTGTAGTACTTTTTCTCGCCATCCTTGTCTTCGGTAAACGTGAGATATGGAACAGAGATTACTGGGCCAACCACCGTTTGAGCATGGCCCCATTTTGCGCTTACTTCCTGAATTGCCTGCTCGCTTGTGGCCTGCCGTTCGTAAATGATGTCGCGAATCATCGCATTGGGAATCATCAGCAGTAAGACCAAAATGGTAATACTGAAAATGCGAATTGTCACAGAGCCGTTCAACCAGAGATTGAACCGTTCGATGGTACCGGGATTTGATGGGATTTTTGGTGTTTCCATAGTGCTGAAATTTAGTTAAGGTTTCGAGAGAAACGCCAACGATTCTAGTTTATTAACCGCTTAACTTATTTTGGGAATGGTACTGAATGGTGCCACGCAACCAAAGAAAAAAAACCAAGGTCAGGAGACCGAAATTTCCGACCAGTTTAGTTGTAAACGTACACTGAGCCAGATTTCGAATACGAATTGACCTCAGCAACGAAGAAGAACGTGCCGTCTGACACAGGCCGTCCCTTTCTGTCAGTTCCCGGCCAGCAATAACCTCCCATAACATCATCCGAATCGTAGATAAACATTCCCCATCTGTCCCAAATACGCAGACGGTAACATTCTTCATAAGACTCGTGCCAGAATGGAGACAAACAATCGTTGAATCCATCCGCATTTGGAGTAATGATGTTGCCTGCATTAATCGTATCAAAATCAATGGTCAGAAACAAGTCGGTAATGTCAATCGTGGCTGTGTCTGAACAAGCTCCTTCATTCGGATACGCATATGCCACTAGCGTAACAAACGGGCCGTTCGGACTTGGCGTGTCGTACACAGGATTGGTTGCCGTGTCTGTCACATTATTCTCGAAATTCCACAGATAAGAAGTTGCCCGCTGCGATTCGTTGGTAAAGAATATCTGAAGATTCTCTTTTCCACAATCAGGAAGCGCTTCGTATGTGAAGGAGGCTGAAGCTTCATCAATCACATTTGCCAAAAAGGTCGTATCCGACTCGCAGCCTAAATTGGTTGTGGCGGTCAAGGTCACATCATACAACGCAATTTCCGAGAACGTATGCGATGGTGATTGCTGCGTTGAAGTAGCACCAAGGTCGTCAAAAGCCCAACTCCAACTGGTAACCGAACCGCTTTGGATAGAACTGTTGTTTGTGAAATTTGTGACTGTCCCGATACACGCCACATTGGTTGTGATGTCGAAATCCGCAAGTGGATGAATGACAACAGTTGCAGTCGCGGTATCAAAACAATCGTTCTCATTTCCGAGCACCAACGTCACCGTGTAAGTTCCAGGTTCTGAATAAGAGTACTGTCCCAACGAATCGATTGACGTACCAATGCCATCCCCAAAATTCCAGTTCCAATCTGTGAGTTCTAATGGAGTTATTCCATTGTCCGCATAATTGAACGAAAGATCATTCGGAGCAATATTATCATTTAGACAAACGGGTTGCAAAGTGAAATTGGCAACTGGATAATTGTTGTAGAATACTACGTACGTATCCGTTCCGGTGCAGCCCAAACTGTCCTCAACCGAAACAGAATAAGCTCCAGGCGTGGCCCAATGTGTACTTCCAGTAGATCCATCTTCCCATTCATATTGAATTGGGCCATGTGGATCATCTAGTTGAACCGACAGTAGCGTGCTGTCATTACAACTAATTCCGGTGACGCCCACAGTCGCATCCAGCACGATATTCTCAAAATAGAACCGATAGGTGAAGTTTGTATAACCCACAACTGGGCAGTTATCGTCATAGGCAGTCAATACTAATGATTGACTGGTGATGTTTCCGAAGTCAGGAACCCAAGTGAAGTGTCCAATCACAAGACCAGCATTCACCGTATCGTCTTCAAGCGTAAAGGTTGCTCCAGGAAAATCACTCAAGTTTCCAACGGAAATAGTGTATTGAGGCCCAACCAGCGTACTATCAAGAAAAACATAAATATTGATGGTGTCTGCAGAACAGAAATAGGCACTATCTACATCAAAACCAATCAAGCCGTTGGTTTCAAATTGACCAACAGGATTCTGCGGACAATTCTGAACCACGCGAACTTGCATGTCACGCATCACGCTACCAATGAGAACTCCGTTCCGGAATTCCTCCACCAAAATTCCCATTACAGTAATGGTTTGTTCAGTTGGCCAAACACTCACAATTCCATTGGTGAGAGAGAAATAGTTGTTCTGAATTGGATTGTTAAAGGTGTAAGGATTCAGGTAATTGACTGTTGTGGTTGCACTGGTCATTGGCGTGTAAAGGCTGTAAACAAGTTGATCACCATCAAAATCTGTGGCGGTATGAATCATATTATTATCCTGACCCAAGCAGAGAATTCCACGAGCAGGAAGGTCAAATTGCGGTGAGTTATTACATGGAGCAAGCACGCTATTTAACCGTGCCTCCACATGAATATCTTCCGTTCCAGGCGTAGAAATGGTTTCAATCGCCTCACTACGCGCATTTTCGGTGAATGAGAAAACGTAATCGCTGCAAGGCTGAAGCGTTACCGTTCTAGTGTATACATATTCCAAAAACCCAGGCAAAGTACCGCTCCCGCAATTGGACTCTTCGCAATAAACCGGAATCTCATATGGCTGCAAATAAGTGTCAAACGGAGGATTTATTGGCGGAGGCGGCTGCAAATTCAGCGAATAGCTCTGGTTGAAACAGCTCGAAGAAATATCAAGTTCAAAGTCGAAATTGGTGAAGGTGCTTTGACAATCATAGAAGAACGCGACACGCACCAAATACTGGTTATTTCCCAAGCATTCGTAGGTAATCTCGGCTCCAAGGGCATGAGAGGCTTGCGCCCTGTAAACGTTTCCGAACACGGAGAATACCATTAGTAAAAGGGTAACGAGAATCGATTTTTGTTTACGCAACATGGGGTTAGATTAAGATTATTCGCGAAACAAAGTAATTCAATACATTTTCATTTAAGCATTCTACCACGAATTATTTGCAATCTGACTACCAATTCATAAACTCTAACCATAGTTTATTGGCTCAATCTGATTGAATATTGGACTGTGCTTTGCGTATCATTGCAGCCCCATGGGAAGAATAGATTTTGAAAAATTCACGCTCGACAATGGCCTTCGAGTCATTGTGCACAAAGACACCTCTACTCCGCTCGCTTGCCTGAATATCATGTATGATGTGGGTTCGCGAGATGAAGACCCAAACCGAACCGGATTCGCGCATCTTTTTGAGCATCTGATGTTTGGGGGTTCTGCGAATATTCCTTCGTATGATTCGCCATTACAGGTTGCAGGAGGACAGAACAACGCTTTTACTAGCACCGACATCACCAATTATTACATCACATTACCGGTAGAAAATTTGGAGACCGCATTTTGGCTCGAAAGTGACCGAATGCTGAACCTTGCTTTCACCGAGAAAAGTTTAGAAGTGCAGCGAAGTGTGGTTATTGAGGAGTTTCGTCAGCGTTATCTCAATCAGCCGTATGGCGATGCCTGGCTGTTGATGCGGCCCCTTGCGTTTTCAGAGCATCCTTACCAATGGGCAACAATTGGAAAGGAAGAAAAGCACATTGAAGAGGCAACGATGGATATGGTGAAGGCTTTTTACAAAAAACATTACCGACCTAAAAATGCGGTAATGGTGGTAGCAGGAAATGTAAAAACAGAGCAGATTAGAGCTTTGGCTGAAAAGTGGTTCTCTCCAATCGTCAAAGGCGAAAGGATTGAACGAAAACTACCAAAAGAACCTATTCAGAAAGAGGCGAAAAGATTGGAAGTTGAGCGGGCGGTTCCGTTAGATGCCATCTACATTTCGTTTCACATGTGTGGGAAAGAGGATGCGGACTACGCTGGCTGGGATTTACTTTCGGACGTGCTTGGCCATGGTGACTCTAGCAGATTGCACCAACAATTGGTGAAGGAAAACCGAATCTTTACATCTATTAGTGCATTTGTAATGGGCGAACGCGACCCGAGTCTGTTCACTATAGCCGGACACTTATTACAAGGAATAACTATTGATGAAGCCGAAAAGGCCATTTGGACCGAAATTGAGCTACTGAGAACAAAAACGGTGGCTGACATAGAATTGGAAAAGGTGAAGAACCAAGTAGAATCAACACACGAGTTTTCGGAAATGAACATTTTGAATCGAGCTATCGGTCTTGCCTATCACGAACTGTTGGGAGATGCTGAGATGGTGAATACAGAAATCGAACGATACCGAAAAGTGACAAAGACTGGTATGTTGAAGTTGGCTCAACAACATCTCGTTTCAACCAATTCATCAACGCTTATCTACAAACGAAAAGGATGATGCTGGACCGATCACTCACACCACCATTTGGCAAGATTAATAGCATTAATCTACTTGAACCTTCCGTTCATCATTTAGACAACGGGCTTCCTGTTTTCTCGGTTAATGCAGGAACCCAAGAAGTGCTGAAAATTGAGCTCATTTTCCATGCTGGAACCGCTACGGCAAACAAGAAGTTAGTTGCGTCTACTTCATCAAAATTGCAAACCGAAGGAACAACCAAGCACTCGGCCATGGAGTTGGCCGAAGCAGTTGATTTTTATGGGGCTCATCTTCAATCTGAGGTTACTCATGATGAAGCTTCTCTCTGCCTTTACACGCTCAACAAGCATTTAGACAACACGATTGGCACCTTGGCTGAAGTTTATTCTGAGCCGATTTTTGCAGAAAGAGAAGTGGAAACTCACCTCTTAACCAGCAAACAGGAAATGCTTGTGAGCGAGGAAAAGGTGAGCTATTTGGGAGCAAAGGCGTTTAGCGCATCGCTTTACGGAAAGGAACATCCGTATGGTAGGAGTGCCAATCAACAAGACTATGATGCCATTGGCAGACAAGAACTGGTTGATTTTCATGGATCGTTTATCAAAAGTCGGATTAAGCACATTCTAGTGTCGGGCAAACTTTCTAGCACCGCCATTCAGAGTATAAACCAACAATTTGGGCAAGAAAAACGGGGTTCCATTACGCAAAACGCTATCCATATCGATGCCGTTGAACCGATAATTCATCATGTTGAGAAATTGGGAGCAGTTCAGAATTCGATAAAGATTGGTCGAGTTCTATTCAATCGTACTCATTCGGATTTTGTTGGCATGCATATTCTTTCAACCGTTTTAGGTGGTTATTTCGGTTCTAGGTTAATGGCCAATATTCGGGAAGACAAGGGCTACACCTACGGAATAGGTGGAGGACTGGTAAGTCTGAAAGACAGCGGTTATCTCTCCATCTCAACCGAGGTTGGTGCGGATGTATGCGAAGCAGCGGTGAATGAGATTTTTATTGAAATTGAGCACCTTCGCAAGGAACCAATACCAATTCATGAATTAGAACTAGTTCAGAATTACATGCTTGGCACCATACTCAAAAGCCTTGATGGACCGTTTCAAATTGCCGATAAGTGGAAAACGTATTTGAGATACGGACTAGGAGCTGATTCGCACTACGAACTGATTCGCCAAATTCAGAACATGACTCCAGAGCGATTACGCGAATTGGCCAATACATATTTGCAGCGCAAAGACCTTGTTCAAGTAACGGCTGGAAAACCAATGTGAACCAAAAGCAACTTTATGCTTGGTAAGGCGTTCTCTAGAAGCCTCTAACTTCCGGACGGAAAAGGCAATAAATGATAATTTAGCGCGTCAACGCTTCGGCAACCAAAATGACTAGGTTCAATTACGTTTTCAAGTATGTTTTTGCATTGCTATTGGTTGTCGTATTTCAACCACGAGCAAAGGCTGAGCACATCATTGGTGGAGACATTTATTGGGAATGCATTACAACAGGCCCCGATGCTGGCAAATTTGAATTCTATCTCAAATTGTACCGTGATTGTAGTGCAAACTCCATCGTAAATACTGGTAATCAGATTATTGAAATCTGGGATGATACAACACAACTTGGAAGCTTACCGCTTACGCTAATATCTCAAACAGATGTTACCCCACTTGGATGCGGCTTTTCCTGTGCCGATCAACTCCCGAATATTTCTGTAGAGCAGTATATTTTCAAATCGGACCCGTTTGAGTTAAACGTGGTTCCTGGCCCTAGTGGAATTGAAGTAATTTATCACAGATGTTGCCGAAATCCAGCCGATAATCTTCAATCGGCAATAAACGAGGAGATATACTATGCCGCAACGATGTACCCGTTTAACGGACAGAACTTGAATCCGTGTTATGACTCAAGTCCTCAGTTTGCAGAGGAACCCACTTCGTTACTATGCTCTGGATACCAACTTCAATACAACAGCAATGCGATAGACACCGACCTCGATTCGCTTAGTTATGAGTTTGTGCCCGCATTAGGAAACCTAGGAGTACCCATTGCCTATGCCGCTGGATACAGTGCTAATCTTCCGCTGCCTGGTCCAACATTGAATCCGACTTACGACAGCGTTACAATCAATCCAGTTACTGGACAGATTGAATACGCTTCCCCTGGCGTGCAAGGACGATGGACAATGGTTGTGGCCGTTTATGGGTGGAGATGCGGCCAGCGCGTTTCCAAAACAATACGAGAAATGAGCGTGACCATTATTCCTTGTGCCGAAGCTAATAATTCGCCCAGTGTAACAAGCCCTGCTTGGAGCGCGCCAGTTGGCACAGCAGGATATGCTGTGACGGTGCAGGCCGGAGACCCCGTAAGTTTTGCCATAACCGGAACTGACAACGATATTGTTGGAGGCAATCCTCAGATTATGTCTTTCAGCGCATCCGGCTCGCAGTTCGGAACGAATTTCACCAACGCAAATGCCGGATGTCTCAATCCTCCTTGCGCCACGTTGACAAATGTGAGTCCTCCAACTACTGGGGTTGGAAGCATTTCGACCATGTTCAACTGGCAGACAACGTGCGACCATGTTGCCATTCAGGAAGCCTGCGGTAATTATTCGAACACATACAATTTCATCTTCAAATTTCAGGACGACTTCTGCCCTGCGCGGGCATCAAACTTTGTGAATGTGACGGTTACGGTTGTGGGTGAGCCGATAATCGAAAGTCCGAAACCGCACTGCGCCACCACTGCCGCCAATGGCGACATCACCCTTTCGTGGGAGCCTGTGGTAGACAATAATGTGCCACAATCGTTCGTGGAATATGCCATTTTTCACAGCACCTCGCCAAACGGCCCTTTTACGCAGGAGATCGGCACGGTCACGAACATCGGCACAGGAACCTACACGCATACCTCAGCCAATGCGGTTGCGACTCCATCCACAACAGGGCCGAACTATTATGTGATACGCACACGGTCGGGTTGTAACGATGCTGTACTGGATGCCCCGGTGGATACGATAGCGTCTATTTTTCTTACGGTGACCGATAACATAACAACCGCTGGACTTTCCTGGAACGCGGTTGCAACGCCAAACCTGACTTCTACAAATGGATTCTATGAAGTATGGCGTTTGGAACCAGGTGGCGCATGGACGAATATTGACTCCACCAGCAATCTATTTTACTCAGATCCAGTGATTTGGTGTAACGATGAGTTAATAACCTATCGGATTGAACTTGGGGACAACCTTCCATGTACTTCGGTTTCCAATGAAGTGTCCGAAAATCTGGATAATCCGATGCAACCCGATCCGCAACCGATCGATTCGGTAAGTGTGGACCCTATCACTGGACTTGTTACCATTTGCTGGCCTCCAAGCACGAGTCTTAATGTTATTCAGTACAATATTTTTGTCAATCCTAACGCATTCGCATGGGTGCCGATAGATACGGTCTACGGATACACTACCACTTGTTGGACAGATCCAAATCCAAATGCGGGAAGTCAATCTCTGTGGTATCAGGTGACCGCAACAAACACTTGTGATGAAACAGGCGTTCCGGCAGGCTCAATTGTGGACAACACCGACCATCACGAAAGTATATACCTCAGAGCTCATTTTGATAGTTGTCAAAAGTTCACCGAACTGTTTTGGAATCCGTATTGGTATTGGGCTGAGGGAATAAGGGAATATGAAATTTATGTCTCAAAAAACGGAAGTCCGTTCACCAAAACAAATGTTACTGCTAATACAAATTTCGTTCACGAAAATCTTGAGGTTTCAGCTGAATACTGCTACATAGTTCGAGCAGTTAAAAACACCACCATACGAACTACAGCCGCCTCAAACAAGGCCTGTATCATTGCCAAAGTCCCCAAACGTCCCGACTACCAGTATAACTACAACACTACCGTGCAAACGGGAAACACAGGGATTGAGGAATTCTTCTTTGTGGATAGCACAGCAGGTTACGTTGGGTTTCAGATACAGCGTGGAACAGAGCCCGATGATATGCGCAACCTCTGGTTCATGCCATTTGATGTGAGCACGCGGTTCTATCAATATACCGATCCATCGGCACGGCCTGCCTTCAACAGTTATTACTATTGGGTTATTGGCGTTGATAGTTGCCAGCTTAATGCCGACACGATGAACGTGTCGCGCACCATCCTTTTGGAAGCGGAGGCCAACTCTAACCGAACCAACTCTCTTGAATGGAATGCCTACGAAGGTTGGAACGGCCCTGTCACGGCATACAACATTCACCGAAGTGTAGATGGTGTATACTCCTTCCTTACAACAGTTCCGCCAACGCAATTCACCTATACTGATTCCATTCAGGAAATTATTATCGGAGAAGGAAACTTCTGCTATTACATTGAGGCAGTTGAAGGGTTTAGTCAACCAATTGGATTTCCAGACCCAGTGCTTTTTCAGGAAATTAGCCGCTCCAATGAAGACTGTGCTCGTCAGCACCCAAATGTTTTTACGCCAAACGCATTTATGCCCGAAGGTGTGAATAACGTATTCAAACCCGTAACGGTTTACGTGAATTCAGAAAGTTATTTGTTTCAAGTATACAACAGCTGGGGCGGAAAAATATTTGAAACTACCGACCCCGATGAGGGCTGGGATGGTAGTGCTAAAGGCAAGCCACAACAGCAAGGTGCGTATGCTTATTTCGTGCGGTTTGTTTCTTCAAAAGGCCAAGAGTACACCAAAAGTGGTTCTGTGACGCTTCTACGATAGATTCAACTTTGCTGAAAAGTTAGATTTGTGATTCAAATGAAAAAGTTTCTATTCTTTCCTATTGCGCTGATTCTCTATTTTGGAAACATCAATGCCCAGCAATTGCAGTGCGGTACCACTGAAAAAATGCAGGCCCAACTAGCTGAAAATCCGCAATTAGCGGTTGTGAGACAAGACATTGAAGAATTAACGCAGCGATGGATTGAGGAACATGCTGATGATGCACAACGGGCAATTATTACCATTCCAGTGGTGGTGCATGTGGTGTATAAAACAGCAGCCCAAAACATTTCGGATGCACAAATTCAATCTCAGATTGATGTATTGAATGAAGATTACCGCAAGCAGAATGCAGACGTATCGGGCGTTCCATCCGTTTGGACTAGCCGCGTGGCAGATTGCGAGATTCAGTTTGCGTTGGCGGCACAAGACCCAAATGGCTTCCTCACCAACGGCATTACTCGTACAGAAACATCCGTCTCTGATTGGGGAGGAAGCGATAATGTAAAATTTACTTCTCAGGGCGGACGCAATGGCTGGCCAAATACAGACTACCTCAATATCTGGGTATGTAATATCGGTGGAGGATTATTGGGTTACGCCTATCAACCGGGAATCAACGCTTCGCTTGATGGAGTGGTTATCGGTTACCGTTTCTTCGGCAGGATTGGTAGCCTTTCTGCCAGTTATGACGAAGGTCGAACCGCCACACACGAAATTGCCCACTATCTGAACTTAGACCACTTGTGGGGAGTCGGTGGTTCCAATCCCAACTGCACGGCAGACGATGGTGTTTCGGACACTCCGAATCAGACCGACCCTAATTATGGTTGCAACAATACGTTTCCGCTACTAACCTGTGGCTCATCGCCAGTTAACAGCGACATGTTTAACAACTATATGGATTATGGTAATGATGACTGCCTGTTCTTTTTCACCAACGGACAGAAGCAAAGAATGCTGGCAGCATTGAACGGGCCAAGATCATCTCTTAAAGATTCGGATGGTCTTATTCCTGGAGAAGTTGGCATTGAAGACCAAATCCTCAGCAGCGCGCTTATCATTTATCCCAATCCATCAAACGGCATATTCAACTTACGTTTAGATAGAGGCGCAAACACATTAACTGACATCCGCGTGCTTGACATAAGTGGCAGAACGGTTTTTACACAGCGCAGCGTAAACCTCAGCTTTGCTCATCATACTCTCAACCTGAATGAACTAACAGCCGGAACCTATGTTTTGGAATTAAGCTCAGGCAACGGAAGCGTGAGCAAGCGAATCAACATCTTAGATTAAATGAGCCCAAACGGTCTGCAACACCTGCTTACGAGCAACATCGACCCTAAATTCAAAACCATCACCGAAAAGGTGTTGAACGATGAACGCATCTCGTTTGACGAAGGGGTGTTTCTGTACGAAAAGGGCGAATTGTCCTTTTTGGGTAGCCTTGCCAATCACATTAAGGAGAAGCGTTACGGAGATAAGGTCTATTTCAACCGTAACTTCCATGTGGAGCCGACCAACATCTGTGTGTTCGATTGCAAGTTCTGCTCCTACTCTCGCCTGCTCAAACAGAAGAGTGAAGGATGGGAGCTTTCTGAAGAAGAAATTCTTCAAATTGTAAGGAATTACGAAGGAAAACCCATCACGGAAGTTCATATCGTTGGAGGCGTTCACCCAAAAATGGGGCTACATTATTTCGCATCGCTCATCAAAAAGGTGAAAGAGATTCGACCTGATATTCATGTGAAGGCATTCACAGCCGTGGAGTTAGAATACATGTGTCGTAAGGCAAAGGTCAGCTACCGCGAAGGGCTTCAAATACTGAAAGACCACGGGCAAGATTCGTTGCCTGGTGGCGGTGCCGAGATATTTGACGAAACCATAAGAAAGGAGATTTGTGCAGACAAGTGCACTTCTGAAGAATGGTTGGAAATGCATCGCACAGCCCACCAGCTGGGAATGCCGAGCAATGCCACGATGCTTTATGGTCACATCGAGAGTTTTGAACATCGCGTGGATCACATGAACCGCCTACGAATGTTGCAAGACGAAACGGGTGGCTTCAACACATTTATCCCCCTCAAGTATAGAAACGGCAACAACCAAATGAGCCACATTACGGAGGTGAGCACCATAGAAGACCTCCGCAATTATGCCGTTGGACGTATTTACATGGACAACTTTGGCCACGTGAAGGCATATTGGCCGATGATTGGACGCCAAACCGCACAAATGAGTCTCGCTTTTGGGGTGGATGATATTGACGGCACCATAGACGACAGCACCCGAATTTACAGCATGGCAGGTGCCGAAGACCAGAATCCTGCCCTATCTACCGAAGAACTGGTGGGACTTGTCAAGCAGGCTGGCCGACATCCGATTGAGCGAGATACGGTGTATAATACGGTGACGGATTATATGAATTACGATTTTGCGGCTGAGGCGGTGGAGGCGTAATCACTCACTTTCCATCCTTACTTTTTTCTTCAGCAAGCGTTTCCAGCGCAGTTAGGAAGTCTTACAACAAACCTCACCGACCTGTAAGACCACCATGTAAAGGTTACGGAGCCTCTTGACAGACCTTCCAAATCATGATGTAATAGTGGCAAGCCGCTCTGACAGGTCTGTCGGAGCGGCTTGAAGGACTCTGAAAACCGAGAAATTATTTCTACATCTCTCTTTAAGCAAACTTCATTCCTTACTCCTTCCTGCTTGCCACATAGCCGCGCCATTTTTCTAGCACGGCTTCCATGTCGTTAGGAAGGTTGGACTCAAATGTGAGCCGTTCTTTGGTGATGGGTTGTGTAAAGGCGAGAGACTTTGCATGAAGATTGGCACGTGGCGCAATCAGGAAGCAATTCTCTACAAACTGCTTGTATTTGGTGAAGGTGGTACCCTTAAGCAATCGATCACCTCCATAGCGTTCATCGTTGAAAAGCGTATGTCCAATGTGTTTCATGTGCACGCGAATCTGGTGCGTGCGGCCCGTTTCCAACTTGCATTGAACGAGCGTTACATAACCAAAACGCTCCAATACCTTATAGTGCGTAACCGCATGCTTGCCTTGGCTGCCATCCGGAAATACATCCATCTGCAAGCGGTTCTTCACACTGCGGCCAATGTTTCCTTCAATTCTTCCTTCATCCTCCTCAAAATCTCCCCACACAATGGCGTTGTAAAGTCGGTCGGTGCTACGGTCAAAGAACTGCTTGGCCAATCCCGTCATGGTCAGCTCATTCTTGGCAATCACCATCACACCGGATGTTCCTTTGTCCAACCGGTGCACAAGTCCCGGGCGTGGTTCTTCTTTCCTGCCCAAATCAGGCAGGTTCTTGAAGTGATGCATCAATCCGTTCACCAATGTTCCGGTGTAGTTGCCGTGGCCGGGATGCACAACCAGATCAGGCTGCTTGTTTATCACCACCACATCGTTGTCTTCATAGAGAATATCCAACGGAATATCTTCGGGATGAATGGTTCTATCGCGTGGCGGATAGGCCAGCACAATGGTCACCTCATCCTTGGGTTTCACACGATAGTTGGGTTTAACGGCATTGCCGTTTACAAGCACATTTCCGGCATGTGCTGCAATTTGAACCTTATTGCGTGTTGCATTGGCCAAACGGTCCATCAGAAACTTATCTATACGCAGCGGTTCCTGACCTGGGTCGGCCACATAGCGATGGTGTTCGTAAAGTTCTTCTTGGTCGTCAGCCTCTTCGTAGAGGTCGTTGTCTTCGCTCATGGTTGTAGCACCAGTCTTTCGGTAAAAACGCCTTCTTTAGAATCGACACGCAAAATGTACGTGCCCGAATGGAGGTGTCTGAGTTGTAGTTGTCGTGTATATCCCGTTTGGGAATGAACACTTCTTCCCGAAATGTCATACACGGTAATCTGGGCGTTTAGGAACTGACCTGAGAAAGCCTCCTCCATATAAACCTCTCCAGTTGATGGGTTTGGATAAATGTTAATATGCTGTACCGTTGGCTGTTCTTCTACTCCAACCCAACTGTATGGCTCGCCAACAACGGGACGGATCATGATGGCACCAGGAATAGAACTTTGATTCCATGTAGTACCCAAGTTGTAAAAAACCTTACTAGAAACATCTGTCCTTTTGTCAAAACCTACTGAGAACTTGAGGTTAGTGGCCGGTTGCTGAATCCATCCTACCCAAATGTTTTGGCTAACGGGCAAGACGGTATCCAATAGATAATGGTAGAAATAATTGATTTGATCGGTGTAATAGAAATTGGTATCGGGCGATTGCCAAATCATTTGATTAGGTTGCTCGTTACCTGTCCAAACTGCCAAGTTTACAGGTTGGCTGGCAATGTTAAACTCTACTGGATTAAGGTAAAGTTGAATACCTCGCAAGAAATCATCCTTCTTAATGTTGTACCTCATGGCAACCATGCCCACATTCTCCAATTCTCCTAGACCGTAAGCTGCCTCAGCCGTGCCATCATCGTAAGCATAATAGTTGTAGAATTCTTGTTTTTCTACCCTGACATTGTTTCCAAGAACATCGTCATTGACTTCCAGTTTAAACCTTAATTCAAAAAAAGTAGAATCATCGGAAATCTGGTTGGTAGTTGGAAATGAGTCGAATGTACCATCGATGAGAAAATTGAAGTTATTCCCAGTACCCGGATTGCACGAATTGAGTTCATTCCCGCAGATAACCCCACTTGGGATAAGCGATGTGGAAGTAAGTCCGTTATAAATTAATGCCCCTGTGTTGTCCAAAACTTCCAAAGAAAAAGTAGGAGAAAAGGAATCTGCCTGATAATTGTTCCTGCCAATGAACAAGGCAGAATCTCTTATCATGTCAGAGGGAGTTATCAGAGATTTGTAATGGCCCCAAGGCATAGCAGAAAACTCACGCAACAAGGAATGTGTAGCTACTTGAAAAACTTCTTCATCAGGCAGATAAGAAGTTTGGCAAAGTTGTGACACGTCAATGACTATCGTGTCTCCTGCAAACCTCCCTTCATCAAGCTCAATGTAATCCACGTGCCAGTGGTCCACGTTGCCAGCACGTGAGGCATAATTGATAAAACGAAACTGAAAACCTGCATGTAAGTACTCCTCACCAAGAACAGGAAGCATAACGCGATTGAACTTAAAATCTTCCAAAACATAGCCTTCCACCTCCCAAACACGAGCCCAAGTACCAGCAGTGTCCTTGAATTCCATAAGAAGAATATCGGCTGCCTCAGGTGCATTTCCCAATCCTTGTGCCTGATAGTAAAAACTCAGGTAAACCGTATCGGTAGCGCCTAAAAGATTGATTGGTTTTGAGGTAAGGCTATCCGAAAGCGTAGCCAGCGAAAAACCAAAACCATAAGCTCTTCCGCGTTCGTCCAAACCGTCAAACGTGGCCACGCCCTGCGATATGGGATTGATGGCCATGTGATTGTTGATGTAGGCCTTATTGCCCAACCAGCGGTCTGAGTTCGGGTAAAGGTCTGCAGCCGTTTGCAGCCGCGAGAAAGGCTCAGAGAAATCATCGAAAAATGGAAGTTCTAGTGTGTCTCCAACAGCCCTTAAACTGTGTTGCCCGCTTCTTAAATAGTTGTCGTACTGATTGAGTGCAGGGTTGCCACTGAGATCATACAGCATTTCCTGCGCCATCAGACCAGTGTAGAAAAGGCTTAGAAGTAGCACAAGAAGCCCCTTGAACTCTTTTCTAAAATTCTTCTTCATTGATGGTTTCTTCTGTTAAAGTTGAATCACCCATCGATGGTGGGAGCGAATAAAGCGATGGGTCGTAGTTAATGGATAGTGTATCTTCAGTCAGATAAAGAATTACCGAAGTTCCCATTGGCACCAAATTATTATCACTGAAAGCTGGTATTTGCTTGTAAACCCTCACCCGTGTCGAATCCGAGAACGGTTCATCTATCTTAAATGTTGCCAAGTTGAGCGAAGAAAGATTCAATCTGTCTATAGCCTCCTGCAAATTGTAGTAAAGTAGGTAAGGAATAAGCACCCGTGTGTTGCTCAACCCATCGCCCAGCACCAAATCAACCACCGTACCGCTAAACGCGAATGTTCCTTTCTTAACAACTTTACCTCTGATTTTCTGCTGTAGCACGGCATTCTTGGCAATGTCTGGTTGATACTCCAAACCGCCCAATTTTAGCCCAACGCTTTCAAGCACTGCCTTGGCTTGTCTCAATGAGAGATTTTTCACGTCTGGAACCACCACCTGCTTTGGCAGCATGGCGTTAACGGTGAGGTAAATTTTCCGTCCTCGCTTTACAGATGCGCCCGGCTTTGGGTCTTGATCGGCCACCGTACCGCGCGGAAAATCATCTGAATAAAGTGAATCAACCACCACCAATTCAACTTCCAGTGTATCGGCCATTGCTTCCAATTCCTTCAACTTCAATCCTGTCACATTAGGGGTTTCAACCGTGATGCCATGCTCGGTCTGAAAATCTAACCAATAATACAGCGCCACTGCAGATGGAATAGACAAGGCCAAGGCAATAGCCAGATTGATTAGAAATAGTTTACTAAAAATGAATTTGATAAAACCCATAGGTTTGAATGGAAAACGTGCTATTGCAACGGGCGGCAAAGATATAAATTATGCACCCTCGGCTGTTTACCAATTATTGGGAACTCCAGGAGGCCACATTCATAATTTCAAGTACATTGGTGCCATTACATCGCCTCATGAAAAAGACAGTTGCAATCGTTTTTGGCGGATACTCTTCAGAATGGGTCATTTCTGAATTGAGTGCCAATGTTGTATTCAAACACCTCGACCAATCCAAGTACGATTCGTACATGGTGAACATCTCCAAGCAAAGTTGGGACGTTCTACTTCCTGACGGCTCAAAAAGTCAGATTGTCAAGAATGATTTCTCTTTTGTGGAAAAGGGAAGCAGTAAGAAGTTTGATGTGGTTTTCAATGCCATTCACGGCACGCCCGGTGAAGACGGAAAGCTACAAGGTTACTTCGATATGATCGGAATTCCGTACACATCGCCTGGCGTTTTGGCATCATCGCTCACCTTCAGCAAGAGCTACTGCAATGGTTTTCTTCGCCAATTTAGCGATGTGAATATTGCCGATGCCGTCATGGTTCGGAAAGGCGATAAAGTAGATGCGGATGCGATTCTTAAAAAGGTCGGTCTTCCTTGCTTCGTAAAGCCGAATAATCTTGGTTCCAGTTTCGGCATCACCAAACTGAAAGTTGCCGAAATGTTTGATGAAGCACTTGCCACAGCCTTGGAAAATGATGAAGAAGCGGTGATTGAGCAATTCGTAAACGGGGTTGAAATTGCCAGTGGCGTTTATTCATCCAACGGAGAAATAATTGCTCTCCCGCTTACGGAAATCGTGTCTAAAAACGAGTATTTCGACTATCAGGCCAAGTATGAAGGTGCAAGCGAAGAGATTACACCAGCAAGGATTCCTGATGAAACCCGCGACCTAATCCAAGAAACCACAAGACGTGTTTACGAACGCTTGAAGCTAAAAGGAATGTCGCGCATCGATTACATCGTTCAGGACGGCAAGCCGTTTCTCATTGAAGTGAATACAATTCCGGGATTATCTGAAACCAGTCTGCTGCCGCAGCAAGTACGCCATGCAGGAATCACGCTGCGAGATTTCTTTGGGCAGTTGGTTGAAGGAGCTTAGACTTGTTAGGTTTTCATAACCTAGCAAGTCTTGAGAAATTCAATGAGTTTTGCCACCGCCAACCCTCTATGGCTGATTTTATTTTTCTGCTCCATGCTCATTTCTGCAAACGTCTCCTTAAAACCATTTGGACGAAAGATGGGGTCGTAGCCGAAACCAGCCGTTCCGCTTTCTTCTGTCAGAAGCTCGCCATCCACGCGACCTTCAAAAAAGTGTTCTTCGCCATTTAGAATAAGGCTGATAACGGTTCGAAAACAGGCATTTCTATTCTCGCTGCCTTCCAAATTCTTCAGCACCTTATCCATGTTATCCTGAAAAGAACAATCCTCACCTGCGTAGCGCGCAGAATAAACACCGGGCTCACCGTTCAGCCCTTCAATCTCCAAACCTGTGTCATCCGAAAAGCAGTTCTTTCCTGTGCGTTCAAACACGTAGTGAGATTTGATACTTGCATTCTGATTTAGCGTAGTTCCCGTTTCCGGAATATCCACTTCTCCGAATACATCTTTCAACGAAAGCACCGTAAATTCCTTCGGGAGTTTGGAGCGAACCTCCTCCAACTTGTGCGCATTATTGCTTGCAAAAACGATTTCCATGCGGCAAATGTAAGTGCCGCGTCATTGCGAGCGAGCTACGAGCGCAGCAATCTCTTTGCCTTTCTAGTGAGATTGCTTCGTCCTTCGTCCTCGCAATGACGGATTCTTTGCTACGGTTCGTTACTTAGCACCATGGATTTTCTACGAAATAACCGTTTGGCGTTTCACCTTCTGATGGGTGTTCTGCTTACGTTGGTTTATCCCATGCAGGAACTATTCTCAGGAAACCAGAACATCTATTTCCTCTGGGGAATGGCCGATTTACTACCCACAGCCTTTGCAGCCGACCCGCTGCTTCTTTCGCCCAATCCATATCCGCTTTTCAGTTGGCTCATTTCCATTTTTCCTGTTCAGTCCCTCTCCATTTGGACAACCCTCATCTACGTTTTACTTTCTTCCGTTTACTCTTTTTCCCTGTTCGGAATTGCAGATAGAGTTGCGCCCCTTTACAAGAACCAAAGTCGGCTCATTTCCTTTTCAGCCCTGTTTCTTTTTCTCCATTCATCACCCATTTGGGGAACATATTTCCAACTGGTTTTCGATTTGGATTTGCGCTGGATGTGGGATAGTGGCATTGCCGAGCAGGGCGTTTTGCGCGGTTATTTGCAACCGAGCGTTTTTGGTGTATTTCTATTGCTCAGTTTGTATCAGGCTATGCAGCGGAATTACGTGCTTGCCATTCTGTGCATCGCGCCAGCGGCAATCATCCACGCCAGTTATCTTTTTCTAGGCGGCATACTTACATTCTTCATCTTATTACAAGCCAATTTCGGGAAGAAGAATCTACTGGCTGCAAGCCTTTTGCTTCTGCTCACCCTGCCCTACTCCTTCCACATTTTCAATCATTTCATACAGATAGAAGAAAGTCTAAAAACAGCAATCAATGATGCCGTAATGGCAGGATTTAACACCAACCTCCACATCAATCCAGTAAACTGGCCCAACCCAAAATTCTACCTACAGATTCCGATAATGCTTCTAGGTATCGTCATTCTCTGGCAAACACAACTCCGCAATTTTATCCTTGGAATCGGAATCATTGGAATTCTCTTGACAATGCTTGCTTACGCAATGGATAACACCACGCTCATCAGCCTCAATCCGTGGCGTTTTTCCATACTTATCATGCCCATTGCAACTGCGGCCATTCTCTCAAAAACTGTGAGTAATGGCGCTTGGACAACCATTCGGCCACATGTTTTTAGCGTAATGGGAATCATCGCTACTGCGCTTATTATTTATCGATTGTTCGGCAATGGTTCGGCTGATTTTGTTGAAGCGTGGAAGTTGATTCAAATTGGTGCGTTCATCATTACTCTAGTGTTGGCTGGGTTTATTTTCAAGAACGAAATCCGGAGCAAACTACTAGCTCCGCTGGTGGTTTTGGCTCTCATCTCCGTTGGTATCGTTGACCATTATGTTGATGGTATTTCAAAGTCGAATAAAGAAGAATTCAAGGTCATTTCTGCAATCGATAAAACAATAGAGCCAAACACGGTTTACATCATTCCTGCCAACTGGACCTCCTTTAGAATGAATGCGCAAAAGGCTGTTTATGCGGATGAAAATTTGGTTTACGGCCCAGCATTGCCAGGTTTGATGGAACGTTTGCAACTAGCTTCAGATTTGGCAGCGGACGAAAATCTGAGCCGTATTCTAGAAACAATTACTCCTGAAATAAGTGTGAAATGGATAACCACCGATTCTTCCAATTTTGAGGGAGATGCTGAGCGATTGACCGATTCATACTTCTGTGTCCGTTTAAGATGATGGTTCTAACCACAGAGAGCACGGAGAAAACGCACAGAGGGCACGCAGGATTCCAATCGGGAAGCCATCAACGAATAAGCTATTTTTGACTTCGATGCCTTCCCAAAAACGAATTCGTGTTATCCGAGCTCACCAGCCATTTTCAGATTGGCTGAAACGGCTTTGGCAAAGACGCGAAACACTTTGGTTCTTTGTGTGGAAAGACTTGAAAGTGCAGTATCAACAACCCATTTTCGGATTACTGTGGTCAGTTTTTCAACCACTCGTCTATTTCGCAGTTATTCTCAGCGTTATCCGTTTTTCGGGTAGAACCACCACCGAAACACAAATGCCATTTGAACTTTATCTGCTATGCGGATTGGCCATTTGGAACTTTACAACTTCCGTTATTTTGGGCGGAATGAATAGCATGCAATCGAACGCTGGACTCGTTACCAAAGCCTCATTTCCGAGATTATATCTCATTCTTTCTCCACTTATCAAAAGCCTTTTCGACCTTGGAATCGTGCTAGTGCTAGTACTTGTAGCTACCATTTTATTGAAAGCCCATATCTCCATTCTTTTACCCGTTTTTATATTGATTGCGCTCTCGCTGATTGTTCCCGCTTCTTTTGGTTTGGCCTGTATTTCAGCCACGCTTGTTGTTTGGAACCGTCACTTCCGCCATGCCATTCCGATTCTGCTTTATGCCATGATTTTTGTGCTTCCAATCTTTTATTCGATGAATGAAATAGACAACAACTGGCTTCACATCCTCTACAGTTTCAATCCGATTGCTGGCGCGATGGATGTACTCCGAAACAGTTTCAACTCGACCAATCCAAGTCTGAACCAACTGATTTTTTGGAGCATTTTCTCTGCCCTTTTTGCAGTTATTGGCGTTGGCCTGTTTAGAGATCTAGAACGAACCTTGGCAGACGAACTATGACGGCAATCGAGGTCATATCGCTTTGCAAGTCCTATCGGCTCAAGGGTAATAAACAATCGGATTTTGATGCG
>Ga0105053_10003415_pt1 | contig 24163 bp, 16 predicted proteins | sample BON01_FD_78093 | JGI IMG/M metagenome (GOLD analysis project Ga0105053, IMG submission 78093) | Freshwater microbial communities from Lake Bonney liftoff mats and glacier meltwater in Antarctica - BON-01 | ecosystem: Environmental > Aquatic > Freshwater > Ice > Glacier meltwater | place: Lake...
GGCAAACTTGGCGATGAACAGCGCGGCCAGGATCAGCACCGCGGGTTTGGCCTCCGAGAAGCGCCCCGAAACCAGCTTGATCGCGGCATAGGTGATGAACCCCGCGGCCAGACCGTTGGTGATCGAAAAGCTGAACGGCATGGTCAACGCCAGGATCAGCGCAGGCACGTATTCGGTGACGTCGCTCCAGTCGATCTCGGTGATGCCCTGGGCCATGATGCAGGCGACAAAGAGCAGCGCCGGCGCGGTGGCGTAGGCCGGGACCGTATCGGCCAGGGGCGACAGGAAGAGTGCGGCCAGGAACAGGATCGCCACCGTCACGGCGGTCAGCCCGGTGCGACCGCCCGCCTTCACACCCACGGAACTTTCGATGTAGCTGGTGACCGGGGAGGTGCCGACCAGGGCGCCCACGGTCGTGGCCACCGAATCGGCGATCAGCGCCCGGCGCAGGCGCGGCAGCTTGCCGTTCTTGTCGAGCAGGCCGGCGCGATGGGCCACACCCATCAGGGTGCCGGCCGTATCGAACAGGTCGGTGAAGAGGAACGCGAAGATGACGCCGAACAGGGCGGCATCCATTGCGGCGCCGATGTCGAGCGCGAACAGGGTCGGCGCCAGCGACGGCGGCATCTGCGCCACACCCTGGAAGTCGCTCACGCCCAGGGCAATGCCCGCCGCGGTGGCAGCCAGGACGCCGATGATGATGGCGCCGGGCACCTTCAGCGAATCCAGTGCCGCGATCACGACCAGCCCTGCCACCGACAGGATCACCGGCCAGGACGTGACATCGCCCAGGCCGACCAGGGTTTCGGGGTGAGCGACCACCAGCCCGGCGTTCTCCATGGCAATGATGGCCAGGAAAAAGCCGATGCCGGCCGAGGTCGCCATCTTCAGCGAACGCGGAATGGCGTTGATGATCCATTCGCGCACCGGCAGCACGGAAATGACGATGAAACAGATGCCCGAGATGAAGACCGCGCCCAGTGCGGTCTGCCAGGGGTAACCCATGCCCAGGACGACGCCGTAGGTAAAAAAGGCGTTGATCCCCATGCCCGGCGCCTGGGCGATGGGATAGTTGGCATAAAGCCCCATCAGCGCCGAGCCGATCGCCGCGGCAAGGCAAGTGGCGACAAACACGGCGCCCTTATCCATCCCGGCATCGCTCAGGATCAGCGGGTTGACCAGGATGATGTAGGCCATGGTCAGGAAGGTCGTGACCCCGGCCAGGATTTCGGTCCGCACGGTCGTGCCGTGCTGGTCGAGCTTGAAGTAGCTGTTGAGCATGTCGTCCCCCTTGCCGCCCGTCCCCAGGCGTCGGCATTTTAACAGTGTTGGGACAACCGGTCCGCAAACACCGTTGATAACTCCACGGCCTTGACCCGCGTGCGGCACACCCGGATATTGGCTGCACCAACTGGCACTTGGCGTTCTCCCAGGGCCCGCCGCCGCCCCGAACCGGGTACGGCGAACCCTTGTTCAGGAGGAGCGGCCATGCTTCCCGTCATCGACATCTCCCCGCTATCGGGCAACGACCGCGCCGCGCGCCTGGCCGTGGCCGAGCGCATCGGCGCCATCTGCGAAAGCGTTGGTTTCCTCTATGTCAGCGGTCATGGCGTGCCTGACAGCATGATTGCGGACACACGCGCAGCACTGGAGGCATTCTTCGCCCGGCCAGACAGCGAAAAGCGACGTGTGACGCGGCGTGAAGGGGTCTATCGCGGCTACATCCCGACGACGCCGTTCGGGCGCAATCGCGAGGATGCTCCGCCGGCGCTCTACGAAGCCTTCGTGCTCGGCGAGGAGCCCGAGTCCGGCGATCCGGAGGTTCCCGCAACCGGCGGCCTCTACGGCCCCAACGTCTGGCCCGAGGCGCCTCCGGGCTTCCGCAGCGCCATCACGGCCTACTGGCAGGCCGTTGACGGTGTCTCGCAGCGGCTGGTCGGCGCCTTCGCCCTGGCCCTTGGCCAGGAGGAAGCCGCGCTGACCGGCCTCTTCACCCGCCAGCTCACCAACATCTCCCTGCTGCACTATCTCTCGCGGCCGGGGAACGGCGACGCGCCGCCCGACGACCTTGTCACCCACCGCGACACCAATGCCATCACCGTGCTGCTGCCCAGTCCCGTCGGCGGGCTGGAGGTCCAGCGGCCCGACGGCAGCTTTGCCCCGGTGCCGCCGCAGCCGGGCTGTTTCGTCGTCAACATCGGCAACATGATGGAATGCTGGTCGGGCGGCCGCTTCCGCTCGACCATGCATCGCGTCCATCCCCCGCGCGACCGCGAGCGGTATTCCATCGGCTTTTTCGCCGTGCCCGCTTTCGACACGGTGGTCGCGCCTCTGCCCGGCCTGCCGATCACCGGCAGCGCGCAGGACATGGCGCCCCGCCACGCCGGCCACGACCTTGCCGCCTTCGTCGCCAACTTCGACCGCCACATGCGCGAGCACGCCGCGCCCTGAACGGCACGGACGGAGGGAAGGCGTTCAGCCCAGCGCCGCCGCCGCCAGATCGGCCGTCTTCTCGCCGATCATGATCGTCGTCAGGTTGGTGTTGCCGCTGACGACCGAGGGCATGATCGAGGCGTCGGCGACATGCAGCCCTTCGACGCCGATCACGCGCGTCTGCGGATCGACCACGGCGCGCGGGTTCTCGGGAGCGCCCATGCGACAGGTGCCGGCGGCATGCCAGCCCGAGAAGGCGTTCTCGCGGGTCCAGTCTTCCAGCGATACCTCACTGGCGAGCACCTCCTCCAGGGACGCCGGCGGGTGGATCAAGCGTTCCATGGCCCATCGCCGGGTCATGGCCGAGGCATCCATCAGGTTCCGCGCAACCAGCGTCTGCCACCAGGTCTTGAAGGTCTTCCGGGCCAGATCGCGCGCCTTCTCGCCGTAGGTCGAAGGAAACCGTTCGTTCCAGGTCGCGGCCACCGCGGGGTCGGCGATCAGTTCGGCGACCATGCGATAGCCCGCAGTAAGCCGGTCGAGATCACGCCGGTCGCTGAAGAAACGCATCGTCACGTCGGGTTCGGCCATGGGGTCGGCGCTGGCCAGGCGCACCGTGCCGCCATCGGCAAAGGCCCGGTTGACCGTGAGCAGGATCGACCCCATCGCCGCGCCCAGCGGGTGCCAGCCCGCGCGGTTCACGATGGTGAGAAACATGTCGCCCGGCGGGCAGCCGGGATGGCCCGAGGAGTAACGCACGCCGGCAAAGATGTGTCGCCGCGCTGCGGGATCGATCCGGGCATCGCGCCGCAAATGGAAGGCCAGTGCCGTGGAGGCATGATCCTGCAGGTGGGCGCCGACCCCGGGCCGGTCGGCAAGCACCGGGATGCCGTGTTCGGCCAGATGTTCGGCCGGGCCAATGCCCGCGCGCATCAGGATCGGCGGACTGTGGAAAACGCCGGCGCAGATCACGGTACGTCTTGCCATGATCAGCCGTTCGTCGCCGTCGCGCATGATCCGCGCGCCGATCGCCGTGCGCCCGTCCATCATCAGGTTCAGGACACGCGCGCCGGTGACGATATCGAGGTTCGGGCGCGCGCGGACCTGGGGCGTCAGATAGGCCATGGCCGTGGAGACACGCTGGTCGGGCCAGTTGGTCAGCGCGAAAGGGAAGACACCGTCGGCATCGGTGCCGTTGCCGTCGTCGAGCCGGGCATGGCCGCGCCGGACCAGCGCATCGTCGAGCGCACGGCTGAAACCCGGCCAGCGGTGGCGTGGAATGCGGCGGATCGGAATCGGCCCGTCGGCGCCATGGCGCGGTGCATCGGGGAAGTCGGTGTCGCGTTCGAGTTTCTTCAGATAGGGCAGGACATCGTCGAAACCCCAGCCCGTGGCCCCTGCCCCCGCCCAGGCGTCGTAATCGCTCTTCAAGCCCCGCACGGCGAACATGCCGTTGATGCTGGAGCCACCGCCCAGGATGCGGGCCTGTTCGTAGCGCCGGATCATGGGCGCCCGGTTGTCGCCTGGCGCCCAGGAATCATAGGCCACGCGCAGATCGTTCCAGTGGTAGCGGCCCGAGAAATAGGCTGCACCGGGATAACTGTCGCGGATGTCGGCGGGTTCGCGCCCCGGCGGCGTGTCGGGTCCGGCTTCCAGCAGCACGACGTGGAGTCAGGGGCGTTCCGACAGCCGCGCGGCGACCACCGCCCCGGCCGAGCCACCGCCGATGATCAGGACATCGGCGGTTTCGGGCAGCACGGTCACCTGCCGCCTACTTCACGTCGGCGGCCGCCCGGTAGGCCTTCTTGAGCTTAGCCAGCGTGAAGTTCTTGTCCTTGCAGGCGTCGAGAATGACCTTCTCGCTTCGCGCCTGCATGGCCATGGTCTCGGGGATCTTGTGGGCGATAGCCTTGGGGATGACGACGGCGCCATGGCCGTCGGCATGGACAAGATCGCCGTCCTTGACCCACATGCCCAGCACCTGCACATCGCGACCGAAATCGACGTAGTGGACATGGGCGTGGCTGGGACCGATCAGTCCGGCGATGGCCTGGAAGCCGGGCGCCCACATGTCGATGTCGCGGATGCTGCCGTTGGTGACCAGGCCCAGGCAGCCCAGCGCCTTGTGCAGGTTGGAATTGACCTCGCCCCACATGGCGCCGAAGCCGGCGCGTTCGCCATCCAGGTCCTGCATGACGCAGATGCCCGGCTGGGGGCCGGCTGCGAGGTACTCCCAGTAGGCCTCGCGCAGCTTGGCCGACTCCGCCTTCGACAGCGACGAGGGTTCGACCGACCGGCAGGTTGCCGTCCTGGCGAAACCCACGATGGGTTTGGCCTTGGGGTCGACGCAGACGAAGGACTGGGTGATGAACCCCTTCCCCGCCTGCGCGATGTCGAGCACATCCATGGCGTTGCAGATGGTCGGCGTGTCGATCTTGGCGAGCTGCTTGAGCAGCTTCGGGGTGATCTCGGTCATGGTCATTCCTCTCGGCGGCGTTGCAGGGGATGGCGCAAGCTTGTGCCCGCGCACGTATGGCGTCTAGGTGTGGTCGCGCCGTACCGTGCGCGTGGCCGAGCGGGCGAAGAAACGTTCATCGCCCTCGAAGGCATCGAGATCGGCGTGCAGGACATAGTCGTCCTTCGTCAGCTTCATGGTGCAGCGGGCATCGTGGCGTGTGACCCAGTCGCCGCGTTTGCGTTCGAAGCCGTAGTTGATGGCGCCGGTCGCGCTGGCCGGATCATCGGGGTGGATGGTCCAGAGCTCACGGCGCCAGGTGGCGATCTCCAGGTCGATCTCCTCGATGCGATGACGGCCGTCGTCGAACACCACTTCCAGCGACCACAGGCCGGTCTCGGCATCGATCGAGGCGGTCTGGCGCTTCTCACCCGTCGTCATCGGCGTGACGACACCCGAGGGGCCTTCCCGGGGCGGATCGAAGGCAACCCCGGCATCCTCCGGGCGCGGCTTGCGCAATGGCAGACTGACGCTGCTGGTGCCCGGCATCAGGGTCAGCGTCGCGGCTTCCGGTGCGGGCCAGACCATGGGGAAGTAGCTGGTCGAAACCGCCACGCGCAGGCGATGGCCGGGCAACATGCTGTAGGCCGTGTCGTTGAGCCTGAAGGTCACGGTGTAGGTGCGGCCCGACTCCAGCGCGACCGGGTTTTCCTGGTCGGTGAGGTGACACAGGTTCTTCACGCCCCAGGTGATGCGGCTGACCGCGCCGTCGGGATGAATGTCGTTGAGGCGCACCACGGCCTGGGCCACCGGTTTGTCGACCGAGAAGGAAAGCGTGACCTCCGCCGCGCCGAAGAATTCCAGCGGCGCGCTCAGCGGTTCGCCATCGAAGCAGAGCGAACCGGCGTCCTCCACACGCTGGTCGGTGGGCAGGTCCGTGCCGGTGTCGTGGCGGCACCATTCACCGGCCGAAAAGCCGACCGACAGCGGCGAGCGGATCGCCATCGGCGCGTTGCCGCGCTCGGCATCGCGCGCAAGCACGCCACGGTCGTTGAGCACCAAGCTCTGGTGTGTGATGGCGCCATCGGCGACCGGCCAGACCGGCTCGCCGATCCAGCGGCCGGGCCAGGTCTGCACGCGGGCCATGGGCCTCTGCGATTCGAGCATGTAGGCGCGCAGCATCGGCTCAGCCATGATCCCGGTGTCGATGCCTTTCAGCCAGTGGTCCCACCAGCGCACGTATTCCGACAGGACATCGGCCATGGGACCGGGGCCGCCGCGGAAACCGTAGGTGTGCGACCAGGGGCCGATGACGCCGATCCTGGGCACCGAAAGCCCTTCGAGCAGGCGCGGGATGGCGTTCTGGTAGCCGTCGTTCCAGCCGCCGATGGCAAAGACGGGGCAGGCGATGGCATCGAAATCCTCGCAGACCGAACCCTGCTTCCAGTAGGCGTCGCGCCGCTGGTGTTGCAGCCAGGTTTCCAGCAGCAGAGGCGTGGCTTCCAGCCGCTCCTGCCACATGGCGCGCCAGCGCTTCCCCACGACCTCCGGGTCGGGTGGCGGCGGGTTCACCCGGCCGAAAAAGGTCGAGGCCCAGGAGAAGTTGTCGCCCAGGACGCAGCCGCCCATGTAGTGGATGTCGTCGTTGTAGCGGTCGTCGGTCGAACACGCCGTGATCACGGCCTTGAGCGCCGGCGGGCGGCGTGCGGCGACCTGCAGGCCATTGAAGCCGCCCCATGAGATGCCGATCATGCCGACCGCGCCGCTGCACCAGGGCTGTGCGGCGATCCAGGCAATGATGTCCAGCCCGTCGTCCTGTTCCTGCTCGAGATATTCGTCGAGCAGCAGGCCGTCGCTGTCGCCTGCGCCGCGCATGTCGACCCGCAGGCAGGCATAACCGTGGCCGGCGAACCAGGAGTGCATGGGATCGTCACGCACACGCGTACCATCGCGACGCCGGTAGGGGATGTATTCCAGGATCGCCGGAACGGGATCGTTTTCGGCACCGACAGGCAGCCACATGCGGGCAGCCAGGCGTGTGCCGTCGCGCAGGGGAATCCAGACGGTCTCGTGGACCTCCACCGCGTGGGGAAAGTCGGTGCGTATGCGGGAGTGGGAGGCGGTCATGGACGTCCTGTCGTATGTGGTTCTGTCGTTGCGCCCGGCGTCTTCGGAGCTGCTGATCCCCGGGACTGAGGCGTGAGCGCCTTGCGCTCCCTCCCTCCTTGCGGGGGAGGGCCGGGGTGGGGGGAAATCGCCGAAGGCGAGCGTTCCGGCCAACCGGAGGCCATGGCGCTACGCGCCTTACCCCCCATCCTGACCTTCCCCCGCAAGGGGGGAAGGGAATCTGGTGGGCGACCCGTGACGCGGCTGTTCATGGCACGGTGCAAGCGGGACATCACACCACCGTCAGCGTGCGCGGCAGGGTCGAGAGAGGACGCAGGCCGTCGGGCGTCATTTCGATCATGTCGATGTAGTCGATGCAGGAACCGCCCGGCCAGCGCACGTCGAAGACATTTTCGTAATTGCTCATCATGCCGGCCTCGAAATTGCTCTTCTCGAAGCCCGCGCCCCCCAGATAGACGTGGCCGACCCAGTCGGGCATGACCTGCAGCCCCTGGACATAACCGCCGACGAACCAGGCATGTTCGAGGATGCCCTGGTCCTTCAGGTGGTCGCGCGCGACCGCGATGACCTTTTCCATCGGCTCGCCGGGTTTCACCGCAGCGCAGGCGGCATCGAGCGACCCCGCCGCCTTCTCCAGCAGGTCGATCCAGCGTTGGTCGGCATGGCCCAGGGCAAAACAGCGGGCGATGTCGACGTGGTAGTTCCACAGGCTGGCGCTGTAATCGACGATGACGATCTCGCCCTCATGGATCGGCCGGGGCGCCGGCAGGGTGTGATGGCTTTCCCCACGCCGGGCGCCCGAGCGCACAGCCGTGCGCAGGGCCGCTTCGCCGCAGCCGCGTTTGGCCAGTTCGTGCTGGGCCAGGCCCTGGATTTCCAGTTCGGTCATGCCGGCGTGCAGTTCCCCGGCGATAACGCGCATGACCTCGTCGGCGATCGTGCCGGCACGGCGCATCACCGCCAGTTCAGCCGGCGACATGACAAGCCGCGCCCGGTCGACCAGCCAGGAGCCATCGGTGACCGTTGCGCCCGCGCCTTCGAAGGCGGTTTCCAGCGCGCGCAGCACGATGCCGCCCGGTGCGGTCGCCCAGTGTTCGAGCGCCGCAGTGCCTCGCAGCCAGCCACGGCCCTGGAGGGTATCGGCGACAAAGGCCACGAGATCGCCAAAACAGGTTTCATCGCCGCCGCCGCGCGGGAAATAGACCGCTTCCTCGATGGCATTGCCGAGATTTTCGGCAAGGCCGCGATGGCCCAGCTTGTCGAAGAACAGCGTGCCGCCGTCCTGCCGGATGGCCAGCCCCGTAGGCGCCGAGCGGCGGTACCACAGGGAGTCGTAACCGGTCAGCCAGGTGATGTTGGCGGGCGAGGTGACGAACAGCAGATTGATACCCAGACGCGCCATCCCGGCACGCGTGCGTGCCAGGCGGTCGGTATATTCGGCGGCCGGAAACGGCGCCTCGCCCTCGACGTACCGGGCAGGATCGAACGCTGCCATGGTTGGCTCCCAGATGAGGCCGTGATGCTACGACGCCAGCCTGGATGGCGCGACCGGTAAGTTGTCCTTACAGGTAAAGAAAGGGCGCAAGCCGCGCTCAATCCTCCAGCGTGCTCGCCTCGTACTCGGCCTTGTCGAGCCACGCCGGATCGATCTCCACGCCCCAGCCGGGTGCGTCGGGGATGGTCGCATTGCCGTCCTCGATGGCATAGGGATCGCCCAGGAACAGGCCGTTCTGCCAGGGGTAGTAATCGGCACCCTCGATGGAGAATTCCAGGTACTTGCCTGCGTTCGGGATCGCGCCCAGCAGGTGCATGGTGCACATGGTGACCAGCGACAGGTTGGCGCAGTGGGGCGTGCAGGGAAGCCCTGCCTCCTCGCCCATCTTCGCCACGCGCAGGGTGCGCGAGAGGCCGCCCAGGTACATGACATCGGGCTGGATGATGTCGACCGCACCCATCTTGATCATGTGGCGCCAGGTCGGCAGGTCGCAGTCCTGCTCGCCGCCGGTGACGTCGATCTCCAGCGCGTCGGTGACTTCCCGGGTCTGCTCCAGTTCCCAGTAGGGACAGGGCTCCTCGAAATGGGAGATACCCTCGTCTTCGAGCAGATGGCCGACTTCGATGGCGCGCGCGGGCGAGAAGCCGGAATTCGCGTCGACCAGCTTGGCCACACCCGCGCCCAGCGCCCGCGAAACCGTCGGCACGATGGTTTCAGTGCGCCCGGGCCATTCGTCGACATCGCGACCGCATTCGGCGCCCACGCGCCACTTGAAGGCATCGAAACCCTTCTCGTCGCGCAGGCGGCAGAGCCGTTCGGCCTCCTGCTGCGGTGCGATGTCGCGTTTCATCGAGCTGGCATAGGCGCGCAGCTTGCCCGGCTTGCCGCCGAGCAGTTCGACCACCGGCTTGCCCTCGACCTTGCCGCGCAGATCCCACAGCGCGGTATCCAGCCCGGCCATGGCGCGGCGCAGGTAGGAGCCGGGAAACTTGTGCTCGCGCTCGGTGATACGGTCGAGCAGGTCGTCCATGCCGTCGAGAGCATCCTCGCCCAACGCCCAAGGCGCGACCTGGCGGTGGAAGATCTGCGCGGTGATGTCGCTGTGATAGGTCGAAAGCTGGCCCCAACCCTCGTCCCCCGTATCGGTGGTGACCCGCACGAAGCCGACGAAGGAATTGGCGAAGGTTTCGAGCCGGGCAATCTTCATCGGGCATCCTCCAGGATGAGCCCGGCGCCCTTGCGCGCGAGCATCATGGTCGGGGCGTTGGTGTTGCCCGCGATCAGGTTGGGAAAGGCCGAGGCGTCGACCACCCGCAGGCCCTCCATGCCATGGACCCGCAGGCGGGCGTCGACCACCGTGTCGGCGGCATCGGGACCCATGCGGCAGGTGCAGCTTGGATGATAGACCGTGCCGGAGCGCGCGCGGAAATCGGCGATCAGGGCCTCGTCGGTGACGACGGCGGGGCCGGGCAGCAGTTCCTCCTCGATCACGGCGGCCAGCCCCGGCTGGGAGGCCAGCACACGCAGGAATTTCACTGCCGCCAGCATTTCCTCGACATCGTGGTCGGTGCCGAAGGCATTGGCGTGGATCGACGGCGCCTCATGGGGATCGGCACTGCGGATGGCCAGATGGCCGCGCGCGGTCGGCCGGCAGGTCGAAAGCCCCAGGCCGACGCCGGGGAAGGGATCGGGATTGGTCAGCGGCCGTTCGGTCGTCACCTCGCCCGAGGTCGTGCTCATGGCCTGGTAATAAAGCTGCATGTTGGGCCGGTCGAGCGAAGGATCGGTGCGGAAGAAGCCGCCGCCGTGGTTGATCGACAGGCTGAGGGGGCCGCTGCGTGTCAGCAGGTATTGCGCCCCCGCGATGAGTTTGCCCCACCAGGGACTGAGCCGTTCGTTCAGCGTCGGCTGGTTGACCCGGTAGTTGTAGTTGATGCCCAGGTGGTCCTGCATGTGCAGCCCGACATTGGCGTTCTCGTGCACCACGGGGATGCCGCAACGGGCCAGCACCGCGCCCGGTCCGATACCCGAACGCTGCAGCAACTGGGGCGAATTGACCGCGCCGGCGGCCAGGATCACCTCGCGTCGCGCGCTGGCGCTGCGCGCCTGCCCGTTCTGCAGGAAACGAACACCGGTGGCGCGGCGGCCGTCGAACGTGACGGCGGTGACCAGCGCCTCCGTCTCGACCTTCAGGTTGGCGCGTGAACGGGCGGGATCGAGGAAGGCGCGTGCGGCCGACATCCGCCGGCCGTCCTTCATGGTGAACTGGAAGTAGCCGACCCCTTCCTGCTGCGCACCGTTGAAATCGGGATTGAATGGCAGACCCGCCTGTTCGCCCGCCGCGATGTAGGGAGCGCAGTAACCGGCGATGCGCGAGGAAACATCGGCGACATGGAGCGGGCCGCCCCTGCCGCGCCATTGATCCTCGCCCGCCTGGGTGTCTTCCATGGCGCGGAAGACCGGCAGCACGTCGTCCCAGCCCCAGCCGGGGTTGCCCGCCGCCTTCCAGTCCTCGTAGTCCTGCGCATGGCCGCGAATATAGACCATGGCGTTGATCGAGCTGGAGCCGCCGATCACCTTGCCGCGCGGCCAGTAATCGGCCCGTCCGCCCAGACCCGGATCGACCTCGGTGTCATAGGCCCAGTTGACCGAGCGGTCGTAGAAGGTCTTGCCGTAGCCCAGCGGCGTCTGGATCCAGAACCGTTTGTCGCTGCCGCCGGCTTCCAGCAGCAGCACCTTGTGACGGCCGTTCGCGGTCAGCCCCTCGGCCAGCACACAACCGGCCGAACCCGCGCCAACAATGATGTAGTCGAACTCCACGACGGCCCCCACGACAGCTTTGCGCGCAAGGTCGGCCCCCGGAGCCGCAAAATCAATCGCGGCGTGACAGGCCCGGGCCACCTGGGGGAGGGGCCCGGGCCGTCGCTTGGCAGTCCAGGAAAGTCGACGTCCTCACCCGATGCGTCGCGGGCGTGAGGCGATCCTCACCCTGCAACGTGGCGGGCGTCCGTCAGGACGGTGACATTACGGTGACCCGTGCGTTCAGCCCTGGCAGGGGATGATATCGAGCGGGATGCGCTTGTTGTCGACCAGGTTGCGGGCGCCGTTCTTCTCGATCACGAAGGTGTCGATCAGGCCGGTGTTCCACAGGGTCTCGAAGTTGCCGACGAAGCCGTCCTGCCAGACGACGCTGTCATCGGGGTCCTCGTCGTAGCTGAAGTTGAACTCGTCGACCCAGTCGGGCGGCAGGGCGATGCCCAGTTCGTAGCCGATGCACCAGCCGTCCGTGCCGATGAAACCGACATCCTTGTAGTAGCGGCGCAGTTCGGCGTTGACCTCGCGCACCGGGCGGCCGGCGCGGGCTTCCTTTGCGAAGACATCCCAGGAACCGGCCGATTTGGCGTAGAGCTCGCGCACCGCCTTGGGTGGCTCGCCGGTCCAGAAGCCGCGCAGGATGTTGCCGTGGTAGCGGAACCAGACACCCGAACAGTCGATCTTGATGTGCTCGCCCGCCTGGATTTTCCGCCGCCGCGGGAACTGGTGGCCGCCGATCGTGGTGTTGCCCGACTGGATCATGATCGGGATCGCCGACAGTTCGCCACCGGCATGATGCATGGCGTGGGTCATTTCGGCCTCGACGTCGAGTTCGGTGACACCCGGGCGGATTTCCTTCTGCGCGGCCTCGTGCGCCAGTTCGCAGATACGCGTGGCCTGCTCGATGTAGGCGATTTCGGCGGGCGACTTCACGCCGCGGGCGCGGCGCAGGATCATGCTGGCGTCGACCACTTCGGCACCGGCCTCGCGGAAGGCCTTCTCGATCGTCTCCTGGACCCAGCGGTTGGGCTGGAAGCTGCGGAACTCCATGCCCACGCGGGTGCCGGGCTTGAGCAGGCCGCTGGCCTGGAGCTGTTTGACGATGAAGGGCGGCTGGCCTTCGGGCGAGCGGTCGTCAAAGAAACGCAGGTCGCTGGCGACCGAGGTCTTGTAGAGCAGCGGGTCCTCGCCGATGGCGTCGAAGTGGATCGGCTCGTCCCAGTTCAGACACAGCGCGGTGCCCAGGCATGCGCCCCAGTTCGACGGCGCCTGGGTGCGGTACCAGGCCGCGGAATATCCGTGCAGCCAGCACATGTGGGCGGGTGCGGTGGCGTAGAGAATATCGATGCCCTCGGCCTCCATCATCGCCTTGGCCTTGGCCCAGCGCGCTTCGTATTCGCTTTTCGGGAAAGCCAGTTCGACCTTCTCGGCCCTGGCCCGATCGAAGGTGGTGGAGACGCGCGGTAATGCCATGGCGGAAGCCCTCTTGTTATGTCGGATGACAGGTTGCGCCGAAGGGACCACAGCCCGCCGGATCGGGCAAGACGCAATCCCGTCCCAGGACCAGCTTGACAGCCTGCGCCTCAGTTCGTCAGTTCTCCACACAACAAGGGAGAATGCGATGAGCGAGTGGTGGGCCAGAACGGCCGTTGAGATCGCTGCGGCAATCGCCGCAAAGAAGGTCACGGCCGAGGAGGTCATGGCGAGCCATCTGGCCCGGGTCGACGCGGTCAACGGCAAGCTCAACGCCATTACCGTGCGCATGGACGAGGAAGCGCTGACCGACGCCCGCGCCGCTGACAAGGCCCAGGCCGACGGCCAGCCGCTGGGTTCGCTGCACGGCGTGCCGGTGACGATCAAGGAGAACGTCGACCAGAAAGGCCATGCCACGACCAACGGCGTCGAGGCCTTCAAGGACGTGGTCGCGCCCGATGATTCCCCGGTGGTCGCCAACCTGCGCAAGGCCGGCGCCATCCCCATGGGGCGCACCAACACCCCGGAATTCTCCCTGCGCTATTTCACCGACAACGTGCTGCGCGGGGCCACGCTCAACCCCTGGGACAAGAGCCTGACACCGGGCGGCAGCTCGGGCGGCGCCGGTGCGGCGGTGGCAACCGGCATGGGCGCCATCGGCCACGGCAACGACTTGGGCGGTTCGATCCGCTATCCCGCCTATGCCAACGGCATCGTCGGCATCCGCCCGACCTTTGGCCGCGTGCCCGCCTACAACCCGACCCAGGCCGAGGAACGCCCGCCCACGATCCAGTTGATGAGCGTCCAGGGGCCGCACTGCCGCACCGTCGCCGACACACGACTGGCGCTGGAGGCCATGGCACAGCGCGACCCGCGCGATCCCTGGTGGGTGCCCGCCCCGATCGAGGCCGCGGCCCTGCACCGCCCGCCGCGTGCGGCGATCTGCGCCGACCCCGGCGGCCTGGGTGTCGACCCCCGCGTCGCCGACGCGGTGAAAAAGGCCGGCGATGCGCTGTCGAACGCGGGATACCAGGTGACCGAAGTCGACGGGCCCGACGTGATGCTGGCCGCACGCCTGTGGATGCACCTGCTGATGGCCGACGCCCAGATCATGATGGAGCCGGCGATCCGCAAGTACGGCAGCCACAAGATCAACGGCGTCTTCGACCTCTACAAGGAAGGCATGGACGAGTTCTACGGCAACGACAAACCCGACGAGAGCCTGGAAGGTTACATGCGCGGCGTGGCCGCCCGCGCCGGCATCGTGCGCGACTGGACCCTGTTCCTGGAGAAACACGGCGTCTTCGTCGGCCCGGTCTCGTCCGAGACGCCCTTCAAGGTGGGCGACGACGAGATTTCGGCCAGCCGTTCGGTCGAACTCTGGCGCGCCAACCGCCTGACGCTGGCCCACAATGTCACCGGCCTGCCCGGCGCCGCGGTGCCGACGGGCCCGGTGGACGGCGTGCCGCTGGGCGTCCAGATCATCGCCCAGCGCTACCGCGAGGACATGGCTCTGGACGCCGCCCAGGCCATCGAGGACGCCTGCGGCGTGGCGACACCGATCGACCCAAAGTGGTGACAAGAGGACCTTCAGCCTCTGCGGTGCCGCCTGCCGCTTGACCGGACGCTCCAAGGAACGCCCCGACTTACGATGCGTTGACGAGGGAACAACCGAGGAGTGGAACCATGCTGAAGTTCATCGGCGGCACCATCGGTGCGATCTTTCTTGTCGGCCTTCTGGTGATTATCGGCCTGTTCGCGCTGATCTTCTAACGCCGCTGGCTTGGCCAGAGGGCAGGCTGGCGCTCAGATCGGCGGGCCGCTGCCCCACACCCATTACAATCCCCCGACCATAGCGGACTACTCCGCAGCCGGGCGCATTCTCGCGGCCCGCTCGGGCGTCAGGTTTCTGGCCAGGTACTTGTAGAACTGCGCCACCGTACCTTCGCGCACGTTGAGCGGGCCAGGCGCGGCCTTGTCCGAGCGCATCACCTGCTGCAGGCGCCATGTGGCCTGGGCGTCCTCCTCGTTGACGCGGAAGACCAGATCGTTGCTGGTCGCCATGACCTCGGCGTCGGCGGCCATTTCCGGGGCAACGATGAAACCACCGACCACACGCGTCCGCTCCGGCCCCAGGGGAATGAACGACAGCCAGTTGAGGGTCGCGGTCGACATGGCCAGCGAGATGTTGGGGAACAGCCCCATCGCATAGGTGCTGGTGCGCTCGCGTTCGGAGAAGCTGCAGTGGGGACGCGGCCAGTTGCCGAAGCCATCGGTCCGATCGAGGGCCGCCTGCGCATATCCACAACGGGTGTGGGTGAAGCGGCCGCCGTGGGGCGCGGGATCCATCGTTGCCATGCGGGCGGGAATGTCGTCCTCCAGGGTCGCGGCGTGCAGCCCCATGTGGTGGTAGAATTCCATGCCGTTTTCGGTCGCGAGCTTCCAGTTGCCTTCCCAGATCGTGTCATAGGCAAAGCCGGTCACGAGCTCGTCGGTCCTGTAGTTCGCGACCATGGCGTCGGCTTCGTGGAGCGGCGGCGCCAGTGGTGCGGCCTCGTCGTCCAGGTTGACGAAGATGAAACCCTGCCAGATCTCGCAGCGGTATTGGGGCAGCGCGCAGCGGCTCTTCTCGAAACCCGTCGAGCCTTCCATCAGCGGCGCGGCGACAAGCCTGCCATCGGTGCCGTAAACCCAGCCGTGGTAGGAGCAGACGAACCGTTTGTCGTTTCCCTTTTCCTCGAGCGCGACCGGCATGTAGCGGTGGCGGCAGATGTTGGAGAGCGCGCGGATATGCCCATCGGTGCCGCGCACGATCAGCATGGGCTCGTCGAGCACCTGCAAGGTGAACCAGTCGCCCGTATTGGGAAGATCGTTCGCGCGCCCGATCAGCAGCCACTCGCGCTTGAAGATCTGCTCCTTCTCCAGCGCGAAGAGTTCGGCCGACGTATAGGCCTCGGGCGGCAGGGTGAAACAGGCGGCATCGTCGGTTGCGGGATAGGCCGCCAGGGTGTCGAGCATATCGTCGAGCGTACGAACCATGGGCGCTATTCGGCCGCGACGCGCTGCGCGGTCGCCCGGTCGGAAGCCAGCGTGCGCGCCAGGTAACGGGCAAACTGCGCCACGGTGCCCTCGAAGTGGGAGAGCGGGCCGCGCGCGGCCTTGCGTGAATGCACCGTCTTGTTGAGTTCGCTGGTCGCCAGCGAGTCCTCCTGGTTGACCTGCTCGATCAACGCGGCGCGCGCCTTGGCCAGCGCCGGGTCCTCGTCGGCGATCTCCTTCCAGAGCAGATAGCCGCCCAGGACCTTCGTCTTGTCGACGCCGTCGGGGCGGAACGAGAGCCAGTTGTTGGTGCCCGGGCGCATGGCCATGGTGAAGGCCGGGAAGACATAGACCATGTAGCCGGTCGTCAGTTCCTCCTGCGTCAGTCCGGAGAGGTCGCCCTTGGGATTCATCGGATGGTCCTTGCCGCCGATGTACTCTTCACCCATGGAGCAGCGCTCGTGGGTGAAGGTCGCGTCGGTCGCCGGGCTCTTGGGGATGTAGGTGCCCTTGGCCGGCATCTGGATGCCCACCGTGCCGGCATGCAGGCCGACGTGATGGTAGTACTCCATCGAGTTCTCGGCCGAGAGTTTCCAGTTGCCTTCCCAGACCCGCTCGTAGTGGAAGACCTCAGTCTGGTCGGCGATGCGGTAGTTCTTCGTCGCCGCTTCCATCGAGGCCATGACCGGCTGCAGCGGCGCGGCATCGTCGTCCAGGTTGATGAAGAGGAAACCCATCCAGCCTTCCAGCCGGTATTCCGGCAGGCCGCAGGCCTTCTTGTCGAAGACCTTGGAGCCTTCCATGTGCGGTGCCCCGATCAGGCGGCCGTCGGTGGCGTAGGTCCAGGCGTGGTAGGGGCAGGTGAAGCGCTTGGTATTGCCCTTGCCCTGGACCACCGGCATGAAGCGGTGGCGGCAGGCGCTGTTGAGCGCCCTCACCTTGGCGTCGGTGCCGCGCACGATGATGACGGGCTCGCCCATGACGTCGATGGTGAAGTAGTCGCCCGCATCGGGCACGTATTCCTCGCGCCCGACGCACAGCCAGGACTTCTCGAAGATCTCGCGGATCTCCAGGTCGTGGAGCTCGGGCGAGACATAGGCCTGGGGCGGCAGGGTCAGGCAGGCATCGTCGGGCGTATCGAGATAGGCGCCGAGATCGTCAAGAAGCTGGTCGAGCGATGCGGTCATGGTGCGTCTCTCCTCAGAGCGCGATCGTTGAAAGTCCGTAGGGTTCCTGGCTCAACAATACGGCACCATCCTCCTTGAAGACGATGGTGTCGATCAGGTGGGTGATGCCGGCCATGTCGGGCATGTAGAACACCGCCTCGAAGTTGACCGCCGTGCCCGCCTCGAAGACGTCGGTGGTCTCCAGATCGGCATATTCGAAATAATAGTGCCCGACCCAGTCGGGCGGGAAGGCGATGCCCATCTCGTAGCCGCCCAGCCAGGCGCCGTTGTCCCACAGGTCGTGCTCGCGGAAGTAGTCCTGGGAGACCCTGTTGAGTTCGGCGACCGGCATGCCGGTGCGCAACACGGGCCGGATGGCATCGAAGATGCCGGCGATCTTCTCGTAATAGGCCGCGATGTGGTCAGGCGGCGCGCCCATCCAGTAGGAACGCGCCATGTTGGCGTGGTAACGGTTGAAGACGCCGCAGAGGTCGATGTTGACGTTTTCGCCCGGCAGAATCGCCTTGCGGCTGGCCAGGGCATGGCCGCAGTTGGACTTCGGCCCGGAAAGAACGGGCATGGTGATACCGGGGTTCTCGCCGCCCGCCGCAGCCATGGCCGCGATCATCTGACCGTAGATTTCCAGTTCCGTGGCGCCGGGATAAAGCGCCTCCCGCACGGCGCGGATACCGACATCGGCGATGCGCCCGGCCTGTTCGATGCAGGCGATCTCGGCGGGTGACTTCTTGCCCCTGATCTCGCGCAGAATCAGCGAGGCGTCCGAAACCCTGGCGCCCGCGCCCTCGAAAGCCTCACGGAAGCGTTGGCTGACCGCGGGATTGGGCCGGTACGACCAGAGTTCCTGGCCGACCCTTGTGCCCGCCTTCAGCCAGCCCGAACCTTTCAATTCGTCGACGATGAAGGCGATACCGTCGCGCCGTTTGATCGGATCGCTGGCGGGGAAGATGCGCGTGTCGGTCGAGACCGTGGCGTAACGCGACATCACGATCTCGCCCACCGTGTCGAAGTGGATGAAGTGGTCGTGGTCGACATGCACCGCAATGCCGCTGCAAGGCGGCCATTTCATCGGGCTCTGGGCCATGTACCACTCGGCCTGGTAACCCGAGAGATAACACTGGCCCTCGGGCGCCTGGATCCAGAGCAGGTCGACGCCGTCGCGCGCCATGCGCTCGCGCACACGGCTCAGCCGCTCGCGGTATTCGCCGAGCGAAAACGGCACCTCCATCTGGGGCTGACAGTGGTCAAGCGTGTGCTGGCGGAAGTTCAGGACCATCGGTTCTCCACAGATTTGCAGGCGGGGCTGTACTTATCCGGCCTCCGCAGCCGGCCCGTCAAACGGATCGACGGACCGGCGGCGGGCGAGCGGTCAGACGCTGCGGCGGCGCCCGAAGCGCAGGAACAGCATGATGGCCGCGATCACCGCGATCAGCACCGCCGCGGCGATGATGATCCAGGGGATCGGGTCGGAACGGTCGAAGATCGCCAGCTCCTGGGCAACCGGGCGGACTTCAAGCTCGATCAGTTCGCCGCTGGGCGTGAGCAGGGCGGTCACCGTACCCGTCACCAGGCTCGGCTCGATCCGTGCCCAATGGCGCGCCATCAGGTGCAGAGCGGTATCGTAGGCCGCAAGGATGCGGTAGCCGCCGCTGTCCTGCAAAAGCAGCACGCCGTCGGCCAGTTCGGGCAGAAAGAGCGCCTCGTTCTGCGACAGCAGTTCATCGCGGAAGGCCTTGAGATCGACCTCGATCGAGACCGTGGCGCTGCTGTCGGATTCCACCACCTCGATGGGCACGGGCAGCCCGCCGGTGAACGCGCCCAGATTGGCCGACAGCGCCAGCACGGCCGAAACCACACCGGGCGTGGGCTGCTCGACCGAAATCAGCGGTTTGGCAACCAGCGCCGCCGACAACGATCCCAGACCATCCTTGAGGCGGTGCGGCAGGTTGACGAAGGACAGTTCGGCATCGACCCAGACCTTGCCCTTCACGCCTGGGCGGCAGTCCATGGTCGTGACCAGGGCCGCTTCCAGGCGCAGGCCGATCACGGCATCGACCGGCACGCGGCTGGCCTGGAAGGGGATCGCGCGCTGGATGTCGCCCGCGGCCAGGCGATCGAGCCGGGTGCTGCCGGCCAACGCATCCTCGACCCAGACCTGCATCTGCGAGCCCTGCATCAGGCCGTCCTGGGAGCGCACGATGATCTGCCCCTGAGGCACGCCGGTGGGTTCCCATGCCGGCGGATAGGAAAGCACGATCGAGCGGCTGCCGGTGCCCTCGATCTCCAGGTCGGCAACGCCCATGGAAGCCAGCGTGGGAAAATCGATGATGCCGCCCCACTCGGGCGGCGCCACGGCACCGTCGAATTCGGCCGTGATGGTCTCCATCTGCCTGCGGTAAGCGGTATTGAGCAGGGCGTTCACCACCGCATCGAGGCCTTCCTGTGTTCGGTAGAAGATCCGAAGATTGGGCGGGTCGGCCCAGGATTGCGACGGCGGATTGTTGGGATTGCGGCCTGCGCTGATGTTGGCGACCTCACCCGAGGGCGGCAGGAAATCGACCGAAGCCTGCGGCACCAGATTGGTGTCGCGCAGGATGCCTATCATGAAGTCGGCGTCGCCCTCGGCCGTGGCGGCCGCGTGCATCACGTTGATTGACGCGGCGCCGTTGAGACCGCTGGCAAGGCGCGCGGCCGCGCCGACCGCCGCAAGGTCGTCGGGCGCCACCACCACGACCATGCGCCAGGGCTGCTGGCGCGGTTTCTGGGGGTTGTAGAGGATGTCGGGAAGGGAGGAGAGGTGCTGCTGGTCGGAGAGGACTTCGCGATAGGTCACGTACATCCGCTGCAGGATCAGCGGAATGCGCATCTCGTCGACGCAATAGTTGATCGCCTGGGCCTCCTCGGGCGTGTCCAGCGAGAGGGAGGCGCGGATGTCGATGCGATGGAATCCCGCTTCCAGGGTATCGATGGGAATGGTGAGGTATTCTGGATGGTCGATATCGCTCTGATAGACGGTGCGGTCGTCGACGCGCACCGCCACATGGGCCCGCCCGTCGGTTGCGGCATAGGCGATCAGGAATGTGTCCTCCCACCGGCTGCCCTGCGGGACATAGACAAAGCGGGTCTCCACCGCCCCCAGGCCCGAGAAGCGGATGTTGTCGAAGGCCCAGAAGTCCTCGCGCGCCCGTGCCTGGTGCGAAAAGGCCCCAAGCAGGACCAGAGCCGCGATCAGGGTGCCCGACAACCGGCGCATGGCGATGAGGTTGGTCATGACTTCTCCTTGGTTCGCTGGGTCTTGTCCCACTTCATATCCTGGCGCAGCACCATGGCGCGCACGGTCCGGTTGACCGCCATGATGGTCACCGGAATGAAGAGCTGGGCATAGGTGACATAGGAAAGCGCCGCCAGCAGATAACTCGATGGCCGCTCACGCTCGATATTGAGCGCGAACCACATCTGCAGCGTGTAGGCCAGAAACGAGATCACCCAGAGGATCGAAAACGGCCCCGATACCTCGGTGCCCGCGATCTGGAGAATGCCCAGAACAAAGACGACGTGACTGATCAGAAGGGCCGGCAGGAAAACGATGTAGCTCAGCAGATTGGCCAGCATTTCCAGGCCGATCGGCATGGGATGAGCGATCGGCAGGCGGAAGTACTTGAAGGTGACGTAGAGGTTGCCCTGGGTCCAGCGCGAGCGCTGCTTCATCCAGACCTTGAGGGTATCGGGTTCCTGTTCCCAGGTGACCGCAAACGGCACCCAGCGGATGCGCCGTTTGCCCAGGAAGATGCGCAGGCTCATTTCGGTGTCGTCGACCAGCGACTTCTCGTCGAAACCGCCCAGCATCTCCAGGGCATCGCGCCAGATCACATAGTTGGTGCCCATCAGCGTCGACAGGCGGAACCAGTACCAGCGTCCGGCCTGGAACAGCCACTGGAAGTAGACGAACTCGATGGCGACGAACCGCGTCAGCCAGGAATCGTTCCAGTTGCGGGTGCGCACCTTGCCGTTGACCGCCACCAGCGAGGGATCGGCAATCAGGACGCCGACGAGCAGGCGCAGACACTCCGGCTCGGGCGTGTTGTCGGCATCGAAGACTGCGATCAGCTCGCCGCGCGCCTGGCTCATGCCGATGTTGAGGGTGCGCGACTTGCCCTTGCCGCCCATGCCCTTGGGCACGTTCATGACTTCGATCGTGGGATGGCCGGCAGCAAAGCGCTCACCGATCGCGCCGGTCTCGTCGGTCGAGCCGTCGTTGACCAGCAGCACCTGGAGCTGTTCGGGGGGATAGTCCAGCCGCGTCATCGCCGCCAGGGTCTCCTCGATCACCAGCGCCTCGTTGTGGGCCGGAATCAGCACGGTGACAGCAGGCATCGGATCAGGCATCTGCGCCAGCAGCTTCTCGCGCTCGCCCTCGACACTGCGCATATAGCCGAAGGCGCCAAAGGACAGGACGAGCCAGAAGAACTGGGCAAGCCAGATCCCCACGAAACTCAGGATGAAGATCACATCAATCGTGGTCACGGCTGAACCTCGAAAGGACAATGCCAAAGGGCAGGACGAGGAACAGCAGGCCGGCGACAACAATGCCGATCCAGGCCAGCAGGGCGACGATGCCGGTCAGAAGATCGGGCCAGTTGCCTCCGATCGCGGCCCACATGACCGAGGAGACACGCACCAGGGCCATCAGGACGCTGCCCGCCGCTCCGGTGTCGAGACCGCCCGGTCCGGCGCGGAATTCGAGGCCGAGGAACGACCAGTAGAGCTGGAAATCGGGCGTGAAGGCAGCACCCCGCCCATCGGCCGTGGTCGCATAGTAGCCGCCCCCCGGCGAAGGGCCATCGAAGACCGGCAGGAAACTGCTGGGGCCCAGGTTGGTCTGGCGCGCCGGAAGCGGCATGGCCTGGTAGGGCGTGTGCCAGTAGCCGGCGACGAGATGGCGGCCCGCAGGCAGCAGGCCCAGATCAAGGCCGTAGCCGTCGGCGACATAGACCGCCTGGGGCGCCAGACCGAGGGCGGCATAGATCGTGGCGCCATAGGTCACGCTGCCCTGCAGCGGCCGCTCGATCGCCATGATCGGGATGGCGCCCAGGTTGACGGCACCCTGGAGGTGATCCAGTTCGTCGAAGCGCAGCGCCAGGGTCACCGGGTCGGCGCGCAGCAGCAGACCGGGGCGCACGCCCTGATCGATCCAGGCCTGCACGCGTTCCTCCAGCTCCGCGCTGCCGTCGTCGTCCAGGATCGGCCAGTAGCTCGACAAGCTGGGGAAATAGGCCCCCACGGTGCTCGCCGGGGGCGCTGCCTGGCTGTCGAAGTTGACCTCGACGCGCGCGTCGCAGCCATAGGCGGCGGCAAGCATGGCAAGCGCCTCGGCCGGGGGCGGCTCGTTGAGCGAAAAGGTGAGCTGACACATCAGCAACAGGAAGGGGGCGATCTCGTTCACATGCCGCGCGCCTTCTTTAGCAGGACATCGGCGTCCTCGCCGTCCTCGGGATAACAGGCCACGCGCACCTGCGCCTTGACCCCGGGAACCGCCACCACCGCCGCCAGCAGGTCGGCCGCGGTCCCTTCGGCCTCGTCGTCGAGCAACACGAAACGATCGGGCCGACCGTCGTCCATGAAAAACAGGGCGCCTGGCCGTGTTTCCTGGATCGCTGCGATTACCTTGAGACGCCGTGCCCGCCAGGCATCGTCGCCCAGCAGATCGCGGGCGGCACGGTCGCCCTCGACGGCGACCACGATCACCCGGCCGCGCCCGCCCGTGGCGTGCCAGCGGGCCACGACGTTGGGAAACAGCCGGCGCAGGAGATGCAGGGTCATGGCGTCGTGTTCGGGATCGATCAGGGAGGCATGGCGATGGCGGAAGCTGCGCGCGAAACTGACGAGGTCGTCGACCTGGGTCAGGCTGCGCCGGAAGGCAGCAAGCCAGACCGGCGCAAGGGGCAGGAAAAACAGCGCCAGAAGCTGCGCACCGCTGAGATTGCGGACCTCGCTGACCAGCGCGATGTAGATGGCAAAGACGGCAAAGGTGAGGATACCCAGGCCGATCGCGAGCCAGAGTGGCAGGAAAACGCCCAGGGCCAGCATCAGCACCAGGAACAGCCAAAGGCCACGATTGCCCGCGGGCATCAGTTCGAAGCCCAGCAGGCCCATGCCGGCAAGACCGGCGAGCAGCCAACCCAGGATCACCCAGATGCGCACGGAACCCGCCGCTAGCCGGGCGCGCTGAAACGATCAGCCAAGGCAAGCCTCATCGTCATTACCCCCTCCGCCTCACGCGACCGTCGGGCCGATCATCTCACGCTGCGGCGGATTGGCGGGCAACAATCGATGGGACGGACAATGCACCACGCCTGGCCATCATGTTAGCTTGTCCGCACGACAGACAAACTTTGCCAACCTTGGCCATGACAATGCTAGCCAAAACAAACCGGAGATCCTGCAAACGATGACAACGCTGGACTGGAACGACGCGCAGCCGTTCGGCCTGCCTTTCGCGCTGGAGGAATATCAGGCGCGGATGACGCGCGTGAAGGCTGCCATGGCGCAGGCCGGCATCGACCTGCTGATGGTGACGAGCCCGGAGAACATCTACTGGCTCACCGGCTACCGCACGACCGGCTACTACGTTTACCAGATCTTCCTGCTGCCCCTGGAAGGCACGCCCCAGTTCGTCACCAGCAAGCTGGAGCACGAATGCGTGCGGGCGCTTTCCTGGATCAAGACCGGGCTGACGATCTTCATGGGCGACGACGAGGTCGCCAAGACCCTGGAGGGTTGCGACGCCACCGGCGCCAGGATCACCCGGATCGGCTACGAGGAGCGCGGCTTCTGGCTGCCGCCGCGTATCCTGGATGCCGTGCGCGCACGCTGGGGAGAGAAGGCGACCACCGGCGCCGGCCATATCCTCGAAGGCGCCCGGCGCATCAAGTCGCCGGCCGAGATCGCCTGCATCCGCGAGGCCGCGCGCATCGCCTCCGTCGGCATCAGGGCCGGGCTTGACGCCCTGGCGCCGGGCAAGACGGAAAACCAGATCGCAGGCACCGTTTACGACGCCATGATGAACGAAGGCGGCGAACATCCCGCCGGCGGTCCCTATGTCGTCACCGGACCGCGTTCGGCCGTGACCCACATGCTGCCCGA
>Ga0105053_10003417_pt1 | contig 24156 bp, 31 predicted proteins | sample BON01_FD_78093 | JGI IMG/M metagenome (GOLD analysis project Ga0105053, IMG submission 78093) | Freshwater microbial communities from Lake Bonney liftoff mats and glacier meltwater in Antarctica - BON-01 | ecosystem: Environmental > Aquatic > Freshwater > Ice > Glacier meltwater | place: Lake...
GAAGTCTTTACTCCATTGACACTTGTAAACGAAATGCTGGATAAATTAGACGAAGTCTATGTAAAAGAACACGGAAAAAGTATATTTTCGGAAGTTGGATTGAAGTGGTTCGATCCTGCCGTCGGTATAGGCAATTTTCCAATTATTGTTTATCAACGATTGATGAAAGGATTACAAATACCAAGTGAAGAAGAGAGAAGAAAACATATTTTGGAAAATATGATATATGCAGCAGAACTTACGCCGAAAAATGTATTTATTTATAAAAAAATATTTTGCGGCGACAAATACAAATTGAATATTTACGAAGGAGACACTTTGAACATGGACGTGAAAAAAGAGTTTGGAGTAGATAAGTTCGACGTGGTGATGGGTAATCCGCCGTATAATAAATCAAAAGACGGAGTATTAAAAGGCGGATATGGGGGAAGAAGTTTGTGGGATTTGTTTGTGGTTAAATCATTAAATGAATGGGTGGATGACAAAAAATATTTACTATTTATACATCCGCCATCTTGGAGAAAACCAGAACATTATTTATGGGATATACTTGGTAAAAAACAAATGTTATATTTAAAAAATTTTACAGAAGAAAATAGTAAAAAAATATTTAGTTGTTCTACAATAGTGGATTATTATGTATTAAAAAATACCAAAATTTATAAAGAAACCATAATTGACGGACAAGATAGTAAAACATACTCTATAAATTTGAACGAATGGAATTTCTTACCAAGTGGTGATTTTGATACTATACGCCAAATATTAGGGAAAAATGAAGTTTTATATTCGTCGTCAATATACGATACTCGAAGACCTTATGTAACAAAAACGCAAACAGAAATGAATCCTTTACCGGTAGTTCATAATATGACAAAAAAGGATGGATTGGGTTTTGTATATTCAAGTGAAGATAAAGGACATTTTGGAGTATCCAAAGTAATATTATCATTTGGAAGACATCAATATCCATATAACGATTGGAAAGGAGAATATGGAATGAGCCAAATATGTTATGGTTTAAAAATAAATAGTAAAGAAGAAGGTGATAAAATAGTTGAAGCAATTAACAGTGCTAAATTTAAAGAAATTCTAAAATATACAAAATGGAGCACATTTCAAACAGATTGGAGAATGTTTAAGGAATTCAAAAAAGATTTTTGGAAAGAGTTTCTTGATAAATCACCCCAAGCCTCCAAACCAATCCAACTATCGTATACCCTACCATTAAAGGAGTCCCCTTTATCCAAAAAAGTTATAGATCCAGCACCAAAAAAAGTAACAAAACGCCGTAAATTAAAAGTGGTTGAACCCTACGAAAGTAAAGTGGTCGTTGAGAATCCAAATGACCCGGTGATAGAACGACTATTTAATCCATCTACCGGACGATACATTAAAAATACACCAGCCAATAAGAAAAAAATACAACGACAAACATTAAAACGAGGAGGAAAAAGAAAGAAAGGAACAAGAAAAAGGCAATAATTTCTAAGAAAGTATGGTGATATTAAACCGATAAAATAGTATGAATATATATGTTAAAAGGTTTCATACTATTATTTATACTAATTTGTATTTATTTACAATACAAAGAGATTTCTATACCTAATCCATGCAATCAAACATTAACAGACGATGCATACATACATCATATGATTCAACACCATGAAGTTGCGGTGTATATGAGTGAACTCCAATTACATAACACAAAAAATCCAGTCATTATGGATATAGTAAGAAATATAATAAGATTACAAAAGTATGAAATCGCTATAATGAAAGATTCAAACATAGTGGATACATCCAATTCTAGTTTGAATGATGAAATGAGTGATACAAATATTAAAATGGATACGTTATATCGTTATACCGTGGGCGATTTTACAAAACCAAATACACCTCATTTAAGTAACACCTATTGCGACCCTAGTTTTTTCTACATGTCTCACGATAAATCAAACCATCGTATGACGGACACGATGTATATAGAACATATGATACCACACCATCAAGTTGCCGTGGATATGAGTAAAAAAATATTACAAACCACGAATAATGATTTTATTATAGATTTGGCATACAAAATAATTCATAGTCAACAATTAGAAATCACTAACTTATATTACTTATTAAAATCAAAAAATATGTTTCAAAGTAATAGTTTATAATCTATCCATCCTCAGTGTTTTAAATTTATATTAATAATCAGTTCCTTCCAACGTATCCAACGTTTGGTCATAACGATACATGGTAAAGTTAAAACTACAGCTACCATTGATTGCAATATAATTTAAATAATCATTCCAATTATTAAAATTAATGTTCAACAAGTTTTCTAATAAACAATTTAGAAACGTAAAGTCTAATCCTTGAAACGGAATTGTAATATCTATGAATAAATATCGTTCATTGTAATGAATAAATGGGTTAAAGACTTCAAGCGAGTTCAGGATAGGTCCGTTATTGTCACTGGTTGAACGAAATGTAATACGGTCGTAGGTTGGTCCTAGCCAGTTGCAAACATGAATACGAGTCCAATGTTGCGGAAACCCAACCATTTCTTTGAGATAGGCAAAGGCATCGTCCGTCAAGAAGGTAATGAACTCCACTGTGACATGGTTGTAATGGAGATCGGTCATCGTGTTGATTGAATATACTATAGGAGTAATTTAGAATTTCAATTTTTTACATTAATCCTTTTACATATTAATCTCATGATATTATTATGATAAAGGTTCATAACCCTAGAACGGATGGTTACTTATTTCATTACGCTCATTTTATATGTGATTGTTTATTCCCTGAAATCATATGTGATATTTTTAATTATGATGAGGTTATTCGGTTAAAAACAATTAACCAAACCCTTGGAAATTTTAATAAAATATATGAGGAGGTTACAAGGGTTAAGAATAGAGAATTATTAAGGAATGAGTTTGATAATCTAAACGTGGATATGATTCATTGTAAAAAACGGAATGAGTTTGATAATCTAAACGTGGATATGATTCATTGTAAAAAACGGAATGATTGTGCTAATATAATAAATTTTAATAAATTCCGAAATTATATTTTTGAAAGGTATAATATAAAGTACGATAATAATTATCCAGAAGTAATTTTAATTAAAAGAAATGACAGGACACAACTGGTGAACGATGCAGATTTACAAACACAAATTCCTTCTAATATTATTAAGTCTGGAAAGGAACGAAGGGAAATAAAAGATGTGACTGAGATTGAATCCTATTTACAAGATAAATTTAAAGATAAATTTAAAGGATTATATTTTGAACATTTACCTTTCGAAGAACAAATTAAATATTTTAATAATGCTAAATTCATAATATGTGCACACGGGGCAGTAATGTCAAATATGTTTTTTTGTAAATCTGGAACAACCATTCTTGAAGTAACATGTGGGACAATTTGGACTTTTTTTGATACAATATCAAGGATATTAAACCTAAACCATCTTAAATGTCATACAAATAATAAGGATACCATAATCAAATGGATAGACAACATCGTCGTATGATACACCCTTGGGTTTCAAGTTGTCGGTTTGGATGGAAAATTATATCTAATATTATGTATATATTTATTTTGTTCTATAATTACATCACTACAAATGTGATGTTTAAGAATGTCTACCACCAATTCGCTGGTTAAAGAGTTCGTGAATTTATGAGAGGTATGTTTAAAAAACATATCAATGACATCTTCTATTTCCAAATCCGATGCAGTGTAATCTTCTATCATATGTTCGTCCCAAAACGAACAAAAGGACGATACAATTGGAATATAATTACTGGTTACATCTTTATAATTATCGGTAGCTTCATCATAGGATAATAATTTTTTCATTTCTATCGCAAACGTCTCTTGAAATATAATGTTCGGAATATTCATTTCTTTTAAAAACTGCCTCAAAATAAGTATCATAGTTTTACTTTTAACCAAAGACCCTTCCGACACGTACAAAGCTTTTTCTTTAAAATGACGAGCAAGGGTGAAATAATTCATATCCTTTAAGAAATATACATGACCGTATAATGTTTTATTGTTGGTTTGATTTACAAAATCGTCGGCATTACTATATTGCAAGGAATAATAACTGGATACACATAATAAATCCAAAATGTGAACGTCTTGTAAAGTATAAGGTGAATGTAATATACAATGAAATAATCTGGTATCCACATATTCATGTGCATAATACTTTAATTTGAAATTGGTAAGAAGATTAGATAGTCCAAACACATTATAATATTTATTCTCAATTTCACGTATAAATATCTTTAAAGAACTAGGTACAATATAAGTATTACATTTTTTTCCATGGATACAATCCCCAACCGCTATTAAAAAATGGAGACTTGCTTCTCTCGTATAAAATACATTTGGATACAATTGTTCTAAAATCGTTTGCACGGTAGTCGTATCTGGAATGGTATGTAACGGAGACCTTTCTTTTATGGATTTAATCAATGCGTTTTTAATACGGTATTTCCATACACGTAATTCTGGTTGTTTTGTAAGGGTGATTAATATATGGTGAAGTATATTATCTTCACATATCGGTTTATAATGATGTCCGTCATAGTATATAAATAGTTCCATACGTGCACAATAATAGTAACGATTTTCATTTAAAAAATCTTCATTGAATTTATCACCATTGGATATTAACATTGCTTTTCGGTCATTTCTCTGTTCGTACAATATTTCGGCATTCGTCAAGGCATTGGGTAATTGGGTGAGAATGGTGTTTTTTAGTCGGTTGAATATATAGTCATTGTCCTTATATTTGTCAATCAGTACATCTATCATATCATGTAATTCTCGCATATGTATATTAAATTATATTACCTTTAATATACATTTAAAGGTAATAAATAATGTATATGAATGGTAAATACATCTAATACTATATTATATATACAAACCGTACAAATATCACCCTTTCGTACATTAATGACCGCGCTAAAAGATATACTATTAGAAACGAATATTACATTTACACCGGATGGTATAAAAATAATCAATATGGATAAGTCTCATACTATTCTTGCACATCTTGAATTAAAAGCCAAACAGTTTGAAACCTTTGAATGTAAAATGGATAAAATTACCATTGGTGTCAACATGCTTCATTTATTTAAATTAATCAATACGATTGATAACAACGACACACTTACAATATACATTGAAGACGTGGATTATATGGATGGAGTCGTGCAATATCTAGGTCTTAAATTTGAAAACGGAGACATTAAACAGCAGAAAATACAAAAACTTCGTTTGATAGAGCCGGACCATGAAGAATTAGAAGTACCGAACGTCACCTTTTCATCCATATTGAATTTACCTTCTACGGATTTTCAAAAAATCATTCGTGATTTATCTTCCATTTCAGACAAAATAGAAATTCGCTCGGTCATCGGTAAAGATGGGGTTGAATTAATATTCAAATGTCGTGGAGTGTTTGCAGAAGCAGAAATAAGAAGAGCAGAAACGGACGGTAACATGCATTATATTCATAAACAAGACACCAACAAAATTATTCAAGGTGAATTTTCATTAAGAAATTTAGGTTATTTTATCAAATGTACGAACCTATGCAATCAGATTGAAATGTATCTAGACAATAATTTACCGCTCGTTATAAAATACAACGTTGCTTCATTGGGTGTAATTAAATTATGTCTATCCCCTTTGCCGTCTTCCAATGAGATTGGATAGATCGTCTATTCATTCTCCACGTGTCGTTTAAAAATACTTCCTTGTGCCGTCATATTGGGGAATAGGTCATGAATCATGGACGGATTTTGATACTTACATGTAGTCAACCATATTTTGACAATACAAAATCTTTTTTTAGGTGAAACGGTAACACCAGTAATACTTTCTTGTGTAGACGCATGGACAGCAAGTGTTTCACCAATTAAACTATAGATCAGGTCTTTCCAAACCGCTGGTACATAACGATTATCAACCTTATACGAAAAACAACCTCCATTTATATTTTTACTATCTTCCCATAATGGAGTAATACCTTGTCTCATTACAAATATCATGCAATTTATAAGCAAATTGGGCGATATGGCATCCAATAGACAGATGGCCTCTTCTACCGTATGAAAAGACATAATTTCTTTATAACTTTCTTTCGTCCAATCTTGTTCATATGGAAGATGCGTCCATAACACCCAAGTGTCATGTAATATATGTTTTGTATCCATTATACATTATAATATCTTTGTTTATATTGTTATTGATGTTTTTGAATAAGAAAGCCTTCTTCCGTTACCTTTAATGTTTCACGTAGGTTACGAGTATGATGTAAAGTATATTCCTTCATGTCATCGTCCATGATGTGAATGGTATAGTATTGTATGGTTGAATGAATATCAAATAAATTATGCACGAACCGATTGGTATATAAATTATTTCCAATGACTTCTAAGGTGAATTTGGAGGGGGTCACGTTATAGGATTGATTTTGGGTATCATATAAAGTCGCACTTATAATTTGTCGGGGTCCGCGTATCGTCGTCAAACTATGATTTACATTATATTCCGTTTTCATATCATTTAAATTTTCAAAATATCTAGATAAATTACAGCTATCCGTGCAATACGAATATACTATACTATCATTATGACTATCCAATGAGATACATTCGGACAAAGACATTTGAATTACATTACCTCGGTGATATAAATATATATCCGATACGTTCTTTGAAAAAAAATATTTCATGATACGTTGACATCTTACTTCCATCTTACAATACATCCATAACGCGGATATAAAACATATATTTTTATAATCAGACAATCGTTCCTTGTACGTATATCCCAAATATATACATCCTGAACCTACTATATACCTCAACATGATAGGTTATGATATCATACTTTATTTAAATTATTTTCGCTTTTATGGTTGTGTTTGGACTACTTCTGAAACACGCCTTGACTTATGTAACAAGCCACATAAAATTGAAATGAATACAAACACATCCCGTAAGGATTGCCTACATATGAACTGCATCGAATATGTTGAAAAATACAACCAACAAATTATATGGTTTTGGTTAAGCGATTGTGTCGTTCATTTGTATATAAAAGTTGAATGTAATCAACTAGAAGAACTAAAAAATGTAGGAACTATTGTATGGTATTGGTTAAACCATTTCGGGGCGTTTGAAACGGGATACCTCAGTTATAATGAGATGGATACAATAACCCAACGTATAGTTCAATCGGGTAAAATGAATGTGATTGAATATACGATTGACCCAAGTATACTTGTGTATAATTACGAGAAAATGAAAGAAAAATGCGAACACTACGACGAAGAACTGTATCAGAAATGTTTACACCCTAGACGAGTTGCGAAATACTTGGAACTATATAATTACGATATATTATGTGATGAATATTATGAGTAAAGGACTTTTTCATTTCTACAATCATTATTAAATATTATTCAATAGTATGTTATGGTTTAGATATATTGTAATCCTATTTATAATCGCTTTATTGATTTATTTAATGCATAGGAATGATAGTAAAACTATATGGATGTATTGGGAAACTCTTCCAAATAAGATAAAACCTGGATATATAGATTTATGTATAAATTCGGTTAAACATAATTGTGGTGCTTGTTTTAATATTATTATTTTAGATAATAAAAATATATATTATTATTTGCCTGAAATAAAAAATATGGATTTATCAAAATTAAATCTTCCACAAAAAGTAGATTATTATCGTTATAATTTACTTGAAAAATATGGAGGTGTATGGTTAGATGCAGATATATTAGTTCTTAAATGTATTTGCCCTTTTTATAACAAATTAAATTCAAGTGATTATGTAGGGTTTGGATGTGGTCATGATTTAAATACATGTCGTAAAACATTAAATGGATATTCTAGACCTTTAAATTGGTTTATGATATCAAAAAAAAATACACCTTTTATTAAATGTGTTAAACATAAAGCTGAACAAAAAATCAATGCTTTAAATATGTATAATAAAAAAATATCATATCATGGTATTGGTAAAGATATTTTACAAGAATGTTATATTAATAGGAATAAAGAGTCTGAATGGAACTATGAGCATATATCCTCCAAGTGTCAAGAATTTGATACAAAAGGTAATAAATTAAATAACATAATGAATAAATTTAATTGGGAAGATTGTCAGGAAGAAAGAATATTTTTTCCATTATACAATACAGCACCTGGATATCCGGATTGGTTTAAAGAATTAACGGAAGAGGAACTTAAACATAATAATAGTTACTTAAAACCTTTAATAGATAAAGCATTTGAACTAAAAAGGTGTAATTACTCTTGAAGATTTTACACAATTAAATTACTTTATTCCAATGATCATTCCGTTTAAGAATATGTTTTTTTTCTTGAAATGTATTTTGGTTAAATCATTTGTTTTGAAATACAAAATACTTTTTTTAATTTTACGTATAAATTGTATATCATCTGTTAAACATATTAAATCATAAAAATAATAATAACTGTCATGTTCTATTTTACATTTAAGATTTTTATCAATCGTATGTAGGTGTATATAGTTATGAACATCTACGTATGAAACCATATCAATTAACGACGCATCTGTTCTATAATTAAAATTTTTATATAATTTATTATCTTTTGAATTTCTACGTATAAATAAATCAATTATTGTTTTATATTTGTCTATATCTTTTATGTCCTTCTTATGTAAAGTATCTATAAATTGTTCGTTTAAAAATCCTAAATTAGGACCAGTTGTACTACATGCTATAACATATTTCATTTTACCGATCAACGAGGATAATAGATTTGTATATGAAGTGTAACAAGAATCTAAGATTAATAATTCAATATCGGTTATATGTTCAAATATATTTGTATTTAAACTTGTCTTTGTGTCTTTGAACAACCAGTGTGAGTGACCACCATAATAAAGTATATTTTTTTTGCCAACTATATAATAATTTTTATATACGGTTTCAATACACGTTTTAATATTTTTATAATTTATTTTTATTTTTTTAATTTTTTTTGAAATGAATATATCTTTATTTATTTCTATAAGAAAACTATCATAATAGTGCTCTGAATGATAAATAATATGTATTGGGTTGGTATTATATTGTTTTAACAAATTTCCAAGATCTAAAAAAAACGTAGATTTTAAATGAAGGTCGTCCTCACAAACAACCATCATAAGGTTAAACTCCATTAATAAAATACTATATTTTTATAATCACCTATACTCATAAGTATCCTATTTGTTTTCCGCCATATAATATATTCATATATGAATATAAGGTTATTCGTCGTGTGTATGCATGAACCATACTATACCATGGGTAGAAAAATATAGACCAGTACATTTTAAAGATATTGTATTAGATGATATTAACACCCGTTTATTGGACAACCTCATTGAACAAGATATGTTCCCTAATATATTACTGTATGGACCTCCTGGAACTGGTAAAACGACGACTATATTAAATTTGATATCACGCTATCAAATCAAACACAACGATGTAAATAAGGGTCTTGTTATACATTTAAATGCATCGGATGAGCGTGGAATTGACATCATACGTAATCAAATCGCTCAATTTGTACATTCTAAAGCATTAATTAGCAATGGACTTAAAATTATTATATTAGATGAGGTTGATTACATTACAAAAACATCCCAACAGGCTTTAAAATATTTAATTCAAGAATATAATCAAAATGTTCGGTTTTGTCTTATATGTAATTATATTAGTCGTTTAGATACACAATTACAGAATGAGTTTATCCATTTAAAATTCAATAGTTTGCCGCCTGACAAAATAATAGATTTTTTATCCTATATCAATCAAGAAGAAAAACTAAACATTACTCTGGATACACTCCATTCTATACAACAATTATTTCAGTCTGACATTCGTAGTATGATTAATTATATGCAATCCAACTCATACAAGACCATCCATATAACTACGTTAAACGTATGGGAAAATGTGTATCAATCCATTCAAACCGGTCAATTTAATATAAAAGAATTTTTGAGATTAGAACATACCTATAAGTTAAACACTCAATATATCCTCCACACGTTCCTATCTTATCTTATGACACATAAAGTTAGTTTACATACAAAAGACTTTATAGATTTTTGTGAATATAATATACGTATAACCAGTACAAACGATAGTTATTTACGTAATTATTTTATTGAACATATTACCGATTATATAAAACCTAGAATTATCCAGAGGTTGGAAAATGTTAATATGCCAAATAATTGATTGTATTATATAAATGTTATACTATCCAAAGCACAATGAGTGTAAGTGACGATTGGGTTAGTTATTGCAATGGAGATTATACCTTGAACTCTTTGCCAGACAAAGAGACGTGTCTTGAATCGGATATGCCACAGTCAACGGATATATCGGTGTCCACTAAAACCATGATTTCATTTCTAAACCAAACCATTCCCCTTCAAGATATTTTTTGGAAAATACCAATTGTTCCATACCATATACAAGGGGAAGGAGTAATAAAAAAACAAATTAAATTAACTTCTCTTTCCCAAGAGGAAGTTAATGAAATTGTGAATAAAACAAATATAACCGATTATGTAGAAAATCAATTGATTTCAAGGGTCATTGATACAGATAGTAAGACCTATAAAGATGTTAGAAAAATCAGTATAGGTATTTCTAAGCGGGATATTACATCCTATAGATGTAAAAAAAAGGGAGCGTTTTATAATTGCTTTGTTTTAATTTTAAGAATTATACATGATGGTTTATTTAAAGAAATACATGTTAAAGTATTCAACACTGGTAAATTAGAAATACCAGGTATTAAAACGGATGAAATTTTAGAAAAAACGATAATGTTGTTATGCCATGTATTACAGCCTCTATCTAGAACTCCGTTATCGTGTGACCGGTCTAAACACGATACCGTATTGATAAATTCAAATTTTACGTGTGGATATTTTATTGAACGTGAAAAATTGTATCAACGTTTGAAAAATCACTATCGTATCAATTGTATGTATGACCCTTGTTCTTATCCAGGTATACAAGGTGAAATTTATCACAATAATATAAATCGTGAGGAAATAGACTCTATACAATATCCAAAACACGAAAAAATGTCTTTTATGATATTTAGAACAGGAAGTGTTCTTATAGTAGGCAAAGGAAACACCTACATGTTAAATGAAATATATACATTCTTAAAACAAATTTTAATCAATGAATATACCCATGTTGGAATTCAATTAAACCACTTGCATGGTTGTGATAAGGCGATAAAAAAAACGCGTAAAAAAATTATATTAATTGAACCCTAATTATTTTATACTTAAAACATTGTATGGAAGAATTTATATATCAATATATATAAGTATAAATAAAATATGTTATTCGCGTTATATAACATTACAATATACGGTTGCTGTTTGTATTCTCCTACTTATAATATATCCTTATGATAAATTATTACAAAAACTCACCGGTTGACATAGAACCAAGTTTATTATATTTAGTAGCACAGCCAGGTACTTATACAGGGAATTCAACTGTTGGGGCAACAAACTTATATCCAGATGGATTACGATGTGAACGATCATTAACTATTGTAAAAATAAATAAGGGAATAAGTGCTATAAATAAAATAATTGCTTACAATGCTAAATCAAATAAACGTGAGTTTAATGGACTACGACATATACGCATTGTCTATAAGCCAAATGATGGAAAACAATTATTTAAGTTAACCACTAGTTATATAAATAATGAAATAGTAAGTAGCACCTATGGTTATGCGATTGGAAAAACGGCAAATAGTATAAAGTTTCATCTATCTGGTTCGTGGCATGTATCTGATAAAGATTATCATAAGATTGATAATATAATGACTAGACCAGACACAACCCATTTGAATAATGTTTATATTAATCCTACATTATTAGGGTTCAATGATTTTGTAATGGATGAACAATACACGATGGAATAGATGTAATGATTATAGAACATTGATACAGGTATACAATTCATCTATAATGTAGTTAGAAATGTTATTGTAAAAATGAGTTAAGAATTCATTGGATTATGTTTATTAAAGGATACTTACTGTGACGGGATAATATTAACGCGTAAGTTAACCAATTGTGAAATAACGGAATAAAGTTATAGTAAATATACGATTCAAAATATAAGTAATTTTATATCTCTCATGTTCGTTTACGTGTAAAACGTTTTTTACGTTTACGTCGTTTAGATTTACGTTTGCCTCCGTATTGTAATTGTCCCCTCAAAAAAGATTCTATTTTTTTTTTTACATTCTCCCCCCATGGGGGGTCATTTTCGTTGATTTCAAGGGTCATGGACTTTATCTTTTGTATCCATTCACCCATGGTTCCACTATCGTGTATGAGACGCATATATCCAGTGGTTTCTATTAATTGTTCATGTAGGTCAAGACCTCTAATAGAAACTCCTTCTGCGTATGGAGTAAACATACTGTAAATGCCACTTGCTGCTCTTGCCGGAGAATCGGTCATATTTTCTAATTCAACGAGATGACAGTTTACCTTGAGGGCAAGTAATATTTGTAAATGGGTTAAAAACACACCAACACGATTTCCTCCAGATTTTACATCCGTAATTTTACAAACGAATTTGGATTGTCCTCTTAATCGTGTGTTATAATATAATCCACTGCAATAATTACGATATTCCGATGGATATTTTTCATCGGATATATCTTTGGATAAATCTATATAAAAGGAAACGCTTGCACAAGTAACTTGGTGTGGTACAGCAATGCCGTGTAAATAATTGAATAACACTTCTACACCTAATGTATACTCGGGTCCTATGATGTTATGTCTGTTCACTATATCCACAATGGTTTGAGCGTGTGTTGTAATATCGGTTTCTTGACGTGTATTCAAGAACATTTGTTCGGAGGCCATATAATATAACTATATAAGTATTTAAAGAAAATCATTACATAATGGTATGTCTTCATCTCCAATGCCCGGACAACAATGTTTACAGCATTGTTGTAAAATTGCAATCTCTGAGGATAAACCTATTCTGTTAGATTATTGGAATGACTCGCAAGATGGAAAAGTTGTGATTGGTGTAAAAGACAACGATGAAAAATTACTAGTAAAAAGTGCAGATGAATATACATCTCCTATATTGAAGATTTATCGGGTAGATACGGAATATATCGTAATGACTGAAAATTCTATTTATGTTGTATGTGATAAAATTTCTACTAGACGCATATCTTAATAAAATTGATGTTATGAATATACATTAGAATGAATACAAACATGTCTTTACCTGAAACCGCCGGTTATCTTGCAATGTACATTGGACCAATGTATTCTGGTAAATCTACAAGACTCATTCAACTATATAAACAATTTAAGTTTTGTAACGTGAGCACGTTAGTGATTAATTATGCAGAAGATACTAGGTATTCCAACGAGTCTGTGTTAATGACACACGACAAACAATCTATACCATGTAATTTATCTACAGAATTACATAAAGATTTCCCACTACACGGCATGCAAAGAACCATATACGATGTATACCTTATCAATGAAGCTCAATTCTTTCCAGATATTGTAGAATGGGTAAAAACAGTAATCAGCTCGCCTTATAATAAACGTGTATATTTATGTGGGTTAGATGGTGATTTTAAACGAAACGTCTTTGGACGTTGGTTAGACTTGATTGCTTACTGTGATACGGTTGAAAAATTAACTTCGTTTTGTTATAAATGTAGAAAACAAAGCGCCATTTTCAGTCATAGAATTAGTCATGAAACCCAACAAAAATTGATAGGTAGTGATTCTTATATACCCTTATGTCGGATATGTTATGGGTCATGAGTATTATTTATAAAATTGAATTAGAAATATGTATATAGAAACCATATATCAATGGAAAGACGGATATGTAATCGCGTGGATATGCATCAAACCAAGTTTAAGCACGATATTCAAACCTATTTACAAGATAATAATTGTATGAAACCAAACGAACTATCTGAATTTATGACATTTGTATATGATTATGATAAATTAAGATTTGCTAAAGATGATTTTTCAAAACGTAAACGAATTAAATCCGTTGTTCCACAATATGACCGTTGTACTGCTTGCATTGCAAATCACGAACAATGTACCCGTCGCAAAAAAAAGGAAGAACATACTTTTTGCGGAACACATATTAAAGGCACACCTCACGGTGTCGTAGATATTGGATTAATACGAAATCCAGTTAAAAAAATAGAAGTATGGGTCCAAGAAATCAAAGGAATACATTATTACATTGATGATAATAATAATGTATATTTACCACAGGACATTATCTCTAATACGAAATCACCTAGGGTAATAGGTACTTGGACATTGTTAGAAAGCGGAGAATATTCTATTCCTAATCTTGAGAATGAGGTTTAATCGGTTTATAATCAAAACTATTTTTTATTACTATATTATATGGTTAAATATACGTTTGTTCACCCTACAAAATCTGGAGGTACTAGTGTGGATAACTACTTTGCTGACCATTATAACGATTATATTAACAATGTGGGTCATGGTGGCTCTTGTAAAAACGATAATAACTCAATTATAATAGTAAGAGATGTCAACTCTAGATTTTTATCCATGTATAAATATTGGAGAAATGGTTCTGAAAAATGGAAATTACCAGAACAATTGAAAAACAAACGTAACGATGTTTCAATGTTAGATTTTATTAATTTAATAAAACAAAATAATACAAAAGAATTATATCATAGCGCCATATGGAAACAACATTTTGATAATACCACAACATGGATAGATACAGACTATAAAAATATTATTATTATTAGATATGAAGAAAATTTAAATGATAAAGTACAAACATTGATACATAAACTTGGTATTCCAAACAAAAATATACCCTTACCTAAGAAGAATGTTTCACTTCCTGTAGATAACGAAGAGGAATTAAATAGTAAAGAAGTTCAGGAATTCCTATCCGAATATTTTAAGGATGATATTGATTTTATACATAAAATAGAAACCAATCCAGAATTATTCAAATTAGTAATCTAGTAATTGTATAAAATCTGAGTTGAAATGTAAAAAAACAGGTTAATCCGAATAATACATTCATGATATTTTTTCCATTATGGCGTGTATGAAAGAACAATAAAACCACACAATGGACGTAATATTCTATAAAATATTCATCCTAAATCACATATTGAAACACAAAAATATAGATAATTTGAATATGTGAAATAATAACCTACCTGGGTTAAATAAAAAATTGATACTTGATATTACATCTATCGTAATGGTAAAACCGACCATGGAAGGTACAAAAACTGAACCGAATGTAAGTGATATTGAAATTAAGAATATGGATGGTTTTCAGTATTTATCAACGATTAAAGATGGAACCGTTGATTTAATATTAACAGACCCTCCCTATATTATTTCAAAAGATTCAGGAATGAATACGCATTATAACAAGGTAAAACACAATGAATCCAATCATATTGAGTTTGTAAAAACAGAAGAAGAATGGTTCAAATATAAAACTGAAAACACATTGGATGACGTCAAAAAGGAAAACTATATGAAATATGGAACAATTTATGGGAAAAAATATTGTATTAAAACGGACTATGGTGAATGGGACAGTGAATTTACGATGGAAATATTAGAACAATTTATAGGCGAGTATTATAAAAAATTAAAAAAGGGTGGAACTATAATTATATTCTTTGATATATGGAAAGTTTCATTTCTAAAAGAAATTATGGAAAAACATAAATTTAAACAAATTCGTTTTATTGAATGGATTAAAACAAACCCTCAACCATTAAATTCAAGTGTAAATTATTTGACAAATTGCCGTGAGATTGCTTTGTTGGGAATAAAGGGAACAAACCCAACCTTTAATAGTAAGTATGATAATGGTATATATATGTTTCCGCTTCAAGGAGGCAAAACTAGATTTCATCCAACACAAAAAAGTTTAAGTTTGTTTGAAGCATTAATCACTAAACATTCAAACGAAAATGATGTTGTATTGGATACATTTTTAGGAGGGGGGTGCTACTGCGATTGCTTCAAAAAATACAAAAAGAAAATTTAAAGGTTGTGAAATATCAACGGAGTATTTTGATAAAGTTACGAAATTTATTTCATAACGTAAATATAATTACATAGGAATAATACATAAATTCGGGTGGAAGATAGTTAAGAAATTTTCGTAGCACCAGCGAATCGCCATATTGGTTCTGCTCTTTGTATGAAATTGAAACTCAATCAAAGCAAATTCTTTTTCTTCTACTATAACTTTTAGTGTGGATGAATTATTCCATTCATTACACGTCCATTTGAAGTTATACTTATCCCATTCAATCGGTATATTTAAGATAATATACCGAATCGTATCTTCTTGTTGATTATTACTACATCTCATATAAATGATTTTAAAAATTAAACTATTATACTATAATATGTCAAATAATGATATATTATTATTGTCTATGATACCTATCCCATTCATCCTTATTAATTCATCTAATAAAATACATTTAAAACAATTATTGATAGACCCAATCTGGGTTATACAATTAATAATAGCTATACTACTTACGGTAGTAACCATTTGGTTCTATAAAGTCTATGATACAAATGGAGAAGACACGAATACTACATATATAAAGATACGCAAAAGTCTGTTCGCTGCTTGGTTATCCTTTATGATTGCATTGTGTTCTGAATTTCATTTATTGTTAGCGCCATTTTGGATAGTGTTTGTAAGTACATTATTATATCAAGAATAATACGTGGATGAAACTCTTAGTTAAACTCGTTTATAACCAGCCGTTGTTTTTTTTTTTATGGTCATCTTTTCTTCCGTCCCATTGTGTTGCAGTTTATGACAACGATTACATAATCCTACTAAATTCGCAAGATGATGTTTATACATGCCATGAATGTATCCTCCTGGGTTAGATTGAGCTTGTTCTTGTATATGATGTGTTTCTGTAGCAAGGGTTCCTTTACATAATTCACATATTCCAATTAATTTATTAGAATTATACTTGGTTTGTTTGTCACTCAGATTTCCACCTACTGGAAAATAAGTCGTACGTATAGTATAGGCCAAGTCTATGAAATCCTTTGGTAAATGCAAGGATTTCGCAACTTCTAAACCATACATTTTATCACCAGACCCATCTTTTAATATGCGGTCATATACAAGACAATCTAAGGCACGGTCATAATAAACGGTAAGGTGTTTTAATACAACCGAGGTTAGTTGTTTCAATTCTTCAAACCGAACAATTTCATGAAAATGTGTTGCAAACATAAATGTTGATCCCAGTTTATGTAAGTGTATCAATCCCGCCATAAATATACTCAAAGCAGATTCCGTTTCTGTTCCAGAACATAATTCGTCCCCTAATACAAGACTAGACACGTCCGCATGGTTCAGTATGACCCGCAATTCACTCATTTCTACTGCAAACGTAGATAAATTCTTAAACAAATTGTCGTTGCCTAAAATACGCGTATAGATAGAAGTATAAGGGTAATACTCAAATGTATCACAAGGAACATACATTCCAGCTTGTGCCATGACCATACATATACCAATCGCACGTATAAGTGAAGTTTTACCAACGGCGTTCGTGCCATATAACAATATACCTTTAGGTGCATGTTCTCCCATACATAAATCGTTGGCTACATACGGTTCGTTGGTTTGGATGTGTTCGATTAAACAATGGCGCATTTGTTTTGCATTAAAAAAGGAGTTTGAACGTTCTGTAGATATAGACGGACGACAATAATTGTATTTCATGGCGACAAACGTTTTGGATGTAATGACATCTAATTTAGCAATACCGATGGATATATATTCAATATGCGATACCATATTCTCTGACAACGACTCTATAAATTCTGTATACGCTGATAAATTGGTATCGTGAATGTGATGTTGGGCAGAAGATAAATCATTCAATATGGTTGTCAATTCAGGAAATTCTATGGTTTCATACAATCCTCCGTTGGACTTAAAGTGTATATCGTTCGCACGTAATTCACGCGTTACACCGGATATACAAAACGAAACCTTATTCACTTTGGTTAGTAATTTACTCAATAGTTTACTTCTTGCTTTTGTAATCTGCAAAGATTTACCGTGTTTATCGGTTTCATGAATACGTATATATTCTGTATCTTGGTTAGGCGATAAGAAATCATTCAGGATTTGTTTAATGTTGAGAAAAGAGGTTTCACATTCCTGATATTTCTTCATCCATTTATCTAATTCAACTGATATATTAGGTTGTAAAATATTATGTTCAAATTTGTAATGATTGAGTGAAACACAGTCTTCTATAAGGAGTGTACCATGTAATGTATCCAGTATTGTTTCTATGGAACCCTTCATGTTGCTATCCTTTTCAAATAAATAATCACATATCACCGTATGTTGTAATAACGTTTCATGTAATACACGGATGTCCAATACAGTATGATATAAACGATACAACGAAGATGGCGGAATCTTCTTGAGAATGATTTGTCTTGCGATTTTTTCTAAATCTATAAAAGGACGTAAATGGATGCGAATAGTTTCTACAAAAGAAGAGTGTTTCAATAAATAAGATTGAACCGTGTATTCTTTTGAAATCCAATTTACATCACATACGGGATTTGTGATGTGTGAATGAAATAATCGTTTGCCTGGATACGTACAACAACGGTTCAAAAAAGAAGAAACGGAAGAATGCAATACGTTAGGGTGTGTACCGTCATTTACAATATTCAATTGTTTTAACGTATGGTTCGCCAAAATCATACGAGAGGATGTATTATGAAACACCGGTTTCGCAATTTGTCTTACCAAATTTGGATTGTGTTCTTGTATAAAATGCATTAAGTAACAAAAGGATTGGGTCGCAAGCGGCCAATTCGTAAATTCAGTACAAACGTCATTGGCCTCCTCTCCATAAAAGGTAGAAATGATGTGACGAATATAAACGGGTTTCGTACAATTGTGTATAACATCTATCGGTTTGTCCGTGTTATAAAAATGTAACGTGGTTGTAGTACAACCTGCATAATTCAAGATGGATTGTTTTGCCGTGTCATCCATGGAACCAATAAAAATAACTTCACTTGGAGTATATATGCTAAACCAACGCTCCATCTCATCAAATGTAGTTGGGGACATGACAAAAGAGGTTTCATATTCAAACATATGACTTTGTCCTGTTATAATATTCACTACAGACATACCACATACCATTCTTTCTTTTCCGTATGATTTTGTCAATGGTTTATATTTCTCCAACCATATACATAATATATGGTTGGAAATCGTTTGATGGGTTAGACCTCCGTATAGATCATTTGCAAGGTAAGTACCTGGCGAATAAATCGTATGTAAAACACGATTCATTCCTTTTTTAGTATTACTTAATTCTTGAATATACACTACCGCCGTATATCCATTGTCCATAAAATACGGAATATATTTGTCCAAATTGTAATCACGAAATCCCGCCATTACAATTTGCCCATTCATATAAGTCACTTTTTTATCTGCAATAGCTAATCCTCCACAAATTTGTACGATAGTCTGGATATTACTTTTATCCGTTATGGTATCTCCAACTTTATATCCATATATTTCAAAAAATGCACCTACTTGCATCAACAAGGCAACCTTATCGCCATATTTTTGTTTATATTCTTCTGTCAATCTAAAATATTCTTCATGTATTTTCTCTTCCATACTATTTGTTCTTTTTATCTCTTTAAGAGGTTTATAAATTATATTTACGCTTGAAATCGTGTATGGACGCCGTTACCGTCGGTTTGTTCCATAATATCCAACGACTTAATGCGCCTGCACTTGTAACCTCGTCCCAATTTTCATTGGCTTTATGTCTTGTTAAATAACGATTTTTCATTTCTTCTGCGAGTACTTTATTTTGTTTATAATATTTCGTATAATCCATGTACCCCTTTCCCCCGAAATGCACCATAGTATATTTACCCTTATGTATAAAGGTTGCCATTAATTTTTTATCGTGACGAGTTGAAATAGTAACACTTACAAGTTTCATATACAATACTATTATATTATTCAGTCGTTGTATACACCCGTTTTGCCGATGTCGTACTGGATTGTGCTTCCGCTAATTCTTGTTCATATTGTACGTGTCGTTCTTGCATTTCAGCAGCACTTGCTTTACATCCACTGTTAATAATATAATTATAACTGATGGATGTGATTAATATACCAGTTAATATATACCATATACACATTGAAACTGTATTCTTAAGGACAACCATGGAATAAAGATTATTCTTAAAGGTATCATTCTCGTATGCACTTTGTTTAAATACGCCTTTCATGCTATCCCAGAAATAATCAAAATTGTCCACCGTAATTTCATTGATGAGAAGACTCTTATCTGAATAAATATGGGCTAACGCTTGTTGAAGGATACTTTCGTCTGGTTTGAGTTTTATACCCTTTGGGTTTGGTTCTATTATATCCGCAAATGTATCATTTAGTCCTGCCATTAATGCAATCGCATAACCAAATGTGTTTGAAAAAGGAGATAACCAACCAGGGAACATGGTAAGTAGTAACGTTAATATTCCAAATATAATTCCCCATGGAAGTATAGTTACGAATAAGGCGGTCGTCCATTGACTACTACCACAGATGGAGGTGGTTAAATTTAAATTTACAAAATATTCAACTAATAAAACCGATAAGAGATAGATATAAAAATACATATTATTTTCTACGGATTGTAATGTATTGGAGGTGCTGTATTTGACAAATGCATATATAGCCGTTAATAATACAAATAAAGAGGTTGAAGAATTTGCGGTTGTAGTCATATGTATAATAATATTATTAAATTTTCCCTAATTAATATTATGACTAACGTTCAGTTGATTGAACCGGGTGTAAAACAATGGTTGAATAAAACACTACAATATTATCACAAAATTCATCTCCAAACTCAATCCATACGGTTTAACTTAACCATGATTGTAGTATTTGTTATAGTATTTGGTGGAATATTAATATATAAATATAAGGGAAAATTAACCCCAGAACAAATGTATCAAAAGAATATTGAAAAACAAGAATATATCGTTTCAAAATTACAACAACTTACAGTATTAAAGCAATCCAATGACCCCAATAGGATTACAAATTTGCCGTTGTTGGAACAATATCCTGAAATGTCTGGAATGCATAGAAAATTATATACTTAGTGTATAATGGAGGATACAGTGACAGAGGCCTTAAATTCATATTATAAGTTAAAACATACTTATGATACGAATGTATTAAAATTAAAACGGTCTATTCTACAAGATAAAAGTTTAAGTAAAACACTCATGAAACAAAAAGTGTCCGAATTAAAATTGAAATGTGCTTCTTGCAATCAATTCGGTGGAACGTTATTCTTGCAACATGGTACCAAGTTAATCGCCAAATGTAATGCAGACCAAAGGCTTGGTCTTAAACCATGTAGTTTGAATTATGAAATTGACCGTGGAGAGTATGAACCTATCTCCCAAGTGTATGCCTACTATAAAACCGATATTGATTTAGCACGCACAAATATTGTTTGTTTAAAACTGGACGTGTTGTTTGGTTATATAGAAGAATCACAAGCTATCCCTCTATTTCAACAGTATAAAGAAGAGTATAACACTTCAGACATTAGTATAAAACGCTTGAACGAAAGGTTTGACCTAGTGATTCATAATACACGAAATCATACGGATATTACAAACCTATCCACTGAAATTTATAGTACAAAACAAACGATACGTGAATTGTTACAACAATATCAGGTTACAGAGGAATCGCAGTTTATACGAGATGCCATTCATCAATATATTCATACCTTACATCCCCAGGTAAAACAAATGAGAGAATATACATATAAAAAAAATGCGATTGAATGTGTGGATGGTACAGACCCTTGTACCGATATCACTAAATATTTAATTCAAGAACCATATTCATACGTTCAAACCGAGATTGAAATGTCCCAAGGCGCAATCGTACAGATGGTTGAATAATGTAATATATATATATATATATATATAGTATGCAGAGTATAAATTGGACTGTATTTATAGTATCGTTTCTTATTGGGTTAGTATTTATATATCTATCGTCTTCTCCCGATGAAGAGGTGTATGTATACCCTACTCCTGAAAATGCGGGTACAATGGAATACAAGGACAAGGCGGACAATTGTTTTGTCTATCAAGCCAAAGAACAAACATGTCCCAAAACCAACCTTAAATATATACCCATACAGGAATAATATATACAATATATATGAAGAGCAAAATGTATCAAATGTTACATACAAGTTACGGTAGATTGGTTATATCTATATTATTAGGATTAGGTTTAGCAAGTTTATTTAAAAAAACGTGTAAATCTAAATCATGCTATAAATTTGTTTCACCCGATGTATCTGAAATAACAAATTCTGTATATTCACACGGTGATTCGTGTTATACATTTAAACCAATTACAGCACAATGTAAAGATAAGAATTCAATCTCGTTTGCGTAATCTTTTGTCATATAATATTCACTAGTAAATACAATGAATATTACTACGACGAGTATAGATGCTTTGCCAATGGGTAACCATGGAAGCAATGTAGACGCGGTACAATTAACAGTAACCCCGTCCATACCTAATCCATCCGATAAACCTAATTACGAAAATGAACTAATTACAAGTTTACAAAAAGCAGCTGCAAACGGAATGACTTCTCTTCCAAGTCGCGATATACCTATGCATACCAATGAACTACACGAAGATGAAAAAGTCAGGCAAATTATATACCCAAACCACCCAGTGATTATATTCAACAACAAGATACGATTGATACAATGATTCAACAAAATGCAAACAAACAAAAGCAATCGGATCATATGGACGATATATATAACGCATTGAGTCTTCCATTTACAATTGCAATGGTCTATTTTATATATCATTTACCGGTTGTACGTTTATTTTTATTAACTCAACTACCCTTTTGTTATGGTAAGTGTGGAGATATAAAACTAGTAGGACGAATTGTAGAATCCATCGTGTTTGGAATGATTATATATGGTATGAACAAGTTTATGCAATACGTAGTATGTTAATTGTACCGTGTGTATTTTAAATATACGTTTATTCTATATGACAACTCGTAAAAAAAACGGACGAAGACATTGACAAAAAGAATGACCGATTATATTTTTCTAAAAGGATACCTATGTTGTGAAGAAGATTATGAGAAAGATAAAATAGTAGATTATATTATAAATAATTATAAACGAATATATCCGAACGATTATTTGGATTGGATTTCAAATGATATAGTCAAATATATAGGATATAAATCTATATTGGCGAAGGAAAACGACAAAAAAGGATTGCGATTATGGAATGAAATGGATAAACTTACCTCAAATATAAGCGAAAATGAATTAAGACAAATTATTATTAAGTTTCCTTTGTATTTTTTATTATCTTTTTTAGGAACTTCAGTGTATTTAAACGAAAACTCTATGTAGGTCTATAGTGATAAAGTGTATCGGGGTCATGTATTCTTTCAAACGCCGATTTCTTTAAAGTTTTTTATTTATTTCCTGAATATAATAAAAAATTGATTAATTTTGATTAAATTACTATTACATAACTTATATAAACTTTATCAAAATGAATTCCACTAATGGATATATTTATGTTAGAAATCATCCATCGTATGATGTTGATGATGCGTGTAAAATGGGTAAAGCAAATAATATTCCTGAAAGAGATACACAATATGCTATTGGTGAGATTAAAAGAGGATATTTTGAAGTTGTATTTGAAGTTCCTATTGAAAAGATGGGAATTGTTGAACGCTTATTACAAAATGAGTTTCGTAAATTAAATGTTAAATATGATGCAGGAACTGAATTTTACAATAAAAAAATTATTACGCTTATTGA
>Ga0105053_10003428_pt1 | contig 24105 bp, 8 predicted proteins | sample BON01_FD_78093 | JGI IMG/M metagenome (GOLD analysis project Ga0105053, IMG submission 78093) | Freshwater microbial communities from Lake Bonney liftoff mats and glacier meltwater in Antarctica - BON-01 | ecosystem: Environmental > Aquatic > Freshwater > Ice > Glacier meltwater | place: Lake...
CCGGCTCTCCCCGCGCGCCTCTCGAGGAAAAAAGGCAAGAGAGAGAAACCGACGCACCCGACAGGATCACCACGTCCTCCACGCTGCGGTTCTTCGTGTCCGTCAGCAGCCAGCTGTACTGCCGCACCGCGTCCGCCGTCCCCTGGAACCACTCCTTGTCCGTCGGCGTCTGCGTCGCCGCCAGCACCTCGACAAACCCCTCGCCGAACCGGACGCCGGCGCTGCCCATGTTGTACGTGCGCGCGAGGTGGCGGTTGAGCGACGTGCTGTTGAACTGGGTGAGGATGTAGATCTTGCTGATGCCCGAGTTGATGCAGTTGGACATGGGCACGTCGATGAGCCGGTAGGCGCCGCCGATGGGCACCGCGGGCTTGGCGCGCTGCTTGGTCAGCGGGTAGAGCCGCGTGCCCGCGCCGCCGCCCAGGATGATGGCTGTTTGGTTGTTGTGTTGTTGTTGTTGTGTTGTTGTGTGTTGCGTGTGGGGTGGGTGGTCTTGCGTGTTGGTTGTTGGCAGGGCTGGTAGGCAGGGTGGGGGGAATGTGACACGGGGCAGCCAACAACGACGACGACGCAAAGAGGATCTTTCAGCGGGCGGCGAAGAAGTATCGTCGCCGTAGGCGGATGCGCGCCGGCGCCGCGTCGCCAAAAAAAATGCCCGCGACCAGGCGGGGTCGGGGCGCGAATGCGGCGCCGTCCAGGCGTCCCGGCGCGGCGCTCGCGGCCGAAAGGGCAGGCGCGGACGCATAGACGCAGATCCGCGCCCAACAGGGCAGGCCGCGCGCGCACGGGCGCGAGATTGACGTCTTTGCGGAAGTGTGTCCTCGTCAAGAGCTCTTCTGCGACTTGCCTGCGACGCTGCTGCTCTTGGCGCGGCTGGTCTCCTGGTACTGGATCGTCGGGCGCTCGAGCACGGCGTGCACGCGCGCGACGAGCGACCTGCGGGGTGTGTGGCGGCATTCAAGAGAGGGCGAGGCGGGGGTGAGGGGAGGCGGGACTGCGAAAGATTTTCAGTTTTCAGTTTTCAGTTCGTGCGTCCTCACCTGCTCGCGCGGCCCGGCTGGCCCGGCTGCTGCTGCTGCTGGGGGCGCGACGTCACGCGCACGGCGCGGCGGCCCGCGGCCACGGCCGCCGTGCGCGAGGGCGCGAGGGCGCGGTGCGAGACCACCACGGGCGCCCCTCCGAGCGAACGCTGAGTGAGTCCGCTCATTGTGTGGGGAGGGATTGTCTGCGTTGCTCCGCCGGGTATGATCGAGGTGTTGGCAGGTATCGACTCGGTCAGATTGGGTTGTGGGGGGGCATGTGCCAGGGACGTATGCGGAGGACTAACGGAGCTCATTTCTGTTCATGACAACACGGTGAAATCTCGCCTCTCCCCCTCGGCAACACACGACAGCCAGAATCAAACGCGACCACGGGAGGCGGTCCACACAACAGTCAGATCAACGAGCGATTGAAAGCGTCACACACGTCCCTGCGTTGCCCAATCAAGTCGACTGGCGCGCGCGCGCACCGCACCAATCACCCCCCTCGAGACAGCTCCCAAACGCGCAAAGGGGATGCAGCGAGGTGCGCGGCAGCGGCCGTCGTCATCGTCATCGTGCTGAGGGGCAGGAGGACCCCGGCAGCATGACGCCGAGCACGCCGCCGGCAGAGGATTCCGACGGCGGCGGCGGCGGCAGCGACGCGCCGCCGCCGGTGTCGCCGACGCCGTCGACGTCGCCCTCGCCGCCCTCGTCGCCGCCGCCGAGCGCCGCCGACGGCGCCAGCCCCAAGGCCGCGTCCGCGAGGCGAGGCGCCGAGGATGATGGCGACGACGACGACGGCGACGACGCGTACCGGCCCCTCGCCTCGGGCACCGCGTCGCCGTCCGCAGAGCCGGCAGCGCCGCCGCCCCCCCTGCGGCACCCCCGCATTGCCAAGCTGCTGCCGCCGTTGCGCGCGACGGCGTCGGCGCGCCTGCCGTCGCTGTCGTCGGCGGCGCCGGCCGCCGCTGACGCTGGCGGCGGCTCCTCGTCCTTCACGGGCCCGTCCCCCTCGGGCGGCTCGGCGTCGGCCGCGCTGCGCAAGTGGGGGCGGTGGGCCGCGGGCGCGCTGACCTCGAGCGGGGCCGCCGCCGCCTCCGCCCCCGCCAGCGCCAGGCCCGCGACGAGCCGGTCATCGCGCGGCGCCAGCGCAGGCGCGGCCGCCGCCCCCGTCCTGGCGTTCGACCCGGAGGCGCTCACGGCCCAGAAGCGCGCTTGGCTCGAGGCGCAGGCGCAGACGCCGGTGGCCAGGGAGGGTCTCGAGTGGCCCGCGCACCTGGTCGAGGCGTTCTTCGTCGTCGGGCTCGACGCCTGCTCGCTCGGGCGGCAGGCGGCGGCGGAAGAGGCGGCGGCGGCGGCGGCGGCGGCGGCGGCGGCGGCGACCGGGGCGCCTGCTGCGGCGTGGGAGGCAGGCGGGGGCGCGGGTTCCAGGGGCGGCGGCAGCGACCCTCGCCGCCACTCTCACCACGGCGTCGGGAGGCGGCGAAGCAGCACGGCGGGCGGGGTTCCGGGGGGCACCGGCGCGGGCCCCGCGGCCGGGGCTGGCGACGGCGACGGCGACGGCGGCGCGCCGCTCGCGCCCCCGGACGGCCTGACGTTCCTCGCCGAGCAGCTGGCGGGCGCGGCGGCCGAGGGGCGCGAGCTCACGCTCGAGCCGCGCGTGCTCGCGTGCTTCCCCCCGCCTCCCTCTGGCGCGGGCGACGGCGCCGCTGCCTCGGCCCCCGAGCGGCCGCCGACCGCCTCCTCCTCTGGCGGCCCCCCGCTCAGCGACGCCGAGGTCGCTGCGCTGTGCTTCCCGCACGGCGTGCCCGTCCGCCGCCTGCGCCGCTCCCCCTCGCTCTCGGCGCTCGACGCCGTCGTGCTCGGCACGCACGGCGACGACGACGACGACGACGACGACGAGCGCGGCGGCAACGGCGGCGGCGGCGCCCACGCGCCCCACCACCACCACCACGACAGCGCCGACGAGGCGTTTGTCTTCATGCTCCGCCCCCTCGGCGGCTTCCCGCTGTTTGGCGTGTGCAGGTACGCGCGGGAGCTCGTGCACCGGACGCCCGCGCTCGTGCGCGAGCTGGGCGGGCCGGCGGCCGCGGCGGGCGCAGGCCCCAGCTCTGCGCCGCCGTTGCCCCCGCCGCCGCCGCCGCGCCGGACCCCTAATGGCGCCTGCCTCGCGTCGGCGCCGCGCTGCTACTGCCTGCTTAGCCACTACCCCTTCTTCGAGCTACACTTTCGCGTGCTGCGCGCCGTGTTTGACCTGGAGAGGCTCGAGCGCCTGCTCGACTACGACCACGAGCGCGCGGCGGCGGCAGCGGAGGCGACGGCAGCTGCAGCATTGGCGGTCGGCGGCAGAGGCGCGAGGGAGGCGGAGGAGGAGGCGGGCGGCGACACAGCAGCAGCAGCAGCAGCAGCGGCAGCGGCCGCAGCGTTGCAGCAGCAGCAGCAAAAGCAAAAGCAAAAGCAGCCGTCGCCCGGCGCGCCCACGGCGTCTGCCGGCGCCCCGCGCCTCTACTGCGCGTCCTGCGGCACCGTCGTCCAGGAGATCTATCCGCAGGCCGCCACGGCCGCGTCTGACGCCGTCCAGGCCGCCGTCGCGCGGGGGCAGGCCGCCGACGCGAGGGGCGGGGGCGCGGACGCCGGCGCGGCCGCCCCAGAAGCAACAGCAGCGACGCCCGCGTGCCCCGGCCTGCACCCCTGGTGCGCCGTGTGCGGCACGGCCCTGCACCTGCCGCAGCGGTCCGAGCTCGAGGCCATGCTCGCGTGCGCGGGGCTGTCCGCGGGAGCAGCGCCAGAAGCAGCAGAGGCGCCGCTCCCGGCGGCCGGGGCGGCGGCGGCGGCGGCGGCGGCGGGAAGAGCAGCACCAGCAGCAGCAGCAGCAGCAGCGTCGTCGTCGCCACCGGGCGCCGGCTGTGGCCGCCACGACGCCGCGGCGGCAGCGGCGGTCGCGGCCGCCGCCGTCGAGGCGCTGGACCTGGCCTCGGAGGGACGGGCGCCGGCAGCAGCAGCGACAGCAGCGACAGCAGCGACAGCAGCGACAGCAGCGGCAGCGGCAGCAGCGACAGCAGCAGCGACGGCAGCAGCGATGGCGGCCCCCTTTGACGCCGACGGCGCCGAGCGCGCCTTCGAGGCGGGCGCCCCGGGGGCCACCCCGGAGGAGCGCTCGGCGTGGCGCGGCCTCGTCGGAGCCCTGCGCACGGCGTCGCAGAAGCTGCAGCGCGCCGGATCCGGTGCCGAGGACGCGGCGATGGGCGATGCTGCCGCCGGCGCTGCAGTGACGACGGCGGCGGCGATGAGGACGGCGGCGCCTGCCCTCACATCCCCCGCCGTGGACGTGCCCGGCGCGGCCCGGCCGCGCTCGCCCATCCGCATTGCTACAGGTCGCCGGGACGGTGCTTTGCTGTCCAAGGAGGAGGGCGGAGAGGAGGAGGAGGAGGAGGAGGAGGAGGAGGACGGGGGCGGCGACGGGATGGCCGACGCGAGGAGCGACGGGGGCGCGGCGACGGCCAGCGGCAGCATGGGGGGCAGCGCGCCGGCATCCGGGTCGCTCGTGCAGCGCATGTGGGAGTCGTGGGCGCCCGGGGCTGCGCCTGCTGGCGCCGCCAACCCGCCCTCGGACGCCGAGGAGGGAGCAGCGGGGGCGGCAGAGGAGGCGGGCGCAGAGCAGGAGGAGGACGCCAGCGGCGGCGGCGGCGGCGGCGGTGGCGCCGGCAAAAAGAGCTCGCAGCGGCGCCGCCGCAACCGTCGCCGCCGCGGGCCCCTCGCCCGCAAGACATCAGGCGAGACTGCGGAGGACGGCGAGCAGCCCGCCCCGTCCTCGGCCGTCTCGGGTGCCTTCCCACCGAGCCCCTTTGCTGCGGCCGCCTCGGCGGCCGCGACGGCCGCGGCCGGCCCGCCGCAGCGCGGGCCGAGGGAGGCGTTTGGCGTCGTCGTCAGCGCGCCCTCTCTCGGCACGGACTCTTCCGTCGCCGGCCGTCCCGCTGCCGCCTCGCCGGCGCACCAGCTGTCCGACGGGCACGCGGGCGTCGGCAGCGGGTCGTTCCACTCTGCGTCCGAGGGCGGCGGCGGCGGCGCTGCCGTTGGCGGCGCCGGCGGCAACGGCGGCAACGGCGGCCGGGGCGGCCCGGCCCCGTCTGCCGCCGCCCCTGCCCGCCCGGCGTCCGTTGTCGCGCTTTCTCGCCGCGGCTCCGCGTCGAGCGCGGCGGCGGGCGTCGGCCCGGCCATCGTCAGCGCCTTTGCGGCCGTGGCGCTCGGCCGCGACGCCACCACGTTGGGCGCTCAGAGCGGCCTCGAGGAGGAGGAGGAGGATGAGGAGCGAGAAGACGCGGCAGCGTCGACGGTCGCGTCGACGTTGACGCGCCCGCCCAGCGGCGCCTCGCTGGCCTCGGCGATGCGCCGGCTCAGCCGCGACCTGTCGCGCCGCGGCAGCGCGGTCGGGCCGGGCGCGCCGCTCGGCGCGCTGTCGCCCTCGCAGCAGCAGCAGCAGCAGCACCAGCACCAGCAGCAGCGGCTCCAAGAAGAAGGGGAGGAAGAAGGGAACGACGACCCCTCGTCGGCCATGGGGCGCCTCGTCAGCGCGACACGCCGCTCCCTGCTGCTCAAGGAGGTCGCGCTGCGCCGCTGCGCCCAGCTGCCTGGCGCGCTGCGCCAGGCCATGGCGCGCATGGCTGCCGCGGACGGCCTGGACGTCCTGCGCGCCTACCGGGCCGCGCGCGCGCCCGTGCCCGGGGAGTCGGTCGTGATCGAAGTGGGCGGCGGCGGCGGCGGCGGCGGCGGCGGCGGCGGCGGCGCGGGGGGCGGCGGCGGCGAGCGCGCCCTCGTCCATCAACACGGGGCGGAGGAGGAGGAGTACGAGCAAGGCGGCGGCGGCGGCGGCAACAACAGCAACCACGCCCTCGCCCCCCTGTACCGCCTGCGCTTCACGCGCCCGCTGCCCGACGGGCGCTTTGCCGTCCTCGGCGGCGCCGCCCTCGGCCGCCAGCGCCTCGCGTACGCCGAGGCCGAGGCCGCCGAGCACCTGCAGCTGTGGGCGGTGGCGGCGCTCAGCCGCGCGCTATCGCCCGGCAGCCTCGTTGCCTACCTCAACGTGGCGCTGCTCGAGAAGCCGACGGTCGTGCTGGGCGGTAAGGTGGGCGGCGGCAGGGGCAACAACGGGCGCGGCGGTTACGGCGGCAACGGCGGCGGCAACGCCAGCGTCTCGCTCGGGGTGCTGACGGCCTCCGTGCTGGCTCTCGTCCCGCTGCTGCGCCCGTTCGTGTGGCAGTCGCTGCTGATGCCCGTGACCCCGCTCAGCATGCTGGGCTTCCTCGACGCGCCTGTGCCCTTTGTGTGCGGCGTTGCGCGCCGCACGCCCGAGCTCTCCGCGCGCTTCCTCGGCGGCAACCACCCCCACCACCAGCAGCAGCACTTTGCGCCGTCGCGGGGCGGCGCGGCCGCGGCCGCCGCGCTGCTGCAGCGCGCGCCGCAGCCGCCGCACCAGCAGCACCTGGCGCTGGTCGACCTGGCGCGAGACGTGGTGGCCGTGGGGCAGCAGGCGGCGGCGCTGGCGGCGGCGATCGACGGCGCGGCCGCGGATGCGGCGGCGGCGGCGGCCGCCGCCGCTGCGTCTTCGTCCGGGCGCGGCTACAGCGGCGGCGGGCCGGCGGGCGTGTGGTCCGGCGCCAGCGCGTCGTCCCTGCTGCGCGCGGTCGCCTCGTTTGGCGGAGGTGGCGGGGCGCAGCTGCAGCAGCTGTCGTCACCTCGGCCCGCGGCGCGCGCCAGCTCGCTGGCCGAGCCGCCCGCTGCTGCTGCTGCTGCCACTGCTGCTGCTGCTGCCTTGGCGTCGTCGGCGTCCGAGGCGCGCCCGCCGTCGGCGGCCGCCGCCGCCGCCGCTGCCGCCGCCGCCCACGTTGCGCCCACGTCTGCGGGCCGTTGGCGCCTCGGGCGCGAGGGTGGCGGCGGCAGCGCCGCCCCCCCTCGTCCGCCGCAGCTCGTCGTCCTGCCGGGCGTCCCCCTGCTGCCGGGCGCCCAGCGCCTGCTCGACGCCATCGCGCCGCACCACGCCGAGCTGCGCCGCTGCGCGGCCGCCGGCGCCGAGTCGGCCGCCCGCGCCTCCTCGCCGGCGTCGCCGCCAGGCGCGGCCCTCCTCGGCGGCGGCGGTGGCGGCCCCAGCCCGCGCCCGCGCCCCCCGCAAGCGGCCGTCGGCTCGGCCCTCTCCGACGCCGAGCGCGCCGCCGCCCGCGCCCTCCTGCTGGCCGCCCACGAGCACCTCGACGCCATGCTCGGCGACCTGCGCCCGCACGTGATTGTCAACGTGGGGCTCGCCAAGCGGACGGGCATGCTGCTGCCCGAGGCGCTGGCCGACGCGCACGCGCCGCGGGACCGGCCGTTCGTGCGGGCCTTCGTGGAGACGCAGATGTTCGCGGCGTACAGCGACGCCATCATCCGCGACTACGTGGAGGAGGCCTGAAAAGAGGGGTTTATGGCGACGCGGGGAAGAGGACTATGTGGGGGGGGCCGGGTGGACAGCGACAAAGAGACGTGGAAGGAGGACGGCCGAGCGCCGGCGCGCGTGTCCAGCTGAAACGAGCCACGACCGATGCTTATTTGTTGAAGCGCGCGCCTGTGGCAGTCTTGGACAACCTTTCAGGCCCAATGAACTAATCGGAGAGTTGCAATTCACGTGCTCGCGAGCACGGACCAAACCAAAGCAGTCTGAGGTTCAACCCCCCCCGCGAACGAGATGCTCTCCCGATGGCGCGCGGTCCGCCTCGTCCTGCAGAATGATCGCCGCGCCGCTGCTTACACCGGTGACAGCAGCAGCGGTAGCGACCTGATCGTGCGCTCCGTGCGCGAATTGGTCGGAGACGCAGCCGATCCGTTGCCGCCGTCGCCGTCGTCCTTGGCCTCGTCGGCGTTGTCGGCGGCCGACCTACGCGCGCTGCTCGCTCGGCACAACACGGGCGCCGCGCTGCCGGGCGAGATCTCCGCGGTGCTGAGGGCCTCGTACGACGCGCACCGCGCCGACCCGGCTGCCCGCCTGCGCTTCTTCCGGGTGCTCGGCGAGAGCTTTGGCTTGCGAGGCCTCGACAGCGGCGGGAGCGGCGGCGGCGGCGGCGGTGGCGGCGCCGTGTCAGCCGCCTACGCTGCGTTCGATCGCATCAGGGCCAAGCGAGCCTCTGTCGGCAGCAGCAGCGGCGGCGGTGGTGGTGGCGGCTCAGAGAGCGCTGAGACCAGCAGCGAGGGCGGGGGCCACGACGCCGCCGCCCTCGCGCGCGCCGCCGCCCGCCTGCGCGACGCGCTGACGCCCCCTTACATGCGCCTGCTGTTGCCCGTGGCGCAGGAGCCGGGCGGCATCGCGTGTCTGGTCGCGATGCGCGGCGATCTGCTGGTGCTCCTAGGCGGAGGAGGAGGAGGCGGCGGCCAGCGAGACGCGGCGGCGGCAGCAGCAGCGGAGGCGGCGCCACCCCTGCTCGCCCCCGCCTCGTGCGCCCCGGCGCTGCGCGCGCTGTCCGACGACCTGCGCGCGGCGCTTTCGTCCTGGTTCGCGCCGGGCCTCCTGCGCCTGCGCGTGCTGTCGTGGTCGTCGACGCCCGCCGCGCTGCTCGACCGGGCCGCGCGCGCCGACCGCGTCCACCCCATGCGCTCGCTCGAGGAGCTGCGGCAGCGGCTCGACCGGCCCGACCGCCGCGTCTTTGCCTTCGAGCGCGACGGCGACCCGCTCGTGGTGCTGCACGCCGCGCTCTTCCCTGCCGCCGCGGCCGCCGCGGGCGGCGGCGACAACGATCCGGACGACGCCGCGGCCGACGCGGCCGTGCCGTCGCGCCTGGACCAGATCCTGGGCCCGCCGCCGCCGCCGTCGTCGCCGCTGCCGCCGGCCACGGCGACGGCGGCGATGGGCGTGCCGCCGTCGCCCCCGCCCCCGGCCGTCGCCTGCTTCTACAGCGTCAGCGTCGCCTCGCCCGGCCTGGCCGGGGTGGACCTCGGCAACCTGCTCATCAAGCGCGCCGCGGCGTCGCTGGCCGCTGACTTTCCCTCGATCCGGCGCCTGGCGACGCTCTCGCCGATGCCGCTGATGCGCGCGACCGTGGAGCGGCGCCTGGCGCAGCTGGCCGCGTCGATCGAGACCGAGGCCGACGGCCCCGCAGTCGCGGCGCTGAGCCGCCTGCTGGCGTCGGGCGACGTCGCCGCGCGGCTGGAGCGCGCCCGCGAGGCGCTCGATCTGCAAAGGGGCGGCGCCGCGATCGCGCGACGCGGCGGCTCGTCGGCGGTCGGGGGCGCCGCGGCCGACCTCTTGGCGCTCTTCGGTGGCGGCGCCGGTCGGGCGCGAAAGCGCGACGGCGATGGCGGCGGCGATGGCGACGGCAGCGGCGGCGACGAACGGGACCCGTGGCTCTCCCGCGCCCGCGAGCACGGCGACGCGCCGCTGTTCGACGAGGTGCTGCTGCCGCGCCTCGCCGCCATCTACCTGGCCTGCGAGCGGCGCCGCGGCCTCGCCCTGGACCCCGTGGCCGCCTTCCACCTGCGCAACGGGGCGGTCGCGTGGCGCGTGGCCGCGCTCGCAGACAGGGGGCGCCCCGAGGGGCTCGCGGCCTCCTTCGGGGCGATGGCGAACTATCTGTACCAGCCCGGCGGCGCCTCGGAGCGCAACAACCGCCGCTATCTGGTCGAGCGCGAGGTGGCGCTAGGGCCCATGGTCGAGGGGCTCCTGCTGCCTTGGCCGCCGGGGTAGGGGCTTTTGGTATGGTGTTACATTTCTTGTCGATTTCATTTGCGCTTGCTGCTGCTGATACTGCGTGCTCCTTGGCGTTCCCGTAGAGGGACGGGCGGGGGGTTGTCGTCAGCCCGTCGCGTACCGGCGCGTCCACTCGGCGGCGGTCTTGTCGTGCGCCTTACGGTCCGTCAGGTACTGCTGCGCGATGGACGCGACCAGGGGGTCGTCTGGCGGGTTGTTTGTGGTTGTGTTTTCAGGTAAAGAGGAACGGGGGGGAGTCGGGCGTAAGAGAAGGAGGAACGGGGAACGGAACGCAACGCGGCGGGAAAAACAAATCGAACAAAACAAAACGCAGTGCACCCCCATTCTGACAAATGTCCCGCCAACAGAAACGCACTCGGGTTGGGGTCCGTGAGCAGCGAGCAGATGGACAGCAGCAGCTTGCTGATGGTCAGGGCAGGGGACCACTGATCTTTCAGGATGTCCAGGCAGATGGCCCCCTGCGCGCTGACGTTGCAGTGGTAGATGCGGGTGCGGAAGGCGACGCGCGGCGGGCGGAAGGGGTAGTTGGGCGCGAAGGTGATCTCGAGGAAGAAGACGCCGCCGGCGTAGGGGGAGCCTGCGTGGTGTTGAGTGGGCGGGGCGGCAGTTTAAGGTCGACGGAGCGGCATTGAGCGGGCGAGCGAGAGGAAGAGAAGGTTCGCGGCTTGCAGCGTGCGGCCGAGCGGCCGAGCGGCCGAGCGGCGACGTTGGCGTTGGCGCGCGTCTTCGTGCAAACCCGAAGCGGCGCTTCCTGAAAACCGCGCGCGCGCATCATCCGCCCCGCGACTCACCAGAGGGGCCCATGATGGTCGAGACCCACTCGTAGATGTTGTCGCCCTTGGGCCCGGCGGTGCAAAAGGGCGGCGGGTCCAGCGAGATTTCGGTCAGCTCCTTCTGGATGCGCTTGGCGCTGGACGCGCCGCCGCCCGGTTTGAGCAGGCTCGTCATGATGAACAGAACGCCGACGCTCACGCTGATGCTGACGCTGATGGTCTGGTCGTCGGTCGCGCGCGCTTGCAGGTGCTGCGGGTGAGGAAGAGGGTGTGTGTTTCTGTCACTCTCCGCAGTGTTTCAGCGGCGCTGGGTTCGTATCGGTGTGTTGGGGCAGCACGAGCGCGTGTGTGTGTGTACGCGTCCCGGTCGCAGCAGAGTGGGCAGCAGCGCTCGCCGCATGACACTGTTGTGCGGCGTTCTGCGGCGAACGAACGACGCGGCGAAGAAAGCGGGACGACAGGTGACCGGCCGGCACTGTTCAAAATTGAAAATTTTCGGCCAATCAGGTCCAAGACATGCGCATTACATCGGCAGGCAGGGGCACTGCGTGCGAGCTGATCGATCGAGGCAAACAGGAATGCGCTCGTTTTGGACCAAGATGCGAAAGTTGGTGCGGCCGGCGGCGCGGCGCGCTACGGCGGCGGCGGCGCGACGATCGGCCGTCGTGCGTCTCTCTCTCTCTCTCCAAACGCGGCAAAAAGACCTCCTGATCCTTTTACCAAAGCAAGCCCAACCACTCAGTCCAGCAAGCTCCGCAGCGCGGGGTTGGCCGCCATGGCCGCGCGCACCTCGGCGTGCGCCACGCGCAGCGCCACGCGCGGGCCCCCACCGCCGCCGCTGCCGCCCATCCCGCCCCTGTCCCCGCCGCCGCCGTCGGCCCCGGCCGCCGCCGCCGCAAAGCCCTTGCGCCCGCCCGGGGTGCCCAGCATGCCCCCCCCGCCGGGCGTCCCGAGCCCGCCGCCGCCGCGCCGCGCCGCGCCGCCGGCCGGCGGCAGCAGCTCGACCAGCGCCGACTCGGCCAGCCGCTCGAGCGCCTCGGCGCACGCCGCGCGCCCGAGCGGCGGCAGGCCGACGCCCGCGCACACGCGGCCGTACATGGCGTACGTGTCCTCGAAGCCGGCGGCGGCCGAGGCGGCGGACGCGCCGTGGTGGGCGCCGAAGAGGCCGCCGGCCTTGGCGCTGCCGACGAGGCCGCCGCGGCGGCGCGCGCCGTTGCCGCCGCCGCCGGCCGACGAGACCGAATGGGGCGTCGCAGGCAGCGAGCCCCACAGGCCCGGCCCGCCCGCCCCGGGCCAGCCGCGGGACGAGGCGGGCGTGCCCGGCACAGAGCCGCCGACGGTCTTGGTGGCGCCCGAGGGGGTGCCGACGACGTTGTGGTGGAGGCCGCCCGCGGCGCCGCCGGCAGCGGGCGGCAGCGGGGCGCGCGGCGGCGGCGGCGCAGGCGCCTGCTGCAGATGCTGCTGCTGCTGCTGCGGGCACAGGACGCTGAGCGCGTACACGACGAGCTGCTGGTGGTTGGGCAGCGTGCGCATGGAGGACGCGTGCATGGCCGCGAGCTGCTGGGAGCGCGCGCCGGCCAGGCGGCTGAGGGCGGCCGACACCTCGCGCACGCCGACGCGCAGCGGGCGGGGCGCGGGCGCGGGCGGCGGCGGCGGCGGCTGGGGGGCAGCGGCGGCAGCGGGGGCGCCGCTGCCGCCGCCGGCCGCCGCCGCCTCCTTGAGCCGCCTCTGCTGCTGCTGCTGCTGCTCGGCCGCCGCGATATGCGCGACCGCCACGTCGTCCACGGCGAGCCGCAGCGCCTTGAGCGCGTGGCGCAGGTCCCCGGACGTCGCCGCCGCGCTGCGCGCCGCCAGGTCGAGCGCGGCCGGGTCGAACAGCGGCGCCGGCAGCGACGCGCCGACCGCGCGCAGGATGGCGCCGCACTGCGCGGCCGAGTACGCGGGAAAGGGCAGCAGGCGGCGCGGCGCGCAGCCGCGCAGCTTGAGGGCCGGGAGGGCGCGCTCGGTGAGATCGATGCTGTTGGCCACGCCGAGGATGAGCACGCGCGGGAGCGAGCCGCACTGGGGCGGCTGGGGCTCCCCCGGCTGCTGCTGCTGCTGCTGCTGCTGCTGGCCGCCGCCGCCGACCCTGCCGCCGACCCCGCCGCCCGCCCCGGCCTCGCCCAGCCCGGCCGCCGCCCGGCACGCGGCGTCCGCGCGCCTCGGCAGGCCAAACAGGTCGTACAGCGCCGAGTTGGCGACGGCGGCGGCGCTGGAGCGCGCCGCGGAGGACAGCGAGGCCCCGCCCGCGGCCGCGGCCAGCAGGTTGTCCACCTCGTCCAGCACGACCAGCAGGCGCAGGCCTCCGCCGCCGCCGCCGCTCGCTCCTCCTGCCGCCCGCTCGGAGGCCGAGGGGTGGCCGTCTGCGGCAGCGGCAGCGGCGGCAGCGGCCGCACCGCCACCGCCTCCGCGTCCGCCGCCGCCCTTTTTGCGCCCCGAGGCCGGGGTGGCGGCGGCGGCGCCGACCTTGGCGGCAGAGGACGTCGGCACACGCGCCGCCACCATTTGGACCAGCGCCTCCATGGACGACGCGACCTGGGCGCCGCCGCCACCGCCGCCGCCGCCCGCCCCCTTTTCGGACCTGCCCGCCCCGCGCTGCTGCTGCTGCTGCTTCGACTGCTGCTGCTGCGGCTGCTGCTGCCGCTCCGCCTCGAGGATGGCCGCCGAGATGGCGCGGTAGACGTCCGCCGTCGAGGCTGTGGCCATGCAGTTGATCCACGCCACGGCGACGCGCGGGCTCGGCGCCGCCGTCGCTGCTGCGCCGCCGCTGGCGGCCCCCGCCTTGCCTTGTCGGCGCCCGCCCGCAGTGGTGGCGCCGCCTCCCTTGTCGCCGCCGCCGCCGCCGCCCCGGAAGCCGCACGCGTCCTCCAGCACCCGCGTGACCGTGTGCGACTTGCCCGTGCCCGGGAGGCCGCTGACGTAGATGGCGGACCCGCCGCCGGGCCCCGCGCCGAGGAACTCGTCCACGTCCGCGCGCAGCTGCCGGTACTGCGACTCGCGGCCGACGGGCAGCGGCGGCGCCGGCGGCGGGCGCGGCTGCCGCTGGTGCTGCTGCTTGCCGCTGCGGGCGCCCGCCGCGCCCTGCGGCTCGTCGCTGCCCTCCTCCTCCTCGTCGACCTCCTCGATGGACTCGCCCATCTCGGCGGCGAGCGCGGCCTTGGCGCGCCGCACGGCCCCCGCCGGGTCCCGCAGCGCGCGCCGCGCGGCCGTCAGCAGCGGCGGCTCGTCGAACAAGGCGCGGTCGGCGGCCGCCGCCTCGTCGTCCTCCCCCTGGTCGCCGTCGCTCTGCCCCCCGGCTTCCTTCTTCCGCTGCTGCTGCTGCTGCTGCTGCTGCTTCTGCTGCTGCTTGTCGGGCTCGTCCTCGTCGTCGTCGTCGTAGGCGAGAGCGCGCACCACGCGCTGCTCCTCCTCCAGCTGCTCGACCACCGCGGCCGCGCGCGCCTCGGGCGACAGAGAAGCCGCCACCGCCGCCGCCGCCGCCGGCGTCAGCGCGACGCGCGACGGCTCGAACTGCTGCGGCTGCTGCTGCTGCTGCGGCGGCGACGGCAGCAGCGGCGGCGGCACCTGCGCCTGCTCCTCGTTTTGTTGCAGCTGGTGGTGCGATGGAGGCTGGCGCCGATTGTCGTCGTCGCGCTTGCACCCGTCGTCGTACGTGTTGTCCTCCTCCTCCTCAGCCCCTGCGTCGTTCTCGTTCTCGTCGCCGGCCACGTCGGCCGAGCGCAGAGGGCGGCCGCCGCGCTTGGCGACAGCTCCGGCGGCGCCGCCGCCGCGCGCGGACGACGGCGAGGCCGGCAGGACTGGTGGTGGCTGCTGCTGCGGGGGCGCGGCGGACGCGTCGCGCAGGAGGGTCGCGGACGGTCCCACGCGCGCGCTCTTGTGCGTGGTCCTCGCCGCCGTGGCCGGGGCCGGCCCGGCCCCGCGCTTGGCGACGGAGCGCGGAGGAGCGTCGATTTGCTGCTCTTCTTGGGCGAGTCCTCCTCCTCCCTCTCCGCGCGCGCGCTTCCGGGTGCTGCGCGTGGCCGTGGCCATGTTGGTATTGCGTTTGATTGCGTGGCGCGCGCGGTTTTGTCTCCAATGGGGGCAGGTAGTGTGCGGGCGTTTCCAGGAGACACTTTTTGAACTGTTCCGAGATTTCGAAATCAAAAATCCTGCGTCTGTCGACTCGACTGCAATCCGATCACGAGCGACGCTTATGTGGCAGGCGAGAGGGGCGTTACGTGTGTGTGCGTGATTCTGTGTGTGTGATGAGGAGGAGGCTGGAGCGCTGGTGTGATGTAGCCGACCTGTCGCCGTTGCTTTTTCGCCGCCGCTCGTCGAGCGAGTCTCTTGCCCCAAGCGAGACAGCCCTCGCTCGAGTCCCCGCACCCACACTTCGGGGCGCTGGCACCGTCCGTCATCCAAGCGTCCCCCTAAACCAGCGCGGTAACGTCTCGACACTTCAAGCTGACGTCGATAATGAGCTTCTAGTTCTTGCTTGGGGAGGGATTAATGCGTGACTAAAGCGGCGCAATGGCTGATTGCCGGGAACAGGGGCGACGTCCTCGGGTGGAAAAAAAGACCGGCGTGATGACTCACTCTCGCACGCGTCCCAGTTCGTACAGAAAGCCAGAGCGCGCGGGGTTCGGAAAAAGAGATGAGAAATCGGGAAAGGACACGACGGAATGCACAATCTGTTGTGAGGAAACTGTGATTTGCTCCGGCGCGGCGTTTCAGTGAAGGCGAAGCGAAAAAGAAAGAAAAAAGGCGGCGCAATCAAAGACATAAGGGAGCAGGAGGACGCGACGAGGCATCATCGCAGCATGCTTGTGTGAAGTTGGCGTTTGTGAGAGAACCCGGCACGTCGCGAAGGGAGAAGGGGAAGGGAGTGAATGGACGAGCGAAGCCGGCGGCTAGGTCCGATGATTGGGGGGGGGAGGGGACGGGACGGCGGGGAGCAGGCGGGGGGGGGGGCGGGGGGGGCGCCGCCCCGGCCGTTGGGACTGGGGGGGGGGGGGGGGCGGGGCGGGGGGGGGGGGGGGGGGGGGGGGGGGCAGGAGGGGCGCCCGCCCTGTCGTTTGGCATTGGGGTGGCAGGTGCGCAGGTCGTGCATCGCGGGGTTGAGGATGCCAAAAAAGGGGCCTGAGGAAGAGGAAACCAAGGGGCCCCACAGAAAAAACTAGGGCGTGGTGTTCAGCGAGGCGTCGGCAGCGCGGAGACGCCTTCGTGACAGAGGAAAAAAAGCGAACGATGTTTCGCCCCCATTGTACCAATCGATGTCGCCCCTCACAATCACGCGCCGCGCGGGACAGAGGCGAAGAGGCCCCACACGCCGCCGCCGGCCACCGCGGCCGCCGTGGCGCGCTCCTCGGCCTCGCGCTCGGCCTCGTCGTCAAGCGGCGGCGGCGGCGGCGGCGGCAGCGGGTCGGGCGCGGCCGCGGGGACGGGGGGAGGGCCGCCCGGCGCCGCCGCCGCGCTCGCCGCCGCCGCCGCCGCCGGCGCCGCCAGCACCGTCTGCTGCGCCTCGGCGAGGCGCCGCTCGAGCCCCTCGGCCCGGCGCTGCTCGTCGCTCAGCTGCCGGTGCGCGTCGGCCAGAGCGCGCTTGAGCGCGGCCACCTCAACCGAGCGCTCGCGGCGCGCGTCCGACAGCTCAACGCGCGCGGCGCGCAGCTCGCGGCGCAAGACCTCGCGCTGCACGGCCAGGTCGCGCAGCAGCGCCTGCTCGTGCGGGGTGCGCTGCTGGTGCTGCTGCGGCTGCTGCTGCTGCTGCTGCTGCGCACCAAAGCGCGCGGCGGCGGCCTCGGCCACCGCGGCCGCGGCCGCGTCGGGCGACGCAGCGCGGCAGGCCGCGTCGGCGGCGGCCTCGGCGGCGTCGGCGGCCTCGGGCGACAGGGTGCGGCGCTGCCGGTGCTGCTCCTCCGGCTCCTCCTCCTGCTCGCACACGGCCGAGCGGGCCCGGGCGGCGGCGGCGGCGGCGGCGAGGTCGGCGGGGGCGTCGGAACCGTTAAGGGCAGGGGCGGCCGGAGCGCCGTCTTGCGCCGGCAGCAGAGGGAGCGCGGCCCCGCCGTCGCCGGCCGTCGCCAGAGCGGGGGCCTTGAGGCTGGACGAGCCTGAAGAGAAGAGCGCGCTCATCGCGCGGCTCAGCGAGCTCAGCAGGGGCTGCGGCTGCTGCTGCTGCTGCTGCTGCTGCTGCTGCTGGGCGTCGGCCTCGGCGGCGGCGGCGGCGGCGTCGGGCGCGGAGCCTGCACGGGTCACCTCGGCCACTGCCGCGGCCGCCGTCGCCGCAGCCGCAGCGCCGAGCACGTTGCGCGGCGCCGCCGTCGCGGCGCCGCTGAGGGCGCCGCCGCCGCCGCCGCCGCCGCCCGCGCCGCCAAACACCGCCGCCGCCGACGCGTGCCCCAGGCCGGGAGGGGGCGGCGACGGCGGGTCAATCGCCTCCTCGCGCGCCTTGTACAGCGACAGCGAGTCGTGGCAGCGGCCGTTGTACCCGCCGAACGCGAGCAGCGCGCCCAGCTGCGGCACGGCGCACACCGAGCACCCCTCGCTCGACAGCGGCGAGCGCGCGGGCACGGTGCTGACGCGCGACCAGCTGACGGCGCCGGCGGGCAGCTGCGACAGGTCGGCCGCCAGCACGTCGCGGCACCCGCGCACGTGGTCGCCGCCGCCGAGCACGAACCACGACTCGCCGAGCCGCGCGCCGGCGTGGCCCGCGCGTGCGCCCGCGCGCGCGCCGTGCTCGGCGGGGCGCGACCACGCGCCCGACTCGCGGTCGAACGCCCACGTGTCGTCGTGGCACGAGGCGCCGCCCATGGCCGCGCCGCCGTACACGACCATGTAGCGATCGCGGTAGGCGACGGCCGCGTGCGCCGAGCGCGGGCTGGGCGCGGGCGGGGGCGAGCGACCGCCGCCGCCGCCGCCTCTCGCGCCGACCCCCGCCACCGCCGGCTCGACGCGCGCCCAGGCCGCGACGCCGTCCGCCACGGCCGCGTCCAGGTCCAGGCACCACAGGTCGCCCAGGGGCCGGCGGCTGGCGTCCTCGCCGCCGTACACGTGCAGCTCGGACCCGCCCAGCGCCACGGCGGTGTGCGCGCCGCGCGCGCAGGGCGCGGGGCTGAGCGGCGCGGCCGGGCGCAGGCGCGTCCACCGCTGCTCGGCCGGGTCAAACACCCAGGCGTCGGCGTCGCCCGCGGCCTCGGCGCGATTGCGCGGGCGGGCGCGCGCGGGCGCGGGCGCGGGCGCGGCGCCGGGAGCGGAGGCGGCGGCGGCATCGGTGGTGGCGGCGGCGACTGCAGCGGTCGGTAGATCGGCGTCTTGAGCAACGCCGGCAGCACCGGCTGATGCTGCCGATGCGACCGCCGCTGAAGCAGCAGCAGCAGCAGCAGCAGCAGCACCAGCCCCGCCGCTCGCCAGGCGCACGTGTCCGCCCACCACGACCAGCTTGCCGCAGTACGGCGTCACGGTGTGGCCGATCAGCGCCGGCGGGCGCTCCTGCCGCGGCTGCTTCTGCTGCTGCTGCTGCTCGCCCTCCCACGCTTCGCCTCCTCCTCCTCCTCCCATGGCACCGCTGCCGCCTCCTCCGCCCGCGCACAGCCGCGTCCAAGCAAGGCGCTCGAGGTCGAACGCCCACACGTCGGCCAGGGCGCGCCCGCCCCGCAGGTGCCCGCCCACCACGTACAGCCGTCCGTCCATCAGCGCGGCGGCGTGCTCGTAGCGCGCCACCGGGCTGCTGCTGCCCTCGGGGAGCTGCAGCGCGACCCAGCGGCCCGTCACGCACGCGTCGCGCAGGGTCGTGACGACCGAGGAGGAGGCAGAGGGGAGCGTCGGGAACAGGGCCGCGGCGGCCTGGCGCTGCGCGGCGATGCCGTTGCCGACGATGCCGTTGCCGGCGCCGTTGCCGCCATCAGGCGCGGCAGCAGCGGCCGGCACCGCGGCGGGCGCGGGCGACGCGCCGCCGCCGGCCGACGACAGCGACCGCCCGAGCTCCTCCACGCGCCGCCGCTGCTGCTCCTCCAGCGCCCGGGCGCCGCCGCCGTGCAAGGGGTCGCCCTCGCCGCCGCCGCCGCCTTCCCCCGAGATCCCCCCGGGCCCGACGACGGCCGACGCCGACGCCGACGCCGCCGTGTACCACCCGTCCCCCGCCGACCCAGACTCCTCCAGCGTGCGCACGTACAGCCGCATGGCCTCGAGCTTGCTCATCTGGCCTAGCTGCGCCCACGACTCCCGCTTGGCCGCCTGCACGACGTCGAGGCCCCAGCCCCAGGGCTTGGGCTCGGTGCAGGGCCCGTCGGCGGCCTGGCGCCCGAGCGCGTAGAACAGCAGGCGCGCCTCGTCCGAAAGAGCAGCGGGCGCGCCGGCCTCGCCGCCGCCGCCCGCCTCCGCCCGCTGCTCGACGTAGCGCACGGCGGCGTGGAAGCGGTCGGGATAAGGGAGGCGGGAGGCCGGGCTGCCTCCGGGCCCCCCGCCGCCTTCGGATGCGCCCCCGCCCCCGCTGATTGCCGGACCTCCATGGTGCTGCTGCTGGGTTGGAGGCGGCTGCGAGCTCGGGCCGGCGAAGGCGGCGGCGGCGGCGGCGGTTGCGGCGGCGGCGGTGCTCATCCAGAAGGTCGACCAAGGCGAGAGAGCAGCACGCTCTTCGTCGGCGGCCGGCTTCGGGTCACCTCGGCACGATGATGATGGGCTGCACGATGATGACGGGGGCTCGTCGCGCTGCGACCTCGCTCTTGCGCAGCGCGGAGGGGAACGGGGGAACGGGAGTTTCTCTCACCGTTCGATGAGGTGTCTTTGGGGTGATCCTTGCTCACTAGGCTGTGCCCGGGGGCAAAAGGGACAGCGGGGCAGGAATAACGTGATCTGTCTGTGATCCTAGCGATCAAGTGGGTTTCTATGTGGGGCGGGGAGGAGGAGGGGCGAAGGGAACGTCGTCGTCGTCGAAGTGGAGAGGGTGAGACGTCGGGCTGCCTAACTCGCTGCCTAACACTGTTCAAAGCAGTCCGACTCAGGCCTCCTAGCCACGCCCCCGCCTCCTGTCTTCCCTGAATTCCTCGACGACGCCCGTGAAACATCGCGCAAACGACGCCCTCCCCACGAACGAAACCCGCCCTCTCCTTGCCCCTCCCCTCCCCACACTTCCCTTCCCTTTCCTTCTCCTCCAACGCCCCCTCTCGCGCGCGCGCACGCGCGGCCCCTAGGCCGCGCTCGCTGACTTGAGAGGGTCCCGTCGCGACCCGTGGCTTTGGGTGCCGAAGAGGCGGAGAGGCTGGACACAGCGCCACTTTCGCGGCCAATTGTTTCCCCGAAGCGGCGCGAGTCGCGCGGACGGCCCGCGGACGGCGATCGAGACGGGAGAGCGGCGCTGCTGCTGCGGATACCGCGCCGTTGAGGCGCGGGGAACGCCCCCGTTCCCACCCCCGCCCCGACCACCGACCGACTGACCGGCGACCGACCGAGCCACCATGCTCGGGTGGATCAACCAGTCCATCAAGGCGTTTGTGACCGACACGTTTGGCGCCGAGGCCTGGCGCGACGTCGTCGCCTCGGCCGGCACGCGCACGGACTGGGTGTCGTCGTGCCCCTATGGCGACGCGGAGACGTACAAGTGAGTTGGCGCTTGGTTGTTGGCCGTGTGGGTGCGGCCGGCAGCTTATGAGAGCGGGCGGGCTATGTTCACAGGGAAGGGGGCAGCGCGACGGTCGCACCGCCGGCCGGCCTGCTCGGCCGCCCACCCATGCCTCCCATCCTCTCCTCCGTTGCCCCCCCCCGTGCATTCAACCTCGTCGCCATCATCATGTTCCCCCCCCACCACTTGAACTAACAACACAAACACAACAAAAAACCAAACCCCCCAAAAATGAAAAAAAACCAACAGGCTCGTCACCACGGCGGCCAACCACCTCGGCGTCTCGGTCGACGGCGCGCTCGAGGCGTACGGGGCCTACTTTGTGCGCCACGTCGCCGACCAGGGCTACACGCGCCTCATGCAGGTGCTGGGTCCCAACCTGCCCACTCTCTTACAAAACCTCAACAACCTGCACCTGCACCTGTCGATGGGGTGGCCGGCCATGGTGGCGCCCGCGTTCCGGTGCGAGGACGTGCGGCCCGAGGGCCTGACGCTGCACTACTACTCGTCGAGGCCGGGGCTTTGGCCCATCGTCGTGGGCGTGCTCAAGGGCGTGGCCGCGACCTACTTTGGCATCGACGTGTCGGTCGAGCTGGTCGCCGGCAGGCACGAGGGCGCGCCGCGCCGCGCCACGCACGAGGTGTTTGCGCTGCGCTTCCCCGAGGCGCAGGCCGCGCCGGGCCCGCGCCCGCCCGTCCTTTCGGCCGACGCCTACAGCATGCCGCGCGACGTCTTCTACGAGCTGCACCCCTTCCACGTGCTCCTGGACGACCAGCTGGTCGTGCTGCAGCACGGCGCCGGCGTCGCGCGCGTGGCGCCGGGAATCAAGCCGGGCGACCCCGTGCGCGCGCACTTTCGCCTGGCGCACCCGCTCGTGCGGTTCGACCACGCGGCGCTCGTGGAGAACGCCGACTCGCACGCCATGCTGGTCGCGCGGGCCACGGCCACGCAGCTCAAGGGCCAGATGCTGCCGACGACGCTGCCGCCTGTGGGCAGCGGCGGCCCGCCTCGCCGCGCGCTGCTCTTCCTGGGCTCGCCGCGCCTGTCCAACCTGGACGAGATGCGCGCGCGCGGCCTCTTCCTGTCCGACTTTCCGCTGCACGACATGGCGCGCGACTTCGTGCTGCTGGCCGAGCAGCGCCAGGCCGAGGCCGACCTTAAGGAGAAGTACGAGCGCCTGACCGTCGAGCTGCGCGCGGCCAACGAGAAGCTGGCGCGCGCGACGCGCTGGCTCGAGGACGAGAAGGCGCGCGCCGAGGCGCTGCTGCACCGCATGTCGGGCCTGATCGCGTGCTTTCCCGGCGCGGGGGACAGCGGCGGCGGCCCCGGCGGCGCCGGCAAGGGCGGCGGCGCCGGCCCCGGGCTGCGCGGCCCGGGCGCGGCGGCGCTCGCCGCCGCGCTCAACCAGGTCACCACCGAGGGCGGCGGCGGCGCCAGCGCCAGCGCCGCCGTCGTCGCCGCGCTCTCGAGCATGGCCGCGGGCGGCGGCGGCGGCGGCAGCGGTCCCGCGTCGGGCTCGCTCATCACGGGCGGCGCCACCACCGCCAGCACGCTCGAGCGCATTGAGGCGGTGCGCCGCGAGCTGACCAAGGCCAACATCGAGCTCGGCACGACCGACCAGATCCAGTGCATGGAGCTGCTGGGCGAGGGCACGTACGGCAAAGTGTGGAAGGGCCTGTGGAAGGGAAGCGTGGTCGCCGTCAAGACGATGCTGCTGCCCGCAAACATGAGCGGCGCCGAGAAGCGCGAGAAGATGGCGGTGATGGAGGCGGCCATCTCGTCGGCGCTGAGCCACCCCAACATCCTGCAGACGTTCACGTACGACATCCGCGCCGTGCACGACACGCAGCAGCCGGCGGCGCCGCCGCCGGCCGAGGGCGGCGGCGCGGGCAGCGGCGGCAGCGCGGGCGGGCTGGCGGCGGGCGGCGGAGGCACGGCCGCCGCCCCAATCTCGAGCCCGTCGATGCTGCAGCCGTACGAGGTGCGCCTGGTGCTCGAGTACTGCGACCGCGGCTCGCTGCGCGAGGCCCTGGACGCGGGCGCGTTCCGCCTGCCGGCCAGCTCGGCCGACAGCGCGGCGACGGCGGCGGCAAGAGGAGGAGGAGGAGGCGACGCGGCGGCAGGGAGCGAGCTCGCGGCGGCGGCGGCGGTGGCGGGAGGAACGACGGCGACGGGCGGCGACGGCGCTCCCTTTTCCGCGGCCGGCGCCGCCGCCGCCGCCCCCGGCCTGGGCAGCCACGGCCACGCCTCGAGCGCCGCCCTCCCCTCCGCGGGCGCGGGCGGCGGCGTCAACCTGGCCGCCATCCTCGACACCGCCATCGACGTCGCCGCCGCCATGTCGCACCTGCACCGCAGGGGGGTGCTGCACGGAGACCTCAAGGCGCGCAACATCCTGCTGCGCTCGTCCGGCAGCGAGGGGCGCGGCGCCACGACCAAGCTGGCCGACTTTGGCCTGGCCGTGCGCATCGACCACGCCGAGACGCACATGTCGGGCGCGTTCCAGGGCACCATGACGCACATGGCGCCCGAGATCATGCTGAAGGGCCACGTCAGCAAGGCCGCCGACGTGTACGCGTTCGGCGTGCTGCTGTGGGAGCTCTACACCGCCCTCCACGCCTACCGCGGCGTGCCGCGCGCCTTACTGGGGCACCAGGTGACGGTGCTGCGCAAGCGTCCCGAGCTCCCCGCGCACACGCCGCCGGACCTGGCGGAGCTGGTGCGGCGGTGCTGGGACGCGTCGCCGTCGCGGCGGCCGCGCATGGAGGAGGCGCTGTCGGCGCTGCAGCGCATGCGCGTGGCGCTGCCGCCGGCGACGCCGCCGCTGGCGCTGGCGGGCGCGGGCGGCGGCGGCGGCGGCCCGCTGTCGCCGGCGGGCCGGCAGTCGGCGGGCGCGCCGAGCGTGGCGGCGCTCGAGCGCATCCAGCGCGCGCACGCGGCGCAGGCGACGACCGCGTCGCACCACCACCACCACAACCACCAGGGCGGTGGCCCGGGCTCGGCGTCGGCGGACGCTCAGCGCACGCCGCTGGCGGCGGCCGGCGAGGGCGGCCCGGCGCCGGCGTCGGCCGGCGCCGGCGTCTGCCCGTTTGTCGCGGGGCGCGGCGCGCTCTCCGGCGTCGCCCTCGCCGCCGCCGCCGCCGCCGCCGGCACAACGCCGCCGCCGGCCAACGCGTCCATCTACCTCGAGCACACCTTTAGCACGATGGGCGCGGGCGACGACGGTCGCGGGGACGGCGCGTACGGCGGCGGCGACAGCCCCGGCGGCGGCCAGCAGGAGGGCGAGGAGGAGGAGGACGAGGACCTCGTGCTCGCGTACGACTTTGAGGGCGTCAGCGGCAGCGGCGGCGCGCCGGCCATCCAGTGAGACAGAAACAAAGAGGGCGCCCCACCCACTCGGTCGATGCGCCATTGTCCCTTCTCTCCCGGCGGTGGCGGCGGCGGCGGCGGCGGCCGCCGCAGCGGCCGCAGCGGGCCGAGCGCCGCCGGGTGCCGCTCGCTCGCCCCACCCCCCCGCCTGACCACCCGTTTTCACTCGCCAAATGAGGCTTGACACACACTCACCACAAACCATCATCGCCACCCCCATTGTTTTTTTGTACCCCTCTGTGCGCCGTTCGCGCGCGGAGGAAACAAAACCTCACCCCCCCCCGCCGTCCGCGCGCGCAAGCGCTGCCCCCGCCCGGCGCTCCCCCTTCTCTTGGCGCTCGGCGCGCGCGCGCGCGTGAGGCGGCTCGCCTCCGCGTCCGTTTGAACCCCACGCACACCGCGCCTTACCGCGCCAACACACATGAACCCAGGGCCCCAAGGCGCAATCCCCTCGCAAACTCCCCCCCCCCACCCCCCCCCCGCCCCCACCCCCCCCCTCCCCCCCCCCCCCCCCACCCCCGGCCGCCCCCGCCGCAGCAAATACACGGACACCACCCCCCCCCCCCCACCACCCCACGCCGCCTA
>Ga0105053_10003431_pt1 | contig 24101 bp, 22 predicted proteins | sample BON01_FD_78093 | JGI IMG/M metagenome (GOLD analysis project Ga0105053, IMG submission 78093) | Freshwater microbial communities from Lake Bonney liftoff mats and glacier meltwater in Antarctica - BON-01 | ecosystem: Environmental > Aquatic > Freshwater > Ice > Glacier meltwater | place: Lake...
CAAAGTCGCCTACATCGCAGTCGCTCGAAAACTAGTCGTTTTCCTCAACCGCATCCTCACTGAGGCCCCCGTTATGACCAATTAATCAAGACAGTTGCTACATTGTGAAGTTCAATCACAATCTAGGATTGGCCTGAGCGCTTATCCGATGTAAGCGAGGGGTTCGCCTTTGGGCATCCAAGCCAAATGAGGGAGCGCTGCCACGACACCGCTGCGCTCGGCTTTGACCTCGACCGATTGGCCGCTCAGCGGATCGGTCAAGTGACCTAATATTTGTCCGGCCATAACAGGCATTCGCAATTCGATCTCAGACCGCCAGATCCCATCGGCGGGACTGGTTTGATAATCACCGGCGAGTGGGGGCAGGGGAGATTGTCCTGATAGTGGTGTCGGATTGAAACCACCGTCACCCATGCCCAACGCGTTGAGGCTCCGCGCCAGCGCTGCGACCAATGCGCTCACGCCTTCAGCATCGAGTAACCCGCCGCCGCCCCATTCCACGCCGATCGCAATCTTGCCGGCTCGGTGAGCTTCTTTGCTCAAAACGCCGGTGACGTCCGGCATGCGCCAGTTGTAGAATCGATGATCGAACGAAGAGACGATGGCCTCGGCTCGATCATCCGTGCCCGGCACGCCCACCATCGGCAAATGCATGATCGCGACTCCACCGCTGTGTAGATCGATCACTGCGTCGGCAGGTCGCACGAAAATTTTAAACACGGCGGCGGCTAGTTTTTCTGTGGGCGTGCCCTCGGGATGGCCAGGAAACGAGCGATTGAGATTACCCTGATCGACTGGTGTGCAGCGTTGTCGTGCATTCCATGCGGCGACATTTACGACGGGTAGCACCGTCACGGTGCCAGCGAGTTTTGCTGGATCGAGTGCCTTGAAAAATTGGGTCGCGGCGGTGGGGCCTTCGTATTCATCGCCATGCACGCCTCCCGTAATCAGCAGATGTGGACCTGTTTTAATTCCACTCGCGCGATGGACGGTGAGCGCGGGGAGGTCGGCTGCTTCCGGCGACCAGCTGGTTGTGAGTTTGCCGCCGGGCTCAGGCGTCATAGTGAGGATTGGAATCGTCGCCACGCGCGGTGTAGTCTCGGCGTGGGTTTACGGGCAGCCCTTGGAAATCAGCACAGAAAGAGATTAGGTTTTTTATCTCTTCTTCGGCATAGAGTTTGCCTTTTTCGGCCGTGGCAGTGGTGGGATCGCCTTCGACTCCGGAGCCGTTGGAGACGCGCGACCAGTCGTCGATAAATGCGACGGGCCCATCACCGGCCATCAGATCGACCCAGATATCTTTAGAGCGTTTCTTGAGGACATCAGCCACGGCCTTATCCATGTAAACTTCATCGGGTGCGAGGTGGAGATACCACGAGGTCTCGTATTCACACGCGTGAGCCATGCCGCCAATGGGGGTCTCGCGGATTTTAGCGGCGAGCTCGCTGGCGAGGTTCCAGTGGTTGATCGAGGCGGCGAGGGCGTCGTCGTTCTCGTTGACGATCTTGCGAGACACGAGAGCGCAGGGCATGGAGTTGGATCCGTGACCATTGATTAGAATGATTCGCTTGTGGCCCTGTTTCACGAAACTGCGGCACACATCGGCGACGTAATTAACGAAGTGCTCGACCTCGACGGAGACCGTGCCGGGAAACGCCATGTTGTGGGTGTTAAAACCGTAATGAATGGGAGGCACGCTCATGATGAGCTCAGGACGCTGGCGCGCGGCCTCATCGCAGAGCCAGGTGACAATGCGGTTGTCTACATCCACGGGGAGGTGCGGGCCGTGTTGTTCGATCGCCCCGATGGGCAAGAGCACGACACGATTGGCGAGAGCGGCGCGGCGCGCTTCCGGCCAAGTCATGTTTTCGAGCAGAGGTTTAGGTTCGGCGGGATTCATGAAGAATTGAGGGTAATCAGCGCTCCGTCGTTGCTGGCGGATCGGTGAGCAGCGTGGGCGACTTCGAGGGCGGCCGCTGCATCGGCGGCGGTCATGGGTGAAGGGCCACCGGTTTTGATGGCGTTGAGAAATGCGGCGTCGGTCGCGGTGACGACAGTGCCGTAGTTGCCGTAACCGATAACGATATCGTCGGGCCAGAAATAGCGGTTCGCAGCGCTGTTGTGCACCGCGACGGGGCGCGACCAAAGATCGACGTTTAGGCAGCCCCCAGTGCCATCGAGAAAGAGTCGTGGGTGCGCGTTGTGCGCCAGGGGATAGCTACTTTGAAAATCGATCCAACCAATGTGTCCCTGAGCGAGTGCACCGCTGGCGAATCGAATATCGTAGGTCACATGATCCCAAGCGTCTCCCTCGGTGCGCGCGGTGGCATGCGCCGTTACGCTGACCGGCTTGTCGCTCATCAACCAGAGGATGAGATCGATGTCGTGCACGGCGGTATCGAGCGGGCCCAGCCCCCATTCGGGATTGTTGAGATGGTGTGGTGCCAATCGGCTGGCGGAGATAAAGCGCGGGGTGCCCACCTCGCCATCGTCTACCGCACGACGGGCATCAAGATAAGCGCGATCAAATCGTTCGCAGTGTCCCACCATGACGACTTGTTTGGGATGCAGGTCGGCGAGTGTGGCGATAGCTCGCGCATCGACCGGATCGTGCGCGAGGGGTTTTTCGATCAACACATGCTTGTGATGATTCAGGGCTAGCTCGACCAATGCACGATGACTTTCCGCTGGCGTGCAAATGACGACTGCATCGATCTCAGAATTCGCCACTAGAGTCGCGGCATCGGCGGAGGCGACTCCGGGGAAATCCTTTTGCGCGAGCGCGACGTGTTCCGCTTTGAGATCACATACGAGTCGAGGTTGGCAATCAGTCAGGCGCGAAAATTCGTGCAAGTGATGTCGGCCGTGGTTTCCGACGCCGATGAAGCCGAGTCCGATAGTCATGAGCTTTTATTTGGGGGTAGAGTGGCGTGGTGAGCGGCTAAGGCGGCTTGGTGGTAACGTTCTGCGCCTTCGGCCCAAGCTGCTTGGTTTGGGCCCGGCGAGCAAGTCCACACGGTTTCAAGTCGCTGATCAGCGAGCACGAATGGATCTGTATTGGTGAGCGTAGCTTCGGTGATGATCGCAGCGGCAAACGCGGTGGATTGCGGGAGCATGCCACGCCGTCGCACATCGCGACCATAAAGATCAGCTCGCGCCTGAGCGCCGTTGATATCGAGCCCGAGTGGACCAGAAGTGTGCACCATGCCATCCGAGGTGGTAGCGTGCGTTTGCAGACTTGCTTGCAAAGAGTGCAGCGAGAAAAATACACCTTCGACGACTGCGCGATAGAGATCAGCGGCGGTGTGTTCGGGGCGCATCCCTCGCCATGAACCCGTCAGCGCAGCATTCCACCACGGGCCGCGTTCGCCGGCGAGAAAGGGCAAGAAAAGCACGTCGCTCGGGGCGGCTCCCAATTGGGGTAAACCGTTTTTGGGCGCACCGTCTTCATCAAGGGCGAGCACGCGTCGTGCCCATGCGAGGGCGGCTCCGGCGGTCGTGGTCGAAGCGCCCATGATCCAGCGTCCGGGGACGATGTCTGGGTAGGTTTCCACTTCGCCGCTGGGATCGAGGATGAATTGATCCGTGGCGAGATAGAGTGAACCAGTCGTGCCGCAGTGCTCGAAGAAATCGCCGGGAGCGAGCACGCCTGCACCGAGGGTCTCGATGTCGTCGCCACCGCCCGTGACGATTGGAATGCCGGCGGTGAGCCCGAGAGCTTGGGCGGCTTGATCGGTGAGTTTTCCAGCGACTGAAAGGGTAGGTTGAACCGGAGGCAGTTGGCTCGCGCTGATCCCCGCGAGCTCGATCAGCGATTGATCCCAAGCCTTGGTTTTGATGTTCCACAACAGAGTGCCGGCGGCGTCGATGGGATCGCTGGCGGCCACACCGGTGAGTTGGTAACGTAGAAAATCTTTTGGTGGGAGTAACCAAGTGGCGTCGCGCCAATCGGCTCCTTCTGCGCTGCGGGAGAGGTGGCGTAATTTGGGCAGCACACAAGTCACATCGAGGCGACCTCCGGTGATCTCATGAATCGCGCGCCATCCGGGTGACACCGCGAGTTCATCGACTTCGGCCTGTGCGCGGCGATCCAAAACGATGGGGATCGTAGTGAGCGCATGGCCCTCCGCATCGATCGGCACGATGGCGTGCATTTGGGCGGTGACGCCGATGCCATCGACTTGTTCCGGCGCGAGCTCGCGAATCAGTTTTACCGCGAGCTGCCACCACGTGTTGGGATCCTGTTCTGCAATGGTTCCCGCGGTGCGCAGCGGCAGAGTGGCGGCACGTTCGGCGACAGGTTTTCCATCCGTCCAGAGGGCGACTTTGAGAACTGAGGTGCCGAGATCGAGCGTGAGCAGATTCATGATGAGACGACCGGCCAAGTGAATTTCCAATCCTGCCAGGTGGCCACCAGCTTGGCGACGTCGCGGGAGATTTGATCAGCGGGTCGTTCTCCGCGCCATGCGGCGGCGATTAGTTTCGCGACTGCTGGGGCTTGTTCGGCGGTGAATCCGCGTCTCGTGATTTCCTGAACTCCCAATCGCAGGCAACCTCCACCGAGTTCGGCGGGGAGCTCAACTGGCGTCACGAGGATATCAGCGGCTTCGAGGCGAGCGCCGATGGCTGGTGCCTCTGGGCTGCCGATCAACACGGTATGCGTGGCGGTATAGCCATTTTTCGCGCCAATAACGGAGAGAGTTTCAGCATCGAGCGCGGCGGCGAGAGCGCGGGCATTGGCGACGACGGTGGTAGCATGATCGTGGCCGAATACTTTCCATTCAGCCGCAACAGCGGCAACGGCGGGGAGACGATGCAGATGATGATTGGTGACGATAGCCGGATAGATGGCCGGCCCGATGCGTTCGAAGAGTTCCGAATCGTCGGTCAAGATTACGCCGCCTTGGGGACCAGCGAAAGTCTTGTGAGTGGAAGAAGTGATGATGTGGGCGCCTTCCTTCAAAGGATTGGGATAAACGCCGCCGGCGATCAGCCCGAGCACATGTGAGGCATCGAATTGCAGGATGCCGCCATATTCCGCGAGCGCATCGGCTAATGGTTTGACGGGATGCGGAAACAGAAAGAGCGACGAACCGAGGATAACTACCCGTGGTTGGCGTTCGCGGATGAAGGTGACGGATCGCTCCACATCGATATTGTAGGAAACAGGATCGATGGGTAGCGATTCGACGGTGAGCGGGCAGAGCGGAGCTTCGTTGAGCTTGCGCGCAAGCCGGTGTCCGCCGCCGGGAGAATCGAGTTCCAGCACGAGGTCGCCGGGTTTACAGCAGGCCATGAGCACGGCGATGCCCGCGACGTGGCCGGAGAGCGGACGCAGATCAGCATGACGACATTGGAAGACTTCTTGGAGCGAATCGCGCGCGAGCAGATCGAGCTCAGCGAGATGCCGGTTGCCCGTGTATTTGCGGGAGGCGGGATCGGTGCCTTTGTAATCGCCGTAGCGATGGCCAAGACCGAGATCGATACTCTGTTCGACCCACGGGCTCATCACATTTTCCGAAGCAATGAGATTGAGCGTGCGATCACGGTAAGTGTGATGCTCGGCACAGAGGGCGTTGATAGATTGAAGAGGCGTCGGGATCGGTGAGGACATTTCGGTGAAAGTGGCGGGCGTGAGCAAACAATGCAGGGCTCACGCAATGAGGAGTGTAGTAACAGGCGAACTGGACTTTGGTATGAGGCGCAAGGGAGAGCGTAAATTATGATGATTAAATACCAATATTGATTCGTCAGAACCAGAGCTTTCACGAGTAAGCATCAATCCCTGCTCTTTTGAAGAGGGATTAAAGCCAAATGACTTTGGCTCAGCGCTGATATTGCGGAGGTCTCGTTTTTGAGGTGGCGGGTGCAGGGCTGGCGCGCTTGCATGAGGTATGCCTACGGACATTCCCTCCAAGATTATTGCCGATATCCAGTTTATCGGTCGGACGGGTGGGGCGGTGAAAAGGTTGGGTGGTTTCAAAAAAGGGCACCACACGCTGCCGGATGCGGCCAATGAGGTGACTAATGCGTTTCTGGGTCGGCTCTGCACCCGCGAACTGGAAGAGGATGCTGAGGTTAAATTTCAAGCCGTGCGCACAGGGCTCGATTACAAGCGGAAGGACATTTCGCTCACCGTCACGAGCCCGATCGCAGTGCTCGCGGCCAAGGACTTCACTTTCGAGATCATGTATGAGCTCGATGAGGAGGCGCCCGATGAATTTGCCGTCACCCAGACGCTGCTTGATTTGAAAAACGGCGACCTCGCAAAAGCCGATGCGTTTAATGAGATCTTCGCGCGCATGTTTACCGAGCTCTCCTTCACGCTTAAAAAAGGCGTGAGCGTGGACGCGGTAATCGACGCCATCGAAGGACTCGACGATGAAAGTCAGCTACGAGTGGACTATCCCTCTGATTGCAGCGAGTGCACGATCAGCGTGGAAGGTGTCGAGGCGACCGTGCGCTGCACCGGAGCGAGCCTCGATATGGTTTTCCCAAGTGCTGGCGCCCCACGCGAACTACTCGCCGAATTCGCGGCCGTGCGCAGTGCGTTTAGTATCAGTAAAGCATTGGCGGGGTTGATGGGGTAATAGGTTTGCGACGACTATAACGAATTGCCCTAAGTTGTGGCGATTGAACCGCCAACGTTTTCTCTATTTTAGAGCGTCTACCTCGTCTTTGAATTCAGCGTTAATTTCCTGCATTATAGCGTTTATCTTGGCTGATGTTTCATTGTTAGCGGCAAACATTTCTTGTTGCATGCGCTTTCCTATTTCAGGGGTCGCCCTTGTCATTGCGCGACCAGCATCAGATTTGTAAAACGCGATTATCCCTTCGATTTCAGATGCGTTGAAGAGGTCAGCGTAGAGTATGGTGTATTTTTTCTCCCATTTGGGCCAATTGAAAATCTCATGGGATAGTTCCGTATACCGTTCCATTACGCGTGCAATGATGCGTAGGGCTAGTGGGTCATTGGCACCCGCACCAAAATTTTGAACTAGGGAGTTTTTAAGCTGCGCCACATTATCAAGGCGCAGCGTTTCCAATGTGTTTTGCGCATCGTTAACAACTAGAAATTCCTTAATGAGTTTGAGCTTTTCTTCTTCATACGCACCAGCAGGGGTTACTAGGAGTGCGAGCACCAGCACTAGTGTGAAATATTTCATGATATATTTAACTGTGTATAGTTTCGGCTTGGTTCCAGTCAATTTATGCGAATCGTATGGACCAAGTCTTGTCGTGCGACGAAGAGCAGATCGCCAATTCATTATCGTTGATTGTGACTTCCAGCTTTGCGTCGCCAATCGTGGCTGTGTGGGTGTCGCCTTCTTGCGTCCATGGCGTGGTTTTCGAACCGCGTTGCACGCAGAAAAGCGAGAGTAGGCGGCAATGATCGTTCTCGGTTTTGAGTTCGTAATACGGACAATCGCGCTCGGGCAGTAGCCCGCCGAATTGATCCTTGTTCCACGGTTCGTAGTAGCGGTGCTGGCTGAGTTGGTGTGTGGTGACACCACCGGTGAGATTGATGGCGCGTGCGGCCAATCCCACGGTGTCGTGTTGAACGGCGAATCCGGTTTCGTCGACGAGGGTAGCTTTTTTCGCGGTGTTCCAACGCAGGGAAATCGATTCGCTTTTTTCGAGCTGCACTTCGTCGAGCACGATTACGAAACCGGGATGCACGTGGAGGACGGTGCGGAGATTTTGCTTCACGCCTGACCAGGCCGGAGCGGTATCAATGCTCCAGAGCCCGCCCCAGGAATCGTCAAATTTAGAGGAAACGATTTTGCCTTGCGCATGGAGTGCGCGTTTGCCGTGGAGGGATGGTCCCTTGGTGTATTTGGGATGGAGTTCGTAGCAGGACTCCATCTCGCGTCCGCCGAATACGAGGACGTTGTGGCCAAAGGCATTTCCTTCGAAGTATTTAAAGCGACCGGAGTTAAAGAACTCGGCGGGATAACTGGTTTCGGGCGTGCCCCAATCGACGATCAGGGTTTTGCCTTCGCCGTCGATCACGACTTGGCCGGCATCGTTGTGCTCGTGATTATCTTCGCGGCGGGCTTTGCTGCCAACGACTGAGGCGGTTTTATCCCAATCCCACGAAGTGCGGCTCGTGATGCAGGCCCCGTGCTCGTGATAGGCGATTCCGAGCGGCAGATGTCCGGTTAGATCTTTGGCGGGAAGGTCAGGATCGATATAGAGTATCTGCAGCGGATCCGCGAGGATCGAGCTGTGTGTTTGCCCATAACCTTGGAGGTAGGGGTCCTGCAAGGCGCTCGCGAGGGCTGGGATCCAATCCGCTTTCAAGGGGGAGCCCTTTCCATCACCAAATACATGCAGCTTGCCGGGAGGCAGTGACATCTGGATATACCAAGTGGCCATATCGGGATAGGGAGCTTGAGCCAAGCGATTGTCCTTGCCGTCGGTCCAGCCGAGTCGCGCGGCGTGGTAATTAACGATCAGGTAGATCGCTCCGGCGTAGCCCACGGCTTCGTTAAACTCACCTTTGCTGCCATAGTCTTCGAGGTGACGCTCCATCAACGGATCGGCATACTCGATCAGGCTGCGCGCATCGTCATGCAGGCCGTCGAGCGCCATGCCGCAGATGCCGAGGCCTCCGACGATGCAAGTGAGCCAGTTGTTGTTCACTTCGAGCCACCACTTACCTTCTTTTACCGCGCCTTGGAACGGTCGAATGGCGCGTTTTTCCAAACCGCGCACGAGGGTTTCGAGTTGGTCGGGATCGAGATCCGGGCGCAGCCAGTTAAACATCAGGCTCACGCTGTTGGTCAACATGCCGGTGCGCAGATGCACGTCGTCCTTTTTCAGATCGACGCTTTTCTTGGATTCCTCTTCGTCCATTTTCATCCGAGCCACGTGGTTCCACGCCGGGTATTCGACATCGTCGAAGAGCACATCGGTTTGGCGAAGTGCGGCCTCGATCCATGAACGATCACCTTCGATCAAAAACATCATCGCGTGGCGCGTAATGCGCAGGCCGATTCCGCGACACAGGGTGTAATCCATGCCGAGGATTTCGGCGGCGTATTCATCGCGACCGGGAAAGACGGTATCGACGAGGTAGGGCGGGAGGTCTTTCTCCTTGATCGCGTGTTCGCGGATTTCCTGCCAGAGAGGAGCGCCGCTGGGAGAAGCGATGATACGTTTGATTTCGTCGAGGCGTGCCGCGCGGAGATCGGGATCAAGGGAAAAAATGGAGGTAGGGTTCATCTTAAGGAAAGAAGGTCGATTCTAGAGGGCGGGTGATGGATTGCGGCAGGGGTGTTGTCTTGGCGTAAAAAACGACGCCCTTTTTTGGGGCGTCGTTGAAAGGTTCGAGCGGCTGATCAGCCGAGCATATCGGCGACCATCGCGCGCTCGTCGGTGAGCTCTTGGTTGGTCGCGGCGATCTTCGACTTGGCGAATTCATCCATTTCGTAACCGGTGATGATTTCGCAGCTACCAGGAGTAGTGGTGCGAACCGGAACCCCAGCCCAGACATCAGGATCGAAGCCGTAGGCGGTCGCGCCTTTGACGGCGACGGAGTGGATCGCGCCGGGGGTCATGAGGTCATGCACATGATCGACGAGCGCGTTGGCCGCCGAGGCAGCGGAGGAAAGTCCGCGAGCCGCGATGATCGCAGCTCCACGTTTGCCCACGGTTTCGAGGAAAGGACCTTGGAACCATTCGGCGTCGTTGATGACTTCAGCAGCAGGTTTGCCATCGATCGTAGCGTGGGTGAATGACGGGAACATCGTGGGGCTGTGGTTACCGTAGATGAAGATGTCCTTCACGGCGGTGAGATCGACCCCGGCTTTCTTGGCGAGTTGAGCCTGCGCACGATTTTGATCGAGGCGCACCATCGCGGTGAAGCGATCAGGCGTGAGGCGCTTGGCCTTAGAGGCGGCGATCATCACATTAGTGTTAGCGGGATTACCCACGACGGTGACGCGAGCATCATCAGCGGCGACTTCATCGATCACCTGGCCTTGGCCGGTGAAGATGCGGCCATTGTCCTTGAGGAGATCGGCGCGTTCCATCCCTGGCCCGCGGGGCTTGGCGCCGACGAGAAGGCTCCAATTGGCATCTTTAAAGCCAACCCGAGGATCGTCGGTGAGAACCATCCCCTTGAGTTGAGGGAAGGCACAGTCATCGAGTTCCATCGCTACGCCTTCGAGCGCTTTCATGGCTTTTTCAACAGGAACTTCGATGAGTTGAAGAATCACCGGTTGGTCGGGGCCAAACATGGCTCCGGAAGCGATACGGAAAAGAAGGGAGTAGCCGATCTGGCCGGCTGCACCTGTGACGGCGACGCGAATGGGAGTTTTCATAAGTAAGTATAGGGGTAACCACGAAACACACTAAAAACACGAAAGAATTAAGGTGCCTCAGTGATATTCAGGAAAAAATGTCAGGGCTAATCAACAAGCTACTGCGAGAAGTTCAGGCGAAGCGCGGTGCGAGGGCAGAGTGAATTTCGCGGATGAGGGATTCGGTGGTGGCCCAATCGATGCAACCATCGGTGATCGATACGCCGTATTTTAGATCTTCTTTGGGTTGCGGGAATGCCTGTTTCCCGGCTTCGAGATTGCTCTCGATCATCGCGCCCATGATGGAGCGATTACCTGAGGAGATCTGTTTGAGTAGCTCGCGCATGACATCCGGTTGGAGTTCGGGTTTCTTCGCTGAATTATCGTGAGAGCAATCCACGAGGATGGATTTGTTGAGACCGGATTTTTCGAGTTGGGCCTCAGTGTCAGCGATATGTTTAGACGAATAATTCGGTCCCTGTGAGCCACCGCGTAACACGACGTGGCACGCGGGATTGCCACGAGTGGCTACTGACGAGGCGGAACCATCGAGATTGATACCGAGAAAAGTCTGCGGTTGAGCGGCGGCTTGGATGGCATTCATCGCGGCCTTGAGCGTGCCATCTGTGCCGTTTTTGAAACCGAGGGGCATGGAAAGGCCGGAGGCCATCTGCCGGTGGGTTTGCGATTCGGTCGTGCGCGCGCCGATGGCGGACCAGCAAATCAAATCGGCAATATACTGTGGTGTGATCGGATCGAGAAGCTCGGTGGCGGTGGGTAAACCGAGATCGAGGACTTCGCTGAGAAATGTGCGAGCGGTGCGCAGGCCGGTGGCGATGTCGTGAGAGCCGTCGAGGTGCGGATCCATGATCAATCCCTTCCAACCGACGGTGGTGCGCGGTTTTTCGAAATAGACGCGCATGACGATCAGCACCCGATCAGAGACTTCCGCAGCAAGAGCCGCGAGGCGCTGGGCATAGTCGCGTCCGGCCTCGAGATCGTGAATCGAGCAAGGGCCGACAACGAGAAGGAGGCGCTTATCATCCGTGAAGATGATACGATGAATATCGTGGCGGGTTTGGGTGACGAATTTGGCCTGTTGATCGCTTTTGGGCTGTTCACGAATGAGATCAGCTGGCGATGGTAGGGCTCGTGTCTCAACGACATTGATGTCGGAAGTCTTTTGCATGGAAGCTCAACTTGGTCAGACTCGCTCGCGCGGGGCAAGTCTCGGATCGTTCATTTTGTGTGGACAAAAAAGTGGCCGGCCGCTTACCCCTAAGCGACCGGCCTTTGCTTTCTTAGTTACCCCAAAACTCCCGCTAGGCGGGAGAAGACGAAAGTCATGTTCAAAGGAATGGTGGTTAATTTGTCATAGTCAATAGAAAGTTATCATAAACTCTCATTTAAATTCGTAACCTATTAGTAACAATACGTATAACCTCTTGTGGAATATTTGCAAAAAACACCTCATTACCTTTGGCAACCTGCTTGTTGGCTGCAAGTTACAGGAGAAGACTCATTAAGTTTTCTTCAAGGTCAGTTCACTAACGATATGCTTAATCTAATACCAAATGAAGCTGTTTACGGGCTTTGGTTGAGTCAAAAGGGAAAAGTCTTCGCGGATAGTTTTGTGATTCGAACCGGCGAAGAGGCGTTTCTCGTGGGGAGTTATGCCGGCAAGGCGGCGGATATTCGCGAAAGATTGGAAGCCTACATCATCGCCGACGAAGTAGAGATCGAAGATGTGACTAGCGAATGGCGCGGGGTGACGCTCTTTACGGAGGCATCACGAGATGAAATTGCGACATGGTTGCCGGATGGCGTGGTGTTTCGCGGACGACGTGGTGGTGAACATTGGGAGGTAGTCGGTCCGATTGAGGCGATGGACAAGCTGATGGAGCATTTAGATGAGGTGTCCTTACTCAGCGCTGAGGAAATGGAGCTTCGCCGAATTGAAAGTGGAGTGCCTGCGATTCCTCAGGATGTGGGGCCCAACGATCTGCCCAACGAAGGTGGCTTGGATCGCGATGCGGTTTCTTACGTAAAGGGATGTTATCTCGGGCAGGAAGTGATGGCGCGACTCAAGGCGATGGGGCAGGTGCGGCGCAGATTGTATCGCGTGACGGGCGAAGGTGAGGCGCCGCCATTACCCGCGACATTGTTTACCGGTGATCGCAAAGCAGGCGAGCTGCGCTCAACGGCCAAGACCGAGCGCGGGTTTGTGGGGCTCGCGATGATCACGACGATGCATTTGCCGGAGGATAAGAAGCTCGCCTTGGAACCGGGAGCAGTCGGGATGATTTCGGTTTACGAAACAGTATGACGGAACTCGATCAACTCACCACACTATGCGCGCGCCTTGGCGCGACCTCCGATCAAGCCGCGACGATGGCCGCGCAATTACAGAAGCGTGCCCAACAGTTTGTCGAAGAACGCGGAGTTTCTCGGGAAGAAGCGATGAGCTATCTTTTGGAAGTGATGGTTAAAGCGCGCCAAGGCGAATCGCTCGACGATGTGAAAGCGCCCCGACCACCGCCCTCGATGCGAGAAAAACTGCTCGCGCGCTTCCATGAGATTTATGGACGTGGCCCAACTGTGATCACGCGAGCGCCGGGGCGGATTGAGTTTATCGGCAACCACACGGATTATAATGGAGGCACGGTTTTAGGCGCAGCGATTGATCGCGGATTGTGGGTCGCGGTCGCGCCGACTGATTATGGGCAACGTCGTTTTGCGAGTGAGCAACATCCGGAAGTCGTCACGCTCGCGGTGGATGATCTCGCGAAGCAAGCCGGTGCAGCGAGTTGGATCAATTATCCGTTGGGTGTGATCGCAGCGTTTCCGGAATTCGATCTACGCTCTCCGGTAGGGTTCGATTTTCTGGTAATCTCTGATCTGCCGACTGGAGCGGGACTGAGCAGTAGTGCGGCGCTCGAGTTATCGTCGGCCATGGCATTTCTACAGCTGTCCGATCAGCACGCTGAAATGGAGACGGTGGTGAAGGTGGGGCATTACGCGGAAAACAATTTCGTGGGTCTGCCTTGCGGGATGCTGGATCAAGCCGTTTCAGGTTTTGGGAAAAAAGATCATCTCGTGTATATTGATTGCCGCGGACCGAAGTTTTCCACGGTGGCGATGCCGCCTGAGGCGCATTTGTGGGTTTTTAATACGCAGACCAAGCACGCGTTGGTGGATGGCGCTTATGCGGCTCGACATCGCGAATGCATGGAAGCGGCGGCAGGACTCGGCGTGAAGCAGTTGGTCGAGGTAAGCCCGGAAACCCTCGCAACAGGCCTCAAGAAACTTGCCCCGGTGCCGGCTAAGCGTGCGCAACATGTGGTGGAAGAGATCGCCCGAGTAGAGGCAACCGTGGCTGCTTTGGGTGACGGCGATTTGGAAGCAGTGGGGCGCTTGCTCACGGCTTCGCATCGGAGCTCGCAGCATCTTTTTGAGAACAGCACCGACGAGCTCGATTTTCTGGTCGATACGTTGATCGCCCAGCCGGGAGTTTACGGTGCACGTCTCACTGGTGGCGGATTTGGCGGTGCCGTAATGGCACTCACGAGTCCGGAGTTTGGAGAAACCCAGGTGGCAGTGGTGAGTAAAAGCTACCAAGAAAAATACGCCGCCGCGCCCGAAGTTCTGCGCACGCAACCGGGGGACGGTGCTGCGGTGATCTAGAGCGATACCGCGTTTACCACCCCCACTTTACTCCGATTCGCATGAAGCGTGGTGTGCCCAGATCGATGAGACCCCCCATCGTCCGGCGAGTAGTGATGTTTTCATCGAAGAGATTTTCGATTGCCAAGAAAACGGTAGTCGTGGGACTCAGCTGATGGCTTATCCGGAGATCAAGAGTAGTGAAGCTGTTAAGTCGGAGGGTATTTAGGTCATTTTCAAATGCCTCACTTTCGTGGCGTGCCTGCGCGTGCACTTGCCAATTTGATTTTGGGAGCCACTCAAAACTAGCGATGAGGGTGTGCCGAGGCACTTGGGGTAGTCGATTTTCAGTCATTCGATTGGAGGCATCACTGTAAAGATAATCGAAGCTCAGCTTCAGGAAAGGCCGGGGGCGATATATGGCTGAAACTTCAATCCCTTGAACCCGCACCAGTCTGATATTCTCCCTTCGCCGTCCGAGACCTCCTGCGGGAACAAAGCCTACATCTGGCACGAATCCGGGCCCTATCCCGAGGGTGACATTAGCGACGGCGTTATGCAGGTCGTTTGAGAAGGCAGTGACCTTTACTGATCCATGTTCGGCCAGCCAAGTCGTGCCAACTTCCACCCCATCGAGGGTTTCTGGTATGAGTTGTGGGTTGGCGTTAGTAATGGTGTTCCCAATTCGAAAAGGACGATAAAGCTCATTCAGGGTAGGAACCCGAAACGCCTGATAGACCGCTGAGCGCCACCGCCAGTTTTTAGTTGCCTCCCACGTTAATCCGGCGCGCGTGGAAAATTCGGAACCTGTGCGTTCCGCATAGCTTTCATTGAGCAAGAGGGTTTCTGCCGTGAGGTCTGTTTCACGTCGATAACTGTCGGTCAGCGTCCATCTATCAAGGCGCGCGGATACGCTGGCGCGAACTGATGAAGATAGCATGCGGTCATGATAAGCGAAAACGCCTGAATGGATTTGAGTGCCACCAGCGTGACGCTCACGAGTAAACTCCCCGTTTTGAGTGAAGTAACGTTCGCCGGTTTCACCTTTAATCCAGCGAGCATCGCTACCAATATTAGTGAAGCTGGTGCTATCTGACCAAGTAGCGGTAATAGCTGCACCGGCGGCATCTGCAGGGACGGCAAATTGATCGAGCACGGCTCTTTCGGTGGTTCTGTCCGAGCTCACGGATGTGAATAGATTTGAGAACTCCTGGCTTTGAAAATAGGCGGTCGCATTCCAATCAATGTCGCGATTAAACGCGACCGACTGCCCTCTCACTTGAGCGGACAAAAGCAGCTCGCGCGTGCGATTGCGTTGGAGTGGGGTTCCGTTGCCGCGATCCTCCGAGAACGCGCGTGCGGTCAGGGTGCTACGTATTCCGGATGATTTTCGATGGGTCCATGAGAGTTGGATATTCTCCTGTTCGAGGTCGGTGGAACGATCCACGGAACCAGCGAATGCTGGCGCTGTGCGACGAAACCCATCGCTGTGAAGACTACCAGCATTAATTCGAAAGGAATTCTCATTGGAATGGGCTTCACTAGAGAGTTCAGCGGAAAAGGTGCGAAATTCACCGACTTCAAATTGGAATTGATTCTTTGGCTTTGAATCATCCACGGGCTCATCTGTAAAAAAATGGATGGTGCCAGCTAAAGCGGCATTGCCCCAAACGCTTGATCCACCGCCGCGAACGATCTCTACATTCGCCAGATTAAGGCGAGGAATCTTCGTCCATGTGACCCATCCACCAAAAGGATCGTTCATCGGCACGCCATCCATCAGGACGAGCGTTCGACTTGCTGCGTTAGGGCCTAGATTCCGGAGGGAGACGCCCTGAGCAGTAGGGTTGGCGGAGAGCGATCCTGCACGTCGAAATAGGCTGAAAGCCGCCGATGCCTTGAGCGTGTCGTCAATGGATAGTGCGGGACTGGAACTGAGATCAGTGGCGCTGAATAGATCGACAGCTATTGGTGACTCCGACAAGGGCCGCGCGACTCTGGTGGCGCTGACGACCAAAGGATCCAGTGTTTGGGCCCCTAGACTGGTAACTAGACAGCCTGCGATTAAGATAGCTCCGAAGCGTTTCGCTTTAATCTTAAAGTGCGCTGGAATAAAATATGCTCTATTCAGGTTCAACGTGGTTTTAGGCGATAGATGGCGTCTGCCTTTTCCCAGGTCGCCGGTCTATCAGTAGAGATGTAAATGAAACCATCAGGACCTTCCTCAATCGCGCGAACACGCCCAATTCTGGTGCGGTGTCGCTCGCCTTCCAGACGATCCAGAGGTCCCCAAGTGTCAGGGATCCATTGCAGGATGATTTCATCTTCGGCGACTTGGTCGTTTGCCGCAGCACAGGAGTTACCATGAGGGCCAGAACGAAGCCGATAAGTAACGCGCTAATCGCTTTGAGACGTGGGGATGCCATTAAGGCTGATTCAAGGCTTTCAGCTGTTCGCTGAGCCAAATTTTGTGTTTCCAGCGATCGTTTTTGGAAGACATGTCGATGGCGTAGAGGCTGCCTTCATTTTTCAGTTTGGGAAGGTTGAGGATGCGGCGGAGATTGATCGCGAGCCATTTCTCGATTTTTAGGACAACCATCTTCTTGCGGAGGCGGCCCTGGATGTCGCGATTGAGCACAGTGGGGATCGTGTTCAGGGTGAGGATTTCGTCGATCGCGCTGCTGGCCATCTTCACGCGGCCTTCCTCGCTGGCGTAAAAGTGCGTGAGCGCGAACACGGTTTTACCGAGATTGATTGCTTTGAGAAGCTTACAGGATTCCACGACGGTCGATCCGGTGCGCACCATGTCGTCGAAGAGGACGATATCGTGACCTTGAATGTCTTCGAGGCCCCATTCGCTTTCGGCGTGAATCTTGATGTCCACTTGGCGTTCACTGGTGCGCTCTTTGTCTAGCAGCACGAATTTGACCTTGGGCAGGTTGAGGCGTTTGCACATCTCCTTCACGAAATCGCGGACTCCTTTATCCGGTGCGCACAGCGCGAGACCTTCCCCTTCTTTACCGTAGTTCACGATGTTCGAATTTAGGAGGTAATCCACGTAGATATCGTAGGGAATGATATTGTGGAAATTTTCCTCGAACACCTCGTTGAACATTTGCTGCACCGAATGAGAGTGATTATGCACCGTGAGCACACGATCCACTCCGGCTAGCTTGAGCATCTGGGCGTAAAGCTTTGAGGTGAAGGGCTGCCCGTCGAATTTCTTGAGATCCTGTTCTGTGCGATCGAGTTCGGATTCGCCGAGTTCCGATCGGGGGCCGCGGTCCTGCGCGCTGTAGTAGAGATCGGGTTCGACGAGAATGACTTCTGAAGCGCCGTTTTCTTTGGCCGCGCGCGCGATCATGAGGGTGCGCATGGCTAAACTTTGACGGCTCATTACCAGGCTGCTTGTGCTGACGATGATGATGCTTTTCCCGGCCAGTTTATTACCGACTTGACTGAAGTCCTGTTCGTCGGAAATGAAGCGCGGGCAAAACTCCGAGTTGGCGAAGCGTTTCATGCTGATGATGTCGGCAACGTCTTCGCGTTGGCCCATGGCGAAGGCGACGTCGATGGCGAAGGGGTCATCTGAGGAATTACCAACAACAATGTATTTCGGTTCAGTCATGAATGGAGAGTTTGATTCTAAAGGAGCTCTGCGAGTTGTGCGAAATATTCCGAAGTCCAGCGATGGAAAAAGAGAAAATGTGCGGCTCCGGCGATTGCGAGCATCGGCCCAAAGGGCACGTGCACCCCGAAACCGATGTCGGTGGGTTCGCCTTCCGGAGTTTCGGCCGGTGGCGCGAGAGCAGATTTTTTGCCGCGGATTTTTTGCCAAATCACTGCCATGGCGAACCATACGGTGCCAACGATCGCTCCACCAAACATCGCGAAAACCGCGCCTTGCCATCCGCAGAAGGCCCCGATCGCGCCGAGAAATTTTACGTCGCCAAATCCCATGGCTTCTTTGCGCAGCACCGCCTCGGCGATCAACGCGATCCAAAGCACGATACCTGATCCGATTAACAAGCCCAGCAGGCCGTCGGTCACGGAACGCAGGCTGTCTACGATGAAGAAGCCGCTGTCATGGCCATGGAGGGCGGGCACTAGCAGGGAGATCAGAATCCCGAGCACGCCACCGCCGATGGTGAATACATCGGGGATGATCATGTGATCGAGATCGATAAAGGTCGCCGAAACCAGGATGCTGATGAACAGCATACCGACGAGCGCTTTGGCCGGTGGAAACGCGAACCAACAGGCGAGAAAAAGCAGCGCGGTGAGCAGTTCGATGAAGGGGTAGCGAAATGAATAGGGCTGCCCACAACAGCGCGCCCGTCCGCGCAGGATGAACCAGCTGAGAATTGGGATGTTGTCATACCACGCGATGGGTTGACCGCAACCGCAGTGCGAACCGGGAGTGACGATCGATTTACCCGCGGGCACACGGTAGATAACGACGTTGAGGAAACTGCCGATGCAGGCGCCGAACACAAAAACTGTGATGGGGAAAAACCACGGGGCGATGGCGTTGATTTCGGCGTAATTAAACATATCAGGCAATGGATTGAGCCTGGGCGAGAGCAGCGGCCATGGGCGGTGCGGTGCGTGCGGCGGGAATATCGCTCCAGATTTCGAGGGCCTTGGCGCCTTGATGCACGAGCATCGAGAGACCGTTGGCGAGAGGGAGACCGAGTGTTGCGGCGTCGCGCAACAACGGTGTGCGCGCCGGGTTGTAGATCATATCGAAGACGGCAGCGGGGCGGGCGATTGCTCGCAAATCGATGGGGGCGGGATCGTCTTCGTGCAAGCCGGCCGAGGTCGCATTCACGAGGATTACACCGGCAGGAAGATCGGCCGGGATTTCAGTGGGAGCGAAACCATGCAGGGGGATATCGCCCGCGACGGGGCGCAAGGTATCGAGCAGCGCATGGAGGTTTTTAGCGGTGCGATTGGCAATCCAGAGCGAAGCGCAGCCACGTTGCAGGCATTCGACGGCCGCCCCTCGCGCGGCTCCTCCGGCTCCGAGTAGCACGACATGAGCACCGGTTAGCTCGCGTTGAACACTCTCCTCTAAAGCTGTGGCCAGCCCGTAACCATCGGTGTTGAACCCCGACCAACCTGCTTCGGTGCGGCGCAAGGTGTTCACCGCACCGACGGGACGCGCGGCAGGCGCGATCTCCTCGACTTCATTTACGGCGAGGACTTTGTGCGGCACGGTGAGATTGATCCCGTGGAAACCTTTTTGATGGAGAGTTCGGAGGGCGGTCGGGAGCTCTGCCGGCGGCACATCGAAGCGAAAGTATCTCCAAGTGGAAAATCGGGAATCATCCGCCGCTAGATCGGCGAGCGCGGTGTTGTGCATCAGAGGGCTGAGTGAATGCTTGATCGGGTGGCCGAGCACCGCGAGAGCGGTGCCAGTAAAATCCCACGAATCGAGATCGGAGAGGGTGAGAGTGGTTTCGCTATTCAACATGTGAGCGCGGATTGAGTCAGGCGAAATAGGGGAGCGCAAAACTGAAAATCACGCGGGGCTAGGGTGAGTTTTTCTCGTAGGTGGCGACGAATTCCTCGACGAAACTGGTAAACATTTTCGTATGGGCCGGATTGGCGTGGGAATGTTTGAGGAGGTTGAGACAGCAGCGACTGAAGATCTCACGGGCAGGTGTCGGTGCGAGGTGGTAGAGCTCGGGCTCAATACGGTGATTTCTCAGGTAGTCGAAGACTTCATCGGGTTCTCGCATGATGCCGCGATCAAAGGGGTCGATGAAAAATGGCAATTCTTCCAGATAGCAACCGACCATCACATGGCTGGGCATGCCCACGAGCTGGAGTTCAAGATCGAGGCGTTCGGCGATCATGACGTAAAGGATACTCATCGTGATGGGCAGCCCCTTTCTCCGCGCGAGCACTTGGTCGATCAAGCTATTGCGAGGATCGCAGTAGTTTTCGACATTGCCGCGGAAACCCCACTCGTGAAAGAGCACGCGATTGATGATGCGGCAGCGTTCTCGTGGAGAGGAGGGCTCAACGGTGAGCTCGGCGCAGCGTGCCGCGATGGCATCGAGTTGGCGGCGACACTCGGCGATTTTGAGCTCGGGGTCGACGGCGCGAGCTAGGAGTAGGATGCCCGATTCGAGTTCGTAATTCATCGACCGAATAAAGGCGATGAACTCGGCGCCGGGATCGGATAGTTTGAGCTCCTTCAGAAAGTGTTGGGCGTGGGGAGCGAGGGCTCGATTGGGATCGCAGGCGATCTCGAGCAGAAATTGGCGGACCGGATCCCCCAGCTCGACGAACTTCGCGAGCAACGCTGCCCGGACGGCGGGGCTGGGATCATCGAGCAGGCTCTTAAACGAGTCGCATTGGCCCTGATTGAGCTTTTCCGTATCCACGGCTAGAGCGAAAACGGAATGGAGGCAGAGGCAACCCGGAAAGGGTGCCGATTGACTCAAATTTTTCCCCGAGGCCCGAAGAGGGCAGAGCCTACGCGCACCTGGGTGCTACCGGCGGCAATCGCGATTTCGAGATCGCCCGACATGCCCATCGAGAGCACGGGGAGAGGTCGCGCAAACTGAGCGGAGAGGGCGTCACGAATGGTGCGAAGGTTTTCGAAGGTGCGACGCGCGACATCGTCGTCATCGCTCAAGGGCGCGATCGTCATGAGGCCGTCAACTTGAAGTGAATCGTGGCTGAGCGCGGTTTCGAGCAGGGCGGCGGCGCTTTCAGGATCGGCGCCGAATTTCGCGGGATCATTACCGGCATTGATTTGCAAGAGAATCGAGAGCTTCTTCCCGAGGCCATCAGCAGCTCTCGCGAGGTGATTGGCCAACTTGGAGCTGTCCACACTTTGGACGCGATCGAAGTGCTCGGCGGCGAGTTTGGCCTTGTTGGACTGGAGGTGCCCGATCAATTCCCACGCGATCAAAGCTCCGCACTCTGCACGCTTGGGGACCGCCTCTTGCACGCGGTTCTCCCCAACGGCTCGAAGGCCGTAGCGGGCGGCGTATTCCACCGCGGTGGCCGGATGAGTTTTAGTCACCGCGAGGAGTTCGACCTCGGAGGGATCGCGCCCCGCTTGGGAGCAGGCAGTAGCGATCTGCGACATAATCTTAGCCACTCGGCCGGAGAATTCATCATAAGTGAGCTGCATTATTTAATAAACTAATAGATTTGCCAAGAAAGGGAACATGATTATTAAGACTTATAGTAAGTAGCCTTATGCAAATTGAAAACTTCAAAATATTTGCCGACCTCGTGGAGACCAAGAGTTTCTCCAAGTCGGCTAAGTTGAACGGCATCACGCAATCTGCGGTCAGCCAGCAGGCACGGGCGATGGAGCGGCATTTTAAGAGCCTGCTGATTGATCGCAGTCAGAAGCAATTTCAACTCACCCGTGAGGGCCAGGGGGTCTACGAATCGGCGAAGGAGATACTGCACACTTATGATAAGCTTCTGAGTGAGATTCAGGAGATGAAGAAGGTAATTAGCGGCACGATTCGCATATCGACGATCTACTCGATCGGTCTGCATGAGCTGCCGCCCTTCATTACGAAGTTTTTGCACGACTTTCCTTCGGTCAACGTGCGGGTGGAATACCGCCGCTCTAATCTGGTTTACGAAGATATCCTGCACAACTCGGTGGACTTCGGATTGGTGGCGTTTCCGGTGAAGACTCGTCAGATCGAAATCCTGCCATTTCGCAATGACCGCCTGGTGCTGATTACGCATCCGAAGCATGCCTTGGCCCGGAAGAGTGAACTCGAGTTGAGTGATTTGGATGGCCAAAAATTTATCGGTTTTGATCCTGATATTCCAACTCGTAAGGCGGTCGATGCGATTTTCCGTGAGAACAAGCTCGAGATCGATCCAGTGATGGAATTCGACAATATCGAGACGGTGAAGCGGGCGGTCGAGATCGACCACGGCGTCGCCATCGTGCCATTTGCCACGGTGCTGCAGGAGATCAAGCAAGGCACGCTCGCGACCGTGCCCTTGAAGGGCTCTGGATTTACGCGGCCACTGGCGATTCTGCACCGCAAGGGACGGGTGCTCACCCCCGCGATGAAGAAATTTATCGATATCCTGGGGATGGATTTACCGGGCACCGTAAAAGTCCCCTGATAATTTTACGCTAGGGTTTGCGAAATTGTCGGGAACAGATGAACACTGTCGTGCCTCCACCTTATAATATGATGAAATCATTCCGAATCCTCCTTTCCGTTTCCTTGGTCGCGCTGGCGGCAACTTTTGCGCAAGCCGCGACAGTCCCGCCATCACCTGCTCCTGATTGGACGTTGAACGATATCGATGGCAACTCAGTGAGTTTCGCCCAATTCAAGGGCAAGACTGTGGTGATCGATTTCTGGGCCACGTGGTGCCCACCGTGCCGAGACGAAATCCCCGGATACATTGAGCTTCAGGAAGAATATGCCAAGGATGACCTCGTGATCATTGGGGTGTCTCTGGATCGCAAAGGTCCTGAAGTGGTAAAATCCTTCATGGAGAAGTTTGGGATGAACTACGTGGTAGTGATGGGCAATGAAAACACGGTGGAAGCCTTCGGCGGATTCCGCGGTATTCCCACGACCTTCATTGTCGATCGTGAGGGCAACATCCGCGACAAGAAGACTGGGGCTGAAAAAAAAGAAGTCTTCGAGGCCCGCCTGAAAAAGTATTTGAACTGATCGTCGCAGCAATCGTGCGGCGCGAATTGAGCTGAAGCCGGATCGGATGATCCGGCTTTCTTGTTTTGAATATGGAAAACTGGAACTCAGAAATTCGGTTCAATCCACGCGTCCCGCGAAGGCCGCGACAGGCCGTTTGAATGTGGAAAGCTGGAAACAGAAGGAACGGAATTATGTTTCAATCCGCGCGTCCCGTGAAGGACGCGACGGGAGAGCGGTTTCGACTCGGAAAACAGGGAGTGTTTCAATCCGCGCGTCCCGTGAAGGACGCGACATTGCAGAGCTTAAACAACTTGAGCGCGGCGGATAGTTTCAATCCGCGCGTCCCGTGAAGGACGCGACTCAATAAGGGCACGCATTTAGGCATAAAGTGCCAGTTTCAATCCGCGCGTCCCGTGAAGGACGCGACTTCTAACTGTCCGGTGTCGCCGCTCCACGTTAAGGTTTCAATCCGCGCGTCCCGTGAAGGACGCGACACTGCCAAGCGTGTTAGTGTCAAACCCTTAAAGCGGGTTTCAATCCGCGCGTCCCGTGAAGGACGCGACGCTCGATGTGCTCGGGGCCCAATACCCCCCCATGGGTTTCAATCCGCGCGTCCCGTGAAGGACGCGACGCAATATCATTCCCGATGATGTTCGTGATATGATGTTTCAATCCGCGCGTCCCGTGAAGGACGCGACCATTGTGTTTATTGTTACGGTGTGAGACTTCTGTTTGTTTCAATCCGCGCGTCCCGTGAAGGACGCGACTGTAGATTCGCGCGAAGTTGACATTTATGACATGTTTCAATCCGCGCGTCCCGTGAAGGACGCGACTGGGAAAACATCGGCGGAGTATTTGAGGCGCACATGTTTCAATCCGCGCGTCCCGTGAAGGACGCGACAAACCCTCAAACGAAAGCGCCGCGTGATGCCCGCGTTTCAATCCGCGCGTCCCGTGAAGGACGCGACCAACATGGGAAAGGGCAACAAGACGTTTGCGCGGTTTCAATCCGCGCGTCCCGTGAAGGACGCGACGTCTCTTCTTATACCGCCGTGGGAATTATGTAAAGTTTCAATCCGCGCGTCCCGTGAAGGACGCGACTGGAGCCCGAGGAGTTTGAGGCCTTCTTCGGTGCGGTTTCAATCCGCGCGTCCCGTGAAGGACGCGACACTACCAAGCGTGTTAGTGTCAAACCCTTAAAGCGGGTTTCAATCCGCGCGTCCCGTGAAGGACGCGACGGGCTCCTCCACACCGGCCAACCTACAGCACGCATCGTTTCAATCCGCGCGTCCCGTGAAGGACGCGACCAAGGAATCTTGCCTTGCCTATGCCGAGGAGTGTGTTTCAATCCGCGCGTCCCGTGAAGGACGCGACTAGACGAGGACGAGCGCGACAATGCCGACTGGTGGGTTTCAATCCGCGCGTCCCGTGAAGGACGCGACTGTAGATTCGCGCGAAGTTG